>Ga0316580_10000290_pt1 | contig 10874 bp, 11 predicted proteins | sample S0NA_2_FD_204519 | JGI IMG/M metagenome (GOLD analysis project Ga0316580, IMG submission 204519) | Rhizosphere microbial communities from salt marsh grasses in Alabama, United States - S0-2_160517rDrB | ecosystem: Host-associated > Plants > Roots > Rhizosphere | place: USA: Alabama | collected... | reverse complement strand
TGGCGCGGTGGGCCAGCTCCTCCACCGCCTCCGGGAAGCTCAGGCGATCGAGCTCGATCAGGAAATCGATGGCGTTGCCGTGGGCGCCGCAGCCGAAGCAGTGGTAGGTCTGCCGTGCCGGGGTGACGACGAAAGAGGGCGTCTTTTCCGTGTGGAACGGGCAACAGGCCTTGAACAGCGGACCCGCCTTTTTCAGCGGCACCCGAAGGCCGACCACCTCGACAATGTCGGTGCGGGCGAGCAGCTGATCCTTGAACTCGTGCGTGATGCGACCGACCATCCACCACGACCTCGCGGGCTGGGCTGGGGCGACTCAGGTCGAAAACGGCGAAGCAGCAGACGCATGCACCGCCTCGCTCACCGCTAACACCTGGCCCAGAGCGTCATAAGCGAAGCCCCGCTGAAACGCGGTGGCGGTAGGGTGGATGAGCGCAGCGAATCCACCAAAGCGAGGATCGAGGCTCCGGAAGCCGGTTGGTGGATGACGTTGCCGATCAGCGGTCGTCGTTCCCCGAACGATCATCGCGCGGCGCCTCATCCATCCTACGAACGTTCACCTTGTTCCTGAATCGTTGCTAGCCCTGCAGCCGCGCCTTCACCAGCTGGCTCACGGCGCCCATGTCCGCGCGCCCCTGGAGCTTGGGCTTCAGCACGCCCATGAGCTTGCCCATATCACGCATGGACGCGGCACCGGTGGCAGCGATGGCCGCGTCGATGAGGGCCGCGATCTCGGCCTCCGACAAGGCCTCCGGTAGGTACTCCTGGCAGACCGTTATCTCGAAACGCTCGATCGCGGCAAGGTCCTCGCGGCCGGCGGCCTCGTACTGGGCCACGGAGTCGCGACGCTGCTTGACCATCTTTTCCAGCACGGCGAGCACTTGGGTGTCGTCGAGCGCGACCCGCTCGTCCACCTCACGCTGCTTGATGGCGGCGTTGATGAGACGTATCACGCCCAGGCGCGGCTTGTCGCCGGCCTTCATCGCGGCCTTCATGTCGTCGGTGAGACGCTGCTTGAGCATGACGGCGGGGCGGGGAGTCTGCCAGCGGTCAAATGCCGGTGGACGTCGACTGGGCCAGAATCAGTAGGGGCGTTCCCAGCGCCGCGCCTCGCGCGAGAGCTTCTTGTGGTGGCGCTTCACGGCGGCCGCCTTCTTGCGCTTACGCTCGGCGGTGGGCTTCTCGTAGAACTCGCGGCGGCGAACCTCGGCGAGGACACCGGCCTTCTCGCAGGAGCGCTTGAAGCGCCGGAGGGCGACCTCGAAGGGCTCGTTCTCTTTGATGCGAACGCTGGGCATGAATCATCCTTCAGTGCGCGTTGAGGAAGGGCATCGACGCGTCCGACGGGCGCGTGCGTAATTTCGCATTATGCCCCGACCGGCGTCGCACCGACAACCCCGTTTTGGCTCAATCTCTGCGCAGCCCGATACCGACAACGACAACGACAACGACAACGACAACGACAACGATCAAAGCCGGTCTCGGAACATCTGCACAGGTGCGCGGGTGCCTAACCCGCTTAGGCACTTGGACCTTCGCCCTCGGCCCCCCGCCCTTCCCCTGCACCCGTCCCAATCCGATCCTCCTCGCCCCGCAGTAGGTTGCGGATGTTGCTGCGGTGGCGCAGGAACAGGAGCCCCGTCACCACCAGCTGCATACCGATCAGCGTCGGCTCCGGCCAGAACAGCCAGACGAACAGCGGTGCCAGCGCCATGGACACCAGCGCGGACAGCGACGAGATCTTGAGCACCTTGGCGACGAACAGCCACACCGCCGCGGTGGCCGCACCGATGGGCCAGTAGAGCCCGAACTGCACACCCAGCGCCGTTGCCACACCCTTGCCGCCGCGGAAGCCGAAGAAGACCGGAAACAGGTGGCCGAGGAAGGCCGCAATGCCCACCAGCGCGAGCGTCAGAGGCGCGGCTTGGAAGGCGTGACCCACAAGCATGGGCACCACGCCCTTCAGTGTGTCGCCGGCCAAGGTGATGGCCGCGGCCGGCTTCGCCTTGGGACCACCGATGCGCAGCACGTTGGTGGCGCCCGGGTTGTTGGACCCCTGGGTACGCGGGTCCGGCAGACCCATCAGCCAGCAGACGATGATGGCGCTGGACACCGAGCCCAGCAAATAGGCGCCGAGCACCAACGCGGCGGGGATGATCATGGAGATGTCCATGGGCCGGCATTGGAAAGGCTGCGCCGCCCCGGGTCAAGCGCGCGCCGCTTGCATTGACGACGAGCGGAGCCAGTTTTGAGGGCCGAGCGCCAAGGACCGCTTCCGCGAGCCTCCTTTGTTACCCAGCCCCTAGCCCCTAGCACCTCATCCATGGATATCGTCTTCATTCGTCAGCTCCGCATCGAGACCACGATAGGCATCTACGACTGGGAGAAGCAGATCAAGCAGCCGGTCGTGCTCGACATCGAGATGGCCGCCGACAACGCCAGGGCCGCCGCCACGGACCGCATCGAGGACACACTGGACTACAAGGCCATCTCCAAACGCTTGAAGCAGTTCGTCGGCGAATCACGGTTCGAGCTGGTGGAGACTCTGGCGGAGCGGTGCGCCGGTCTCATCCGCGAGGAGTTCGGCGTGCCCTGGGTGCGCCTGACGCTGGACAAGGTGGGAGCCGTCAGCGATGCCGCCGGCGTGGGCGTGATCATCGAGCGCGGCGAGCGCCCGGCGTGACGGCGCTCGCCGGCGAGGGTACGCGCCGCTGCTGGCTCAGTATCGGCAGCAACCTCGATCGCGAGCAGAGCATCCACGGCGGCGTCCGAGACCTGCGCGCGGCCTATGGGGAGCTGACGCTGTCCCCCGTGTACGAGACCGTCGCCGTGGGGTTCTCCGGTGCCCCCTTCCTGAATCTCGTGGCCGGCATCGACACCGACGAGTCGGTGGGCGCCATCAACGCCCGACTGCGTGCCATCGAGGACGGTCACGGCCGCCTGCGCGGGCCGGATAAGTTCGCACCGCGCACCCTGGACATCGATCTCCTCACCTGGGGCGAGGCCGTCGGCACCATCGACGGCTACGAGCTGCCCCGCGACGAGATCCTGAAGTACGCCTTCGTGCTGGGCCCGCTCGCGGAGGTGGCACCGCAGGCCCGGCATCCGCTGAGCGGCCGCCGCTACGCCGACCTCTGGCGCGAGCTCGGCGAGCAGATGCAGCGCGACGGTGGGGCACTGCGACCCTATCCACTCCCCTTGTAGCCCAAGCAAGCCACCCGCCAACCGCGTCCGGTGGCGCGGAGCACGGGCGCGGTTGCCCCTTGTGGCCGGCTAGCCGTTGTCGCTGTGTAGGCCGCCGATACGCAGCAGCTCGTCTACCAGAGCGCCGGTGTCGTCGCGTTGGTCGAGCTGCTCTGCCGGGGTCCAGGAATAGTCCGCTTCGAGCCGATAGGAGCCCAGGAACTCATGCGGTGGCGCATCGCGCCAGTCGGCGGGGGAGAGCATGGAGAAGAAGCTGCCGCCGGCGACCTTGCGGTAGAGGTGATAGACCTTGCCCGGGATGCGCTTGAACGCGCATTCGGCATGGGTCAGCGCCTGCTCCTCGCGCGCCTCGGCCAGCACCTTGCGGGCCTCGGCCTGCAGCGCCTTGATCTGATCGGCGATGACCCGGAGCTTGGCGCCGGTGCGCGCGCTCAGCATGGACTCGGCGCGGGCGATCTCGGCTGCCAGCTCCGGTGCCTGGAAGGCGGGCGCGAGCCGGCTCACGGGGTAAGGTGAGCTGCGCGCATCGCCGCGATGCAACAGGGCCTTGTCGTCGTCGCTCATGGGTCTCGTGAGGGTGTCTGCTCGGGGTGCCGATCGGGCCGCTTGCGCGGCGGCTACTGCTGGACGGTCCGCCCGCCGTCCACGGCGATCACCTGGCCGGTGATGTAGGGGGCATCGCGCACCAGGAACAGCACGGTGCGGGCAATGTCCTCCGGCGTACCGGCACGCTTCAGCGCCGTGCGCTCCAGGATCGTCTGCTTGGCCGCCTCGGACAGGCCCTGCTCGGGCCACAGGATGGCACCGGGGGCGACGCCGTTGACCCGAACCCGAGGGCCGAGCTCGCGGGCCAGCGTGCGCACCATCATGGCATTGCCGGCCTTGGCCATGGAATAGATGGGGTGGTCGGCATGCGGGCGCTCGGCATGGATGTCCACCAGATTGACGATGCAGCCCTTGGCAGCGGCCAGCAGGGACGCCGCCGCCTGCGCGAGGAAGAAGGGCGCCCTCAGATTGATACCGATGAGTTCCTCCCATTGCGCCGCGGTGGCCTGCTCCAACGGCGTGGGGTAAAAGCTGGAGGCGTTGTTCACGAGTACGTCCAAGCGGTCGTGGAAACCGCGCACGGCGTCCAGCAAGGTGGCCGGCGCCCGTGGGTCCAAGAGATCAGCGCGGGCGAGCCGCACGGAATCGGCCCGCGTGGTCTCCAGCTCCGCCTTCAGCGCCGCGGCGGCGTCGCCGGAGTGGCGATAATGCAGCACGATGTCCATACCGGCGCCGTGCAGCGTGCGGGCGATGGCAGCACCGATGCGCTGCGAGGCACCGGTGATCAGCGCGACCCTTGAGCGCAGAGGCCGGTCCGGATTCGAATTTGGCTGAGCGTCGTGCAAGGTGGTTCTCCCGCTACGTTGGCCGGGCGCGCGCAGCGCGCACTGAATCCCTCCCGATCGATACGCGGCGTCAACGGCGGCTCGGCCCACGCACCGGACGACGGGGAGATAGACTGACCGCGCCGGCCCCAAGTACCTCTGTGCTGCAATGCGGCACCCGAATGGTAGCCGGATCGCAATCGGGACCGGGATCGAAATCGATGTACATCGCCATGCCACTGCGTCCGCAGCCGCCGCGCGCTTGGCTCTCGGGCCGACATCCTAGCGAGGCTGCGCCTCAGACCGACGAGCCATGATTTTGCTGCACTGCACACAAAACTTGACTCGTCTGCAAGCATTCGGCGCCCTCAAGCAATCTAGTGCAAAACCGCGGACCCCTGAGGCGACCCGATCCGGTGACCACACCGGCCCGACGTTCGCCTTACTAGGCTGCCGACTGAAGTCGGCGTACCCAGCCGCGGCCCCGCAACTGCCGCAAGGGCGCGCTAGCGGCTCCAATACAAGCTCCACCGAGACGTCCACCCGAGCATGCCACCACCGGAACCTCCGCAGGCCGCAGTAGACCCCGCTCATACCGAAGCGCTACATCGCCAGGGCGCGCGCCTGCAAGCGCTGATCCGCCGGGAGATCGCCGCCGCCGGCGGCGCCCTGCCCTTCGACCGGTTCATGGACCTGGCGCTGTACGCGCCCGGTCTCGGCTATTACGCGGCGGGCGCTGCGAAGTTGGGGCCGGCCGGGGACTTTGTCACGGCCCCGGAGATCTCGCCCCTGTTCGGCCGCTGTGTCGCCAGCCAATGTGCCGAGGTGCTGGACGCGCTGGGCACCGGTGAGCTACTGGAATTCGGCGCCGGCAGCGGCGCCCTGGCCGCGGAGCTGCTCGGTACCCTGGCGGCGACGGACCGGCTGCCGGAGCGTTACCTGATCCTGGAGCCGAGCCCAGACCTCGCCGAGCGGCAGCGCGCGCTCATCGGCGAGCGGATACCGACACTGGCCGATCGCGTCCACTGGGTCACGCAGCCGCCGGACGGGCTGTGCGGCATGGTCATCGCCAACGAGGTGCTGGACGCGATGCCGGTGCATCGGTTCTGCGTGCCGCCGCAGGCCTCGCCGGGGCTCGAGGGGACGCCCGACATCCAGGCCGTGGTGCAGGAGGTGCTGGTGCGCGCCGACGGCGACGGCTTTCAGGAGGTCCTCGACCGACCCATGTCACCCGGCCTCGCTGCCGCGGTGGCGGCCCTCGAGCTGCCGGCGCGCAGCCTCGCCCGGGGCCTGTGCTCGGAAATCAACCTCAGGCTCGCGCCCTGGCTCGCCCTGCTCGCGGAGCACCTTGCGGCGGGGATGCTGCTGCTCATCGACTACGGCTATCCGCGCCGGGAGTACTACCTGCCGGAGCGCCGCGACGGCACCCTCCTCTGTCACCACCGCCACCGCGCCCACGCCGATCCCTATGCCCACTTAGGGATGCAGGACATCACCGCCCATGTGGACTTCACCGCGGTGGCCGAGGCAGGCACGACCGCCAGACTCACGCTCGCGGGCTACACCACCCAGGCCAACTTCCTACTCGGCTGCGGGCTGGACCGCCACCTGCACACCGCCGCCGGCGACACCCCGGAGGCACTGCTGGATCTCGCCGCCGGCGCCAAGCAGCTCGTACTGCCGGCGGCGATGGGCGAGCGCTTCCAGGCCATCGCCTTCACTCGCAACCTGTCGGCGCCAGCGGCCGGGTGGTGCGGGTTCGCGCAGCGGGACTTGCGCGCGCGGCTGTAAAGCGGGATCGGGATCGGGATCGGGATCGGGATCGGGATCGGGATCGGGATCGGGATCGGTCGACAGCGAACCCGATCTCGATACCGATTCCGACTAGCCGAGGTAGGTCGGCACGACGGTGTCGATGTCGGTGGGATGGATACCGAGCTGCAACAGGCCGTTGTGCTCCTCGCAGACACTCGGGGTCTGCATGGACAGGTAGTTGTCGAGGGTAATGGGCGCACCGGGCAGCATGCCGAAGACCTTCGCCATGAGCCTCGATGCCCTGTCGTCGAGGCCGATGATCCAAACGCGCTTGCCCAGCCGTGCCGCGGCGTAGGCCATCAGTTCCTTCAGCGTGAACACGCGCGGCCCGCAAAGGTCGTAGCGGCGCCCCACGGTGCGCTCATCGTCGATGCTGCGCACCATGGCCTGGGCGACGTCGTCCACCCAGACGGGGGCAAAGCGCGCCTCCGGGCAGGCCAACGGCACGATGCCGGGCGCCATGTCCAGCAGTCCGGCAAAGCGGTTGAAGAAGCTGTCGCCGCGGCCGAAGATCACCGACGGGCGGAAGCTCGTCACCGCCATGTCCGCGCCGTGGGCGATGTCCTCCCCCTGCCCTTTGGAGCGCAGATAGGCGCTGCCGCCCTGCGCGGCGTGCGCGTGCAGCGCGCTCATGTGCAAGAGCCGCGGGACACCGGCGGCCTCGGCGGCGGCGACGATGCTGCGCACCAGGTCCACGTGCACCGAAGTGAAGGTCATGCCGCCGGTCTCATTCAGGATTCCGGCCAGGTTCACCACCAGATCGCAATCGGCGAACAGCGCCTCGAAGCGCGGCGCGGGGGCCATGTCGCGCAGCTCCACGCCCGGGTAGAGCTTGAGGTCGCTATGGCGGAACGTTCGCCGCGTCGGCACCACGCAGTGGTAGCCGGCCGCACGGAGACGGGTCAACAGGTGGCGGCCGACGAATCCGGTACCGCCGATGATGCAGGCTCGCTGTCGCTTCATGGATTGCAGGTCCGCTGCTCTGAGTTCTGGTGTGCTTCGGGCCGGGCTGCCAGGCCGGCTGCGCCAGCGCCCGGCGTGAGGCGCGGTATTATGCCGCAACGCCCTCGCCGCGCTCCCACTGTATCCTCAATCACTCCGCAGCACTGAGAGCTTGTGAAAAATCCGTCGACCTACTGCGGACGCCGAATTTTTCACAACCCCTGAGTCGGACACCCCTGCTGGATACCACCGCTGCCATCGCCTTCGCCGCTGTCGGCGCCGCGGCCGGCCTGTTCGCCGGCCTGCTCGGCATCGGCGGCGGCGCCGTCATGGTGCCGGCGCTGTTGCTGCTATTGCCGGCGTTCGACATGGGCGGCACCTGGACAGCGCACCAGGCGGTGGCCACCTCGCTGGCGACGGTGGTGGCCGCAGGCTCGGCCTCGGCGCTGTCCCACCATCGCCGCGGCGCCGTGCAGTGGGTGCTGGTGCGGCGGCTGGTGCCGAGCCTCCTCGCCGGCGCCGCCTGCGGGGCGCTGGTTGCGGGCTGGCTGCCGGGGTTGTGGCTGAAGCGGCTATTCGGGCTGTTCCTGCTGGCGAGCGGCGCGCGCATGCTGCTGGCGAGGCCGGCGTCGACAAAACCCAGACCGCTGCCGGACAACCGCTTGCTCAGCGCGGGCGGCGCCGGCATCGGTGCGCTGTCCGCGGTGCTCGGGATCGGCGGCGGGATCATGATCGTGCCCTATCTCGCCCGCCACGGTGTGGCACTGCGCAACGCCGTGGCAACCTCCAGCGCCTGCGGCGTGCCGCTGGCACTGGCCGGCAGCATCGGCTTCGTGCTGAGCGGTTGGGGCCGCGGCGGGCTGGCACCGCACAGCCTCGGCTTCGTGCTTTGGCCCGCCGTGCTCGCGATTGCCGCCGCGGCCATGCCCATGGCCAATGTCGGCGCACGCCTCGCGCACCGGCTGCCCACGGTGGCCCTCCGGCGCGTGTTCGCGCTGTTCTTGCTGGTGGTGGGGCTGCGATTGCTGCTCGGCTAGACCAACGCCGAGCGATGCCGTCCTGGCGTTTTTCGGCGGTGGGCGATCACTGCTCGGGGTCACTGCTGCCGGTGTTGTCGTAGCCCATGTCGTCGAGCCACAGGCGCCGATACAGGTAGACCTGCCCAGTGGCATCGCGCAGCACCAAACGCCCCTGGTGCTCGGCAAATTCATAAGGGCGCGCGACATCATGCTCCGGGTCGTAGAGAGCGATGCGGTCCCCGTGCTGCTGAATCAGCCCGTCGATGTAATCGCCGTGACGCGAGTAGAGCCGGAAGCGATGCGCCTGCACGATCAACAGCCCTCCCTCGCGGCCCTCCCAGATGCCGTCGAGACTGGTGCGCCGCCAACCCTGGGGCAGCTGGACCATGCCCGGAATCTGCTGCATCCAGGCGCCCCAGTTCGGCATGTCGGACCCCGGCATTCCGGACCAGGGCATCTGCCCCATGCCGAAGGGGGCACCGAAGCTCGGCCCGAAGCCGGGAAAGGCCCCAGCCGGCGGCGCCGGTCCATCGCCGCCGTCACCCGTCAGCCCCATGGCATCCATCATGCGCGCCATGGCCTCGGCGAAAACACGCACGCCGTCCGCCGCCGCCCAGACGCTCGACGACGGGAAAGCCGCTCCCAGCATCAGCAGGGCAAAGCTGCAGATCAGCAGCGTTGGCGGGCGCTTGGGCATAGGCGTCGGACGAGACGTTGCGGCGGCAGGCGGATAGGGCGCGGCTCTGGCATGGTGCCGACGGAGCACTTCGGCAGCCGCTTATCAGGATAACAGAGGTGCAAGAGCCGGCCGACTGGCTGGCGTAACGACCGACCGCGCCCAGGGCAACGGGCATCGATCAGAAGGGTCATTCCTGCCGGCTTCGCCGCTGGCTCAATCGGCGGCTGCAGTGGCCGGCTCGGTCTCCTCTGGCTGCGGTAGCTGCCGGGGCTGCACGGGCGCGAACAGGGCGCCGAGGCGGAAATCCTGGCGGTCGAGACGGTGCGCATAAATGGCCCGGTAGGTGAGCACGCGGCGCACGTAATTGCGCGTCTCCTCGTAAGGGATGGAGATCATCCACAGATCGGCCGGCAAGATCTCCTGCGGCAGCCAGCGCGAGACGGCACCCGGTCCGGCGTTGTAAGCCGCGGTGGCAAGCACCTCGTTCCCGCCGAAGCGCTCGCGCATGGTCGCCAGATAGCGGGTGCCCAGGGCCACGTTGAGGGCCGGGTCGATGAGGTCCAGGCGCTCCGGCGCCGGCCGGCGCAGCTCCCGTGCCATGTCGCGGGCGGTGCCCGGCATCAGCTGCATCAGCCCGATGGCGCCGGCGTGGGAGGCCACGTCGGCATCGAAGGCGCTCTCCTGGCGAATCACGGCATAGACCCAGTCCTGCGGCAGGCCGTTCTGCGCGGCGTGGCCCGTCACCAAATCGGTGTACAGCAGGGGGAAGCGCAGCGAGATATCGTCCCAATAGTCGCTGCGGGCCAGGGTGAAGATGGACTCGGTGACCAGGCCGAGCCGCTGACCCAACAGCGCCGCGGTGCGCAGGGCATCCGCATCGTCGGTCCGGGTCAGCTCGCGCCACTCGCGGCTCACGTCCGCATGGCGACCGAGGGCCTGAAGCTCCCGGATGCGGTGCGCCGTGTCGGAGGCCAGGAGCCGCTCGATCTCGTCCGGGTCCACCGGCGTCGGCCGCTCGCGCAGCGCGGGCGCGCGGCCCAGCAGCTCCGCAGCGCGAAAGCCCCAGAGGTCGCGTTCTTGAGAGGCCAGGTCCAGGGCGTGCGCGGCACCCACCAAGTCGCCGCGCTGGCCCAGCGCGCGGGCGAGCCAGTACTGCCATTCGCCACGTCGGCGCTCCCCCGGCGGCAGCGCACGGACCCACTCGGCGACCTCCGGCCAGGCCTCGAGTCGCAGCGCCGCGCGCAGGCGCTCGCGCTGCAAACCCAGGTTCTCGGACAGCGGGCGCAGCCGGCGCAGATAGACGAGTCCGGAGCGCTCGCCAGCGCGTGCCAGGCCCGAGCCGATGGCGGTGACGACACGATCCTGCGCCGACGGCGGCACCACCTCGCGGACCTCGAGCACCGACCAGTCGGCGGCGGCGAGCCGCGGATCGGCTCGGGCCAGGCGCTCGATGCCCGCCACCAGGGCCGCCACCCGCCGCTGCGGATCATCCGGCAGCTCGGCATCCTCGAGGCCCTTCGGGTTGCGATACAGCGCCAACTGCTGGTCCAGCCAGCGCCGCTCGCGCTCCGGCAGATAGCGGCGCTGGAAGCCGGCCACACCCGGATTGCGTCGAGCCAGCGCGAGATCGACGCGCCGCCAGACCAGATCGGACGTCAGGCCACCGACGGCGTGCCAACGCACGAAGAGGGGATCGCAGTCGTCCGGCAGCGAGGCCCCGGTGAGGTAAAGCGCATCGAGCCCGGCGAAGGCCTCTTGCTCGCGCCCAAGCGCCAGCAAGCCGCGGCGCCAGCGACATTCCCTGGCATCGGAGCCATTGTCGCTGAAGTTCCGCACGTAGCCGGCCCA
>Ga0316580_10000288_pt1 | contig 10875 bp, 12 predicted proteins | sample S0NA_2_FD_204519 | JGI IMG/M metagenome (GOLD analysis project Ga0316580, IMG submission 204519) | Rhizosphere microbial communities from salt marsh grasses in Alabama, United States - S0-2_160517rDrB | ecosystem: Host-associated > Plants > Roots > Rhizosphere | place: USA: Alabama | collected... | reverse complement strand
TTTCTTCCGCCTCTTCCTGGGCGACGTCCTGCCAGTGTGGGATCCAGGCCGCGGCGCGAACAAAAGTCGGCTCGTTTCCACGATTAGGGCCATAGCAGATCACGCCGCGAGCGGCCGCGAGGTGCAGAAGGCTCACGACCGGGTACATGATTTCACCGACGGGGACGGCGTCAATTTTGCGGCGGCTGCCCCAACCGCCGCCATGAACGGCTTCTATTTGCACACCCAAGGCCCGTCCTACCCGTTCGGCGATCTCCGGCCGGATGAGCGGCTCGTCCAGCGCATTGAGCGCCGCGTCAATGGCCGCCTCTACGGTGCGTTCAGGCACGCCCTTGCCCAGCGCCCAGTTGATCTCTTTTTGCGCGCGGCGCGCCGTACCGCGCACGAAGATCGCCAGATCGGCGGCGGGGACGAGAAAGAGAGTGCGCCGCATGCAGGCCGCCTTGACCAGCTTCCGTTCGTCGAGCGCTTTTTCGACAGCGGTAACTTGCAGATCACGAACCCGCGGCCAGAACGAGATCTGCGCGGCCGACATTAGCTGCGCCTGAGCCCCGCCCATATCACGGGCGACGGTCAGGAGAGCTTCCGCCGGCGCGGGGTCCAGAAGATGGTGGCGCGCGAGGCGAAAGGCAATAATTTGCTTCCAGGTGAGCGAATAAGTTTCCATCGGTTTACCGGCGTTTATATCAGGAAATCGATTTGAATGAAAACGGCCGTATTCACCTGACCACCTGATAACCTGACCTCCTGACCTCCTTGCCAGGACATGATTATGTTGTTATCTTTCCGGCTGATTCGCGGCCGTTTGCATCTGCACGGCCGATTAAATGGGGAGACCCTTCGTCTATGAAGAGGATCAAAGTAAAAAAATTAGATATCGCCACCTGGGCCAGCTTCATTATGTTCGCCGCCAGCGCGATCATCGTGGCCATCTGTCTGCCGGAAATATCAAAGACCTTCTCCACCAATCTCGCCGAAGGTGGTGGCCTGGAAACGGCGCGCAGTGTGATCATTCTGATCACGCTGCTCCTGGCGGGCATCCTGTCCCAACGATTGGGTAAAAAGAAACTTCTGGCCGGCGGCCAATATATGATTACCGCCGGACTGTTGCTGGGCAGCGTGGCTCAAAACTATCTGACGATCATCCTGGCCGTCATGCTCATGGGCGCCGGGGCCGGTCTCTCAGAAGCGCTGCTCAATCCGCTGATCATTGACCTGCACCCGCGCGAGTCGGGCCGCTATCTCAACATCGGCCATGCCTTTTACCCCGTTGGGGTGATGACTTTTGCCCTATTTTTTGGTGAATTATTGACCCAGGGCACCTCTTGGCGCTTTGTCTTTCAAATTGCCGCGGTGGGCACGCTGGCCGTGGCCGTTCTCTTCACGGTGCTGACGTTTCCGGCGGAGAAAACAGAAATTAAGATTAATTCGCGGCTGTTTACGAGCATTCTAGGTAGAGGAGCCTTCTGGCTGTTTGCCGCGGCCATCTTGCTGGGCGCGGCGATTGAATCGGGGTTTACTTTCTGGAGCCGCACCTACGTGGGCTTTTACCTCAGCGACATCCCGCGCGCGGGCGCGATTGCCGTGGTTCTTTTTGCGGCGGCGATGGCGATCGGCCGTTTTCTTTCCGGTTACCTGGCCAACAAGACCAGCCTGAGCAATATCATGATCGGCTCGGGGCTATTGGGCCTGGTCGTCAGCGCCTTGATTCCTTTATCGGCTACGCTGTGGGGCTTTTACGGCCTGCTGGCCCTGGCCGGCCTGGCCACGGCCTGTTTCTGGCCGACGATCATGGCCGAGGCGGATAACTATCTACTAACCGCCAACTCAACCCTGCTCTTTATCCTGCTGGCCTGCGCGGGTATCATCGGTTTTGGCCTGACGCCCTGGATTTTAGGCCTGATCGGCGACTCCAGCGGGCTGAAAGTGGGCTTCGTGCTCATACCCATCCTTTTCATCGCCTTGATCCTGGTGCTGGTTTTTGAACGGCGTCTCAGCAGCAGGCAGTTCAAGGCCGCACCAGGAAGATTGTAGCGCGATTTGGTAAATCGCGGCTCGATTTGGTAAACGAGCCACCCCTTTATAATCTTCCCGAACAATAGAAGCAGCAAAAGGCTCCGGGGGAGCGAAATGGCATTTCGCTCTACAAGAGCGGGTCCCCGATTTTTTCTGCATTATAATAGGCGTATGGAGACATTTTATGAACAGTATTTTGTTTGAAATTGTTATTCTTGCGCTGCTGATTTTGACCAATGGGCTTTTTGCAATGTCGGAGCTGGCCGTGGTGACGGCACGGCCGTCGCGGCTGAAGGAGATGGCGGAAACGGGCACACGCGGTGCGCAATCCGCGCTGGATTTGTCACACGCGCCGAGCCGCTTCCTTTCCACGGTGCAGTTGGGGATTACGCTAATCGGCATCCTGGCCGGCGCGTTCGGCGGATCAACCCTCGCCCGCGAGCTGAACAGTTTCATGAGCGATATTCCCGCCCTGGCGCCCTACGCCCAGGGTATTTCCATCTTCATCGTCGTCGGGTTGATCACGTTCGCATCGGCCGTGTTCGGCGAACTGGTGCCCAAGCGCATCGCCTTAACCAACCCGGAGCGCATTGCTTCGGCCGTATCCCCGCTGATGACGCTGCTCTCGCGCCTGGCAAAACCGGTGGTGCGCCTTCTCAGCCTGACCACGGAAGGTATCCTGCGCCTCTTGGGCATTCAGAGTGGCGGTGAATCGGCCGTTTCAGAAGATGAAATACGCGTCCTTGTACGCGAGAGCGCGCAGGCGGGCAATATCGAGGAAATGGAACAGCAAATCGTGGAACGGGTCTTTACATTTGGCGACCAGACGCTGGAATCCTTGATGACGCCGCGCCGAGCCGTCATCGGGCTAAATATCAATGACAACCAGGAGATCAACCGGCATATCGTGCAGGAATCACCGCATACGCGTTTCCCCGTTTACGAGGTGGACCTGGACAACATTATCGGCGTGGCTAGATCGAAAGATTTGCTCGCCGGCTGTTTGAGCAGCGACACATTCGCCCCACTTGATGCTCTCCACGATCCTCTCTACCTGCCGGGGACAATGAACACCTTGCAAGCCTTGGAGCGTTTCAAGGAGTCAGGCTCGGACATCGGGCTCGTTCTGGATGAATTTGGCGGGCTCGACGGCATTGTGACTCTGATCGATATCCTGGAAGCGCTCGTGGGCGATATCCCTACCGCGGCTGAATTGAGTGAACCGCTCATTGTTCGCCGCGAAGATGGTTCCTACCTGGTCGACGGCCTGCTGGCCATCGACGAATTTCAGGAGGCTTTTCACGTGGATAATATGCCCGGCATGGAAACCTACCAGTCGTTGGGCGGCTTTGTGATCCACATGATTGGCGCAATCCCAAAGACTGGGGATAGCTTTGACTGGAACGGCTGGCATTTCGAGGTCGTGGATATGGACAATTACCGCATTGACAAAATCTTGATTACCCCGAGTTGAGAAAGGGACAAGCGTGTCCGGTGTGGTTTGTAACCACCGGACACGCCTATCGAGGTACGGGATTTTCGAATCCCATCACTTGCAATTTTGCAACCTTGCAACCATCAGGAGGTTCTTATGCTGACATCCTTCCGGCGATTGTTCGTCATTTACAAGGGCTACTGGTGGAAGCTGGCCTTTTCCCAGATGCTCTTATTTATTTCCGCCCTGTGCATGATCAGTATGGCCACGTTGACTCAGCGGCTGATCAACCAGGGTATCGACGCGGGGAATGAAGAAGTGATCCTGCAAACGGGGGTGGTCATGATCGTCCTAGCCATCATCGCCGGGCTGCGCATGACTGGAACCGGCCGCGTACGCTGTTTTCTTTGCCCAGGGTACCGCCTACGTCGTCCGCAGCGAGCTGTACCGCAAGATCCAGAGCTTTTCCTTCGCCAACTTTGACCGCTTCCGCACGGGCAACCTGATGGTGCGTCTCAATGCCGACGTAGAAAATATCATGCGTGCCGTGATGTATTCCGTTATGCTCTTACTCTACGCGCCGTTCATGGTCACCATCGCCTTCATTTTAACTTTCCTGCGCACGCCGGAAATGTTATGGATCATGATCCTGGTCATTGTCGCTGTGTTAGGTCTTATGGCACTGCTCGTCCCGCGTATCTTTAACGCCTATGACGAGCGCCAAAAGCGTCTGGATGCCGTGAACAACACCTTGCAGGAGAATCTATCCGGCGTGTGAGTGGTGAAGGCATTTGTGCGTGAAGAATTGGAAGAAGAACGTTTCGCAGTGCGGGCCGATGCCATGCCCCAGCCCGCTCGCCGCGCCGCTTTTATGACCGGCTTTCTCTCGCCGCTTCTTTCCGGCATTTCACAGATCGCTATTACCACGGCAATATGGGTCGGTGGTCGGCAGGTATTTGGCGGGTCGCTCAATGTGGGTCAGCTCGTCTCCTTCACTCAATACTTGAACATGGTTGTCATGCCCCTGGCCGTAATGGCCGTTGTTATCCCCTTCCTGATGCGCGGCGATGCTTCCGCCAAGCGCATCTTTGAAGTGTATGACGCCGAGCCTGACTTGAAAGACAAAAAAGGCGTCAAGGAGATAAATCCTGAAGACATCCAGGGCCGCATTGTCTTTGACAATGTCACCTTCTCTTTCCGCCGGCCTGACGGCGCGCTCGATCCGCCAGCGTTGAAAAATATCAGCCTAACCATTGAACCCGGCCAGCGAGTTGGCTTTTTAGGCGCTACCGGCGCGGGAAAGACGGCGTTGGTCAACCTCATTCCCCGTTTCTAAGATGTCACCGAGGGAAATATAACCATCGATGGCATCGACGTGCGCGACTTCCCGCAGGAGCAGCTGCGCCAATTAGTAGGCATTGCCCTGCAGGAAGCCCTGCTCTTCCAGGGCGACATGCGCTTCAATCTCAAATTTGGCCGTCCCGAAGTGGAGGATGATGTGATGCAGGCGGCGGCCAAAGCGGCCGATTCCTACGGCTTCATCACCAACCTGCCCCAGCAGTGAGAGGCTCCTGTCGCCCGCCGCGGCTATAACTTTTCCGGCGGCCAGCGACAGCGTCTCTCCATGAACCGCACTCTAACCACGCAACCGAAAATGCTGATCCTCGATGACAGCACCAGCGCCCTGGACGTGGCCACAGAAAGCCGCGTCCAGGATGCCATCCCCGAATTTGCGCCGGGCATGACCACTATCTACGTCGCCCAGCGCATCAGCGCTGTACTCGACCTGGACAGGATTTACCTGCTGGAAAACGGGCAGATTGTGGCCGAGGGCGCGCACGATGAACTGATCGAAAGCAGCCCGCTTTACGGCGAAATTTATGAATCCCAATTAGGCAGCAATGTTCTTGGAGGCATCGATGAAGAGGTGACACCATGACCACCACGGCGGCTGTAGAAAAAGAAATCAAAGTAGAAGAAAGGGAACCGGCCTATGTTCCGGCGACCGAAAAGAAAGATGATTCCGCCCAGGTGTTGAGCCGTCTGCTCGACTTTATGACTGGCGGGGAAAACAGCCGGCGCTTCTATATTGGACTCGCCCTTCGCGTCAGCGGCCTGCTCGGCTTGATCGCCCTACCCACAATCACAGGCCAGACGCTTTCGCTCAACTTCTTCGACCACCAGCCTGTAGGCCAGTTGATGAGCCGCGTGACCAACGACTCCGAGGCCGTGGCTCTCTTCTATGAAAGCGCCGTAGCGCAGATCCTCCGCGCCATTTTTCAGGTGCTGCTGATCACGATCGTCATGTTTCTGGTCAACTGGCAACTGGCCGTGGCCGCGCTGACCATCGTGCCGATCATGGTCATCCTGACCCTGGTCATCCAGCGCATCTCCACCCCGGCTTTCGTGAAGATGCAGGAAAATATGGGCAATCTCAGCGGCTTTCAGGAGGAATCCATCTCCGGGCATAAGGTGATTATCAGCAACCGCCGCCAGGATTGGGCCGGGAATGCCAATGCCCAGCTGGCCGGCGATGTGTACGACGTGGGCAAAGAGGCGTTTTTCACATCGTTGATGCAGATGCCGTTGACCACCTCGTTGGTGATCGTGCAGATCGTGATCGTGCTCATCGTCGGCGCGTTTATGGTTCTTAACGGCAATGCCGAACTGGGTACGATCATCGCCTTTACCGGATACGCCGCGCTGCTCTCCGGCCCGCTGTCGGAGATCGCCAACCTGACCAGCACCACGCTCAATGCCGCTGCCGGCGGGCGGCGCGTCTTTGAGATCATGGACGAAGAACCCACCGTCGTTGATGCCCCGGATGCGCATGATTATGCTTTTAAGGGTGGCCACATACAGTTCGAGCATGTGGACTTCAGCTAAGTGCCGGGGCGTAAGATTCTCAAGGACAACACGTTTGAAGCGCTGCCTGGAGAGAAGATCGGCATTTGCGGCCCCACCGGCGCGGGCAAGAGCACGATCATGAATATCCTCACCCGCTACTACGACATCGACAGCGGGACGATCACCATTGACGGCCAGAACTTGCAAGAGATGACACAGGAAAGTTTGCGCAAGGAGGTGGGCATGGTTCTGCAAGAAGCTTTCCTGTTCACGGACACGGTAATGAACAATCTCAAATACGTGCGCGAGGGGGCGACGGAGAAGGAGTGTATCGAAGCGGCAAAGCAGGCTAATGCACACGAGTTCATCCTCAACCTGCCGCAGGGTTACGACACGATGATGACCGAGCGTGGCTCAAACCTCAGCCAGGGACAGCGGTAGATGATCACTATCGCCCGAGCAATGGTCGCCAATCCCAATATTCTGATCCTGGACGAGGCGACAAGCAACGTGGATACACGCACGGAGCGCCTGATCCAGCAGGGGTTAAACAAGTTGATGGGAGGACGCACCAGCTTCGTCATCGCCCACCGCCTGAGCACGATTCGCGATTCGCATAATATCATGGTGATCAACGGCGGGGAGATCGTCGAGTTCGGTCCCCATGACGAGCTAATGGCCCAGAAAGGCTTTTACTACGCGCTGTACATGAGCCAGTTTAAGAGCAAGGCGCCAGGTGGAAAAGGCACTTCAGACATTGAGTTCGTGAGCACGTAAGAGACTTCCCCGGAAACTCGGCGTTTCCGGGGAAGTTAATAGTTTTCGGTGATCGAGGATTTACCTTTTATACAGCAAATAGGCGGCGGCGCCGGGGGCTTCAAACGCTTCTTCAATGGCAAACTGGGGGGCGAGCAGGTTGAACAACTCCTCTTGTTCGATTTCGCCGGTATGGGAGAAGATCAGCCAGAAAGCCTCCGGGGTATCGGGACCAAGGGCCTGGAAAATTCCATTGATCCTCTCCTCCGCGGTGAAGCTACGCATCCAACGGCCGTATAGGATGTTGTCCTGCTCGCAGTAGGGTGAAGCCTCACCCGCCCAACAGGTACGGAACCAATCGGCGGGAATATCTTCGACTACCCCCTGCTGCAAGCCCATCTGATAGCGAACAGCCGGCACGCCGTTATAGTAAACGTACGCGGGGACGTTCTCTTCATGCCGGGCCAGGAATTGAGCGACGACGGAACGCGCATCTTCCGGACCTTCAACCGGGGACAGCATGGCGATAATTAAAATACCCAACAGGGCAAGCGCGCTGAGCGGCGGCCATGTGTCCCACATCACGGACAGGCCAATGGCCACGATCGGGATAAGCAGGGGGGCCAGGATTAAGGCATGCCGAGTTCCCCCATAAGGGTAAGCCCCTAACCGGCCGGCAATGTAGTAAGCCATCCCGGCGGCCAGCAGCCAGAGCAGTACATAGGCATATTTTGATGATTTGCGCAGGCCATAGAGAGCGAAGAGCAGTGCGAATAAGAGCAGCAGCCAGGCGGCGAGGCGCAGGATCTTCCATTCTTCGGGGGTGATTAGATAGCTCGTCAACTGGTAGGCCAGAAGATTTTGGGTCCTGGCCAGAAATATCGTGACTTCGTTGGTGAAGGTGGAGAAGTTTAGCTGCAACTTATCGCTAACCGGCCCGCGAAACAACTGGTCGGGCAGCCAGAACAAGAACAGCGGTAAAGCGGTGAGGACGAATATCAAAGAAGCGGCGGCCTGGTTGCGTAAATCGGCCGTTTTGCGCTTAACCAGATTCTCCAGGAAAACCACTGCGGCAGCGGGCAGGATGACCAGCAGCGAACCGTAGTAATTATAGGCACCGGCCACGGCCGTAATCATCCAGACCGCCCAATATTTCTTGTCATTGGTCCGCCGGGCATAAACGAGCATAAGCAGGTTCAGGAGCAGTAAGAAGACAAGAAAAGCATACTGCCCCACTTCCTGAGCCATGCGAATATGCGGCGGCAGGACGGCGAAAAGCAGCGCAGCGATCAGACCCGTGCGACGGCCGTAGACTTGACGGCCGAATGCATAAGCCGCGGCGACGCTGAGCACGCTGACAAAGGCAGTCAGCGATCGCAGGGTGAACTCATCTCGCCCGAGATGCAGCCACTGGGAAAGGACCAGGGAATAGAGAGGCGGGTCTTGCAGCGCGTCCTTGACAACGGCCGTAAGCTGATCCAGGGGCGCGGTAGCAACCCAGTATTCCATGGCCTCATCGAGCCATAGGGGTCTAAAATTCAGGTTTTCGAATCGCAGGTAAAATGCCAGCAGCAGGATTAAAATGAGAATGATGCGGCTGTAGGCATTCTTGATATGGGGCATCGTGGTATTTTACCCATTAAGGGATTGCGCTGCGAATCGGAAGGCGGGCCGCGGGTTGCTCTACAAAATGGAAGTAAGTCTATTTTCTTCTGTTCCGAATAGTCTATGAAACGGCCGTGCGCGGCAGCACTTTGAGCGTTGCCGCCTGGACCTCCGGGGTGACCATCGGGGCGACCCATTGGGGGTAACGCCCGTACTTGGTCAGGTAGGCCTGGTCGATCTGGGCGTTGATGTCCTGGTCTGCTTCCTCAACAAAGGCGACATCTTTTTCCACGCCGCCGGCCGAAATATGGCCTTCGTATCGTGTCTGAACACCACGGAACCACGCCCCATCACGGCCGTTGACACAGCGCACATAGATATCATCGCCCACACGCACGACCCAGATGATCACGGGTTTGCGCAGCGTGCCGTCAACGCGCAGTGAGGCAATGCGCAGCTCCTCAGCGGATCCAATTTTGTTTAGTTCTTCGTTTGTCCATGCCATTGTGAAAGATCTCCTATTTTTCGGCTTGTACTACCTGAAGACATCTTTAGACATCCAGCTTTCTTTCGCCCAGCCACTTAACCATTTCAGGGTTTCGATGGTCGAAGAACCTGCTGGTTTCTGTGTCCAAGGTTGAAATAGCTATCATATCTTGCGCACTTAATTCAAAATCAAATACATCAATATTTTCTTGCATCCTTTCCAGGCGCGTTGTTTTTGCCAGGGCAATAATGCCTCTTTGTACAACCCAGCGGAGAATGACCTGGGCAACACTTTTGTCGTATTCTGCGGCAATTGACAGCAGCAGTTCATTTTGAAAAATATTGTTTCTACCCTCTGCAAAGGGTGCCCATGCTTCAACCTTAACGCTGTTATCTTGTAAAAACTTCTGCGTCTCAATTTGCTGGTGGAAAGGATTCACTTCAATCTGATTGACCGCGGGTGTGATCTTGTTATGAATCATTAAGTCCATGATCCGGTCAGGCTGAAAGTTTGAAACACCGATGGCTCTAATTTTGCCCTGTTGATACAGCTCTTCCATCGCTCGCCATTCCCCGTATACATCGCCATAGGGTTGGTGTATCAGATAGAGGTCAATGTAATCCAATTGCAGGCGCTTCAGAGAATTCTCGAAAGCTTTGATTGTGCCTGCATAGCCCTGGCTCTGAATCCATAGTTTGGTCGTGATAAACAGGTTTTCTCTGCCAACGCCGCTTTGTTTGATTCCTCGGCCAACAGCCTCTTCGTTCTGGTAGGAAGCGGCCGTATCGATATGGTTGTAGCCTGTTTGAATCGCATCAACCACGCTTCTTTCGCATTCGGCCAGATCGGTGATCTGAAAAACACCGAAGCCGAGAATAGGGATTTCCACGCCATTATTTAACTTCACTGTTTGCATCATTCTTTCCTTATATTTCTGTTCCTAATAGTTTCACCATGGGTTAAGCAGCTTAGTAAATGAGTTGATAAAAAGATGCCATCTTTTTTAGATCTTTCTTTATACGGCCGTTCCTAATACCGGTGGCCGACGACGGTGATACCGGACATGGCTTCTCGTATTTCGTCGAGGTCGGCGGCGCTTAATTCGATATCAACGGCGCCGATATTCTCATCCAAGCGGCTGAGCTTGCGCGTGCCGGGAATGGGCACGATCCATGGCTTTTGGGCCAGCAGCCAGGCCAGGGCGATCTGCGCCGGGCTCGCATCATACCTGGCACCAATCTGCTGCAGCAAATCAATCACGACCTGATTGGCCTGGATAGCCTCCGGCGTGAAGCGCGGATTGTGGCTGCGGATGTCGCTGCTGTCGTAGGTGGTTTCGGCCGTAATCTTGCCGGTCAGGAAGCCGCGGCCCAGGGGGCTGTAGGGGACGAGGCCAATGCCGAGTTCTTCGCAGGCGGCGAGGACGCCGTTCTCTTCGATTTCGGTCCACCAGATCGAATATTCGCTTTGCAAGGCGGCGACGGGCTGCACGGCGTGGGCAAGGCGGATCTGGTCGGCGCTGGATTCAGACAAGCCGAAATGCTTGACCTTCCCTTCTTGAATAAGGTCCTGCACCGCCCTGGCGACGTCTTCCATGGGCACGTCCGGATCAGGCCGGTGCTGGTAGAAGAGATCAATGGCCTCGACACGCAGGCGCTTGAGGGATTCCTCGGCCACGCGCTTGATTTGCTCGGGGCGGCTGTCCAGGCCGACGCGGGGATGGGGGCCA
>Ga0316580_10000286_pt1 | contig 10932 bp, 12 predicted proteins | sample S0NA_2_FD_204519 | JGI IMG/M metagenome (GOLD analysis project Ga0316580, IMG submission 204519) | Rhizosphere microbial communities from salt marsh grasses in Alabama, United States - S0-2_160517rDrB | ecosystem: Host-associated > Plants > Roots > Rhizosphere | place: USA: Alabama | collected... | reverse complement strand
CTGATGAATACCGAGCTTGGCATTGACCGTCACGTAGCGCTCGATGCCGCCGGCCAGCACATCGACACACGCGGAGGTGCACAGTCCGTCGACGCCGACCCGCAGCCCATTCGCGCGCAGATAACGGCCCAGGCGCCGCGCCTCGTAGAGCGAGCCGCCGGGACTGCTGATCAGCAGTCCGACCGCCTTCTCCTTGCGCAACCGGTCGATCACCTGCTGCGCGAAGCCCTGCTTCATCTCGCCGTTGACGGCGACCCAGGTGTTATCCACCTTCCCCGTGGCGTCGAAACGCACCAGGCTCGGCGCAACGCCCGTCAGCGCGGACAGGGTCTCGCAGGAGTCGCGTGCAAGCTTGCTCAGCGAGCCGCGGTTCTCGGCCTTGGTCGCTGCCTTCATCAGATCGTTGGAGCGCGCGATCATGTCCTTGACGTCGAACTTGTAGCGCTGCACCGCGGCGATCACGACGGTATCGGTGGCACCGCGGTCGCCGTTCTGCGCCACCCGCCGCAGATGGCAGGCCGCAATTTCGGTCAGCAACTGATCGCGGCTCATTCCCGGCGGCAGTCCAGCGTCTTCGGGTTGCCCGCCGCCGGAGCGCAGGCCCGCGCAGCCGGCGAGCGCAAGGCACAGCAGCACAGGCAGCGCCGGCCGCATCATCTCCAGACGAGCCAATCGACGCATTGCGCTCACTTGCGGACCCCGTCCTCAGCTCGATCGCGTCTCGATGCCGTCGGCGCGCAGCTGCTCCTTGACCGCCTCGATCGGTACCTCGCGTCGATGAAAGATACCGGCGGCCAAAGCCGCCTCGACGCCGGTGCGCTGGAACACCTCGCTGAAGTGCTTGGGCGTGCCGGCGCCGCTGGAGGCGATCACCGGAATACTGACGGCCGAGCGCACGGCGGCGATCAGCTCCAGGTCGAAGCCGCTGCCGGTGCCGTCGCGGTCGATGGAGTTGAGCAAAATCTCGCCGGCGCCGAGCGCCTCGCAGGTGCGGGCCAGCTCGACGGCGTCCACGTCCCTGCCCTCGCGCCCGCCGCTGACGGTGCACTGGAACCAGCACCAACGTTCGCCGTTGGGGCCGGGGATCTCGGTTTCGATCACATACCTCGGGGTCGACTCGGGCGAGCGCACATAGACCCGCCGCGGGTCTACCGAGATCACCACCGCCTGATTACCGTATAGCTCGGCGATCTGCTCGATGGCGCTGCTGCCGTCTCCGGCGCCTTGCTCGCGCACCTGCTCGACCGTGTACACGGCATCCGAGCCGATCGAGATCTTGTCGGCGCCGGAGCGGAAGTACTCGGTGGCCACGTCGAGCGCATCGTAGGAACGGCCGTCGGCGTCGGTGAAGGCACGGATGCCGCCGCCGATGGTCAGCGGCACGAACACGTTCTCGGAGGTGCGCCGCAGCACCTCCAGCATCGGCTGATCGGCCAACGGGAAGTCGCGAAAGGCGGTGATGTTCAGGAAGGTGATCTCGTCGGCACCCTCCTCATAGTAGCGCCGCGCCAAATCCACCGGTTTGCCCAGGTTGCGCACCTCGCCGGCCTCGCGCACGTCGTATTGATCGCCCTTGGTCACGACCAGATCACCGGCATCGTTGCTGCGCACGTCCAGACAGGCGATAACGCGCTTGGCGAAGCGGGTCGGCTCCTGCTCCGGGATCGGCGCCTCGGCGCCCGCACCGATGTCTTCACCGGCGAGGAAGCGGCGCAGCACCTCGAGGCCGAGCCGGCCGCTCTTCTCCGGGTGGAACTGAACCGCGGCAATGCGGCCCCGCTGCACCGCGCTGACGAAAGGCACGCCGTAGTCCGTCTCGGCCAGGACCCAGTCGGCATTGTCCGGCGTGCGCCGGGCGTGGTAGGAGTGGACGAAGTAGAATTTACCGTCGTCGACGCCGTCCAGGAGGGCAGAGCCGCGCAGCGGACGCAGACCGTTCCAACCCATGTGCGGCACGGCCAGCTCGCCGTGCGGAAAGCGCTCCACCAGCCCCGGGATCAGCCCCAGACCGGCCACCCCGGGCGACTCCTCGCTGCCCTCGAACAGCGACTGCAGCCCGATGCAGATGCCGAGGAACGGCCGGTCGGCGGCCAGATACTCGCGCAGCGGCCCCACGTAGCCGAGTCGTTTCAGCCGCTCCATCGCCGCGCCGAAGGCGCCGACACCGGGAAAAATCAGCCGCTCCGCCTTCAGGATGTCCGCCGGCCGCTCGATGTCGACCAACCGGTAGCCAAGATAGGCGATGGCATTGCGCAGGCTGCGCACATTTCCGGCACCGTAGTCGAGCAGGGAGATCATGGACGTACCGCGTTCGGGCGATCAGACAGGCTGCAAGTGTATCAGCTGCAGGCGGACAGGGCGCCGCGTGCGGCCAGGGTTGATACCGCCTTGGAAGATGAGGGCCGACGCGCCGGTGCGGCGCGAGTCGCGCCCTTCAGCGGCGCGCCGACAGGGGCTCGGCGGAGTGCCGGCCGTCGAGGGCGCGTCAGGAGAGTTGAATGTCCTCCGCCTCGACGACCCGCGCCAGGGCAGACTCCAGCGTTGAGCGGGCACGCGCGGTCGCCGCATGCAGAAAGGCATGCAGCGCGGCATCGTCGCTGTTGCGGCTTTCGCACTCCTGACTGTAGGTCTCGAAGGCGATCAGGCTGGTCACGAGTTGCACGAGATGATGCGGGCACTCGCAACGCACGGTCGGCGAGGCCGCCGCAATGCGGCTCAGGGCCTCGCCGTCGAAGCGGCGCGGCGGGATTGGACTGCCGAAGTCCAGGTCGGCGAGCATGTCCGCGGCAGCGGGCAAGTCCGCCCCGGTCGCGTGCAGACCCAGGCACCAGCGCTTCAGATCGGCGACGCTCAGCGGCGCGCGCTGCGCCACGACCTGCTGTGCCTCCAGCCGCCGGATGACGGCGTGGCTCGCGAAGTTGTACACCACCAATGCGCGCGGTGCGCCGCTGTGCGCGGTCAGCTCCGTGATCCAACGCAGCTGATCCTGGTGGATGGTCGGGCATTCCAGGACCACGATGTCCGGCTCGAGTCGTGCAACGCTGTCGCGAAAGCGCGCCTCGTCAGAAAACAGACCGACGAAGTCCAGCGCCTCGCCGCCCCTGCCCGCGTCCTCCTTGTCACGCTCCACCATCGCCGGCAGCGTCGAGCCCAGTACCGCCACCCGGCACGGACGCACCTCGATCCTAGCCGAGCGCGGCGCCGGGGTGAGGCCCCTCACCCGTTCCCGCAGCAGCTCCAGCGACAGCTTAGCAACATGGCTGATGGCATCGCCGTTGTCCACCAGGCGCTTGATCAGGGCCAGCCGGCCGACGTCGTCGGCCCGGTACAGCCGCGTGCCGGCGTCGGATCGAAACGGCGTCACCACGGAATAGCGGCGTTCCCACACCCGCAGCGTATCTGGCGGGATGCCAGTCAGCCGCGCAACGGCGCCGATTCGGTAGGTCTGCCCGGCTTCGGGCGCGACGGTGTCTGTCACTGGCAACTCCTGTCTGTTCACCGTTTGTCTAGTTTTAATCTCGATTTCACATTGACAATACCAAAACATTTCGCTAGGTTTTTGTCAAACAAGCTCGACAAGGACTGTTGGGAAAGCAGGGCCTGCTGCACTCGGGACGTGTGCGAGGTGGTGCGGAAGGCGCCGTCCCTGGCTCGCGCGGCAACGAGTCGACACAGCGTAGATGGTGCCGCAACCGCTGCGACCAAGTTTTGAACAGCATTGCGACGAAACAAACGCTTCATCGTGCGGCATGGCACCGTGCCATGAACATTAGTCCGGTCAGCCCGTCTGGCCGCGGAGGAATCGAGATGGCGAGATCAAGGCTCAACGCGGACGCCGTCAAACGAGGCGCCCTCCTGCTAGCCGCGCTGGCACTGCCCGCACTGACCACAGCGGCTGAGCAGTCCTGCCCGCCCGAAAGTCGCTCAGTCGGGCATTGGGCCACCGGCCCGATGTCGCTGCTGCGTGAAGTCCGCTCCGAGACCGCGCGGCCTCGCACGGCATCGACGCCCGCCCAGGGCGGCAGGGTCCCGGCAGCGCACCCCGCTGCAGAGCTCGGCAGCTCGGAAATGTTCGAGCGCGTCCTGCGCTACTACCCGCAGACCGACGGCAATGCCAGGACAAGGGTCTGGCACGCCCTTGCCGTTGAGTCGAAGCTTGCCGCTGCTCAGCCCGCGGCGCCTTCGCCCACAGCGCATTGACCCCCTCCCCACCACCAGCCCCGAGGAGACCGAGACCATGAACGCACTGCAATTGGACCGAGTCATGAACAGCCAGGCCGTCGACATCGACCTGCCGCTGCACCCAGATACCGAAAACGAAGAGCACGTCGCGCTACTGGTTCAGCGCATCCTCCACGCCATCGACGAGGTTGCGGACGGCGGACCCGCGCCCTGCCAGACCGACGTGATGCAGGCCCTCAGCATTGCCACGGCGCTGCGCGGCGCGCTGGCCGAGGTGTCCGCGCGGGCCAACGGCGAGCTGTCCTTCAACCTGATCGACATCGCCGTCGAGGAGCCGCGCATCCGGACGGCCTAACTGAGACGCGGATGCGCCGCCCGCGGACACAGGGACGTGAGCGCGGCATGACCCGTCGCGGATGGCGGCAGCGAAGCCGGCCGGACCGAATCGACGCGCCTCAGGCCCGTCGCAGTGACGACGCAGCCGCGGCAAAGACCCGCCGCAGCCAAAAGCTGCCGGGCATCAGCGCGCCGTAGACCAGCAGCAAGATGAAAAGCTGATACCAGAGCACCCCCATCCATCGCGGCGTCACGCCCGACTCCAACCAGTTCTCAGCCAGGCGCTGGAGATTGAAGAAGGCAAAGTAGGTCATCAGCGCCAGAAACATTCGCCCGCTGCCGCGCTGCCGCGGCGACAGATTGGTCAACGGGATGGCTAGTATTGCCAGTGACAGGATGGCGAAGGGTGCCGACAGCCGATGCCCCAGCTCGGCGCGGTCCGAGAGCCGTGTGGACTGCATCAGCAGGCTGGTCGGCATGCTGGAGCGGCGCCTGCGTTCCACGCCGTTACCGTTTTCGGCGGCGATGTAGTACGTGTAGCGGGAGAAGTCGGCGACACCGAAATCGCGCTGCCCGGCGGCGCCGTCGAAGCGCCGGCCGTTCTCCAACACCACCGCGCGCTGATTGTCGGCGCGGCGCTCGACATAGTATGCCGTTTCGCCGAGCACGATCCGCGGTCGATCCTCCCGCCGATCCTGGATGAAGACGTTGCGAAAGCGCTTGTCGTCGCCCAGCTCGGCGGCATAGAAGGTGATGCGCCCGTTGTCCTGCTGATAGAAGCGCCCGGATTGCAGTCCTGCCGCGCGCGTCGCCTGATCATTCTTCAAGTCCTCGATGCGCTGGATCTCCGCCGACGCGGACGGCTGCAGCGACAGCGCGAACCAGCCTGTCAGTGCTGCCAGCGGCAGCGCGAACAGCAGCAGCGAGCGATAGATGCGCAACGGCCCAAGGCCGCTCGCGTTGAGGGCGATCAGCTCACTGTCCCGCGCCATGCGTCCGAGGGTCACCAGCGCGGCGATGAAGAAGGCCGGCGGCAGCAGGCTCGCGGTATCCCGCAGCACCTGCAGACCCAAAAAGCGCAACAGCGATTCTGCATTCAGCGAACCGAGATTCACCTGCTCCAACGCTCGCAGGAACAGCATGCTCGACATCACCAACAGCAGCGTGGCCATGATGGCCCCGAACACCTTGGCAACCTCGGATATGAAATAGCGATCGACGATGCTGAACATGGGCGGACAACCGGCGGCGGGCCCGCTATTCTGGGTGCTGTCCCGACACCCAGGCAAGCCGATCGAGACCCGTGGTCATGACTGCCGTTGAACCGAGCACCAGTGGTTGAGCCGCCGGGGGCGCCAAGGTCGCCAAGAACGCAGAGGCTTGCCGGGCGAGCGCAGCGCGCCCAATGGGCCACTGATTCCCAAGCCCGAATGCCGGACGCGGCGTGCTCTCTATCCGGGACCTTTGGTTACTGCCAGCCGGGGCTCCTGCAAGACGTTGGAGGACCGCGTCCGGCAGCAAAAGCGCTGCTGACGGGGGTCGACCCTTCGTGCGAGACTCGGGCCTCGATCCAATCTGCGCGGAGAGCCTGAGCCGACGTGGCCGAGAAAGCATGTCCCTTCTGCCGCATCGCGCCGGAGCAGATCATCGCCGAATCGTCGCTGACGCTTAGCATCCGCGACGCCTTTCCGGTGTCGCCCGGCCACACCTTGGTCATCCCGAAGCGGCACTTCTCCGATCTGTTCGACGCGACCGACGACGAAATCGCCGAGATCTGGCACGCCTTGCGGCAGGCCGCGGACACGCTCGGCGCGGAGCTGCACCCGGACGGCTTCAATGTGGGCGTCAATGTCGGCGAGGCAGCCGGGCAGACCGTCTCGCACCTACACGTCCACCTGATCCCGCGACACGCCGGCGACCAGCCGGACCCGCGCGGCGGCATCCGTCGCATCTTCCCGGAGCTGGCCGACTACTGGACCCCCAGAGCCCGGTGACCAGGAGACGGGGCAGGTATTCTGTTGACGTCGGCCGGTCGGGTTCCGGCGCCGGATGGGCGAAGTGTTGCGTGAGCATCCGTTAGACAGTTCGATTGACGCATCGGTGGGCACGCTGCGCTTTGCCCACCCTACGACTTTGCCCGCCCGACAGCTTCGAGTGCCGCGTTTTTTTCGATAAATCGAAGGCAAATTAGGGGAATTCCTAGCTCTGTTTTGCTGCGAATTTCGGCGGCCTCTGCGCCAGCCTACCTCCAGTTCTCTACCTGCAGGCCGCCAATTCGCTGAAATTCGCCCAAATTGGACGTCACGACGATTAGGCCCCGGGCCAACGCCGTCCCGGCGATCAGCACATCATAGGGGCCAATGGGCCGACCCTCTCGCCTGAGCGTCGCTCGCACGGCCGCTGCGGCGAGGGCATCCGGCGTATCGAGCGGGAGTGTGACAATCGCCGAGAACAATGCGTCCAGCACCGACTCCAGCTTTCGGGCCCGTTCGGGATAGAGGGCGAGACCATAGGCGACTTCCATTCGCGTGAGCACCGAAACGGCAAGACTCGGAGGTGCCACGGCCTTAATCCGCGCCAACACATTGGTCTGGCCTTGAACGAAATCACTGACCGTGCAAGTGTCGAGCAGGTATTTCACGCGAGCGGATCAGCGACGGGCGGCTGGAGCTCGCGGCGAGCGTCTTCAAACGGCGGCATCTCGGAAATCCCCTGAAAGCCAAGCACTTCATCAGGCCACTGCGGTGCACCGCGCCGCTGTAACCACTCGCCAACCGCGCGGCGGATCAGCGCATTCCGGCTTTCTCCGGCCCGCGCCGCCGCCGCATTGAGTTGTTCACCCGTCTCGTCATCAAGGTAGATATTGAAGTGCATGGTCGGCTCCGCATCACATACTCCATGTGTTATACGACGTGCAGTTGCGAGCTGCAAGCTCCGGAAACACGAGCGACGTCGAGCCCCGCTGCACCTGGCCTGGCAACTGCCCACGGGAAGATACTCATCCATCGACACTCGGCTCGCCATAACCAGCTCTGGGCGCCTACACCCCGTCAGTTGGTGCATGTTCCCCACGCCGGGTGACGATAAGCACGGTCACCTTATTCGGTACGGCGCAGTCTGCGGCGCAGCCTGTTTTGGCCCAGTTCGTGCCGTGTTCATGGCGGGGATTCGCAAGCGATATGCGCAGTCAATGCCAGGATGCCGCGTCTTTCGGTAGCCGGCCGAAGTCGTCGATCACCTGTACGCGACAGGGCGGCGCGTCGGACCAGCGCCAAAGCACGAGGTTGTGCTCGGTCACCACGGTACCGGGCGCGAAGCTGGGGACCAAGATGCCGTGGTGCCCGGCTTGGATCAGCGCTTTCGCCAGATGCCAGGTGGGCGGCGTCAGACCCTGGGCTGCCAGGTCTTCCCACGGACAGCCCAGTGTCTCATCTGCGATGCCGGCGGCGGACAGCACGGCGGGATCGGTGAGGTCCACGACCAGCTCGCAATCCACGCGATAACCGACCAGCGTCAACGGCTGCGCCTTGAAGGGCATGCCCTGCTGCGCCTCCATCCACGCGGTCTTCGGGTCGAGCGTCGTATAGAGGGCGGGCGTGCCCCGAGCATTGAAGCGCCCGCCGTGACGAGCCGCCCCCTCGCCGGAGGTCGGCGCATAGGCCCAACGGGGATTGTGCGCGCGATAAACCAGCCCGGCGAAAGCCCGCGCCGGCACGGAGTTCGTCACGCAAAGCCGCCCTCGGCGATACGCGACAAGTAGTCCTTGACCGCCTGAGCGCGGCCCTCCTTGACCAGGTCCTCGGCGGTCTTGTCGCCGAAGGACGGCAGCGGCTGCGCGCGGAACCAGGCGAACGCGTGGCCCACCGAACCGGTCCACTGGGCCGCCCGGTGGATGATCTCCACGGTATCGCGCAGGCGTGCCTGGGTCGGGCGGGAGTTCAGCCGGTCACGCTTCGAGACCGCATCCCGGGACAGACCGGTCGCCGTGGCCAGCTCAGCCTTGGTGATGTGCAGAACCTTCGCCAGCCGGTCCGTGGCGATGTTGCCCTGATCGGTCATGACATCGGGTAGCAGCTCTGCCTGGGCGGACATCGACGCGCCTCAAAAATCGACCCTAAACATGTCTGAATTATGCGGCATGCGGGTTCGCATGACAAAGGCAACGGCCGATCTTTTGCCTTCGTAGCCCAGCGAACCTGGTCGGCCGCGACAGCCCAGACACCAGGTCCGGAAAAAAATCCCGAATCTGGATCGGCCGGCAGACGAAGGCGAGGCGCGAGCTCAGCGATCGAGGGCACCTTTGACAAGGACGACGTCGACAACCTCTGTGCCCGCGTAAAACGCCGGAACACCCTGGCGGGATTGAGGGCGAAAACGTTGTTCAGATGCGTCAAATTTCCCGGCGACTTGGCGCTCTGCAGACAAAGGGCCGAGCGCCAAGCGCCAAGGGCCAAATTCGCGTCACTGGGACGTACAGCGGCCCTCGGCCCTCGGCCCGCTTGGAGGACCGTGCCGTTTTAGCAGCAAGGCGCTCGTCCTTCGTTGGTCTGAGGCGAAGCCACGCGAGAACGAGACCAAAGAGCGCCAGGCAAACCACTCGTGCGCCGCGGGCGTGCATTGAGAGACCTGGAGGGAGCCGCTAACGAACAGATTGTTTAGTGGCAATAACACACCTACAATGCACCGATGGGCAGCATCGACAAGATACTGCAGGAAGCCCGAGCCAACCCGGTGAGTTTGCGCTTTTCGGACCTCCGAAAATTGTGCGAGTACTACTTCGGCGAACCCCGACACTCGGGCAGCCATCTGGTCTTCAAGACACCATGGCCTGCTGATCCGCGCGTCAACATTCAAAGTCGACGAGGCAAAGCAAAGGCGTATCAAGTCAGGCAAGTATTGGCCGCAATCGACAAACTCCAAAATGGTTGATCCGAAGCACTACACGTATCGCGTCATCTGGTCAGAAGAAGATCAGGATTTCGTTGGTCTCTGCGCAGAGTTCCCGAGTCTGTCCCATCTAGACGAGACACAAATCGCGGCCTTCAACGGCATCACCGCGCTGGTTACCGATGTGGTAGCGGACATGCATGCCAACGGCGAAGCGCCGCCGGTGCCCATTGCGGACCGGCAATACTCGGGCCGGTTCCAGGTGCGCACAACGCCCGAACTGCATCGCCGTCTCGCCATCCGAGCCGCCGAGGCCAACATGAGCCTGAACCGAATCATCAACGACCAGCTCGCCAAGCCCTGAGCGGTCGCGAAGGGTCGAATCTGCGCAAGCGGCGACCCGCTAACGTTCATGGCACGGCACCACCCCGCAAGATCAAGCGTTTGTTTCATCGTAACTGCCCAGGCGGAACAACCCGCTTGTTGCGGCAAATATCCCCCGTGTCAGGCTGCCTGTCGCGAGCGCGCGGTCGGCACGCGCTGGCTATTGAAGCCGGCGCGGTAGGTCTTGGTGAGCCCAGTCGCCATCACCACCGGGGCCCAACCCGCGGCTCGCCGCCAGCGCGGTCAGCGCCTCCCACTGAACCTGCGACGGCTCCGGCGACGACTCCTCCGGCTCCACGCAGCGGGCCGCGATGAGTAGATCCTGCACAAGCCGCCGGCGCTACTCGCAGCGCTCGATCCAGTCGTGATCCAGCGCGACAGCGTTTGGGTGGGCGAAAAGCGCCTCGTACTGCGCGCGGATCTCCCGGAACCGCCGGCTGTCGGGCGCTTACGCATCGTCCGTGCGCTCCACCCGTAGCTTCCACTCCAGACCGTCGGTCAGCGCCGTGCGGCTGAGGTTGCTGGAGCCGAAGAAGATCGCGCCACACACCGGCTCCCCGCCGCTGCCTCGGTGCAGATGTAGACCTTGAGATGAAAGCTTTGCTGCTCGCGCCGGGACATCCCCAGATCGGCGCCGCGCTCCGCCAGCAGCATCAGCCTCCGCAGCGCCTGGGGATCGGTCACGTCCAGATAGCCGCTGGTCGGCAGGCGCAGCTGCGCACCGCGCGTCGCCACCGCATCCACCAGGGCCGGATAAACCAAAGCCAGACCGCTGCTGTTGATGAAGGCCACCTCCAGGTCGATGCGGTCTGCCCGGCGAATGCGCCCAAGCGCGCACAGACCGGATTGGCGCGGCGGTTCACCTCACGGGCGGCGTGCTGATCCCGCTTGGGGTCGATGCGGCCGGACCAGCACCTTCGCGGCTTACCCTATCCCGCGTTGTCGGGCTGATACTCCCGAATCCGTCCCCCGTGAACAATCCATAACCGGCCGACAATCGATGCCACCTGCAATCCGCTGACCAGCACTTCGCACGAATCCCATAACTCAGAGTCCATCGAGCGGTGGGGAAGCCGCAACACAGCGATTCCGGCGTACTCCCAAGGTTCGAACACCAGCGGGTTACTGAAATCGAGATCAAGC
>Ga0316580_10000285_pt1 | contig 10936 bp, 10 predicted proteins | sample S0NA_2_FD_204519 | JGI IMG/M metagenome (GOLD analysis project Ga0316580, IMG submission 204519) | Rhizosphere microbial communities from salt marsh grasses in Alabama, United States - S0-2_160517rDrB | ecosystem: Host-associated > Plants > Roots > Rhizosphere | place: USA: Alabama | collected... | reverse complement strand
GGCGTAGGCGGCCTCCCCACCAATAACTGGGCAGCGGGTATCATGGAAAACTGGGAGGCTCTTGATGGTATTACCATGTGCGATACCAACCTCAAAGAAAGTGACACATGCTTCAGTTGCATTGTGCAGTGCAAGCGCGTTGTTGAAGAGACCGGTGAGGGAAAATATACAATCGACCCCTATTACGGCGGCCCGGAATACGAGACCCTCGGCACGCTGGGCTCCTACTGTGGTGTCGATAATTTGAACGCGGTTTGTTATGCCAACCAACTCTGCAATATGTACGGCCTCGACACAATCTCTACTGGCGCCACAATCTCATGGTTGATGGACTGCTATGAGCATGGTGTCGTGAACGCTGAGGATATTGACGGCATTGAACTGAACTTTGGTAACTATGAAGGCATGGTGGCGCTCGTCGAGAAAATCGCGAAGCGCGAAGGCATTGGTGACCTGCTTGCTCTAGGCTCCGACCGCGCAGCAGAAAAACTCGGCGGTAAAGAATTCCTCGTTACATCAAAAAAACAGGAATATCCTGCGCATATGCCCCAGGTGAAACCATCACTTGGCCTTATCTATGCGACCGTCCCCACTGGCGCGGACCACATGTCTAGTGAGCATGACGCATCTTACAGCGGCTTTCCCGAGCGCGCCAAGCATATTGGTCTGACTGACCCCCAGCCCGGTGATGCACCGCTGAACAGGGAGAAGATCAACTACGCACTGACAACACAGTATGCGTATTCTTTCATGGATACGGCCACAGTTTGCCAATTCTGCTATGGTCTCGGCTGGCAGTTTATGGATATGGCTCAGCTGGCCGGCATGGTTGCTGATGTCACCGGATGGGAATTTACCCCGATGGACATCGTGGAAGTGGGCAAGCGTACCCTGAATATGCAGCGCGCCTTCAACGCCCGTGATGGTGTTGGTCGTGAATACGACACCTCACCAGCAAAGAAGATGCTCACGCCGCTCAAGGGTGACTCTTCTGATGGCTTTATCTTCCCGGCGGACAAGCTGGAAGAATACAAAGACATCTACTTCGATCTGGCCGGATGGGATGAAGAGTCAGGTTATCCCACCAATGAGACACTTGAATCGGTCGGTTTGGAATGGATTGCTGAAATGATGTAGGCGCGGCGCCTGGTATCTTTCACCTGTAGGTATAGAGGGGCAAGGCGAATACTCACCTTTGCCCCTTTTTTCTCTTAAAGGTCTGATGGAAACAATTCATGTCAAGGCTCGTCTACGCGGCAGGCTTCGTCAGTTTGCCAATACTGGCGTTCCAAATCATTGGGAAGGTGAAGTACCTGTAGGGATAACAGTTGGAGAGCTAATCTGTGTAATTGGCGGGAAGCGCGAGGACGTGCATTACTTTCGGATGAATGAGAAATACTGCTATGAAACGGAGGTTTTGTCCAATGGTGCATTCGTCCAATACTACCCTCCCGCCCAGTGAGGATTATAAGGAAAGCCATGACCCCTATTAACGTAATAGTACAAGGTAAAGGGATGATCAAGAAGACCTTGGGCCATGATCCTGTGAAGTGCGAATTAGCGGATGGGGCAACGGTAGCAGACCTCATCACCCAGCTCGATCTTACGCGATCAGAGGTTGCCGTGATCAACGTCGATGGGGTTTATTGCCATGCAAACCATGTGCTCTCTGATGGCGCGCAGATTATTTTCATTTCACCAATGGGAGGGGGATAAACATATCATAGCCTGCAAAAACCTCATCTCCGACAATCTTTCTTGAAAAGATAAGGTTGAACCACTTATATGCCACTCCAAACATATATTGTGTTTAGCGTGATTCACCTTCGCAACTTGCTTCTCGGCAGTCTGGATGAAGTTTTTGCAGAGTACGGACTTTAACCGGTTTCCTTCTCAAGAGGTTTCGGTTTTAATCCGTTCGGGTTCGAAACCCGCCTGTCGTCAGATATAGTCCAGTCAATAGTATCGGCCAGCAACCTAGCGTCTTCTATGGCTTGTTCAACCGCTTGCTGGCGTATCTGCGGTGTGATGTCCGTTGGCTGGGCATTGATGAATTCGATGTTGCTTATACCAATCCAACCAAAAATAGCCCGGAGATAGGGTTCCTGAAAATCATAGGCGTGAAATGGGCTGTTTGCAGAATAATCACCCCCGCGTGAGGTGATGCAAACCATGCGTTTACCATGAACCATCCCATGCGGACGGCTGTTCTCATCATAGCGGAACGTATAACCTGGCTGGACGATGCAATCAATATAGTATTTGAGGGTATAGGGAATGCTGAAATTCCACATCGGCACGGTGAGCAAATAGGCGTCAGCCGCTTTGAAATGCTCAATAAACGATTCGATTTGGTTCCAGGATTGCTCGTAGCGCTTATCAATCAGTGAGCCGGCCATCAGCGTATATTTGGCTTCGATATTGTCGCCGGCTACAGAGGGTAGGTTGACATTGAATAAGTCTAGGACTTCAACCTTTAAGTCGGGATAGTTGGCATACATCCCTTCCAAGAAGGCGTTCGAAATGCGCAATGTATTGGAACTTTGGCTCCGGGGTGTGGCCAGGATGTGTAAAAGTTTCAATTCATTCTCCTTATCATAATTGAGGCATTAACCTCATAATTGAGGCATTAACCTCATAATTGAGGCATTAACCACGTTCATTTTTAAAGCCTGGGTTACCTAGCCAATCGAATTCATTAACCTGGGGCTAGCTGCCTATTTACGGATGTGGCACAACACTGGCAACGGTTGATTCTTGAATTGACCTTAGGTATTTTCAGGCATAATAGCCCGTCCATCTTGACAAGAAGCTAATATATATCATAGGATTGTATGTTGATGTGATTTTTCATGATTGGTACGTAATATGCAAAAAACCCGGACCCTAAATATTTTCCCGAAAAAGAGCTCCCTGGACTACAATCTCACAATCTTTGATACAATCCTGGCCCACTCTATTTGAAGCAGGATTCGTTTATGATTTGGTTGGCAATTTCACACATTCTCTCCATCATTGGGGAACTGGTTCATATCGGCCGTTTGTCTTACAGAGATTAAGACTTAAGTGCCCGATCCTTGCTCTTTAAGGAATTACTCCCTCACTCAAGAAACAGTACAGCCTATAAAACAAAAAGAACTCCCAAGTAATCTTGAGAGTTCTTTATCCTATAATAAATTACTATAGGCCTACGGGAGCGACGGGGATGGGGCACTCACAGGTAAAATTATGGTGATGATGTTTTTACACCGATATTACGCTCAGAATGCAATCTCTCAACATGCAGCATGAGCCGATATCCTACCACAATGCAAAACAGCCTATTAAGGCTAGATTCCTTCCTGATTTCTTGCTGTACCTATCAGGTTTTTGCAGGACGGTTCCCTTTCCAGCCTAACTTCTCCTCCACAGATCCAATAAATGTTCTCGAACACGCCTAACAGCAGTCAACGAATATCGGTATTTGTAAATTATCTATACAATATATTGACAAACTATGTACGATTTAGTAGGATATATCGTGTTATAGTGAAAGAATCAGTCTAGACAACATCGCAAGCATTGAATGTCGGGACAAGATGGATAACTTGGTATGAATAAGATAAATGGAACCTTACGAGCGCAAGATTTGGGCGCTCCATTATACAATTTGAGTGCAGTAGTCAAGGAGACAGGCCTAAAGCCACCAACAATTCGGGCTTGGGAAAGAAGATATGGAATGCCCAGTCCTCAACGCACGGCCGGTGGCCACCGTCAATACTCCCAACGCGACATTGAAATGCTGAATTGGCTTATCGCTCGTCAAGAAGAGGGCATGTCTATCAGTCATGCCGTCAAACTATGGCGGACCCTGAATAATCAACGTGACGATTCTCTTCATGAATCAGGTCCTGGCCTGACGATTGAGGTGGATCAAGTGAGTTTTCCACAAACAAGCACAGAGATAACGAATTTGCGCGACGAATGGATAGACGCCTGCCTTTCATTCGACAGGCTCTCCGCCGAACAGGTTTTGCTGCGCGCTTTTGCACTCTTCCCTCCCGAAGTCGTTTGTGTCCAACTTTTACAGGCCGGACTGTCAAAGATCGGCGATCTTTGGTACCAAGGTCAGGTCACGATTCAACAAGAGCACTTTGCTTCAGCAATGAGCGTTCAACGATTGGAAATGTTAATTGCCGCCACCCCACCGCCCACGCGTTCGGAGCGGATAATTGTTGCTTCTGCAGAGGACGACTTCCATGTATTTAGTCCCCTTCTGTTTACATTCCTATTGAGACGTCGGGGTTGGGGTGTGATTTATTTGGGAGCAAACATGCCTGCGGATGCGCTGGAAGAAACAATTTCCCAGGTAAAACCGCATATGTTGATTGTGTCGGCACAGACCCTATCCACAGCCACATCGCTTCTTAATATAACAGCCGCGCTAACTAGCCACGAAACTATCATCGGATATGGTGGTATCATTTTTAACATGATGCCCCAATTGCAGGAACGGATCCCCGCTTATTATCTTGGTCCAACAATTGATGGCGCGGTGCCTATCGTTGAGCAATTAATACGGCAGCGTTCTCCCAACCCATCTATCGCGCCTGATCAACCATTTAGCCAGGCGCTCAGGCAATTTAGACAGCAGCGATCGCTGATTGAAGCAGATATTTGGCGTCATTATATTGCTAACGAAAAATCAACCGCGCAACTCGACGAAATCAATCACGAATTGGCCGGCATAATAATGGCTGCCCTTATTTTCGGAGATAGCAATATTCTTGGTCGCGATATGGAGTGGATTCAATATCTGAGCAAGAACTATCAAATACCAGAAACAGAGGCGAAAGAATATATTGAATCCTATCAGAGGGCAGCTGAAGTACACCTTAACGGTCCGGGACGTATGATCGCGGACTCTTTGGAGAAAATAACCATCAACTAAGTATCACCTATGCGGCTCCTGAAACGGGCCTGTAACCGGTGATTGAATCTTGTCAATGTAAGATTCAACTCGATCACCATGGTTACTATATTAACTTAGCATCGATCTCGGACTGACTGTAATGAACCTTCGATCAGCAACAAGATTGAGCAACCTAGAATCAACAAGGAAATAATAATGTCTATCAAAACAAATGAATTAAATGGCAATAGTACATACTACAGCAATGGTACTGTTGCAAGTGCTGGCAAACCTGCAATAACCCTGCCGGCGGAAGCACGTCTGGTTACTGATTTACGCAATTACTACGACAACGAATTCGTGGTTACACCAGCGTACAAAAAGTCGCTGCCCAACATGCAGAACACCAGTGACAACCGCGGCGCAACCGTACCCATCCAACACGTGGGCATCCATAATTTCAAAATTCCCATGCGCGTTGTTATGCGTGATGGTGGGGTGCAACAAGTACACTGTTCGGTCACTGGCACCGTTTCCCTGGAGGCACACAAGAAGGGTTTCAACATGAGTCGCATCATGCGCACCTTTTACGAATATGACGAAAGCGAACTGACGCCGCAGACATTGCAGCAAGTCGTTTATAGTTACTTGGAGGCCCTGGAAAGTTCCTCAGCACGCATCGCCATCGCCTTCGACTACCCCCTGCTTCAAGATAGTCTGCGCAGTGGGCTTTCAGGCTATCAGTATTATCCTGTCGTTCTGGAAACAGCGGTTTCTCCGGAAAAAGGCGTGCGCCAAATGATGCACCTGGACTTCGTCTACTCCAGCACCTGCCCTTGCAGTTATGAGCTGAGCGTGCACGCCAACCTGACCCGCGGCGTTGCCGCCGTACCGCACAGCCAGCGATCCATCGCCAAGATTTCCGTAGCCTATGACGGCGATTTCTGGATCGAAGATTTGGTGGATATCGGCCGTGTCTGCCTGCAGACCGAAACGCAGGTGATGGTCAAGCGCGAAGACGAACAGGCTTTCGCCGAACTGAATGCCGCTAATCTGAAATTCGTCGAGGACGCCGTGCGTTTATTATATCAAGGGCTGGAAACCGATCCGCGCATTTCCGACTTCCGTATCTTTGCCAGCCACAAGGAATCACTGCACTCGCACGATGCCGAAAGTGTCTTTGTAAGAGGCGTTCCCGGCGGCTTCGAAGCCCACATCGAACCGTTTACCTACCGCTCCTTGCCAACCTAGCACTATGGGATTATTGGCTAATGTAAGGAAACCATATAGAAGAAATTATTCTGGTGACGGCCGATAACATACTAGTTTTGGTCATCCTGGCAGCAGCTCTGACCTTATTTGTAAGCGAAAAGCTGCGCGTCGACGTAGTTGCCATGCTGGTTCTAGCCGCTCTGGTCACCACCGGATTGGTGACGCCGGAGGAGGCGTTTGCCGGTTTTTCCAGCCCAGCAGTTATCACGGTTGGCGCCGTTTTTGTCATTAGCGGCGCGCTTTACCAGACTGGCGTCGCCGATACGATTGGCCAGTCAATGTTGAAGTTAGGCGGGACCAATCCTATCCGCTTGACCATAATTATCATGGTCACATCCGGAGTCATGTCGGCCGTGATGAATAACATTGGCGCCGTGGCAATATTATTACCGGCCATCATCGCCGTATCGGAAAAGGTAGAAACGCCACCATCAAAGTTGTTGATCCCGTTGGCTTTTGCCGCGCTATTGGGTGGGAATATGACGTTGATCGGCACCCCGCCCAATATCTTAGCAAATGACATCCTGGTCAGCTATGGCGGCGAGCCATTTAATTTCTTCGATTTCTTGCCCACAGGGATCATGGTCCTTGTTGCTGGCATCCTTTACATGATTGCTGTTGGGCGTCATCTCTTGCCTGCTCGTTATTCAGCCAATACGCCCTCACAAGCTTATCGCCTGCGTCCGTATCTGACTGAGGTGCGCGTCGCCGGCGATTCATCGATGGTTGACAAAAATCTGGCCGAAGTAGAGTTCAACAACAAATATGATCTCAACGTAATTCACATCCTACGTGGCGACGATCCCCCTTTCTTCCCCGGTACAGATAGACCTATTAAGGCGGAGGATATTCTTCTTATCGAAGGCCGGCCAGAAGATATCTTAAATGCTAGCGCTACCTACAATCTTGTTCGCGTACCGCAGTCCGCAACACATGATATCGAAGAGGAACTGGAGAGCGGTAGCCAAAGGTTGGTAGAAATAACATTGTCCCCGCGTGCCGATCTGGTAGGAAAAACCTTGAGGGATATTGATTTTCGCGCCCGCTTCGATCTGACTGTGATGGCTATTCGCCACGAGGGACAGTCAATTGTTTCTCGGCTTTCCGACGTACCACTGAGCTTCGGAGATGCCCTGCTGGTTCAGGGTGACGCAGAGCGCGTAGAACAACTACACATGGATGCGAACTTTTTGATTCTGGATACACCAGTACTGAAAACTCGCCGGCTTAGCAAAGCACCAATGACCGTGGCCATTTTATTGGCGGCGCTCATTGTCATTATCGTCGGCTGGTTGAGCCCGGCGGCAGTCTTGGTGATTGCCGCGCTGCTGATGGTTCTCAGCGGCGCCCTGCGGGTAGATGAAGCTTATGAAGCGATCGATTGGCGATCCATTTTTCTGATTGCCGGCATTCTTCCTTTAGGCATTGCAATGGAAACGTCAGGTACGGCCGTTTTGATCGCCGACCAGATTGTCAATCTCTTGGGTTATCTCGGACCACGGGGCGTGATGATCGGCATCTTTATTTTGACGGCACTGCTGACTGAGGTTATCTCAAACGTTGCCGCGACAGTATTGCTGGTGCCCATCGCTATCGATATAGCGTTTGGACTAAATGTCAGTCCCAAGACGTTTGTCATGGCCGTTGTACTGGCCGCTTCGACATCTTTCCTAATGCCCATTGGCCACCAGGTAAATGTCTTGATATTCGGGCCGGGAGGGTATCGATTCTCAGACTACCCCAGGGTCGGTATTGGGTTAAACTTAATAATCCTACTATTAGTGGCGCTTTTCCTCCCGTTGATCTGGCCATTCTAGTTCACGCCATACGTGTCCATGCTGCTTGGTTTCCTAGTAAGGCAATATTCTATTCACTATTGCTGACATTGCTTGAGCCCCAATTACTCCGCTCGGGTGCTCAAAGATAACCGCAATTTGGCCAACCCCAGGCATTGGGAACAATTGCCTGCGCTTCTTCATTGGCAAACAGCTCTTCGGTTAGATTCCATAATGATGTTGGTAAACCAAACACACCAAACCAGCACACGACAAAAATAATCAAATCTATACAATATATTGACAAAATCTACAAATAATGTACAATAACTGTACAATTATTAAGCTGGCATCCCGATTGGCGCGGTTGAAATGAGCATACACCCGAAGGGGTGCTTACTTAGAAGGATTGAATAAATGTACGAAAGAGCAAATCAACTCTATACAGTTCAGCAGATTCGCGACGAATTTAGAATCATCGCCCTCACTGCTCTTGTTGCCACCGCTTTCATCTGGGTATTTGTGTCAATGAATCTACTATCGACAGCGGTTGTGTATTTCGGATTTCTTGTTGTCATCAGCTTGATTTATGCAGCGGTCGATTATTTCGGGCACGATGCGGCTGAGATTGAAAACAACAGATAACTTGAAAAAGGATGTTGCGCACAATGTTTGTAATTGGAGGTCTTCTTTTAGCTGCGGCCGCCTTTGGCGGGTTGCTATGGCGCCTCGCGCCTAATCAAAGCGTGCTTGAAATTCCCCGGGAGGAGGTACACTTTCCAACCGTTTCTGGATTTAATTTAAATCGCCAGGAATTCACGTTTCCCCAAGATCTGTCAGGTGAACTTAATGTCCTCTTTGTCCCCTTCCTGCAACGCCAGCAGCTGGTTGTAAATACCTGGATTCCTTTTGCTCAGGAAACGGAAGCAGCCTTTCCCGGCGTCGTATATTATGAGCTGCCGACCATCGATGAAATGCCAGCGCTTTCGCGCATGTTCGTTAACGAGGGCATGCGTGCAGGCATTCCTGATGAGACGGCCCGGGAGCGAACAGTCACACTTTATATCGACACGCGAAAGTTTATGGATGCGGCGGATATTCCCGGCAAAGACGAGGTTCATGTTCTGTTGGTAAATCGTAAGGGCGACATTCTGTGGCGCACGACCGGGCAATTTGACGAAACGAAGGGTGAAGAACTATTGGAGGCGATCAAAGCAAATCGCTGAACATTCACCCGCTATACAAAACAAGAAAAGAGTATCTGAATGGTTAACCAGTGGGTGGATGCCGCGAATGATAACTGCCCACCACGAGGGTTGGCAATTCAAAAGTGAAAAATGAACAATTTCGAAAAGAAACAAAATATCTTGGCCATACCTAGCAGCTTGCGAGAGGCATCACTTTTACGCCATTTACTGCGCACCCTGCCGCAAATAGCACCTGATGATATGGAAATAACGATCTTCGATCTGCATGAGATACCCTTATACAATCAGGACGTTGAGGATGCGACCGGCTTCCCTCCAGGTGTCCAGGCTTTCCGTGATGCTATCGCTGCCGCCGACGGGTTAATCATCGCCACATCTGAATACAATGGCAGTGTCCCAGGCGTCCTCAAGAACAGCATTGATTGGGCTTCCCGCCAGGGTCTGCTGGCGAAACGTCCAGTTGCAGTCATTTCTGGTTCGCCTGGGGCTCTGGGAGCGACAAAAGCGCAGGAACATCTACGATCAATTCTAGGCCATCTAGGTATGTACGCTCTGCCGAGACCGGCCGTCGCTATTCCAAAATTGCAGGACAAGCTTGAAGATAATAAGATAACGGATGAATTGACGCACAAGTTCGTCAGCCAGTGGCTGGAAGCGTTCCGAGACTGGATTGAGCAGCTGATTAAGTAGAGAGAACTTGATATATGCCAGCGCAATTGAATGCTCAGAAGACCAGCTGCTACTGCAAACGGCTGCTGTCATGAAGCCAGGCAGACTCTACTATTTTTGTGGTGCAACCCTTGCTTCTATGTTTTAATCGGGAAAATTTTTTGAGGAAGGAGTGATTGGATGAACAACGATCGAGTTCGACAAATATTGGTGATTGTAGCGGTCTTGGCGACGATTGCGGTCAATATCATGGCCAATGCATTGCCAATCAACGGCCAAAACACGGGCGAGATATCCGACCGCTTTGACGTCTATTTTGTGCCCGCCGGGTATGTATTCTCCATTTGGGGCCTAATCTATTTGGGTCTGCTGGCGTACGCTGTCTACCAGGCGTTGCCTGCCCAGGCGGAAAATCCGTCATTGAGAAGTATTGGCTACTTGTTTGTGTTATCTTGTCTGGCCAATATAGCCTGGATCTTTCTATGGCATTATAACCAGGTCACCCTGTCGGTTCTGGCCATGCTCGCTCTGCTGGGACTGCTTATCACCATCTATCTCCGCCTCGATATCGGCCGTGCGCAGGTTTCGTCGGCGACGAAATGGTTTGTCCATGTTCCGTTCAGTATCTATCTCGGCTGGATCACCGTCGCCACTATTGCCAATATCACCTCCTGGCTCTACTCCGTGGAATGGAGTGGCTGGGGCATAAGTCCGGAGATGTGGACAGTGATCATGCTCACTATAGCAACAATCGTTGGTGGAGCAATGAGTTTTACTCGCGGCGACATCGCCTATGCGGCCGTCCTGATCTGGTCCTTCATCGGCATCGCGCTCAAACACCAGGACACGGCCGTTGTCTCCTATGCAGCCTGGATAGCAGCCATTGTGACGGCGATTCTGATAATCATCGGTGCCTACAGAAAGCGGCAGAGTGGCTCGGATCCGGCATTAGCGACTTAAGAACTTGCCAGCCGTTAACCAGGCTTTACCTATAAAGGAAGATTCAGATACTGATGGATAGAATTGAGCCTGGCCCTGGCCAGGAATCAGTCTGGGACTATCCAAGACCGCCAAGACTGGAACAAACGGATAAGCATATCCACGTCTATTTCGCTGGCGAG
>Ga0316580_10000284_pt1 | contig 10950 bp, 11 predicted proteins | sample S0NA_2_FD_204519 | JGI IMG/M metagenome (GOLD analysis project Ga0316580, IMG submission 204519) | Rhizosphere microbial communities from salt marsh grasses in Alabama, United States - S0-2_160517rDrB | ecosystem: Host-associated > Plants > Roots > Rhizosphere | place: USA: Alabama | collected... | reverse complement strand
AATGCCTACCACGGCGGAGGCTCGGGTACCATGGGGCTGACCGCTCACAGCACCTGGAAATACAACTATCCCCATAGTTTTGGTATTCACCATGCCGTGGCTGCCGACCCGTACCGAGGCCCCTGGAGCATGGAAGATCCAGGGGCGGGTCGCAAATACGCCGAAGATATCCAGAGCGTTATCCGATTCGCAACCCCAGGCAGAGTGGCGGCTTTTTTCGCGGAATCGATTCAAGGAGTGGGCGGCAGTGTCGTTTATCCGGACGGCTACTTGGAGCATGCCTATGCCCACGTCAGAAGCGCGGGTGGCCTGTGCATCGCGGACGAGGTGCAGACCGGATTCGGCCGCACCGGAGAAAAATTCTGGGGATTCGAAACCCAGAATGTTGTTCCGGACATCGTGACAATGGCCAAAAGCATGGGTAACGGTGCACCGCTGGCCGCAGTCGTCACGACTCCAGAAATCGCAAAATCCCTGACGGACCGCATTCATTTCAATACCTTCGGCGGCAACCCGGTTTCCTGTGCCATCGGAAAAGCCGTACTGGAGGTGATTCTGAAAGATAAGCTTCAGGAGCGTTGTCTGGAGATCGGAAATTACATGTTGGACGGGTTCAGATGGCTTCAATCCAAACATAGGGTTATCGGAGATGTGCGCGGCAAAGGCCTGATGACAGGGATTGAGCTGGTGGAAGACCACGTTTCAAAAACGCCCGCAACCCAAGCATGCCTAAAAGTGTTCGAGCAGGCCAAGGAAATGGGGTTGCTTATTGGAAAAGGTGGCTTTTTCGGGAACGTTTTGCGGATCAAGCCCCCGATGTGCATAACTCGGGAAGATGTTGATTTTATGATCCAGGTGCTGGATATCGCGCTTGCGGAACTATGATAACAAACTCCCTCTAATAACTCAATGCGATGCAAGGCCCAAAATGCAGCTATTCTGGCTCTTGGTGGCATGCTAAAGACAGCATTATGATTAGTTTAGTAAACTATGCATTTTTGCAAGACCGTCCTTGATACTCTGATACTCCCAAGGCTTATTGTGATGCAAAAACGCTGTTCAGCAGTTAGTTACCAGGCACGGCGACACTCAAGATCCAAGGAGACATTTTTCTGAACTGCCGTGTTCCTCGTAATACCGCGCCTCGATAAGGTTGTCCTCCGGGTCCCGAAAATAGACGGATGTTCCACTACCGTGCGCACCCCACCTGGGAACAGGTCCTTCTTCTATAGCGACATTGTTGGCCTTAAGTCGCTCCAGGAGATCCGCCCAGGTCCTCTTGCACAAGACAATACAGAAATGGTTCAAGTTCCCACGAACCTGCCCATCCCGATCGCCTTTCTGCCACATATTTCTCGGAAACAGGTCGATGATTGTATCCTTATTCAGTCGCACCGACGGAAACGGCACCTTGCCTGCATGGTATTCCTCCAGGCGCTCAGGGGCCATCATCAGTACCTTCGAGTAAAAAGTGATCATTTTCTCGTCATTTTCGACATTCAAAACGATATGGTCGATCAGACATTCCATAATCCCTCCCTTCGAACGATTCGTACCAGCAATAGCTTGTAGATATGCTTTCCTTCTTCTTTCTTTCTTTTGCCTGCACGATAAAGCGCAGTCAGCTGCATCCACCCCGGAATAGTCGGATTGGCACCGGCACAAATCAAAAGCTCAGCTACTTCATAAGAGCAACGGGTCGCTACGTGGTCTAAGGGCTTTTCACCGGCCATCTCTTCCTTGCGAGCATTGACATCCGCACCGACCGATAAGAGAAACCGAATCATTTCGATGTGTTCATTCTCTGCAGCATAATGCAGTGGCGTGAAGGATAATCCTTCGCCGAATGCGTTTACGTCGTAACCGTTTCCGACAAGCGCCTTTGCCCTTTCGAGATCGCCTTCTTACGCGGCAAAATGGAGCTGTTCCTTTTCAAACCAATTGTCGTCCATAAGTTTTAATGTTTGTTTTGGCAGCGGATAGGAGATGCGTGCAGCCCAAAGGGATTGATTTAATTTATTCCTTTATTCCATAAAGTTTTTTTCAAATAAAACACAGCTCCAAGAAACGAACTATCGATTTCGGACTGGCGCGAGCCCTACCGTGGAATTGAGTACGTGCCGACGACGTGGGCCACAGGCTCCTTGATACCTTCCGAGTACAAGGATACCTCTCCGACCGCCAACGATTTGCCAATTTTCATGAGATTGCAGACACCGACGATGGCTTTTTCGGCCGAGGGTTTCCGCATGAAATTGATGCTCAAGTTGGTTGTAACGGCAAGGGGAACGATACCGATTTCTCCAAGGATTGCCACATAGAGCGCTACATCAGCGACGGCCATGAGCACGGGACCAGACACGGTTCCGCCTGGACGCAGTTCGTTGACGCCGACCTGACGTTTGACTGTTGCCGATCTGCCGCCAACTGCCTCAACGGTACAATTGGTATGGGGATACTCCGTGGCCAGGAATTCAACGATCTCTGCTTTAGTTGCCATAAGCTCCTTTTGGGAAACATGACGCCCTGCTTGAGGGACTTTTACGGAGCGGCAGCGTAGCAAAAGTCCCTCTCAAAGCGGAGGCTAGCATGTCATCTTTCAATTTCTACTCAAGGATGCCACTGTCATATGAATTTTTCCATCAACTTCCTGGATATGGGCATTCACAATTTAGATTCGCACTTCTGGATAGAATATCTCCTTCTCCTTGATAAGTAACCTGAGGTCTTCCTCAACATCGCAAAAATCTCGTTTACTCTGCAATGGATTTAGCTTTCTGTATTCAGACATATATTTTTTTATCGAACGTTCCCTGTCCTTTTCGTTTATCATCGGGCTTATTAATTTGATTCGCTTTTTCACGGATCCTTCCCGCAAGATAAGAGCATTCACGTTCATATGCCCTCTCGAAGGATTCTCTGGCGATTTTCTTTTCGGTTTTTGACCATTTGGCATGGTTCATTTTAATTGTTTCCTCTTATTTATCGGTCGAATGGGGAGGTGAGAGGCCGGGCGGATTGTCAGTACAAAACTTTCTAAATTCTGGGAAGAAAAGCCAACTAAGGCATTTCAAAAATGCCCAAATTTAGCCCGGTCCTGCTCCACCTATTTGTTGGGCCGTCGAGATATTTTCCTGAACCGCTTCTGCATGCAATTTTAAACCGAGTGCACGCATAACTTTAAGGATTGTGTCAAAACCTGGGCTTCGTTCCCCAGACAGTGCCTTGTAAAGACTTTCGCGGGATAAGCCGGCATCACGCGCCACTTGTGACATACCTTTCGCCCGAGCGATATCGCCAAGAGCTTTTGCAATAAAAGCAGCATCACCATGCGCTTCCTCAAAGCAGGCTTCAAGATAAGCAGCCATTTCCTCTGGGGTGCGAAGATGTTCAGCGACATCGTACCGGGTTGTTATGGTCTTAGCCATGATACACTCCTATAAATTCCGTAATAGACGTAGGGCAGTTTTGATAGCGGGAACTTTGTCTGGCTGAAACCGCTTATGAAAAGTTATTCATAATGAGTCCACATTCGAATAACTTTGACCGCCTTTTCATCATCGAGAATTTGATATACCAAACGATGTCGTATGGTTATACGACGTGAACAAGCTCCCTGTAGGTCGCCTATAAGCTTTTCGTTGGGAGGAGGTGTTTGATAGGGATTTTCACGCAGGATACCGAGCAACGTCTCGGCCTTTGCACGCATTCCAGCCGCAGATAGTTTTTTGACGTCCTTTTTAGCCTGTTTTGTGAAGACGACCCTCCACATTACCAGTCGATATCCTCAGAGCATTCTTCAATCGGTGTAGCCAATCCTTCCCGAATTGATTCACGCATGCCAGGTATATTCAGTAGAAAAAGAGTTTCCTGTATAGAACGCCAATCATCCTCTGAAATTAGAACGGCACTTCCGCGTTTACCGGTAATAACTATAGGTTCATGGGAAGATGCTGCCTCATCAATGAGTCGATAAAGCTTAGACCTCGCTTCAGTTGCAGTTAGAGTGGGCATAAATCACCTCTGAATGTGGTTTTTAGCAACCACATGGTACGTCATAACGTACGCCCTTGTCAATGGAGACTTGTGCGGCATAACGCCGGAGCTCCATGGCCGCACGGCAAAATCTTGCAAAAACGATGGAAAACGTGTGCAAAGACCACGCACCTGTTATCGTCACACGCAAAACAACCGATTCGGTGGTCATCATCTCACTTGAGGACTATGAAGCCCTGGAAGAAACTGCTTATCTTTTGCGTTCTTCAAAAAACACAAGGCGCCTCATTAAATCCATCGCTCAGCTCGAAGAGGGTCATGGGTCGGAAAGAGAGCTTTCAGATTGAAGCTCATTTTTTCAGATCATGCTTGGGATGATTACCCTTATTGGCAAAAGACCGATAAAAAGATCCTCCAGCGAATAAACACACTAATTAGAGAGATTAAACGAAATCCCTTCGAAGGAATTGGCAAACCTGAGTCGCTAAAACATGCTCTGTCCGGATATTGGTCCCGTCGAATAAACGATGAGCACAGAATCGTTTATAAAGCTTCTGCCGATTCTATTCTAATAGCCCAACTTCGATACCATTATTAATTGTTCCCAGCTTCTTGAATCGCGCGTCAGGTTGGAAGATCAGTTCATCGGCCTCTCTTTATCTGACTTAGCCCGTTGCTCCTGATTCTATGGGAATTTTCAAGTTCTATCTGATCAATTGGATTGATCATCAAACAAAGTATAACAGACCTGCCCCTCCACCTTGCAACCCTTTGCCAGTTCCATGTGCCTCAGGGTTGCGAAATTACGGCGAAATTCTTCTTCGGAGATACCCAGATCGGCGCAAATCTGCTCCAGTGTTAAAGGGCCTTTGGTTTTTATGATGTCAAAGATCTTTTGCTGCTCTATGGTCAGAATCATGTCATGCGACACTGATTTTTTAGCGCTATAAACGGCCCATGGATCACATGTCTTGGGAGTTGCCACGACATCCAGGTAACAGTCTTCGCAGAGAATTTGGCCCGAATGTTCATAGATGTTATCCAGGGAAATTTTAATTGCACACTTTTCACATTTCATATTTGTTTGCCTCCATATTCAAACCTGTAATACGCTTCGAAAACCTTAGCCCTGCTTCCAATGCTCCCTCAATTAGACCGCCGTTGCTAAAAGATGTTTCCGTTGAGATGAATTCGAGCTTCCCATCCCACGCATTACCCAATTGAAGATTTAGCCCATACTGTGGATGATGGGTTTGCGGTTTGCGATCGGCGACATTAGCGGTGAATCTTTCTGTACTCCAATCTTGAAAATGAACCGCTTTTGGCCGATTCGCTTTATTCCCAAACAACACAGCAAGCTGAGCCGTTGCTTGTCTAATAAATTCAGACCGCCCCATACTTGCCCGACTCTTTGCGCTCAGCCCAGAAAAACCAAACAAACTGAAAGTGCTTCCAGAATTTGGCGAAGCGTCGTGAATCTCTGCCAATGGTCCCCGTTGGCTGATGGCAGTCCCACACAGACCCTTCTTCCGCCAAAATGGCTCATCATAGATCGCAAAAAACTTCGCATGCCCCGCCATCCAAGTAGGTGTTGCGGCCAGAGTTTGCATCGTTTTTGTAGGCAACTCAGGTACAAATGTCAGATCAGCTGCCAAGCGGGGTGGTATCGCCACAGCAACCTGCTTCGCTTGTACCTGTCTCTTTCCCGATGACCCCATTACATCGACAGTAATAACGTCTCTGTTAATTGAGAGCCCTGTAACCACATGCTCCAAAAAACGATGGGGCGCATCAATTTTATTGGCAATCGCGTCAGTGAGATGGTTGATACCGCCCTGAATGCGACGCGACCCTGCCATTGGTGATGAGCCTATGGTTCTTTCAATACGACCGTCCATCTTTTGAAACAATACAACGCCGTCAACAAATTGTTCGTAATATGGAATATTGAAATGGTTCAATAAACTAGCCACAAGTGGTTGGCCCGGCCAAAACCAAGAAGGGCCAAGATCACAATCAGCACCGTCGTCACCCCCCACCGTTAGAATTCGACCCCCGAACCGTGTTCGGGCTTCCATCACGCTTGCGTTTATACCTGCATTTCGTAATTGCCATGTTGCGGTAAGTCCGCTAAGTCCACCGCCAATAATCAAGATGTCTGTTTGCATATTTTGATTACCTTTGAATCTATGCGTACTTTATCCTGCCGTTGTGGTAGTAATGCCGGTTACCCAGCACCCCCCACACAGTCCCGGACGTGCGGTTTTCCCGCATCCAGTTCCTCGGTTGTACTCGCTGCCGCATCGGTTTATAGCGACTTCACAACCTGCGAACATATGCTGTTTGGAATTCATGGTTTCTCCTGCGAATACGCCGGTCGAACGGTTGGTTCGCGACGCGCAGCGGCCTAAATTAATAACGATAAGATGGATTCCTACAAAATCATGAGCTTGCTCAAGGGCGGCGATTTCCCCGTCGCCTACCCCTATCCGGCCAAATGGCGTGCCACCTGCGGCCTGCTCAGACGCCGCATGTATATCTACCGACGCTGTTCCGAACTGGTCGCCCATATTCACAACACCAATACCCAGTACAATCTGCCCGCTTTCAGGAAGAAATTATCACGCAAATACAACAAGAGCAAAGCGCTCGGTATCTTTACCCACAAGCTGGGCCGCAGCATCTATTTCATGCTCAAGAACAAAGAGGCGTTCGATATGAAACGATTCTTTACCTCATAAGTTTAGAGCCGGGAGGTGTCAGCTTGCGGCCTAACTGAGATCACACGGAACGAAGTCCTGGCAATTCATCAGACGCCCAATCGGGTCTCAGTGGCTATGCTTAGTCGTAACTTGCACGAGTCACTTCATCACTCATGGTCGGCGCGACATGTGGCTTCCATGCGGAGTTCTTCCATGTCCCAAGATTAGTATGCATATCAAGATATTTTTTCGGTATCGGGTGCGTGCCCACAACGACATTGACTTTATAGCGTTTTTCAAGAAAAGCTTTGAATGTATCGATATAGGGACAGGGGGGATAACCAACCACCAGGCCGGTAGCTAAATGAATAACCTCTGCGCCATTCTTCACCATCTCTTCGCCCGCATATTCGATGTTGCCACCGGGACAACCATCGCACGTTGTAAAACCAACCAACTCAACTTCGGTGTCTTTGTATATACTGAAAGCACCTTCCTTATTCCTCATCGCTCGAAAGCATTTTCCAGCCGCACAGCGGCGATAGCGATCGCAGATAACTATTCCAATCTTTGTTTTTGAGTTCATTTCAATTCCTTTTAATTTTTAATAGGTCAATTTTCATGTCATACGATCGGTCATAGGATTGTCTAACGGCCGGGGTGACCGGCAAGTTTGCCCTGCTAAGGCTCAAAATTGCCCTATATTATTGTCTTTTTTTCGATACATGAATATTTTTTCTGCCAATTATTTTTTTTACACCTCCTTTCTCGCCTCTCGCCGTAAATCACCGGCACGGAAAACGGAGCGAAGACGGAACTGTTGTACATTAATAGTATGCTTCCGATCCAGAAATGGGCAATTTTCTGCAAGTTCAAGGATATCAGCGGTATTGCACGAAGACGTACTATAGTAAACCCGCCCAAGCGATTCCGCAGAACTGTCACGTCTTTAGGCACGCCTTCGGTGTGATTGACGCCGAAATTGCGGAAAAGGGCCATTGGTGGATGGAAACTATTTAGCGGCAGCCGTCCACTTCTTCACCGACTCCGGCAGTGTTTTAGGAATCTTGACCGTGAACAGCGTCCCTTGGCCGGCAGTGGATTTGACCTGGATCTCACCGCCGTGCTGCCGGACGATTTTATGGGAGATAAACAGTCCCAGACCGGTTCCGCGGCGACCCTTGGAAGAGAAGAAAGGAGTAAAGAGCTTGGAAACGGTGTCGGAATCCATGCCGACCCCGTTATCAAATACGGCAAAAATCACGTGGTTTGCATCCTGGCGAACGCCGAAAACGATTTTGTGGTAGGTTTTGGCGGCATCCTTGGTGCAGGCATCCACGGCATTTTCGAGGATGTTCGTCAAGGCCGAGTGAATGTAGCCGGCATCGATCTCGAACTCACCGACCGTCTCGTCGAATTCTTTCACAAACTCGATATTCTGCTTCTCGATCTTGGGTGCAAAAGTGGCGGCGAGGTCCTCCGCGAAGCTGAGGGGGTCCACCCGTTCCCAACGCAGGTTTCTTTCCTTGGCATAGTAGAGAATGTCAAGGACCATCTTGCGGATGCGATCGACCATCAGCTTGACCGTTTCCCATCCTTCTTTGATCTGGTCCTGGTTTTCCTTGGAAAACCCGGATTCAACGAGGTACATACCCCCGTCCAGCCCGGTCAGCAACCCCTTGATCCCATGAGAGATCGAGCCGATCATCAAGCCGAGGGATGACAGGTGATCCTGCAGCTCGGTCTTTTCCCGTACCAGGGCCTCGAGATTCTGGGTGTAGGTTTTGAGCTGCCGCCTCATGACGATCTTGTCCTGCACCCGCTTCAGGGCGATCTCAAGCGCTTCCACGTTGATCGGCTTGGTGATGAAATCGGTGGCTTCGAACTTCAGGCTCTTTATCGCCAGGTCCATGTCGCCGTGTCCGGTGATCATCACCACCTCGGCTTCAGGGTTCTCGCGCTTTATTTTTTGAAGCAGTTCGATCCCGTCCATACCCGGCATCTTGATGTCGGTCATCACGATCGGCGGATCGATTTGCCGGAAAATATCGACGGCCTCCTCACCGGTTTCGGCCGTATGGACCGCATAACCCATGTCCGCAATCGACACACTGAGCACATCGCGGATGTCCTCTTCGTCATCCACCAATAAGATCGGCCACTTTTCTTCTTTTTCGTCCGTCATACGGTTTCCCTCGCGCCGGTCATGGGCCCATCCGGCATCTGCTCGTGGGGGTGGTCGTCGGTTGAGGTCGTTTTCCGGCCGGAAGGAATGGGAAAGGTGACGTAAAAAACGGCCCCCTCATTGTCGCGGGAATCAGCCTTGATGTCGCCGCCGCAGTCCTTGACGATGCCGTAGCTGATGGACAGCCCCAGGCCAGTCCCCTTCCCGACCTGTTTAGTGGTGAAAAAGGGTTCGAAGAGTTTGTCTTCGATGGCCTTGGGAATTCCGCCACCGGTGTCCCGCACTTCCGCGACAACCTGCTGACCGTCTTGCCAGGTTTTGAGCGTGATTATCTTTTCTCCCGGCTCGCTCCTGCCGGCACTTTTTTCCTCGATCGCATCCCTGGCATTCAGTAGCAAATTGATAAAGACCTGCTCCAACCGTCCGGGGTCGGCCAGTATCTTGGGCAGCGTGCCGTCAATATCCCACACCACCTCGATACCCCGGACTTTCAACTGCTGGCTGAAGATGTCGAAGGCGTTTTTCAGAACATCGTTCACCTGGACCTTATCCAAGGACAACTCCGATTTGCGTGCGAACTGCCGCATGTGATTGATGATATTGCTCGCCCGGTCGACATTCTTGTCCACTTTATTCAGCATCGAATGCAGGATCTGATGGTCTAAGTCTTCGCCCTTGTTAATTTTCCTCACGAAGAAGCTGCTGGCGGTCTTGATCACCGAAAGGGGCTGATTCAACTCGTGGGCGATTCCGGTCGCCATCTCGCCCAGGGTGGCCATTTTGCTGGCCTGAATCAACTGCTGCTCGGCTTCGAGACGCTTGGTGATGTCGCTGGTCGTGATCAGCAGGACTTTTTTTCCGGGAAAATCCGAGGGCGAGATCCGGATGTTGACGAAAAGGGTTTTGTCGCCCCTGCCCCTGTGCTTGACCTGATTCAGCATTGTGGAGGACCGCAGCAGGCGCCGGTATTTCTCCTTATTCTGTTCCGCGAACAGGTCCAGAAAGGAAGTGTTGAGAACCTCGTCTCTCGTAAAAGTGTAGTCGGTGGTAACACTTTCGTTGCAATCGAGAATTTCAAGCGTGTCGAAATCGAGCACAAAGACGGGATTGGGGATGTTGTTGAAGATTTCGTGGTATTTGCGTTCCGACTTTTCCAATTTCCTTTCGAGCAATTTACGCTCGGTGATGTCGAGGCTCATCTCCATCGCCGCCACGACCTGCCCATCGGCATCGAAAATAGGAGACGTCCGAAAGATCCAATGAGCTTCGGTGCCGTCTTTGTTGACTCCCGATTCTTCACCGTAGTGGGGCAGCCCGTCAATGAAAGTCCGCTCGACCGGGCAATTGACACATTTATGGCCCTGTCCTTTGTAAGCCTTGTAGCAGTAATCACCGACCCGCGAATCGAACCGCTCGGCGAAATCCTGGTTGTACCGCAGGAGCCTGTAATCACGATCCTGCACCGTGATCATGCAAGGCGTGCGTTCGAACAACGTCTGGTACTCATTGCGCTGCTTGTTAAGTTCGGCCTGTTTTTCCTGGATTTCCTTACCCATCTGATTGATGGCCACCGCCAGCTGCCCCATCTCGTCGGCCTGGTCGATGGTAACCTTGGTGTTCAGATCGCCCTTGGCGATCTGCCGCGTTCCGTCGATCAGCCTTTTTACCGGTTGACTGACGAACTTCAGGACGATGATGAAGATGATGGTGGACGTCAGCAGAAAAAGCACCACCGCCAGCCCGATAATCCCTTTTTCCGCCATCAGGATTTCGTTGTCGGTTTCCCGCAAAGAGACCACGACATCGAGCGCGCCGAGTATCTTCTTGCCCTCCGGATGAACATGGCAGGCATCGGTGGCACACCCCGGTTCGTTGCGTATGGGACTGATGATGCCGAGCAGCCGGTAACCTTTGCGCGAATTGAAGATCCGAATCCGCTCGCTGACCTTCAGGTCGGTCAGCGGCGGTTCGGTGCGGTGACAGATGTCGCAGGCTTCGGCCTTGATGTTGGTCATGCGGTCGACTTCCGACGTCTCATTTGAAAACTTTATCTCCCCCTCTTTGTTG
>Ga0316580_10000283_pt1 | contig 10956 bp, 10 predicted proteins | sample S0NA_2_FD_204519 | JGI IMG/M metagenome (GOLD analysis project Ga0316580, IMG submission 204519) | Rhizosphere microbial communities from salt marsh grasses in Alabama, United States - S0-2_160517rDrB | ecosystem: Host-associated > Plants > Roots > Rhizosphere | place: USA: Alabama | collected... | reverse complement strand
GATTGTTCTTGAAAGAGGTGTTCTTTCAAGATTGATTTCTATGATCTTTGCACCAGCCTGCTTTGCAATTATGGGTATAGATGCGGCTGGTTGAACACCCGCCGACGTTCCAATAACCAGCATGGTATCACACGTTGAAGCGGCTATCTGTGATCGTTGCAGACACTGTGGTGGGATCATCTCGCCGAAAAATATACATTCGGGTTTATAAATTCCGCCGCATTCACAGCGTGGAGGAATTTGTTCGATGTCGATCTTTCTCGTTTCACACCTATTGTTGCATTCCATGCATCGCTGCCATGCAAAATTTCCGTGAAATTCGATAACATCCGTATTACCTGCCATCTGGTGCAGCCCGTCGACATTCTGGGTAATTATGGTTTTTAAGATTCCCAGTTTTTCGAGTCCGGCCAATCCGTTATGTGCGTCATTGGGTCTGGCGTTGTCCATGATTCCTTTCATTTCTTTAATCAAAACATCCCAGACTTTTGCCGGGTTCTTCATAAAGGCGTCAATGTGGGCATATTCCATGGGATCGAATCTTTCCCACAACCCACCTTTCCCTCTGAAAGGAGGAATCCCGCTTTCAACTGATATTCCGGCGCCGGTTAATGCAACAGCGTTTGTTGATCGGGCAAGATCTTCGGAAGCTTGATGAATTAAATCTTTCATTTATAGCGTGAATGTCATATCGCAGCCTACGGCAAAACATTCAAGATTGTGGCCTCTGTCAGCGATGGTCCGTCTACAAGACTCGACCATTTCATCAACTTGTTGATCAGTCCGCTCCTGGTTTAAATGAAACAGACCAAACTGTTTGACCCCGGCTTCAATGGCAAGGTCAAGAGTTTTTGTAAATACCGAATGTCCCCATTCTATTTTTAAGGGATACTCTTCAGGGAGGTACTCAGCATCATGAATCAATAGGTCAACACCCTCGGAAAATTCCATATAATCTTTATACGGCAGACCGCCGGGGTGTATAAAGCCCAGCTCATTATCTGTCAGAAAAACAAATGTTTTGCCGTCTTCCGTAAATTTATATCCACTGCCTTTATTAGGATGGCTGATTGGGATCGGCGTTATGGTAACAGATCCGATTTCAAACGCCGAATTTAATGCATCTAAATATTCCATTTTTGCACTAATTTCAGAATATCTTACAGGAAAGCTCGGCGGGGTCATGATCTTGGAGAAAATGGTCTCCACGAACTCGTCGTGAAAGGGGCATCTGTACATCATGAATTCAGCCTGTTTTTCATACAGGGGTTTGAAAAAGGGAAATCCCATTAAATGGTCCCAATGCGAATGAGTGAAAATAAGATTGTACTTGTAGCGGTTTTCATCGATTAGTTTGTTGCCAAGCCTTCGTAAGCCGGTTCCGGCGTCAACAATGATAATGTCGTCATTTTTTGTTCTGATTTCTAAACAGGTGGTATCTCCACCATATTTGATATATTCTTCACCTGAAACTGGAATGGAGCCTCGCGACCCCCAGCATTTGATAATCATTGTCAATCCTTCTTTCCCAAAAAGGTATGCCAGATACCGTCACACTCCCAAGTCTTAATGATGCTTATCCGATTTTGAGATAAATTGAAACTCACATCTCTTGCCTGGCTTCTCAACAAACCGGAGAGAATGTACCACTTTTTATTATAAAAACCTCGGGAAGCGGTTAGATGTTTCATAACATCATAGTGAATGTTTGCTATCACAAGATCCGAAGGTGGGTCAATAAAATCCTCAGCTCGTCCCTGTGCGACCAGGACTCTATTTCCCAAGCTGTTCAGGTGTACATTTCGCAAGGCCGTCTTTGCGGCTAATAAATTAAAGTCAACAGCAAGCATACTTCCGCATCCAAGGAGAGATGCCGCCAATGCAAGAATTCCCGTCCCTGTGCCTAGATCTATAGCAGACTCTATGCAATCACGCAAGAATACCATTTCTAGTGCTTCTATGCAGTCTCGCGTTGTGGTGTGTAAACCATTACCAAATACGACACCAGGATCAAGCAGAATGGTAAGTTCTTTATGACAAGAGTTCATTTTCTTCCCATTTTTTTCCCATGGCGGTACGATAACAAATCGACCGATTTTTTTTGGAGCTGTTTCGCCCCCCTGCCATTGATCGTATGTCATATGGAATTCATCAAGAAGAGCCAATCCGGGATTGGTATTGAGTATTTTTGAAACTTCGTCAGGGGAAGGTTTGGAAAAAAAGAGAAAAGAAAAATCATCTTCCTGCCAATTACCGATAAAATCATTTCCACATATTTTATCGTTGGATTTCAGTCGGCCATGGAGATAGTAAATATAGAGTTCTTTATATGGGTTGTCTGTTAATTCTTTCTGTTCTTTTAAGCGAGGTGATGTTTTAGTCATTTTCCAGCGAACAATCCATCTACCAGTCCATTGGGTCAAGCAACGTAAACCCCATTTTCTTTAATTTCATTTTTAACGGCCCGATATTTTGAGTTAAGAGATACGGAAATACAGCCCGCTTTCCCTTTTCCCAGTATCTTGAAACCAGAATGCTCCCAAATGAAATATGTTCTTCGGAAATGGCATCAACAATTTTTTTCATTTGCCCGATTTTATTCTCTACGATAATGCACAGAAGCATCCCGGGTTCTTCTAGGCCCAGAACATTAATAAACTCACGTAAAAGATCACTGACGGAAATAATACCAATAAGTTTTTGTTGTTCGACGACAACGGGAAGTGCACCGAAATGTTTTTTGTGTAATAAAATAAGTGCGTCTTGAATGGTGTCTATGGGAGAAATGGTAACAGGATTTCTTGTCATAATATCTTTTATGCTACTCTTTGAAACATAGTTGTATTCTTCCAAACACTTTTCTTTGGCAAATTGAGAAGACGGCAATACGCTCCTAATGTCTCGATCAGTTACAATTCCAATGAGTCGATCATTTTCATCGACTACGGGGAGATGACGAATTAGATGTTTTGACATTTTTTTCTGTGCTTGTGAGATATCAGCATCTTCGTCAATGGTAACAACATTTCTAGTCATTACTTTGCTGATAAACATTTTGGCCTCCGATGATTATATTTTTTAAAAGGGGTTGTGACAAATTTCATATTTTTGCGGTAAACAATTTTACTTTCAAATACAATTCTTCTCCAATTTAGTTGGAGAAGAGGGCCCAAGGATTCGAGGGGTATTGGGAGATGATCTTTAAATACCCAATAGGACATTGATATGGTTTGCCGCCAGTTCCGGAAGACGCTGAAGGCAGTATCCTCCCTCAAGCACGGAAATTACTCTTCCATTTGAGTAAAGTTCGGCCAATGCCACAATTCTTTCCATTATTCTTGTAAAGCCTTTTGTAGATAGTTTTATATCTGACATATAGTCGTCAACATGGGCATCAAACCCTGCCGATACAATGATCACTTCGGGACTGAATGCTTCTATGACCGGGATGAGATCTCTTTGTATAAGTCCCAGGTATTCTTTGTCGCCATTACCCGGCAGGACCGGATAATTTCGTGTCGATCCGGTCCCTTTCCCACAACCGGTTTCAAAAGCACGCCCGGTTCCAGGAAACGCAAAAGTCGGATGCTGATGAATTGAGTAGTAGAATACATCAGGATCTTCTTCGAAAATATGCTGGGTGCCATTGCCATGATGAACGTCGAAATCGATGATTGCAACCCTTTGAATACCCCATTCTATTCGTAGATATCTGGCAGCTATTGCAACATTGTTAAAATAACAGAATCCCATGGCCTGGTCACATTCCGCATGATGGCCAGGGGGTCTGACAGCGCAGAAAACATTGTCCAGTTTACCAGTGATGACGTGCTTAGCGGCATCGAGTACGCCGCCAACGGCCAGAAGGGCAGTCTCAAATGTTTCGGCGCATATCTGATTGTCAGGATAGTCAAACGTTGAGTTGCCCGAGCGGCAAATAGCCTCAAAGCGTTCAATATACTTTTTTTCATGGACGGTTTCGATCCATTTTAAATCCGCTCGGCTGGCTTGGATTATGGTCAGCTTTGAAAGAAGGTCGGCGTCTTTTATCCCTTGATAGATGGCCTTGAGTCTTTCGGGTGATTCAGGATGACCGGGTCCGGTGTTGTGGAGCAGATATCTTTCATCATGCAAAAAACCTGTTTTTTTCATTGATTTCAAAAGGAATTATGGAATTATTTTGTCGAATATTTCGAATGCAGCCTTAACCGCTTGATTATCTTCTGGAATTTCAATGGTCGGGCGTCCGTTTAAATCATATTCGTATACGTCGTTATTTTCAGGTATGGTCCCGGCAATTTCCAGGCCGTTTTTTTCCATCATATTTAAAACCGTATCTGACAGAGCCTCTTTAACCTGGTTGATGATGAGGTAGCTTTTTGAGACACCGATGTTCAGATTTTTAGCCAGATCATTAATCCGAACGGCAGCCTGAAGGCCGCGACGGGACGTGTCCGATACAATAAGAAGAACGTCTACGTTGCTGGTGGTCAATCGGCTGATATGTTCCATTCCAGCCTCATTATCCATAACGATATAAGGATAGTTGCCGGTCAGTTTTTCCAGAAATCCTGTCAAAAGCGTATTTGCTGCACAATAACATCCAGGACCTTCAGGTTGTCCCATAACAACGAGATCAAAGCCCTCGTCCTCCACAACCGCCTGCTGCAGTTTCATGTTTATGAAAATATCTTTTGTCATTCCGCTGGGCACGATTCCTTTTTTCATTTCCTCACGGGCGTTGCCAATGGTATCTGCGACTTCAAGGCCGCATACTTCATTAAGGTTTGCGTTACTGTCGGCATCCACTGCAAGGATGGGGGTCTTGTCCATCTTTACCAGGTATTTGATAAGCATTCCCGCAACAGTCGTTTTTCCGGTGCCTCCTTTACCTGCAAGTGCAATTGAAAACGGCATGATATCTAATTTCCTTTCCAAAAAATTATTATGGTTATATATTAACAATGATGTATTTTTTGTTTTCTATAAAACCATTATATCTAAACTATAACAATTTTTGTGTCAATATTCCAGTCGAAAGGTTCCGTCAAGTTCCTTTTAGGTTTACAGTATTTTAGTGATCAGAATATTTGTATCTGATCCATCGCCTCAAACTCCTTGCAATAGGTTGAAGCATATGGTAAATTTCAAAAAAATAAACATTTTAGCTGATGGAGAGTGGAATGGATTTTGAACTGACAAAACCGCAAAAAGAAATTCAGAAAGCTGCCAGGGATTTTGCCAAAGGTGAATTTGATAAAGATCTTGCCCTTGAATTGGACAGAAAACACGAGTTTCCAAAAAAGATATGGAAAAAAGCTGCCGATCTGGGATTCATCGGCATTCACTTTCCAGAACAATATTCCGGGCAGGGACTCGGTGTGCTTGAGAACATTTTGGTTGCAGAAGAGTTTTGCAGCAGGGATTCAACCATCGGCAGTGCGGTGATACTTTCAAGTTTTGCATCTGAATGCGTTTTACGTTTTGGAAGCGCCGATCTTAAAGAAAAATTTCTGCCACCCGTTGTAGAGGGCAAAATGCTTTCTGCCGGGGCTTTTACAGAACCTGATCACGGTTCCGATATTACAATGATGGATACGACAGCGCTAAAGAATGGGGACGAGTGGGTCATAAACGGGTCAAAAATATTCATTACAAATGGTGAAATTGCAGGGTATTACTGTGTTCTCTGCCAGACTGATCCGGAAACCCAACCGACCTACCGTGGAATAAGCCTGATTTTGGTGGAGGCAGATCGGAACGGAGTTTCTGCGACGGATGTGGGTGAAAAAATGGGAATACGTATGATGTCCACAGCAGAGGTAAATTTTAAAGATGTTCGTGTTCCGGTTTCAAATCTTATCGGAAAAGAAGGAAGAGGGTTCTACCATGTTCTTGAATTTTTTGACGAAAGCAGGATTCTGATCGCCGCCCAGGCACTTGGAACTGCCCAGGGCGCTTTTGATCGAGCGCTGGCTTATGTCAAACAAAGAGAACAGTTCGGTAAGAAGATTGCACAGTTCCAGGTCACCCAACACAAATTGGCAGATATGGCCACAAAAATTGAACTGTCCAGGCTAATTACTTACAAGGCTGCCTGGAACTATGATCAGGGGCGTATCGATCCAAAATTGACATCCATGGCAAAAATGTATGCGGCCCGCACTGCGGTGGAAGTTGCCGATGAAGCCATCCAGCTTCTTGGTGGATACGGATATATGGCTGACTATGAAGTCGAGCGCTTTTACCGGGATGCCAAGATCACCGAAATTTATGAAGGCACAAAGGAGATCCAGAAAAATACGATTGCCAGCTCCATTATCGGGAAGCTGAAATAAATATAAATTAAGGAGGTCCTATGTTGAATATCATTAAAAAGTCCATGTTGACCGGTATCGGTTTGGCTCTCATCGCAAAGGACGAAGTTGAAGATTTGGCCAAAGAACTTGTCAATAAAGGTAAAATGTCAGAAACTGAAGGAACGAAATTTCTGGCAGATCTTCAGAGTCGGTATGATGAGACCCAAAAAAGGCTGGAAGAAAAAGTACAGCAAGCAGTTAAAGATTTTATGAAAAAAGCTGATGTTGTTACCGGAGATGAATTGAAGGGGTTGAAAAAAGAAATAAGGGATCTTAAAAAAGCAATCGGTAAAGCAGGGGATACTTCAGAGTAAAGGTTTGCCGGTTGTAACCAAGCACTTTATCGTTTTTTGCAATATGAGGCCATTAAGTACGAACAACATTCTTCACAAATGCTGAGTATAAGAAAAATAGGTGTCGTAGGCCGAACCTACAGAAATCTTAATCGATACCGCCAGATTTTGGCGGTTCTTTTTAAGTATGGTTTTGGCGATCTGATAGAGCTTTTAAAAATCGATCAGTACATAGAAGTCGGACTTCAGCTTATATCAAAAGATCGACGCAAACGTCTTGAAAAGCTTTCCAGGGCTGAAAGAATACGAATGGCCTTCGAAGAACTCGGTCCCACCTATGTCAAACTCGGCCAGATTCTCTCCACCCGTCCTGATCTCATTCCTATTGATTTTACGAAAGAACTCTCCAAACTTCAGGATAAAGTCCCAGCTTTTTCTTTTAATGAAGCAAAAAGGACCGTTGAATCTGAATTCAATAAACCCATTGAAGAACTTTTTGCTTTTTTTAGCGAGACACCGGTAGCTGCTGCGTCTATTGGTCAAGTTCACAAGGCCGAATTAAAGGATGGTGAAATGGTGGCGGTAAAGGTTCAACGACCCGGCATCAAAAAAATCATAGAAATTGATCTTGAAATCATGCTTCATATGGCAACTCTGGTTGAACGCAACATAAAAGAGATGGCTCTGTATCGGCCGGTGAAAATAGTGGAAGAATTTGCCAGAACTCTTGAAAGGGAAATTGACTATACCATTGAAGCCGGGAGTATGGAACGATTCGCCCGCCAGTTTTTGGACGACCCGAATATTTATATACCAGCGGTTTTCAGAGATATGTCCACTGAACATGTTCTTACCATGGAATTGATGGACGGTATCAAAGTTTCTGAAATCGACAAACTTGAAGCAGCCGAGCTCGACCCGAAGAAAATTACTGCCCGTGGGGCCGATTTTTACCTAAGACAGGTGTTTGATTTCGGTTTTTTTCATGCGGATCCTCACCCGGGAAATATTTTTATACTTCCTGAAAATGTCATCTGTCTCATCGATTATGGTATGACCGGGGCAGTGGACCGTCAGACCAGAGAAGATTTTGTCGATTTGATAGACAGTGTTATCCATCAGCATGAAGCAAGGGTAACCCAGGTGCTTTTAAAACTGACGCACTGGGAAGAAGAGCCTCACATCAGACAGCTCGAGAAGGATGTATCAGACTTTATGGGACAGCACCTTTATAAGCCTTTGAAGGATATTGAGGTCGGAAAACTTTTGAACAATTTGCTTGAGCTGGTAGCACGCCACCGTCTTATGATTGCTCCGGATATTTTTCTTATGATGAAGACGTTGACGATGATAGAAGGGGTAGCCCTGACACTCGATCCGGATTTTGACATGATCGCTCAAGCAGAACCATTCATAAAACGAGTTAAACTTGCGCGGTTTTATCCTGGGAGAATTGCGGACGATATGATCCAACTTGGATCACAAATGCTGCAATTCGCTCAGCAGTTTCCTAAAGATTTGCTTGAGATTACACGGCTGGTTCGACTTCAGAAACTGTCTTTAAAAATGGAGCACCAAGGGCTCGAATCCATGCTGGCGACCCATGACAGGGTTAGCAACAGAATATCATTTTCGATCATTATTGCAGCGCTGATTATTGGTTCAGCACTTATCGTTATTTCCGAAATTCCGCCTCTTTTTTACGGGATATCCCTGATTGGAATTGTGTTGTTTTCAACCGCTGCGATTATGGGTATTTGGCTTCTTATTGCGATACTTAGGAAAGGAAGATTATAGTTAGTGTCCATCCATAAATGGTCTTTTTGCCCAATCCGCCAGAGGCGGACAAGTCTCTGCGCCTGCCCTGTGGAATGCGGGGCCTATTCCTCTGAGGTTACGCTCAAAAAACAATCCTCCTGAGGCGGATAAATCCTCGGAATATAAACTATATGCCTGCGGTTATTTTTTTCGCATGCCTTGATCTTGAACAAAAATTCCAATTTATGGATGGACACTATTTACAATTTTGGGGGTTATCTCCTCCGCCAATATCGTCTATCTGTAGAGATAACCCTTTTAATCTGTGAGGTTAGAGAATTGTATATCCGGGCCCCTCTCCTCCTTCCGGGCATGTCCATGTTATATTTCCGTACGGGTCTTTTATATCACAAGTTTTGCAGTGCAGACAATTGGATGGATTCAGCTTAAGTCGACGTGCTGATGTCTTTGGGTCGATTTCGATTTCGTATACATCACCCGGACAGAATCTTGTGCATGGAGATTTATAGGTTGCAAAACATTCATTGACGCAAAGGGCCTTATCGTGGACGATAATGTGACTGGGCTGATCTTCCCTGTGCATGGTTTTGGATAGATAAACACCGGTAAGTTTATCGACGAACAATACACCGTCCAAGGTCTTCTTTTCAGGCTTCGAGCGAACATCTTCATGGCCCTCTTTCGCGGGTTTTAACGTGCCGGAATCGGGATGGATCGGCATTTTGTCGACGAAACCCCGCCCATTGGTGATATATTGAGCTCCGATGTGAATCCATTTTATCGGGCCTTTTTTTGAAAGGGCTTGGGAAAAATTCCTTGCCTCATATATTTCTTTGCCTGCCCAGCTGTTTTCAAACAATTCAGAATAAACTGTCAGGGTTTCTTGTGTAAAATTATTCTTTTCAAGAGCGTTTATGATCGCCTCTGCCGCCAGCATACCCGACTTCATGGACAGATGCACCCCTTTTAAACCCGGCGTGTTTTGCATTGCCGCACAGCCGCCCACAAAAACACCACCGTCTACGGCTAACCTGGGGATAGTGAAGTAGCCGCCTGATGAAACGGTTCTTGCACCCTGTTCCAATACTTTTCCGTCTTTGATGATATCTGCCACAAAAGGATGCTGTTTGAATTTTATAAATTCGTCATATAGATCCAGCATGGGATTTTGGTAGCTGAGTCCAACAAGAAAACCGATGGCCACCTTGTTGTTTTTGATTTCATAAATAAAACCGCCTCCTGGTATATTCAGACCAAGAGGGTATCCAAGGGTGTGAATGTCGTTTGTGTTGCTGGATGTAAAGTAATTATTATCCGGAAGCTGAATCACTTCTTTGATACCGGATTCAAAAACCTGGGGCATTTTATTGGGGAAAAGACCCAGTTTTTGGGAGATATCCTTTGTCAGGCTCCCCCTTGCCCCTTCGCCGAACACCGTCACGTTTGCCAGCAAATCGATTCCTGGTTCGAAATTGCTCTTGGGGCGTCCGTCTTTGTCGAGACCCTTATCCCCGGTGCGTACACCGATAATCGTATTCTGATCTTTAGCATAGAGAACTTCTTTGCCTGCGAAGCCTGGAAAAATATTTACGCCGAGGTCTTCGGCGATGTCTCCGAGCCATCTGGTGAATCTGGAAAGACTGATGATAAAAAAGCCTTTATTGTGCATATACCTGGGAACAATGGGAATACGGTAGTGTTTTTGTGGAGTCAAAAAATAAAACCCATCTTCTTTTACGATTGATTCAATAGGGCACTCTTTTTCTAAATAATTCGGAAGCAGCTCTTTTAAGGCAATCGGATTCAGTATAGCGCCGCTCAATGCATGAGATCCGATTTCTGCACCTTTTTCGATCAGCGCAACCTCCAGAGCCATATTTTTTTCCTTGGCGAGTTGCATCAGCTGTATGGCGCCTGCAAGACTTGCAGGACCACCGCCCACAAAAAGCACATCAAAGTCGATTTTTTCACGCTCAATATCCATTTTATTTTGAACCTCGAATTAAATATTGGTTAACAATTTTGTTGTTCAAGTATCATGATAATTTATGTTTGTAAACCATATCTATAACATGAGTGGGGGAGTTTTTATTATGAGGACAAGCGGAGATGTTCATGGTTGTTTAAGACCCGTTCATTCTGATGGTTACGTGTCTGGTCATTTCAAAAGAAAAGACAGGCACATTTCGAAACATTTTTTTGAGATAGGTTCTAGTAAGAAAGTGTTTGTTTCGGTAAAGATAACTTTTTCGAGGATCTTAAAGCGTGGATCTAAATATCTTGGATAAATGACTTACCGTAACGCCATTTTCTATTCTTCCTTAAGGGAGGAGGCTTGTTCAACACGGTTGCGGCCGTTTTCTTTGGCCCGATAAAGGGCTTCGTCTGCTTTTGCAATCAACTCATCCACGGTCGATTTTCCGTTGCAGGTTGCCAGCCCCTGACTGATTGTAAAGGGGATGTTTATCCCTTCAAAATTTGCATTTTTTTCATTTATCTTTAGTCGAATTCTTTCGGCAATTATA
>Ga0316580_10000282_pt1 | contig 10961 bp, 10 predicted proteins | sample S0NA_2_FD_204519 | JGI IMG/M metagenome (GOLD analysis project Ga0316580, IMG submission 204519) | Rhizosphere microbial communities from salt marsh grasses in Alabama, United States - S0-2_160517rDrB | ecosystem: Host-associated > Plants > Roots > Rhizosphere | place: USA: Alabama | collected... | reverse complement strand
CCGGTCGCGCGGGCCTCGGAAACGCCGGTAGCTCGGGCTTCCGCCCGGTGCTCTACAGGGTCCATGAGCCTGTCCTCAGCCATAGCGGCCGGTGATGTAGTCCTCGGTCGCCTTCTTGGCAGGATTGGTGAAGATCTTCGAGGTGGCGTCCACCTCGACCAGCTCGCCGAGGTACATGAAGGCCGTGAAGTCCGACACGCGGGCGGCCTGCTGCATGTTGTGGGTCACGATCAGGATCGTGACCGTCTCGCGCAACTCGGAGATCAGCTCCTCGATCTTGGCAGTTGCAATCGGGTCGAGCGCCGAGGTCGGCTCGTCGAACAGCAGGATCTCCGGCTCGGTCGCGAGCGCACGCGCAATGCAGAGGCGCTGCATCTGCCCGCCCGACAGGGCGAGCGCCGAATCGTTCAGGCGGTCCTTGACCTCGTCCCAGATCGCCGCAGCCCGCAGTGCCCTCTCGACGCGCTCCGCGAGCTCGGTCTTGTTGCCGATACCGCGCAGCCGCAGGCCGTAGGCGACGTTCTCGAACACCGACTTCGGGAACGGATTCGGCTTCTGGAAAACCATGCCGATCCGCATCCGGACCTCGATCGGATCGACTTCCTTGCCGACCAGGTTGATGTCGTCCGGCCGCAGCTGGATGGCGCCCTCGTAGCGCGTGTCCGGCTGCAGGTCGTGCATGCGGTTGAAGCAACGCAGGAACGTACTCTTGCCGCAGCCCGATGGGCCGATCAGCGCCGTGACCTGGCGCTCAGGGATCGTCAGGTTGATGTTCTTCAGCGCCTGGTTCGTGCCGTACCAGAAGTTGAGGCCCTCCGACCGGGCCTTCGGCGGATTGGCCCGCAACTGGGCCTTGTCCTCCAGCACTATCGAGACGCCCGGCTTTGCCGGACTCTTCGCGCTGCTGTCCCCTTGCGTCGGTTGCACCTGGACGACTCCTGATACGTCTTGACGGGTGGTGGCGATGTCCATGTCCATCACCAGTTGATCTTCTTGCGGAAACGATACCGGATCCAGATCGCGATCGCGTTCATCAGCAGCGTCATGCCGAGCAGGATCGCGCCCGCGGCGGCTGCGTTGGCCTGGAAAGCCTGGTCCGGCCTCGACACCCAGTTGAACATCTGGATCGGCATGGCCGTGAACTCGCTCGTCAGCCATTCGAAATTGAGGAACGGGAACTCGCCGCTGATCGGCGCCGGCGGCAGGAAGGCGATGAAGCTCAGCGCGCCGATCGTGATGATCGGGGCCGTCTCGCCGATCGCCCTGGACAGTCCGAGGATCAGGCCGGTCAGGATGCCGCCGGTGGAATAAGGCAGCACGTGGTCCTTGGTAACCTCCCAGCGCGTCGCGCCGAGCCCGTAGGCGGCCTCGCGGATCGCCTTCGGCACCGCGCGCAGCGACTCGCGCGTCGCGACGATCACGATCGGCAGGATCAGCAGCGCGAGCGTCAGGCCGGCGGACAGCACGCTCTGGCCGAAATTGAACGCGTACACGAACAGCCCGAGCGCGAGCAGGCCGTAGACGATCGACGGCACGCCCGCGAGGTTCGTCACGTTGATCTCGATGATGTTGGTGAACCAGTTCTTCGGCGCGTACTCCTCCAGGTAGATCGCCGCGGCGACCCCGACCGGCAACGCGACCAGCGCGGTCACGAACATGATCAGCGACGTGCCGACCCAGGCCGAGAGGATGCCCGCCCGTTCCGCCTTGCGCGACGGGAAATTGGTGAAGAAGTCCCAGCCGAAGCGCGAGGCGCCATCACGCAGCAGGTCGAAGAACAGGATCGCGAGCACCGCCAGGCAGCCGAACAGCAGCGCGAGCCCGATCGCGACGAACACCTTGTCGAGCTGCTTGCGCCAGGATAAGCCCCGACGGATCTCCTCGAGCGTCGTCTGCTCTGCTGCGGCCATCAGTAGGCCTCCCGGAACCTGCGGGTCAGGAAGAAGCCGATCACGTTCAGCACCAGCGTCATGACCATCAGCACCAGGCCGGCCGCGAAGATGCTCTGGTAGCCGATGCTGTCGTGCGGCAGGTCGCCGAGGCTCACCTGGACGATAAAGGCCGTGATCGTGGCAGCGGGCTCGGTCGGGTTGAAGGTCAGGTTCGGCATCATGCCTGCGGCGATCGCGACCACCATCGTCTCACCTACGGCGCGCGAGATTCCGAGGATGTAGGCCGCGGCGATGCCGGAGAAAGCACCCGGGACCACCACCCGGAGCGCGGTCTGCAGCCGGGTCGCGCCCATCGCGTAGGATCCCTCCCGCATGTAGCGCGGCACGGCCCGCATCGCGTCCTCCGCGATCGAGGCCACATAGGGCACGATCATCAGCCCGATCACTAGACCTGCGCTCAGCATGTTGAAGCCCGGCAGGTCGGGCCAGATCTTCTGCAGCTGCGGCGTCACCATCAACAGCGCGAAGTAACCGAAAACCACCGTCGGAACGGCCCCCAGCAACTCGAGGACCGGTTTGACCATCTCCCGCAGCCGGTGCGCCGCGAACTCCGAGAGATAGATCGCTATCAGCGTCCCGACCGGTATCGCGACCAGCAGCGCGACGCCGGTCACGGTCAGCGTGCCGGAAACGAGCGGCAGGATGCCGTAGCGAGCGTCCGCGAACAGCGGCGTCCACATCGTGTCGGTCAGGAATTCCTTGATCGAGACGTGCTCGAAGAAGGCCGAGGACTCGTAGACCAGGATCACGACGATGGCAACGGTAGTGAACACCGCGACGAGGCCCGCGGCGAGCAGCACGAGCTCGACGATACGGTCGCGCGTCTTCCGGTAGCGCAGCGACGCGAAGGCGCGGGTGTTCCGCGGTGACGATGCCTGGTTCATGAGGCTGAGCCCACTTCCCTTCCGCGTTTGAGCCCGGCAGCTCCCATCACAAGGGCGACCCGCTGCCGGGGGCTGCCAACATTAATACAATCCGGGGCCCGCGGGCCACCGCGGTTCCCCGCAAGCAAAGGGGAGGAGCCGCAAGGCCCCTCCCCCGGCATCTGCCTGCGGCCGGATCCGCCTCAGAGCTTCGCTTCCTTCGAGAGCAGTTCCTCGATGGTCACGCCGACCTCGGGCACGCCGCCGAACACGGTGCCGAGCTTCTTTTCGTTGTAGTGCTTCCATGCGAGCTCGTAGGCCTTCTCCGGCAACGGCACATAGCCCACTTCACTGACCAGCTCGGCGCCTTCGGTCATCATGAACTGCACGAATTCCCGCACCTCGGGGCGGTCCATCGAGGAGTCCTTGATGTAGACGAACAGCGGCCTCGACAGCGGGCTGTAGCTGCCATTGATCACGTTCTCGACGCTCGGTGCGACCGGGCCCTTGCCCCCGTCGATCCTGACGGCCGTCATCTTGTCCCTGTGGGCCGCGTAATAGGCGAAGCCGAAGTAGCCGAGCGCGCTCTTGTTGTTCTCGACGCCCTGCACCAGCGTGTTGTCGTCCTCGCTGGCCGTGTAGTCGCCACGGCTGGACTTCGCCTTGCCCATCACGGCCTCGGTGAAGTAGTCGAACGTGCCGGAGTCCGCACCCGGCCCGAACAGCATCAGTCGCTCCGACGGCCACTCGCCGCGGACCTGCTTCCAGTTGCTGACCCGGCCCTGGGCCGCCGGCTCCCACATTTTCTTCAGGTCCGCGATGGTCAGCGTGTTGTCCTTGATCCATTTGTTGGCCGGGTTCACGACGACCGTGAGCGCGTCAAAGGCCACCGGCAGCTCGATGTACTTGATGCCCGCCTTGCGGCAGTTCTCCATTTCCTCTGTCGAGATCGGCCGCGACGCATTCGACATGTCGGTCTCGCCCCGGCAGAATTTCTTGAATCCGCCGCCGGTGCCGGACACGCCCACGGTGACCCGCACCTTGCCTCGCTTCTGGATCTGGAACTCCTCGGCAAAGGCCTCGGAAATCGGGAAGACGGTGCTCGAACCGTCGATCTTGATTGCCGCCTGCGCGCTCGCGAGCTGGGGTACACCTGCGGCGAGCACGCCGATGATCAGGGTGGACAAACCGAGCTTATGGGAAACCTTCATTGACTTGGACCTCTCGTTGAGACTCAATGCCCGGTCAGGGCCGCGCCAGCCCGGGATTCTCGGCGATCCATGTGACAGCTTTGTTACAGGCCGGGCTGGCTGGGGCGCCCCGCAACGACCCGCGGACCGAAGGTTACGATTCTATGTCACCGACGCTGGCTCTAACGGAGGACCTGCTGCGCCGTCCGTCCGTCAGTCCCGAAGATCACGGCTGCCTGGAAATCATCGCCCGGCGCCTCGAACCGCTGGGATTTGAACTCCAGCCACTGCGCTTCGGCCCGGTGGACAACCTCTGGGCCCGCCGGGGGCAGGCCGCGCCGGTCCTCTGCTTCGCCGGCCATACCGACGTCGTGCCGACCGGGCCGCGCGAGGACTGGCGAAGCGAGCCATTCGAGCCGGTCATCCGTGACGGGATCCTCTACGGGCGCGGCGCGGCCGACATGAAGAGCGCGCTGGCCGCGATGGTGACGGCCACGGAACGCTTCGTGGCCCGGCATCCCGCTCAACGTGGCTCGCTGGCTTTCCTGTTCACCAGCGACGAGGAAGGCCCGGCCGTCGACGGCACCCGCAAGGTCGTGGAACTGCTCGAGTCGCGCGGCGAGAAGATCGACTGGTGCGTGGTCGGCGAGCCGACCAGCCACGAGGCGCTCGGAGATACGATCAAGATCGGCCGGCGCGGATCGCTATCGGGCCGGCTCACGGTACACGGCGTGCAGGGCCACATCGCCTATCCTCACCTCGCGAGCAACCCGGTCCACGCGTTCGCGCCGGCACTCGCGGAGCTCGCCACGCGCCGCTGGGACGAGGGCAACGACTACTTTCAGCCGACCTCGTTCCAGGTCTCGAACATCGCCGGCGGCACCGGCGCACCGAACGTGATCCCGGGCGAACTGAAGGTCCGCTTCAACCTGCGATTCTCGACGGAACAGACGGTGGAGAGCCTGCAGCGGACGGTGGGCGCGATCCTGGATGGCCATCGCCTGAACTACACGCTCGAGTGGTTCATCTCAGGACTGCCCTTCCTGACGGAGCCTGGGGAGCTCACCTCTGCGGTCGGCGAGGCCGTCCACGAGTTGACCGGCCGGACCCCGGTGTTCTCGACCACGGGCGGAACCTCGGACGGCCGCTTCATCGCGCCGACCGGCGCGCAGGTCGTGGAACTAGGCGTCGCGAATGCGACGATCCACAAGGTGAACGAGTGCGTGCGGACCGCCGACGTCGACCTGCTGAGCCGGATCTACGAACGGATCATGGAGATCATGCTCGTCGAGCGAAGAAGTTGACGAGCAGTCCCCAGGCGCCCACCAGCACCAGGCAGATCAGCACCCAGGTCGGCATGTTCAGGCCCAGGAACATCCAGTCGATCTCGGCGCATTCGCCGGACCCGGTCAGCACCTTGCCCAGCACTTCGTGCAGCGGCAGCACGTCCATCATGTAGTCGAGGCTCGCGCCGCATTCGGCGACCGTGCCGGGCGGCTGGGCGATGATCCACATGTGGCGCGCGGCGACCGCTACGCCGGCCAGCGCCGCCAGGTCGATCAACGAGCCGTAGACCCTTGCACCCCGGTCGCCGGGATTGTGCAGATAGGCCGCGAGGAACAGCACGCCCGCAGAGATCACCGCGATGCGCTGCAGGATGCAGAGCGGACAAGGCTCGAGGCCGAGCACGTGCTGCACGAACAACGCATAGCCCATCAGGCCCGCGCAGGCCAGCAGGCCAAGCAGGTTTCCCCGGCGCCGCGTGAGCCAGGCGGGCAGCTTTGCATTCGCGCTCAAGCCGACTTGCCCTGCCGCGTAGCCTTCAGCGTAGCAACCTCCCGCTCGACGTCCTCGAGCGAGACGTGGCGGACATCCTTGCCCAGCACCAGGTAGATCACGTACTCGCAGATGTTCTTCGCATGGTCGCCGATGCGCTCCAGCGCCCGAGCGACCCACAGCACGTCGAGCGTGCGCCGGATCGCGCGCGGATCCTCCATCATGAACGTGATGCACTGGCGCTGGATCGCCTCGTACTCCTCGTCGACGAGCCGGTCCCTGCGGGCCACGGCGACCGCCGCGTCCGTGTCGAAACGCGCGAACGCATCGAGCGCACCGTGGACCATGTCCGATACCAGCTCGCCGATGTGCTTGAGTTCCCGGTAACGGTCGGACGGCCGGTCCATGCTCGCAAGACGGGCCGCGATGTGGCCGAGCTTCTCCGCCTCGTCGCCGATCCGCTCGAGGTCGGTGATGGTCTTGATGACGGCCACGATCAGCCGCAGGTCCGAGGCGGTGGGGTTTCGGGTTGCCAGGATGCGGCTGCAATCCTCGTCGATCGCGACTTCCATCGCGTTGACCTTGTGGTCGAGCCGCGCCACCTCCTCGCCGAGCCGGCTGTCGCCGTTGACGAGCGCATGGATACCGTCGTGCAGCTGCTGCTCGACGAGGCCACCCATCTTCAGGACCGACGAGCGGATGCCCTCCAGATCCGCATTGAAGCGGCTGAGGATGTGATGGGAAAGGTCCGTGGTCTCCATGGCGCCTCCGGGGTTTGCGCGCTTTTACAGTAGCACGGGCGCCGCGGCAAGTTCTGTGGCGTTGCCCACCCTCTCCCGCAAGGCGGGAGAGGGTGGGGGCGAGCGCTCCGCGCCTAGAACTTGTAGTTCAGGTCCAGCTGCAGGCGCTGGTAGTCGAGTTCGGTGCCGACGTCCTTGTTGAGCGTATTGAGGAAATACGTCGCATTGACGACCCAGTTCTTCGCCGGTGCATAGCCGCCCTTGAAGACCCAGCCTTCGGTGTCCGTATTGCCGTTGCCGAAGTCCGAATCGACGAGCTGTGCATACAGCGCGTCCTTGTCCAGTGACTGGTAGAACACGCCCGCCTCCCAGGTCCGCCGGTTGCTTGCCTTGCCCAGCATGACGCCCGCGCCCCAGGCAGTGTCGTACTCGACGCCGGATGCCAGGTTCTGACCGTAGTCGGCCCACAGCGTCAGCGGCAGGTCCCCGATCGGAATCGCCAGCGCAGCGCTGAGCATCAGCACCTCGTAGTCGTACTCGAGGTAGTTGCGGGTGTCGGTCCCCACCCGGTAGGTCGTGTTGCCGTTGCCGCTGTTGTTGTAGAGCGGCGACTGGTCCTTGCAGGCTCCGCAGTCGTAGTAATGCAGCGCGGCCGTCAGCAGGTTGTCGCCGAACAACGGCGTCTTCAGCCCCAGCTGCCCGCCGAAGATGTTCGTGTCCGCGTTCTCGCCCTTCGGGTCGGAGTTGTACTGCTCGGTGATCCACCAGCCGTAGGCGCCGCCGAAGAACATGCCCCGGTCGAACGTGACCGCGCCGCCCTCGGGATTGAAGTCGCTGTCATAGAACAGGCTCTGCCCCGGCCGCCAGAACGAGTACTTGTGCTTGCCGAGGATCGCGTGCGAGCCGGCGAACCAGTTCCAGTCCACGTAGGCGAGGTCCAGGCCGATCGACTTCGTCGTACCGGTACCGCCGAGCGTCTGGTTGGTCGAGCGAGGGTCGTCTCCGCCGGTCGCGAGTTGCACCCCGACCAGCACGCCGTCGATCGGTTTGGCCTCGAAGCCGAGGCGTGCCCGGATGCGGTGGCGATACCGGTCGGCCGCGTCCTCGACCTTGCCGTCCACGACCCGCTCGGGACTGATCTGCTCGTGCCGGTAACGCAGGTCGCCCTTCAGCTTGATCTTGGTCGCCCAGTCGGCACCCTTGACCTTCGAGATCTCATTCGACGCGACGGCAGTCTCCTCGCGCAGCTCCCGAGTCTGGGCCTTGAGGTAGTCCATTTCGGCGTCTCGGCGCTCGACGACGGCCTTCAGATCCGCGTTCTCCGCCTGCAGCGCGTTGTTCGCGGCCTCGAGCCTGTTGAGTCGCTGCGACAGCGCCTCGAGTTGCGCCTGCATGGCCTGCCAGTCGGCCTTGGACTGTGCGCTGGCGTCCGCGGTTGCCAGGACCAACGCGGCGGTTACGGCCGTCGCCAAGAAGGTATTTCTCACTGTGTTGCCCTCGGGTCGATGTACGGCGATCACTGCCGGCGCCGGGCCGCGTAGTCCGCGTTTCCGAGCCGGTTCCGGGGGCAGATTTATAGGTCGGAAGTGTTACAGATTCATTGCAGTGAATGTTTCAGCAATGCTACGGGCGGCGGCCCGCAGCGGCCGCAACCGGGCCCGTTTCGCGGGCGAGCAGGCGTTCAGGCGGGAAATGACAGGTAAAACAGCTCCCCACCCCCTCCTCGCTCTCGATCTGCAGCCGTCCGCCGTGACGCTGTAACGCATGTTTAACGATGGCCAACCCGAGGCCCGATCCGCCGAGCTTCCGTGAGCGGCCCGGGTCCACGCGGTAGAAGCGCTCGGTCAACCGCGGAACGTGCTCCGCCGGTATGCCGATGCCGGTGTCGCGGACCTCGACGTGCCCACCCTGCTGGTCGGTCCACCAGCGGATCTGGACCCGTCCGTCGCTGGGCGTGTATTTGACCGCGTTCGAGATCAGGTTCGAGAAGATCGAATGCAGCTCGGGCTCCGCTCCGAGCAGCAGCGCGTCACTGTCCAGCGAGAGTTCCACCTCGCGCGGACGCTCGGGCAGCGCCAGCACGTCCTTGCGCATCAGCGCCAGCATCCCGCCCACGTCGACCGGGTCCTTTGGCGCCGTTGCCCCGGTTTCCTCGAGCTTCGACAGTTCGAGCAGGTCCTCCAGGATGCCTCGCATCCGGTCCGACTGGCGACGCATTTCCGCGACCGGCGCTCCCCAGTCCGGGTCCAGCGTGTCGTCCTCCGCGAGCGAATCGAGGTAGCCGCTGATCACGGTCAGCGGCGAGCGCAGCTCGTGCGAGGCGTTCGCGACGAAGTCCTTGCGCATCGCCTCGAGCCGCGCTTCGGCCGTGACGTCGCGGATAATCAGCAGCTGCTGCCCGGTCGCGCTGGTCGTGACGAGCCCGAACGCGAGCCAGCGGTTGCCGTGCTTCGGCATGAAGATCCGCGGGGCGGGGGGCCGCCCTCCGCGCTCGAGGTAGGCCACGAAATCAGGGTGCCGCACCAGGTTGTCGATGCGGATACCGAAATCCAGCTTGCGCTGCAGGTCCAGCCAGCGCCCTGCCGTGCGGTTGAACCAGAGGATCTCGCGGTCCGGTCCGATCAGCACCGCCCCGTCCGGCATCGCCGCGGTCATTCGCCGGAACTCCCTGAGTAGCGTCAGCACCCGACGCTTGTGGAACACCTTGCGGCGGTAGATGCGGCTCGCGATCGCGACGGTCTCGCCCCACAGTCCGCGCATGTCCGGCGGCCGCTCGACCGTCCGGTTGCGGAGCCAGTGCTCGAAGCGCAGCAGGTTGCGGACTTCCCAGGCCAGCAGCCCCGCCAGCGCGAGCGCGACGATCGTGAGCGGCCGCCCGAACAGGAAACCGAGCGCCAGCGCGATCGCGAGCGTGCCCGCGATGCCGACGAGATGCTGCCAGGCGGGCTTGGACAACTCGGGCAGCCTCCTGCCCCGGTCAGTCCGGCCGGATCGAGAAGCGGTAGCCCGCTCCCCTGACGGTCTGCACGAAGCGCTCGAGACCAAACGGCTCCAGCGCCTTGCGGAGCCGGCGGATGTGGACGTCGACGGTGCGCTCCTCGACGTAGACGTTGCCGCCCCAGACCCGGTCGAGCAACTGGCTGCGCGAATAGACGCGGTCGGGGTGCTCCATGAAGAACTGCAGCAGACGGTACTCCGTCGGTCCGAGCGACACCGGCTCGCCGCGTGCGGTGACACGGTGGCTCGCAAGGTCGAGCTTCAGATCCTCGGCCTCGAGCATTTCCGTGGTGCCGGCCGGCGTCGCACGGCGCAGCACGGCATTGATGCGGGCGAGCAGTTCGCGCGGGCTGAAGGGCTTCGTGACGTAATCGTCGGCCCCGCCCTCGAGGCCGGTGACCTTGTCCTGCTCGTCGGCACGGGCCGTCAGCATGATCACCGGCAGGTCCTGGGTGTCCCGTCCGCGCTTGACCGCGCGGGTGAGCTCGAGACCGCTCTGGTCAGGCAGCATCCAATCCACCAGCAGGAGATCCGGACGGTGATCGGCGATGCTGGCGCGTGCCGCGCTGCAGTCTTCCGCCTCGCGCACGTCGAAGCCCGCGCGCCGCAAACCGAACGCGATCATGTCGCGTATCGGCTTTTCGTCCTCGACGATGAGTATCTGCTTGCCCGTCATAACTGCCGTTCTATGGTGACGAAATTGCAGCAGAATTACCTTGAAATTATTACATTTCCGTGACGCGGGAAGACGGGGGGCGCGCCACCGAGTCGCGCACGTACACCGGCAGCGCGTCGGCCGGCCCGCCGCCCCTCCCTGCCCGGAACTCGAGCCTGGCCAGCCGGGCAACCGCGTCCGCACGCGGATAGAAGCGGTCATGAATCCGTAATGAGGCCGCCTCGAGCCTCGGCCGCAGCCCGTCAAAGCGGTCGATCGCATTGCCGGCCACGTGCCGGACTTTGGCCGGATCGAAATCGAGCGCTGCGGGCGCCGAGACGCGCTCCTCGCCCAGGCAGTCGATGCCGTGATCCGAGCGCCGGTACAGGCCCCAGTAGATCTCCTTCATCCGCGCGTCGTTGCAGACCAGGATCTGCTCGCCCGCGCCGGCCGGCACCTGCTCGGCCACCGCCGCGAGACTCGAGATGCCGACCACCGGGAGCCCCGAGCCGAGTGCCAGCCCCTGGGTCACGCCAGCCGCAATCCGCAGCCCGGTGAACGCCCCGGGCCCGCGGCCGAAGGCGAGGCCGTCAAGGTCGCCGAGCGCTAGCCCCGCCTCAGTGAGCAGCGCATCGATCATCGGCAGGATCAGTTCCGCATGACTGCGCTCGGTCATCTCGAAGCGCAGCCGCGACTCCTCGCCGAGCAGCAGCGCGGCCGAGCAGGCCTCGGTGGACGTGTCGATGGCGAGCAGGCGCATTGGGATAGGGGTTAGGGGTAAGGGGGTA
>Ga0316580_10000280_pt1 | contig 10984 bp, 8 predicted proteins | sample S0NA_2_FD_204519 | JGI IMG/M metagenome (GOLD analysis project Ga0316580, IMG submission 204519) | Rhizosphere microbial communities from salt marsh grasses in Alabama, United States - S0-2_160517rDrB | ecosystem: Host-associated > Plants > Roots > Rhizosphere | place: USA: Alabama | collected... | reverse complement strand
AAGGCCTTCACACCGCCCATGTAATCAGGTGGAAAAGGCGGCCATGAGTGTCAACCGCCTGGTGTGAAACATGTGTGACGATGGAGGGGATACCGAGAGAGGTGCTTCTGCTATCCCCTCCATCCCAATCCGTCTATCTCTAAATATCGGTGATACTTATGAGTGTACTGGAAACGATAGAAGTGACAAAGCAGTTTGGAGGGCTGACGGCTGTCAACAAGGTCTCCATGCATGTGGACGAGGGAGAAATTGTCGGTCTCATCGGGCCCAACGGGGCGGGGAAGACGACCCTTCTGAATGCTATTGCGGGGTTGAATCCTCCCACCCATGGAAGGGTCAAGGTCTTTGGAGAGGATACGACCGGCCTGACGCCGGAAAAGATGTGTCACCGGGGGCTTTCCCGGACCTTTCAGATCCCCCAGCCTTTTCCCAAGATGACCGCCCTGGAAAATGTCATGACGGCCACGATTTTCGGAAACAAAAAGGGAAACGTGCAGGATGCTACGGCCCACAGTCGTGAAATGCTGGAATTTGTTGAATTTCCAGAGCCGGAGAAGACGGTCTCTGAAAATCTGAACACGGTGCAGCTGAAGCGGCTTGACCTGGCACGTGCCCTGGCTTCTTCGCCGAAGCTGCTGTTTCTTGATGAACTGGCTGCGGGCCTGACTGAGGGAGAGCTGCAGGACATTATCAGGATCATACGGAAAATCCAAGGTATCGGCGTGACGATCCTGATGGTGGAGCACATCATGCAGCTCATCATGAACGTGTGTGACCGGTTGGTGGTGATTCAGTTCGGAACGAAAATCGCGGAAGGGCCGACCAAAGAGGTGGCACAGGATCCGAAGGTTACCGAAGCCTACCTGGGGAAAGCCGAATAGGGCGTTCCAGCAGGGAATGGAAGGGAACCCGATGCAATCGGTGCCTTTGACATTGTTGATCTTCCCGCATGAGCAAATGGAGGGAACAAAGTGTTGTTAGAACTAAACAACCTTAATGCAGGGTATGGCTTTCTCCAGATCTTGAGAGATGTGTCTCTCAAGGTCGATAAGGCTGAGTATGTCTCTCTCATTGGACCGAACGGCGCCGGTAAGAGCACGACCCTGAAGAGCATCGCCGGTATTGTCAAGCCAATGAGTGGGCAGATCCTTTTTCAAGGCGAAGATATCGGCGGCCGATCGGGAAACAAGGTGGCGCGTCTCGGTATCAGTTTTATTTCGGAAGAAATGAACCTGTTCACCAACATGACGGTGCACGAAAATATGATGATGGGGGCCTACTCGATACGGGAGAAGAATGAAAAAAACAGGCTTCTGAAGTTTGCCTATGACCTGTTCCCCCGGCTTGAAGAACGAAGAAACCAGCTGGCGGGGACCCTGAGCGGTGGAGAACGAAAAATGCTGGGGATTGGCCGTGCGCTTATGGCTGACCCCAATTTGCTCCTGGTTGATGAACCATCCTTCGGTCTGGCCCCCCAGTTAACGGATCAGGTTTTCGAATCCCTCGGTACACTGCGGAATGAGGGAAAGACCATCCTGGTGGTGGAGCAGAATGTGACCAAGACCCTGTCGGTGACGGATCGAGGGTATGTCCTTGAAAATGGACGGATTGAACTGGAGGGCCCGAGCGAAGAATTGGCCGGTAATGCCCACGTGCGGAAGGTTTTTCTGGGCGTTTAGCAGTAGGAAACAGGGAGGACGGAGGAAATGCTGAAGTCATTTTTCAAGAGTGCCTTTGAGTGGTCGAAATCGGCAGCCGGTATAACGGTGACCGTAGCTGTTATTCTTCTCATAGTGGGCACCTGGGATCGTGGACCGTATATACTGGTGAACACCATTGTTACGGGAGGTATGCTGGGGCTGACGGCCATGGGCCTGGCCATTATCCTGGGGGTCCTGAATATTGCCCAATTTGCACACGGCGAGTACTTCATGATCGGCGGCTTGTCGGCCTATTACGTGATTCGGCCTTTGCACACTTATCTGAACGCCCATCCGAATGCTTTTCTGGCCGTGGTTGCCCCGTTTATTGCGATGATCGTTGCGACCCTGGTGGGGTTTATTGCAGGAGCCGTGACCGAACGAGTCTGCTTCAATCCGCTGAGAAAAAGAAGCAGGGCAAATTGGGTCATGAATTCCTTCCTGCTGACGGTGGGCATCAGTGTCATACTGGTAAACGGACACCAATTGCTCTTCGGAGCGGATTTCAAAGGCATCACCAACTACTGGCCCGGCGTGGTGTCCATACAGGGCGTCTTTATGTCCATTGACCGGGTGATGGCTTTTGCTCTGGCGGTGGTGATTGTCATCGGATTCTGGGTATTTATGAAATACAGCCGCACGGGGCAGGCCATTCGAGCCGTGTCCCAGGATGAAATGGGCGCGTTGATGGTGGGGATCGGGTTGGATGGGATAATGGTCCTGACCATGGGCATCGGCTGTGCCATGGCAGCGGTGGCGGGGGCGAGTTTGCTGTTTATGTACCCGTCCTATCCCACCGTGGGCCTGGAGCCCCTGTATATGGCCTGGTTCGTGGTGATCCTCGTGGGCCTGGGAAACGTAATGGGAGCCTTGATCGGTGGGTTCATGGTCTCGTTGTTAAAGGTGCTGACCCTTGCATATTTCGGTGCGGGGTGGGAGTTCGTCGTCCCGTCGGTCATCATCATTCTGGTACTCATTTTCAAACCGAGCGGCGTCTTTGGTTCGGAAGTCCGGGGCGTCCTGGATCAGTAGGAGAGAGCACATGAAAACTGATGTTGCAAATCATGAAATGGGCTTTCTAAGCAGAGCGTTGGACTGGCTGTGCCTGACTCCTCTGGGAGCCCTGCTCCTGATAATTCTCGCGGTTCTGCCTTTTATACCGCCCTTCAACCAGCAGTACCTGATTCGCTGGATGACCGTCATCGCCCTCACCGGTGCCTCGGCCATTGCATTCGATTTGACTGCGGGCTACATCAACATTGTGAATTTCGGCTTCAATGCGATCCTTGGGCTGGGCGCGTACACGTCTGCCCTCCTTGCCGCACGGGCGGGGCTGTCTCCCTGGATCGGCATTTTTGTGGGGGCCCTGGCTTCCGGCATTCTGGGCTTTCTGACCGGCGTGCTGACCCTGCGCCTCAGAGGCATCTTTGCTGCGGTCATGGCCTGGTTTATCGGGCTGGCACTCATGGGGCTTGCCATTAAGATGGTGTGGTTGACCCGTGGCCCCCTGGGACTTCGCGTGCCCAGAATGATGGATACGAGCTCCAATGAACCCTATTACTACGTCATGCTGATCATTCTGCTGGTCGTCTACATTGTCTGCAGATGGGTCACCCGGAGTAAAATGGGGCTGGCGTTCAAGGCCATCGGTCAGAACATGGAAGCAGCACGCACATCAGGGGTGAACCCCACCTTTTACCGGGTCGCCAATTTTACGATTTCCTGTACCATAGCGGGATGGCTGGGCGGCTTTTACGGACACTACCTCGGGATCCTGACACCTGACCTGATGCACACGTCAAAAACGGTGGAAATACTTGCCGTGGCGTATATCGGAGGGAGGGGATCTCTCTGGGGGGGCGCCTTTCTCGCCTTTCCTTTCCTGATTGCCATGGAACTGATTCGGTCAGGGTTCTCCAATCTTCCCGGGCTGCATCTGGTGATTTATGGTACGATTCTGATCATCGTAATGATTTACCTGCCCGGAGGGGTTGCATCCCTCTACTATCGATTTCTCTATAAGCCGTGGGGTAAATTCTGGGAGTTCATGATCGGCTACCGTGAAGAAAAATAGCGCTGCCCGAACGGCACTAAGGAGGAAGCACCATGTTTTCCAAGATAACAGTTCCCCTTGACGGTTCCGCTCTGGCTGAGGGGATTCTCGATCAGGTTGAGAAACTGGCACACATGCAGGGAGGGAAAATCCAGCTTCTCCGGGTGGCCTTTCCTGCCTCACTCCCCGGGGTCGAAACCGAGGAATATCAGCTGAAGCACGTGAGAAAGGCGGAGGAGTACCTGGAAAAGATTGCCGCAGACATGGAGCGGAAAGGATTGACAGTGTCAACCCATGTTCGTTCAGGGAATCCTGCGGAGGAGATCCTGGCTCATGCCGAGCGGTATTCCAGCGTCATTGTCATGACGACCCACGGCGGAGGCGGTTTCAGCCGATGGGCCATGGGGAGCGTGGCTGACAAGGTCATCCGCCGGTCAGTGAAACCCGTCCTGTTAATTCGAGCGGTTAAGACAAAAGAAGAGAAACGCTAACCGAGGCGAACAAGTCCGCGGAAAAGCGGATTTTGTTGTACATTGACTCGATTGGCGCAAGGCGTCCTTTATGAAAAGAGGAAAAAAGCGGCCGACGGGTGCACCACGGCCGAAAAATAGAGTGTATTTACTCAAGGAGGTTTGATTCATGAAGACACATGCACGGGCAGTGGTCATCGGCGGGGGCGCCATCGGATGCGGCATCCTCTATCACCTAGCCCGGTTCGGGTGGTCCGATGTAGTCCTGGTTGAAAAGAACGAGCTGACGTCCGGTTCCACCTGGATGGCGGCCGGGAACCTTTCCTATTATCATCCCAACTACTATGCAACCAAGGTCCAGATGTGGTCGGTGGAGCTGTACCAGCAACTGGAAGAAGAAACCGAGCAGGCCACCGGCTGGCACACCACCGGAGCGATCCGGCTGGGCTCGACTCCGGAGAGGATGAATGAACTGAAATACAACTGCACGAAAGATAGATGCCTCGGTCTCAACGTGGAGATGCTTGGGCCAAAAGAGATACAGGAACTCCATCCGCTGATCAACACGGACGGGATCCTGGGAGCCCTCTGGCACCCGGACGATGGAGACGTGGATCCCAACAGCATGACCCAGGCAATGGCCATAGGAGCCAGGAAGTACGGGGCAGAGATCTACCGTTTTACCACAGTCACAGACATAACCAGCAACAGCAGCGGCGAATGGGTAGTGCACACCGACAAGGGTGACATCACCTGCGAGCACGTGGTGAACGCAGGCGGGTTGTGGGCCCCGGAAGTGGGCGCGATGGTAGGTCTGGAGATCCCGTCACTGGCCTGTGAGCATCACCACATCCTTTTTGAGGCAATCCCCGAAGCCGAGGAGCGGAAGAAGCTGGGAAAGCACTTCCCCCTTGTGCGGGATCCTGATCTCTCCATCTACTTCCGTCAGGAAATGGACTCCTTTATCCTCGGGATGTATGAATCAGCTGCGCATCCCTGGCATCCCGAAGGGGTGCCGTGGGACTATGCCCAGTCCATGCTGCCGACTGATCTGGATCGGATTACTCCCTACGTGGAGAAGTGTATTGAGCGGTTCCCCATCATGGAACAAGCCGGTTTGAAGCACATCACCTGCGGGCCGATCACCTATACGCCGAACGGTGATCCGCTGGTGGGCCCCGCTTATCCCCTGAGGAATTTTTGGCTGTGCTGCGGCTACTCATTCGGGATTACCCAGGCGGGCGGTATCGGGCGCTATCTTGCGGAGTGGATCATGGAGGGACAGCCGGGTGTTGAGCTCTGGCCCATGGATTCACGCCGCTACGGCTCCCACGTGAACAAAGAGTACAACTTTGAAAAGGTGGCTGATACCTATCCGCGGCTCTATGAGATTCCCTTTCCTTTTCAGGAACGGGATGCGGGCCGGCCCATGAAGGTCTCCCCCATCTACGACCGGCAGAAGGCAGCCGGGGCGGTGTTCGGAGAGACCTACGGATGGGAACGACCTCAGTGGTTCTCAGACAAAACGGACGACCGGGACGTGGATTCCTGGCGGCGTTCCAACTGGCACGAGCCCGCGGGACGCGAGTGCAGGATGGTGATGGAAAAGGCCGGTCTTCTGGATCTGACGGGCTTTTCCAAATGGCACGTTTCCGGCCCCGGGGCGGAAGCCTACCTGGATCGGTTAAGCTGCAACAAGGTGCCGACAGCGGTGGGAAAGATTGCGATCTTTCCGACCCTCACGGAACAAGGGACCTTCCTCTCCGACATGACCTGCACGAAGATCGAAGAGAACAAATGGATGGTGGTTTCCGCGGCGGTTGCAAAGCGTCACGACCATCACCACCTTCTCTTGAACCTGCCCGACGATGGATCGGTTACCCTCGAGGACGTCACTACCAAGATCGGCTGTCTGATCATCGTTGGGCCGCGATCTCGGGACATTCTTCGCAAGCTGACGAAGACCGATCTGTCAAATGATGTCTTTCCCTTTGCCACCTCTCAAAATATCCGGGTGGACAAGGTTCCGGTCCAGGCAAACCGCCTCAATTTCGTCGGGGAGCTGGGCTGGGAGCTGTTTCACCCGATCGAACGGCAGATCAACCTCTATGAAAAACTGATGGAGGCAGGCAAGGAATTCGGTCTCGGCATGTTCGGGATCAGGGCCATGGATTCCATGCGGCTTGAAAAGGGATACTGCACCTGGAAGGGTGAACTCAACATCCACCACACTCCGTGGGAAGCGGGACTCGCCTGGCAGGTAAAGCTGAACAAAGGTGATTTCATCGGCAGAGAGGCGCTGGTGAAACAGAAAGAAGAAGGGGTACCGGCCAAGCTGGTCCTTATGAGTGTTGAGGCAGTAGATGCCGATGCGTACGGCTACAACGGAATCTATAAGGACGGAGAATATGTGGGGATGACCTCCTCCGGCGGCTACGGGCACCGGGTGGGTGAGAGCCTGGCTATGGGATATGTGAAACCGGAATTGGCAGCACCCGGGACCCAGCTGGAAGTGGAGATCCTGGATGAGCGGTTCCCGGCCAAAGTAGTTCCCATGCCCTATTACGATCCGAAGAATGAACGGATGAAATCCTGAACCGGAAGGGTGGAGACGCAGGAGAAGGTGGAGGCTCGTATGAGCGAAGATGCTGCACTGTACCATCGGGAAGGACGGGTGGGGATCATTACCCTGAATCGTCCCCATCGGCTGAATGCGATCAATGTGGATCTGCTTCGGTCGTTCATGGTCCACCTGGAAAGGGCGCGCGAGGATCGGGATGCAGCGGTCATTATCCTGACCGGAGCAGGCCGCGCCTTCTGTGCGGGGGAAGATCTGAAAGAGACGGCCGAGGGAAAGGACACGGCTACCTGGCTGGAGGAGACTGACCGACTTCAGGAGGTCCAGCGGCTCATCATGAAACTGGGGAAGCCGCTCATTGCCGCGGTGAAGGGATATGCGCTGGGCGGCGGGTGCGAGTTTGCCATGAGCTGTGACATGCGGGTGGCGGGCGAAAGCGCCAGATTCGGATTTCCGGAAACAGGAGTGGGCCTTACCGTGACCACTGCGGGAACCAAGCTGTTGACCCAGCTGGTAGGTTTGGGTAAGGCCAAAGAGCTTGTTTTTACCGGCGAATTTATTGATGCCGCTGAAGCCCTGCGGATCGGTCTTGCGAACAAGGTCGTCTCCGACGATGCGGTGTTGGAGGAGGCGATTGCCATGGGCGAGAAAATCGCAGAACGGTCTCCGCTGGCCCTGCGGCTTTCCCGCACCGCCATCGACTTGGGCCTTGACGCGGATTTCGAGCAGATCCTCGAGATCGAGGCCAATCATCTCCTCATTTGCACCCAGGCACAGAACCAGGCATCCTATGTGGCCAACCGTCTTGCCCGGATGAAAAAGAAGTAGGGTTTTTTTGACTAAAAGGCATATTGCAGGGATGTGAATTTTTGGAATACAGGGTCGGGCTTCTTTCTTCGTTCTGTGATACCTTTTCTCAGGCTTCCAGTTTCAAAGTGATTAAAAGCGGGAAGCATCACACATAGGAGTGGAGTTGGAACGGAAATACTGGAATAGGGAAATGGAGACACTGTCTCCTGATGAACAACGTCGGCTGGAGCGGGAAAAGCTTGGAAAACAGCTGGAGTACGTGGCCGCAACCAGCGCAATGTACCATCGGAAATGGGGGAAAACCGGAGTCGGACCGCGGGACATAAGGGGCCCTGAGGACCTGGCAAAACTTCCCTTTACCACGAAGGGTGAGCTGCGGGAGTCCCAGGAATTGGAGCCGCCCTTCGGGGATTTTCTCGCCTGCAGGCCGGAGCGTATCTCGCGCGTGCACCGTACTTCCGGCGCCACCGGACGTTTCATCTATACGGCCCTGACAAGGGCCGACCTGGCCCTGACCCATGATTGCGGGGCCAGGTCATTCTGGTCCGCCGGACTGCGTCCCCATCACCGGGTGGTGCATTGCCTCAACTACCAGCTCTGGATGGGCGGCTTGACGGACCACTGCAACCTTGAGACCACGGGCGCCACTGTTTTCCCCTTCGGTGTGGGAAATTCGCGGCAACTGGTGCGGGTAATACAGGAATCCGGCATAACTGCTATGTCCTCCACCCCCTCCTACCCGAAATATCTTGAGCAGGTGGTTCGTGATGAACTGGGCATTGAGCCCCGGGATCTGGGATTGCAGCTTGGATTGTTCGGTGGAGAACCGGGACTTGACAATCCGACCTACCGGCAGAGAATCGAGGACGCGTGGGGCATGAAGGCCCAGAACGCAAACTACGGTGTTTCAGACGTCCTCTGCAACTTTGCGGCGGTATGCGAAGAGAACTACCAGCTTCACTTTCTGGGAACAGGGACCCTGTTATTTCAGCTTATCGCTCCGGAAAGCGGGGAGGATATTCCTCTGGAAGAGGGCGCGGTGGGCGAGATGGTCCTGACGCACCTCGCGAAAGAAGCGCAGCCCTTGGTGCGATACCGAACATCGGATCTGGTGGAGATTCTCGGGACAGGGCCGTGTGCCTGCGGTCGAACCGGCCCCCGCTTCAAGGTGATTGGGCGGGCGGACGATATGCTCCATGTGAAGGGGATCAATGTCTTTCCGAACGGTGTAGCTCGGGTGCTGGAATCCATGGTTCCCCAGGTGACCGGCGAGTTTCAGATTGTGCTCACCCATCCTTCTCCCTATTTGCATCTGGACATCACCGTGGAACAGGGAGAAGCAGTTGCTGCTTCAGAGCTTGAAGGGCTGAAGCAAAAAATCACGTCGCGCATCAAAGAGGAACTCAATTTCAAGGCCGCGGTAACCCTGGTTCCGGCCAAGACCATTGAGCGGACCGAAATGGGCAAGGCAATCCGGGTACTTCGTACCTATTCGTAACCTTCATCCACCGCGACCCTACCGGTGGCTTGGACCGTCAGAATGGTGCAGAGGTACAGCTCCCCTCCGGGGATGGGCACGGATCGCCGCTCCAGGGTGAAATCCAGCAGCGGCTCTCGCACATCATTTGCCTGCATCCGCCTCTTTGCCATGGATTCAAGCTGCTCCCTTCCCTCCTGAACGGCCGTTTCAAAATCGTTGTATTCCACCTTGCCTTCCGGTGAGTAAAGAATATGTTTCTCCCGGGGAGTGGGGCGGATCTCAGCCGTCAAGGTAAAACCGACCGTCCCCACGGCTGCCCCGATGGCAGTTCCCACCATGAAGTGGCCGGGAAGTTTGCAGGAGCCCTGCAGGTGATCAAAAGCTCGTGGAAGCCAGGCTCTGGCAGGGGCCCCGATGCCCAGCACGGGCGTCGTCAATTTTACTGAAAGCTCGAGTCGGGTCTCTTTGCTTCTCCCTGCTGTCCCATTGAAAAACCAGTGGTCCATGAGGGAGAGGAGCGGAGCGGCATCTTTGTTGAACGAGAGAGTGACCGCTTCCACGCAGAGCCGCCGTGCTATTTCCTTTTCAACGGCACGGTAGAGCACCATTTCTTCTACCCCCAACCCCCGTGCCAGGATTGAAATGGCGATCCGGGCCGCCTCTCTGGAGCCGAGATCATACGTGTTGTTTGCGACGCAGAAATCGGTGGGAGTAAGCCCGGTACGAGTGATGCTTCCCTGATTGACCAGCCTGTTGAGATCCCATTTGTTCAGGGAAGGGGTATGGGAAAGCAGTTCGTATTCATTCGCAGCCCCTCGGAAAAACCTCTTTTCCGTCCCCTGAGAAAGAAGGGAACCTGCTTTTTCTTCCACGTAGAAGGTGCAGGGATCATAAAGCAGGAGCGGTATTCTTGTTTTGAGACCATCCAATCGTTTCAGTGTCTTGAGAATATCCGGGTAACGTTTCGCCATGGTACACAGTGGCTCCACCCGCTCAGGTCCTACCCGAAGGCCGGTAACGGTCCCGTCTTTGACGTGAACGGCGCTGTCTCCCCCCAACCCTGTCGTCCGAATGCGTGCCGCTTCCACCTGGGTCATCCATTCCCCTACCCGGGCCCCGGCGGGATCGATTTCTACCTTTCCCCTTTTCAGGATGGCCATGTCAGTCGTTGTGCCTCCCATGTCAACCACGATTCCGTCACCGGTGCGGGTGAGGAACCGAGCCCCCAGGATGCTGGCTGCGGGACCGGAAAGGATGGTTTCAACCGGTCGCCGCTTGGCCTCTCTTACTGCCATGAGTGTCCCATCTCCGCGTACTACTAAGAGCGGTGCGGTTATGTGAAACTCCTCAAGAACTTCAGAAGTATTATCTATGAGAAGATTGATAAGGGGAATGAGGCGCGCGTTCCACCAGGCGGTGGTGGCGCGTTTGGGCGCGTCCAACCGTACGGAAAGTTGGTGGCCGAGGACCACGGGAAGGCTGCACTGTTCTGCAATATAGTCTGCCACACGGTTTTCATGTTCCGGGTTGCGGACTGAAAAATAGCCGGAAACCGCGATTGCATCAACCTTTTTTATGAGCTCCGGCAGCCCATTCGCAAGACGGTCGGTTTCAAGCGGTGAGGCTTCTTCTCCCCAGTAATTGTGTCCCCCATTCATGAAAAGTACCGGGGACATTTTTGAAAGGGCCGGATGGTCACGATCGTATCCGATCAGGATCAGGCCGGCCCGGGCACCTCTCCCCTGCACAATGGCATTGGTTGCAAACGTGGTTGCAAGCGATACGAAATGGGCCTTTCGTAATGCTTCCGGGGGGAGGCCGGCAAGTGCCTCCCGTATGCCCTTCAGGGGACTCTGTGACGTGGTGGGCGCTTTTGTCTGCGCCAGGATTTCG
>Ga0316580_10000279_pt1 | contig 10986 bp, 7 predicted proteins | sample S0NA_2_FD_204519 | JGI IMG/M metagenome (GOLD analysis project Ga0316580, IMG submission 204519) | Rhizosphere microbial communities from salt marsh grasses in Alabama, United States - S0-2_160517rDrB | ecosystem: Host-associated > Plants > Roots > Rhizosphere | place: USA: Alabama | collected... | reverse complement strand
CGCCTGGGCCAGGATCACGGCCAGGACGATGAGGATCTGACCGCGATAGTGGTCCCAGGCCGTCGTCTCCCTGAATCGCACCTCGCAGTCCGCGGGCAACAAGTCCTCGTCGATGCCCCAATGGCGCAGCTGCCGCCAGTCGGCGATGCAGCCGGACGCCACCGGCGCCTGGACACCGATCGCGGAGGGGTCCTCGCCGTTCAGCACACGAACGACGAGCTCACCCGTGCGCCGGCCCTGCGCCCCATAGCTCGCGATCGAGCCGGCGACGATTCCGTGCCCGAGATAGGTCTCGAACACCCCGAAGACCGGGGCGCGCGAGACGGCAGCGATGCTCGACAGCACATCACGCGGCACGTGCGGCGTGCCTCCGGCATCGCGAAACATGGTCAGATAGAGCACCGCCGCGTCCTCGGGGAGCGCCCCCACCGCCGCGACTGTCTCGGCGAGCGTGAGTCCGACGATGTACTGGACGTCGAGTCTTCCCGCGTAGCGCTCGAGCGCCTCGCGCGCGAGCGTCACACGGTCACAGCAACTGGCGTCATCACCGGCGACGACCGCGACCCGGCGCGTCCGCGGGCGCAGCTTCAATGCGAGATCGAGGGTTTGCCCGAGCTCGAGCCGCATCGGAACGCCAATCGTGCGCGGACCGAGGCTGCGCTCGTGCAGGTCGGCGCTCGACACGCTGTTGAAGACGATCGCCGCGCCCGGCCAGATGTCCGCGCGATGGCGCTGGGCGAAGTCGAGCGCGATCGGCGCCATCGCCACGACCACGTCCACCTTCAGGCCGCGGTACTTCTCGCGCAGCAGCCCCACCACGTCCTGATCGAGCAGCGTCCGCGGAAAGCGGTGCATGTCGAGGGCCTCGGCATAGAGCTCCACGGGCGCCCTGCTTCCGGCGCGGATGGCCTCCCGCTGGGCGCCGTCCAGGGCGATGAATGCCGGCAGATAGGGGTCGGTCGCGTTCAGGATGACCACGCGCCGCGGCTCCGCCTCGGCGACCTGGTCACCGGCGAGCACGATCGCCGGCGCAACGGCAAGCACGACCATCAGGAGCCCGCGCGCGAGGACGACCGCAACCGCGCTCATGATCTCTGTTCTGTGCCTGTCGACGTCTAACAAGGGCTCACGCGCGTCTTCGAGCCTAGGAGGACAAAACGGGGTTTGCAGGGACCGCAACACCCGCCAGGGGGCTCGGCCCAGGCGGGATGCTACCAGCCCACCCGCCGGCTGGACACGTCGTTGCACACCGGCCGGTGCCGTGCCCGGGACGCGGCCGATCTTCGGCTGCCCGCCCGAACAGCCCGACCTTGACCCCAGAGGCATCATGACGCCGTCCCTGAAGTGTCGCGGCGAGTCTCGCCATTCCCCGGGACCGGCCCAAACCTGCTGGCGTCCCGCCTCAGCCCAGCGCCGGCACACCACGTCTCGCCGGCCTCCGAGCGGTATCATTGCTCACGGGGCGACACGCTCGCTGACCGGCGGGGTGGCAATGACTGCGGGCGGCCGCCAAAAGGGACATGATCGAGGCTCCCTCCAGGACTCAAGCCCCCACGACGGGAGGATCCTCCGTTCGTGCGAGTCGGTCCCTTATTGTTGGGGGTAGACGAGTGCACCCCCGGCTGGCATCAAGACGAAGCAGTGGTGTGAACCTACAGCGACACGGACGGCATCATGTGAATGGGCGGGCCTTCGGCGTCGCCCTGGGCATCGCCCTGCTCCTCGCCATCGCCGGCACGCTATCGCCAGTCGAGACCGACGTCGCCCTCTACTGGCGCACGGCGCATCGGGTCTTCGATCAGGGAATGGATCCCTATCTGCTCCAACCCGAAGACAAACTGTTGTTCGTCTACCCGCCGAGCGCCCTGTTCCTGCTGTATCCGCTCAGCAAGCTCGATCTCGCCCAATCGTCGGGCCTGATCTTCAGCGTCAATCTACTGCTTTCGGCCGCCCTCATGGCGCTGATCGTCAATGACCTCTCCCGGGACGATCCGAGCGGCCGGCTCATCTGGTGGGGTCCGCTGTACTTCGCCGCGTTCGGGGGGAACTACCTGAACCTGGTCTTCTGCCAGCTGAATCTGATTGCCCTACTCTTCATCTGGCTCTACTGGCGGCAGGTCCGGGTTTCCCGACCGACGGGCATGTCCGGGGCCGCCCTGGTGTTGGGCTCCCTGGCCAAACCGCACTTTGGTCTGCTGGCGTTGGGAGCAGCGCCGAAACCGGGCGTCCGCATCATTCTCGGCGCGTCGATCGTCGGCGCCGCGTTGTTCCTCGCGAGCCTTCTGTTGCTGCCCGGCGGCCTTTGGCATTCATGGATCGAGCGGGTGCTCTCCGAGACCTCGTACACGGCGCTCCCAGGTGGACGCAGCTCGATCGCGGCGCCGTGGAACCGATCCGTGCCCGGCCTGATGGCGCGGCTCTTCATCCCCAACAAGTTCAGTGCTCCCCTTGCCGACAGCCCTGCAACTGCTGAATATCTCTCGACCGCGGTGATACTGACCCTGTTGGTGGTATCGGCCTGGGCGCTCTATCGGTCGATGCGGAGGATGGACCGTGGACCCAGGGACCGGGACCTCGAGCTGTCCGTGCTCTCACTGTTCGCCTTCCTCGCCTCTCCGGCGAGCTGGACCCATCACCTCGTCATCCTCCTGCCAGCGGCGCTCGTCATGCTGCGCGACGTCGTGCTCGACCCCGCCGAGCCCCTGTCGCGACGGCTGGCGGTTGGGCTGACCCTGGCGCTCGTCGCGGTCACCTTCGAGGACTTGATTCCGCGCGAGCTTCGGACCTCGTCCCTCGCCACGATGAGCCTTATGACGGTCGCGATCCTCGGCCTGTGGGCGCTGACCGTTACCCGGCTGCTGCGACGATCCGCTGCCGCCCCATGACGGGCGAGCCGCAGAGCTCCTTCCATCCCAGGGCGGAGGCCAGCGCGCCGAACGAGCGCATCGCAATCCTCGGCGGGGGGATCTCGGGGCTGAGCCTCGGTTGGCTCCTGTCACGCCAAGGAAGGCACGTCACCCTGTTCGAGGCCAGCGACCAGACCGGTGGGTTGGCGCGAACCTTCGAGTGGCACGGGCTGCCTTGCGATCTGGCCCCGCACCGTCTGCACACCAGCGACAAAACGATCTTGTCGGAGATCCAGGGCCTGGTTCCCCTGCGCAAGTTCGAGCGGCGCAGCCGCATCCTGATGCGGGGAAAGCAGATCCGGGACCCGATCAACCCGCTCGAGCTCCTCGTTCGCTTCGCGCCCAGGGTCGGCCTCTCGCTCGTGTGGGGCTACCTGAACAGGCCGAGTCTGCCGGAGAATTCCTTCGAGCACCTGGCGCTCAACCGCTACGGCAGGGGTCTCTACGACTTCTTCTTCGAACCCTACACGCGCAAGCTGCTCGGCGTACCGCCACCGGATATCTCCGTTACCTGGGGGCGGGAAAAGCTACGCTCGTCTGGACTGCTCGACGCCCTCAGAGGCGACTCCAAGACGTTCTTCAAGACCTTCTGGTACCCACGCCAAGGCGGCTATGGCGCCATCGGCGATGCCATGCTCGCCCGGATTCGGGGCGACGTGCTGCTCGAGTCCCAGGTCACCGGATTCTCCGCGGCCGGCGGGCGCATCCAGTCGGTGCATTATCGACGCCATGGCGTGGACTGCCGCTTCGACTGCGACCGGGTCTTCTCGACCATCCCGGTGACCCGGCTCGCCCGCCTCTTCGGGGCCGATCTCGCGCTGCGGTATCGCAGCATCCAGTTGGTCTACATCAATGTTCGCAGGGCCCGGGTGATGCCCTACCACTGGGTCTATTTCGGAGACGGCGACGTCCCCATCAACCGCATGGCCGAGATCAAGCACTTCCATCCGGACCTGCCGGCGACCGGCAACAGCGTGCTCTGCGCGGAGGTCACCCGGGAGACGGCCAGGCCTGTCGACGACACCCTCGCCGCGCTCACGCGCTACCGCTTGCTCGACGAGCGCGACGTGGACGACGCCCTGGTGCTACCGGAGCCCTTCGGCTACCCGGTCTACGACCGTGGCTTCGAGGCCGCGAAGGCGGAGGCGGATGCCCTGTTTCGCCGCTATGGAAATCTCCACCGCGTCGGGCGCAACGCGGAGTTCCGACACATCGAGCTGGACGAGGACCTTGCCTCGGCCATTGAGTGTCTCGAGTCCATCTATCGGTGGGCTTTTCCTTAGGGATGCTGATCAAATGCCGTCCTGGCATTCGATCAGCTCGCGATCCGAAAACGCGATTTCCGAATCGCTCCATTTTCAGTCAGTTGCGGTGACTGAATATGCCAGGCCATCCTTGGGCCGGACGGGAAACGCAATAGATCAGCGTTTCCTCAGTCCGCTCACCGGTCGTCAGCACTTGGAGTCACAACCGGTGACCGTCCAGCCATTGCTCCACGCAACGGCGGGTGGCGGCGCTGACTGGCTGATTGTGGGCGCACAGGAGCTCACCCACCTGCCAGCGACCGGACATGCGCTCGATGGAGAGGGTGGCGCGCTGGGGGCGCAATACGCGGTAGATGAAGGTATCGCCTGAAGCGACCCGCTCGGCATAGCCGGCGACGCAGTTGTTCTGTTGCCGGCCCTCCTCGACGAGGGCCCGCGGGGCACGCAAGGGCAGGATATCCTCACCGCCGGGTATGGGCGGGGGCGGGAAGCGGCATGCCGCGAGTCGCGAGTCGTGCAGCCGCACATAGTCCCGTGTCAGGTCCTCATGTGTCTCGCGGATGCGGGCGCGCGTCTGAAAGCGCCGTCGCGACAGGTCGACGCCCAATGCATCGGCCATTTGCAGGGCGTCGGTCAGCTCCCGTAACACGAATGGAAAATAGGTCTCGCTGGGATCGGCCTGCACCTCCTCCAATAGGGTCGGGGTGATCAGCCTCCGCAGCTGTGGGTCCATCGCCAGGGACAGCGCACCGATACCGAGGGACGGCAGATGGCCCAGGACCTTCAGTGCCCCATCATCCGCCAGCAGCCGTGGCAGCTGGCGCACGAGATCCCGGCCCATGCTCGCGGGGCGTACCTTCGAGAGCGCCTTACAGGCCCGCTTGCCGTCCGGCAGACCCAGGGCGGTCATCAACACCGGCTGCCGACATGCCGCAAGATCGCGGACCTGCCGATCGTCCCGCCCACGCCCACTGGCGAGCCACAGCGCGAGGCAGTAGCCGAGCGCCGGATTTCCGTCGAGCAGGTCGCCAGCCGGGCCGACGGCCAGCAGCAGGCGCAGCAGCGGGAGATGGTCACCGCGGAAGGGCTCCACACGACGGGCCGCCACCTTGGGGCAGGCGAATCGGAATCCATGGAAGGCCCGACTGCGGCGCTCGGCGGGACTTTTCCGCCGGCGAGGCGTGACGGCGTCCCCATCCAGGCCGTCGGCAAACGGCAGCGCAAGCTGCACCGGCCCGGCATTGGGGGCGCGGGCCTTGCGCCGGGACCGATAGGGACGGACCAGGGGATAGTCTGGGCCGAACGCCCGCCAGCGGGTGTCGCCTTCCCGCTTGCGCACGGCGGTCAGCTCCGGCCACGCCTTGATCACCTGCACCTCCCGGGGGTGGAAGACATAGAGCGTCCCGTCTTTGAAGCGGGCATCCAGACGTGAATCCGACATGGGCGAGGGCGAACAGGACAGCGGTCGCCCGAGGATAGTTGACGCCGGTCTCAAATCGTAAGCCCGCCGTGCCCCCTGCCCTGCCCCGAAGTCCACTGCGAATCGACAGGCGCCTTCCCCTGCCCGGTGGCCAAGGCGCTTTCGCCGACCCCTGCCCGCGGGGGCGCCGCCGGTCACCATCGCGGGTTCCACCGGAACGTCCCGTGCCCCGGACTCATCCGCGCCGCGCTCCAGGCGGGGCGGATGACTACTCGGACATCTTCCTGCATTAACCGGCGATTAACATGCGATCATCCCATCCCCCTGCTTCGCCGAGTATCCGATGCGACCATACATCGTTTCCATCGCCCTCTCCGCCCTGCTCCCCCTGTCCGTCTCCGCTGCCTGTCCCGGCACGGCGACCCCGAGCTCCCTGGAATTCATCGGCATGGCGGCCCCGGCCAGCGCCGACGAGAAGGCCAGCGCCTACACCAGCGCCAAGGCCCGCATGACCTGCTCCGACGGGAGCACGGCCGAGGTTCCCCTTCGCTACCATACCCTCTTCAGGACCGCGGACGAGGTCGGCGATGCGGTTGTCGGCGGTCTCTTCGACGCCCCTGGCAGACCCTTGATGGACCGGGACGGCCAGCTGGCCTCGGACGGACCGGACGGGACGTCCCTGATGCAGATCGAGGGTCTGAGCGTCCCCGGCGCCACCGGAACCCCCCTGGCCCTGGTCACCAATTTCGAGTACCGGGAGCTGCCGCCCAACGACGGTTCGAGCTCCGGCTCCTTCTGGTCGAAGCTGCCGACCACCATCGGGCTGACCCTGCTGGACCAGGACAGGTCCACCGGTCTGCTGACCCCCAGGGTCTACCAGGCCATCGACCTGTCCGGCATCCACGGCGGCTGGATCCATTGCGGCTCCACCCTCTCTAGCTGGGGGACCCACATCGGCTCGGAGGAGTACGAGCCAGACGCCAAGGTACGCGGCGGGGACACCAAGTCGGAGGGCTCCGACGACGAGACCGACATCGCGAGCTTCAGTCGCTGGTACTTCGGCGACCCCGCGATGGCCAACGCCTACCACTACGGAATCGTGCCGGAGGTGAGGGTTTCGGCGGACGGCACCGCCGAGGTGGAGGCCCACTACGCCCTGGGCCGCTTCGCCCGGGAGATGCAGATGATTGCCGATGACGAGCGAACCTCCATCGCCGGGGATGACGGCAGGAACACGGGGCTCTTCCTATTCATTGCCGACAAGCCCCAGGACCTCTCCGCCGGCACCCTCTACGCGGCCAAGCTGACCCAGACCGGCGCCGACGCCGGGGGCCGCTTCGACCTGACGTGGATCCGGCTGGGTCACGCCACCGATGGGGAGATCGCCTCCCTGGTGGACAAGGGCATCCGCTTCCCGGATATCTTCGAGGCGGCAGATACCGACCCCAACGATCCCTCCTTCAAGAAGGTCACCACCTACACGGGCACCGAGTGGCTCAAACTCAGGCCGGGCATGGAGCAGGCCGCCGCCTTCCTGGAGACCCGTCGCTATGCGGCGCTGCTTGACGCCACCACCGAGCTCTCCAAGGCGGAATACGTCGCCTACAACGCGGCGGACAGGCGCTTCTACCTCACCATCTCCCGGATCGAGGCCGGGATGGCGGACGACACGGGCGACATCCGCGTGCCCCGAAACGACGGCGGCATGGTCCTGGAGATGGCCACGGCGGCGGGCCGGAAAGACAGCGAGGGCAACCCCATCGACAGCGACCGTGTCGGCGTCACCCTGAGCTCGATCCCGGAGCTCCTGGGCGGCTGGATGGGCAAGGACCAGAAGGACGCGGAGGGCAACGCCTGCGCCCAGGGCAGGATCTGTGGGCCGGACAACTTGGTCTACTCCGATGCCATCCGCACGCTGTTCATCGGGGAGGATACGGGACGGCGCAACAACAACTATCTGTGGGCGTTCAACATCGACACCCGCAAGCTCTCGCGCATCCTCTCGGTCCCCATGGCCGCCGAGGTCACGGGGCTCTCGGTGGTGCCGGACACCAACGGATTCGCCTACATCACCGCCAACTTCCAGCACCCGGGCGACGAGGACGGCATGAAGGCCTACACGGGGGCCGACAAGGCGCAGGTCGCCGCCAGGATCGACGCCCTCTGGGGCAACCGCAAGAAGGCCGCCATCGGCTATATCGGGACCGAGGACGGCGCCCTTCCCGCCATGCGGTGAAACGGCGCGGCGGGCCCCGCGTCGGACCCTGGCCGGAAGCCGGGCCCGAAACCGCCCGATCGGGATCTCAGGAAGGAATCCCCTGGCCGTCCCAGGGCTATACTGAGCGAAGGACGCGGCTGATCCAATGCCTTCCCGGCATTTGATCCGTTCGCGTCCCGAGACACGGGCGGGAAGCGCACCCCATCAGCGCTTCCCGAGGAGATCCACACGAGCGGAGGTACACCGAGGCCATGGCACTGATGTCCACTCAGCTGGCGGGGAGTCCCACACTCCAGCGGGCCGCCAACAACGCGCCGCCCGTTCGCTACGGCGCTTCCAACGAGGGCGTCGCCGCCATGCAGCGCGGCCTCATCGACGCCGGTTATCCGATGCCCCGCTCCACCGGCAACGGCACCAAGCCACCCGATGGCATCTACGGTCAGGAGACCGGCAGGGTGCTCATACAGTTCCAGCGGGACAACCACCTGACCGCCGACGGCATCGCCGGCCGCATGACCCTGGGCCGACTCGACGAGATCCTGCGCTCCCAGCCGCTCTACAGCGCGGCGGCCGAGAACGCCGCCCTCGCGCGTGACCTCATGGGTCCCAGCGCCGCCCGACCCTTTGGCGCCACCACCGCCCGCCGGGGCTGACCCAGAGCTTCTGGAGCGCAACCGTGGTCGGAATCGAGGCACAAGACGCGACGCTCACCTACGACAAAGTGGGCCTGTCGCCGGGCGTGGCCTTCGAGCCGCTCAGTGACCCCAAGCGGGCCGTTTTCCATCTCACGCGCGGCTACACGCTCACGCGCGACGCCGAAACGATCAGGCATGCCTGGAAGGCGGCGGGTGAAGGTCCCGGACAGGCCCGGCACGGGACGCCCGGCGACGAGGAGATCGGCTTCCTGCAGACCCAGGAGGTGGACACCCTGCAGTTCTACTACGCCGGCGAGAAGCGAGGTCACGGAAGCATGTCCTTCGACATCGGACCCCGGATCACGCCCAAGACCTGTCTCGACAGCGACGACTCGGTGGAGCCCTGGACCTCCGCCGACCGGTCCCTCGACAACGGCATCTGGAAGGCCAAGACCGGAGACCACCCGGCGTCACGCTGCCCGCTGCGGGTGGGCAACATACTGACGAACCAGCCGAATTTCCTCTTCCATGTGATCGATCGCCGCCGCTACGTCACCATCCTCACGTTCCGGCTGGGGACCCAGTTCATCCCGCTTCGCTGGTTCAAGTGGTCGGTGTCCCACAACGTGAAGTTCTCCTGGGTCGGCGGCAAGCCCCGAGTCCGCAGCAATACCTCCAGCTACGACTTCGGGGAGGTCAAGATGGGCCCTCCCGACACCGACACCGTCCGCAAGATCGTCAAAAAGCCCGAGAGACCCTTCGGCAACTACCTGACCCGCAGCATCATCCAGGGTGTCGTGCTCGGCGATTTGACGGGCAGAACCGCCAATCGCGAATGGTTCGCTAACGTCCCTGGCGATTTCTGGACCTGACCCGGAAGGGTGCGATTGACGCGTCTTTTCTCGCCAGGAACCGGAACCGACCTACCCCACGCGGGGCCCCGCTCCGCCGCCAACGGCTCATTAGCGCACTGACGTCGCCCCACAGCCCGCGGTGGAACGCGCTCACCGGACTACCCTCGGAGGGACCCTCCACGGGCGCCCCAGACTGCCGCAGGATTTCCTTGTCCGCTGTCCGGTCGCAGGCTACCGTATTCTCGATGCTCCAGATGCGTGCAGCCGCAGCCCCATCCGAGAGACCTGGGAGCTCCGAATGTGATTTGCGCGGTCCCTTACTCGTCCCGCCATCGACAAGGTAGGTCGCCTGGGGGGCCTCGGAATCCCTCGGGCAGCGAGCGCAAGGTCAGTCATTGCCAGGCCGCGACAGGCTTTTTGAGGACGGTATCCCCATGCAACAACTCACTTCTGAAGGACAACGGATCGTCAGCGATCTCTCGCAACGTCACGGCTTCAGTCCAGATGCCGTGACTCACATGCTGTTCGCCGTGCTCAATGGCAACGGCTCGATGGCGCAGTTCAATCATCCCGAGTTTGCCGGTTCCGGTCAGTGGATGCAGGGCGGCATGTTGATGTTGGGCGACATGTTCAACCACGCGCTCAAGGGACGCGTCGATGCCCTGTGCTGGGAGATCTCCGGGATCCTCGCCAACCAGCCAGGTCTGTTGCGTAGCGGCAGCTTCCAGTCCCAGAGCCAGAGTGGTGGTGGACAGCAGAGCCAGGCGGCCGGTGCGCCCGTGGGCGAGTCGAGCCTGTTTGTGCCGGACCCCGCTTCCCATTGGTGGCCGCGGGAGCTTGGTGCCCCGAGTGCGACCGGCAGTCAAAACAACGTCCGCTACGCCTACTTCGCCAACGCCCACCGGCTCGCCGTTCAGACCGATGGACAGGTCTGGGTCTACGACACGCTGGATCATCAAATCGGCGGTTTCTCCCAGCAGCAGGGCATGGGCGGATCGATCCTGTTCACCAGCCAGCACGGCACCGTCAATCTGGGGAGCCTGCCGATCATCTCGATCGACGGCCACCCGCCAGCCGCGCCCGGACCCCTGAGCGCAACGGCCGCCGCCGCGGGCGCTCCCTCCGCGCGCGAGGCGGATCTCTTCGCCGCCATCGAGCGCCTTGCGGACCTGCGCGCCAAGGGCATTCTCAGCGACGAGGAGTTCACCCGAAAGAAGGCGGAGCTGCTCAGCCGCTTGTAAAGGCACTAGCCGGTTGCGTTCACGCCGCGCGAAGCGCCGCTCGGTCATCGTTTCTCACCAGCAGATACAAGCGCCCGCCTGCGAGGTCGCGCGATTGGCTACGGATCGCGCGACGAAGGCGGTGCAGCGTTGTTCAAGGAGGGCACACCGCATCGCCTGGCTGATCCAGGTGGTGCAGGTGGCGCCCCGGTTCCTGCTCGAGGTCACCTTCACCAACGACCCCAGAGAGGCGCGGGCGCATCGAGGAGGTGCTGGTGGCGCCCGTGGACGGCATGTGGGTGGGGACCTTCCACGGCCTGGCCCGCCGCTTCCTGCGGGCCCACTGGCAGGACGCGGGGCTCCCCCAGCACTTCCAGATCATGGACTCCGACGATTAGCCCCAGCTCGTTAAGCGGGTACTGAAGGCCATCTCAAGCCAGAGTCAGGAACATCTACAGCCCCCGCAGC
>Ga0316580_10000278_pt1 | contig 11021 bp, 6 predicted proteins | sample S0NA_2_FD_204519 | JGI IMG/M metagenome (GOLD analysis project Ga0316580, IMG submission 204519) | Rhizosphere microbial communities from salt marsh grasses in Alabama, United States - S0-2_160517rDrB | ecosystem: Host-associated > Plants > Roots > Rhizosphere | place: USA: Alabama | collected... | reverse complement strand
GGCGGAGTCTGCTCTCGACCACGACCACGATAACGAGCATCGGCACACGACCTACGTCTGCCCGATGCATCCGCAGGTTGTGTCTGACGAGCCGGGGAGCTGTCCGATCTGCGGGATGGATCTTGTGGCCAAGCGGCCGACGCGGGCATCGGCGCCGCCGGGCGCCGACCGGCCCGTGGTGACTCTGGCGCCGTCGGTGGTACAGACGCTTGGCGTACGCTCGGCCCGTGTTGAGCGCGGCGACCTGATCCGGCGCATCCGTGGCGTCGGTCGCGTGGACTACGACGAGACCCGGCTGGCCCATATCCACCCGCGGGCCGACGGCTGGATCGAGTCGCTGGAGCTGCGCGCCGAGGGCGAGCCGGTGCGCCGCGGTCAGCGCCTGGCCGAGCTCTATGCGCCGGACATCCTGAACGCGCAGGTGGATTTCCTGCTGGCGCTGGACACGAAGGGGCGGGGTGGGCCCGGGGTCCGGCCGGACAAGGCGCGCAACATCCTGCGGCTGCTGGATGTTCCGGACGATGTCATCGGCGAGATAGAACGCATCCGCGAGCCGCGCAACCGCATCCCGGTGCGTGCGCCGATGGATGGCGTGGTGACGCGGATGACAGCCCGCGACGGGATGTACGTCACCGCGGCGACGGAGATGTTCAGCATTGCCGATCTCAGCCAGGTCTGGGTCATCGTCGATATCTACGAATACCAGGTCGACGGGCTCGCGGCCGGTCAGCGCGCCGAGATGACGGTGCCGGCGCGGCCCGGCCGGCGCTGGGAGGGCACTGTGGACTATCTCTACCCGGAGCTGGACCCGACGACGCGCACGCTCAGAGTCCGGCTGGTGTTCGACAACCCGGACCTGGCGTTGAAGCCGAACATGTTCGCCGACGTGACCATCGATGCCGGTGTCCGTCGCGGCGTGCTCAAGCTCCCCGAGGAGGCGCTGATCGTCACAGGTCAGCGCGAGAGCGTGATCAAGATCGTCGACGACGGCTCCCGGTTCCAGCCGGTGGACGTGACCACTGGTGTGCAGCAAGGCGATGAGGTGGAGGTCCTCTCGGGACTCTCCGAGGGCGACCGGGTGGTGGTCTCCGGCCAGTTCCTGATCGACTCCGAGTCCAGCCTGCAGGCCAGCTTTCGCCGGCTGTCGGGGGAAGGCCCATGACTGCACCAACAAGAAGCGGTCATCTGCGGTTAATCGATCAGCTGCGGTCCAAAAAATGAAACAGGTCATCCTCTGGTCGATCAGGAACCGTTTCATGGTTCTGCTCGCCGCGCTGTTGCTGACTGCTTGGGGGTTGCACGCCTTGCGCACGACACCGCTGGATGCGATTCCCGATCTGTCCGACGTGCAGGTCATCGTCAAGACCCGTTTCCCGGGCCAGGCGCCGCGGGTAGTCGAGGACCAGGTGACGTACCCGATCACGACGACCATGCTGTCGGTGCCCGGGGCCAAGGCGGTGCGCGGCTACAGCTTCTTCGGCGACTCCTATGTATACGTCATCTTCGAGGACGGCACTGACCTCTACTGGGCGCGGGCGCGGGTGCTGGAGTATCTGAATCAGGCGGCCGCCGACTTGCCTGAGGGCGTTCAGCCCAGGCTCGGGCCAGACGCCACCGGCGTCGGTTGGGTTTATAGCTACGCGCTGGTGGACCGCACCGGCGGCCACGACCTGGCCCAGCTGACGACGCTGCAGAACTGGTTCCTGAAGCAGGAGCTCTCCACGGTGCCTGGCGTCTCGGAGGTGGCCACCGTCGGCGGCATGGTCCGGCAGTACCAGATTGTCGTCGATCCGGAGAAGCTGCGCTTCTACGGGATACCGCTGGGCCGGGTTATGCAGGCAGTCCAGGACGCCAACCAGGAGGTCGGCGGATCGGTCGTGGAGCTGGCCGAAGCCGAGTACATGGTCCGCACCCGCGGCTGGATGACCTCGCTGGACGACATCGCGCTGATCCCGGTGGATCTGGGCCACGACGGCACGCCGATCCTGCTGCGCGACATCGCCCGCGTGCAGCTGGGACCCGAGATGCGGCGCGTGGTGGCGGACCTGGACGGCGAGGGCGAGATCACCGGTGGCATCATCGTCATGCGCTCCGGCGAGAACGCGCTGGCGACCATCGCCGCCGTCAAGGCGCGTATCGATGAGCTGCGGTCGAGCCTGCCCGACGGGGTCGAGATCGTCGAGACCTATGACCGCTCGGAGCTGATCCTATCCGCCGTCGACAACCTGCGCGAAAAGCTGATAGAGGAATTCATCGTCGTCGCACTGGTCTGCCTGGCCTTCCTCCTGCATGTGCGCTCGGCGCTGGTGGCCGTGGTCAGTCTGCCGCTTGGTGTGCTGGCCGCGTTCGTCATCATGCAGGCCCAGGGCATCAACGCCAACATCATGTCCCTCGGCGGCATCGCCATTGCCATCGGCGCGATGGTCGACGCGGCCATCGTCATGATCGAGAATGCACACAAGCACCTGGAGCGCTTCCAGGCCCGGCACGGGCGACGGCCGACCGGTGATGATCACTGGCAAGTCATCAGCGAGGCCGCGGTCGAGGTCGGCCCGGCGCTGTTCTTCTCGCTGTTGATCATCACGCTGAGCTTTCTGCCGGTGTTCACGCTCGAGGCCCAGGAGGGGCGGCTGTTCGCGCCGCTGGCGTACACGAAGACCTATGCGATGGCCGCGGCGGCGGGGCTCGCGGTGACGCTGGTGCCGGTGCTGATGGGCTGGCTGATCCGCGGCCGGATCCCTCGCGAGGGTCGCAACCCGCTGAACCGGTTATTGATTGGGGCCTATCGGCCGTTCCTGCGGCTGGTGCTGCGCTGGCCCTGGGCGACGTTGGTGGTCGCGGTGCTATTCCTATTGAGCGCGCTGATCCCGTTGGCTGGAGTCGGCGGGCTGCTGGAGCCGTTGAAGTGGCCGTTTCAGGCTGCCGGTGCGGTGTCGGGCTGGGCTTCGCCCGGCTCCAGCGAGTCTACGGATGTTCCGGAGGACGAGCGCGGCAGCGGAGTCGTGGCGGTGATCGAGGGCTGGCAGCAGGCGCTGACCGACGGCTGGCGCGCGACCTTCCGCGGCGTGCCGGTGCTGGAGGACTGGGATCGAGGCCTGGGCTCCGAGTTCATGCCGGACCTGGACGAGGGTGATCTGATGTACATGCCGACGACGCTGCCCGGGATCTCCATCGGCACGGCCCGGGAGCTGTTGCAGCAGACAGACCGGCTGATCGCTTCGGTGCCGGAGGTGGAGCGCGTCTTCGGCAAGGTCGGCCGCGCCGATACGGCCACCGACCCGGCACCATTGACGATGATCGAGACCCTGATCCAGCTCAAGCCGCGGGACGCGTGGCGGCCGGGCCTGACGCTGGACGGCCTGATCGACGAGCTCGACGCCACCGTGGACCTGCCTGGTGTCACCAACGCCTGGGTCATGCCGATCAAGACCCGCATCGACATGCTCGCCACGGGCATCAAGACCCCGGTCGGCGTCAAGATCGCGGGCCCGGAGCTTACCGAGATCGAGCGCATCGGCCAGGCCGTCGAGCGTGCTCTGCTGCAGATCGACGGCACCGCCTCGGCATTCTCCGAGCGGGTCGCCGGCGGGCGCTATATCGAGGTTCGGCCGGACCGTTTGGCGGCGGCGCGGGTCGGACTCAGCGTCAAGGACATCAACCAGGTGGTGGCCGCGGCCATCGGCGGCATCAACCTGACCCGCACCGTCGAGGGCCTGGAGCGCTACCCGGTGAACCTGCGCTTCCCGCGCGAGCAGCGCGATGACATCCAAAAGCTGCGGGAACTGCCGATCGTCACCCCGAGCGGCGCCCAGGTGCCGTTGGCCCAGGTGGCGGAGGTTGTCGTGACCGACGGTGCGCCGATGCTGAAGAGCGAGAATGCGCGGCTGAACGGCTGGACCTTCGTCGACATCCGCGGTCGGGACCTCGGCAGCTGGATCGACGAGGCCCGCCCGGTCGTCCGCGAGCAGGTGCCCTTGCCGCCGGGCTATTCGATCACCTGGTCTGGCCAGTACGAGTACATGGAGCGCGCCCGTGAGCGCCTGGCCCAGGTCGTGCCGGTGACGCTGGCGATCATCTTCCTGTTGCTCTATCTGACCTTCCACCGCATCGGCGAGGCCCTGATCGTCATGCTATCGCTGCCGTTCGCGTTGGTCGGCGGCGTCTGGCTGATCGACTTGCTCGGCTACAACCTGTCGGTAGCCGTCGCCGTCGGCTTCATCGCGCTGGCCGGTGTGGCCGCGGAGTTCGGTGTGATCATGCTGGTCTATCTCGACAGCGCGCTGGCGCGCTGGCGCGCCGAGGGCCGTCTGCGCGGTATCGACGACCTGAAGGCGGCGATCGAGGAGGGTGCCGTGATGCGCATCCGGCCCAAGGCCATGACCGTGGCCACCATCTTCGCCGGCCTGCTGCCGATCATGCTCGGCGCCGGCGTGGGCAGCGAGGTCATGCGCCGGATCGCCGCGCCGATGGTCGGCGGGATGATCACAGCACCGCTACTGAGCCTGTTGGTGCTGCCGGCGATCTACCTGCTGGTCGAGCGTTCGGCTTTTCTCCGCAATAGCTCCGAAGGTGTACGGGTGGTTCGGGAGGTGCAGGAATCTCGATTGTAGACTGCCGTCGATCACGGCCTCAGCAACGAGTCAAAAACAACTTCACACCGCGCGCGCACCGGCCACTACCGGGCTCAGCCCGCCTGACACCCCAGGCAACCGAGCTACTTGCCATTTATCATTGTTGGGCACATTAGAATACGCTAAAACGCCGATATGGTCGCCCGCCGTGGCAGTAGGCGCGAGATAACGCCGATCTGGCGCGAGGCTTGCTCAAGTCCCAGTGCTTTCTGACCTGACGCTCGCTGGTCCCGTCTTGGTATCGATCCAGAAAACTCACACGAGGTCTGCTGAAATGAAGTATCTGATCATCCTCAAGGAGCTCACTGCCAGTGAGCTGATCTCGATTGCCGTTATCGGTCTCGGCATCGTCACCATCGGCTACAACATCCTCGCCTAGACCAACCGACGCCCTCAACGACCCGCGGTGCCGCCGAAGCGGCCCGCGGGTTTTTTTTGGCTGCTGAGCTCAGCTTCCAGGTGCGTTCACCTGCGCGTACGGTGCCTGTCCGGCGAGCGGCAAATAAGTAATCTATTAATTGGCATTATTAGTAATCCGCCAGAAAGCAGAATAGAAAGACAAATGAATGCGCCTGGAGCCCGCTGACCATCAGGCAATTCCCAAGCGATTGTGTCGGCCTATTCGCGACGAATCGAGGGCGCGTCACTTGACCTAAATCAATATTTCATCGGGAAATTTCTGATAGAAATCTCCATCGACACTTGGTCTGCGCGAAGGATGGGGCAGATCCATCGCCGAAGCTGAGTTTAAAAGAAAAATCAATAGCCTATGATAAAAAACATCGAGTCCGGATTAGGGTCAATATTGCGCATTATCAAGCTAACCGCATGCGGATTGTCAATTCCGCGACCCTTTACCGTAGAGTTTCGAATCGATACGCCGCATAGTCGTGTCGCGCTATTGGGGTTTTTACGATGGCCTATGAGCCGGCGCATTTCGCTTACTTCAGCTAGGCTGTGATCAAGATAATGATAACCACCACCCCGGAGGACTCTCGATGGCGAATGAATCAGGCTCCAGCCCGGCGACCTTGGGCGGTTTGTTGCGCAGCCAAGGGGTAAGCCGTCGCGCATTCCTGAAGTTCTGCTCCACCACCGCTTCGCTGCTGGCCCTGCCCGTCACAGCGGTGCCGGCCATGGCCGAGGCCCTGTCCAGCGCCCGGCGCCCGTCGGTGATCTGGCTGTCGTTCCAGGAGTGCACCGGCTGCACCGAGGCGCTGACGCGCTCACACGCGCCGACCATCGAGGGACTGATCTTCGACTTCGTCTCCCTGGACTATCACCACACGCTCCAGGCCGCCTCCGGCGAGGCCGCCGAGCACGCCCGCGAGCAGGCCCAGCACGAGAATGCCGGCAAGTACCTGTTGCTCGTCGACGGCTCGGTGCCGCTGACCGAGCATTGTTCGACCATCGCCGGCATCAGCAACCTGCAGATGCTCAAGGACTGCGCCAAGGATGCGGCGGCCATCATCAACGTCGGCACCTGCTCGGCCTACGGCGGTCTGCCGATGGCCAAGCCCAATCCCACCAATGCGGTGCCGGTCGGGGACATCATCACCGACAAGCCGATCGTCAACATCCCCGGTTGCCCGCCGATGCCGCTAGCCATTACCGGCGTCATTGCCCATTACTTGACCATGGGCGCGCTACCCGATCTCGACCACCTGGGCCGCCCACTGGCCTTCTTCGGCGAGAGCATCCACGACCGCTGCTACAGGCGCCCGTTCTACGATCAGGGCAAGTTCGCGGAGACCTTCGATGACGAGGGCGCGCGCAAGGGCTGGTGCCTGTACAAGCTCGGCTGCAAGGCGCCGACCACCTATAACGCCTGCGCCAACCTTAAGTGGAACCAGGGCGTGAGCTTCCCGATCCAGTCCGGCCACGGCTGCATCGGCTGCTCGGAGCCGCGCTTCTGGGACGCCAGCGGCGTTTATCAGTCGGTACCACAGGGGCAGTTCGGCGACGGTGCCAAGCTCGGTGCCGCGGCCGTCGCCGGTGCCGCCATCGGTGCCGGTGCGGCAATGCTGGCTCGTAAGAAGAAGACCAAGCTGGACGCCGAAGATCCGGCCACTCAGTAGCGGCTCACACAGCCCGAGGACTCGCCAGCCGATCTTTGGGTCTGCCCATAGAACCGCAAAGGTGCCAAGGACAGCAAGCCGATAGGCTCGTAGAAGAAGACGTCGAAGCGCTTTGTGTCTTGGAGACCTTTGCGCCGCGGCGGGTTTTGGGCTCGACACTGGGTCGGGGAGGGCCTCAGGCCCTTTGCCAACACACGACAACGAGATCGATATAACCACCGTCCGCCTGGAGGAGACCCGTATGACACTGCTCGAATTCGCTCGCGGTCCGGCGATACATGCGTCCTTGATCCTGTTTGCCGCCGGCGTCTGCTGGCGCCTGCTCGGCGTGCTGGTGCTGACCCGCGGCGCCGATCTGTCCCGGCCTCGGGATGCCTTCGGCAACTTCAAGGGCTACCGAACCGTCTTCAGTCGCGCCTGGCCTAGCGACGAGTTTCGCACCACGACCCGCTACCAGACGGTGCTCGCCTATCTGTTCCACCTGGCGACCCTCGGCGTGGTGCTGCTGATCGTCCCCCACATCGAGTTCATCTCCGGCCTGACCGGTCTGTCATGGCCCGGCGTGCCGAATTTCGTCGGCGTCGCGCTCGGGACCATCGCCCTGGCCTCGCTGATTGCGCTGATCCTGCGACGCATCAGCAAGCCGGCGGTCTACAACTCGACCGTCGGCGACTACGTCACCTGGATCATCGTCACACTGCCGCTGGTGACCGGCCTGATGGCCTTCGCCCATGTGGGCTTCCGTTACGAGACCATGCTGGCGCTGCACATCCTGAGCGCCGCGCTGCTGTTCGCCTATTTCCCGTTCGGCAAGCTGATGCATGCCTTCTGGTTCCTGTTCTCACGGGCGCAGAGCGGCATCACCTATGCGCACAAGGGGGTCCGGATATGAGCAACGGCACCGTCACCCCGGTCTTCCCGACCTTTGAGCAGGTCTTTCAGGGCTTCGCCGGCCAGATCGGCATGCTGCGCCAGATGGCGCCCGAGCCGACGATGCCGGACGAGCGCCGCGTGCATCGTGCCATCGACACGCTGATCGAGGAAACCAACGCCGACGAGGCGGTCTGGCTGGAGAGCTGCATCCACTGCGGCCAATGCACCAACGCCTGCCACTACTTCGTCGCCACCGGCGAGGCCAAGTATGCGCCGATGCGCAAGATGGACCTCTACCGGCGCGTCTATCAGCGCGAGGTCGGCCCGCTGCGCTGGCTCTACAAGCTGTTCACCAAGCAGATCACGCTGCAGGACCTCGAGGAGGTCCAGGAGCTGGTCTACGACTCCTGCTCCGAGTGCGGGCGCTGCACCATGGTCTGCCCGATGGGCATCGACACCGCATCGCTGGTCCATCACATGCGCAGCGCCCTGGTCGCCGCCGAGCTGGTGCCCCCGGAGCTGGCCGCGCTGCGCATGGAGCAGAAGCACCAGGGCACGGTGTTCGGCTCGTCGCCGGAGGCGCTGCACAGGATGGTCGACACCATCCGCGATCACTACGGCGTCCCGATCCCGCTGGACAAGCCCGAGGCGGAGGTCATGGTGCTGTCGTCGGCCGTCGATCTGGTCGCCAACGGCAACGGCCTGCTGGCGACCGCCAAGGTCATGAACCACTTGGGGGTGGACTGGACCATCTGCTCCGATGCCTTCGAAAGCGCCAACTTCGGCTTGCTGTCCGGCGACATGACGCTATGGAGGACGCAGGTCGACCCGATCGTCGCGCGCGCCCGGGCAATCAAGGCCAAGACCCTGGTCATCGCCGAGTGCGGCCATGCCTATCCGGCGCTGCGCTGGAACCCGATGCTGCGCAGCGGAGCGCTGCCGTTCGAGATGATGTACATGTCCGAGTACCTGGGCCGCCAGGCCCGCGAGGGCAGGCTCAAGCTCCGGCCGCTGGAGGGCAAGGTCACCTATCACGACCCGTGCAAGACCGGTCGGCGCGGAGGCGCCTTCGAGGAGCCGCGGGCCTTGTTCAAGGCGATGAACGCGGACTTCGTCGAGCTGCCGGCGAACAAGGAGTACAACTGGTGCTGCGGCGGCGGCGCCGGCATCTTCCTGTTGGAGCGCGCCACGCGACTGCGTGACGAGTCATTCAAGCTCAAGCTGCACCAAGTCGACCAGACCGGGGCCGAGGCCGTGGTGGTCAGCTGCGCCAGCTGTCGGCTCAACTTCGAGGCCGGCCGCCAGAAGAATCACTGGAACAAGCGCGTCGACAGCCTGGTCGAGCTGGTCGCCGACCACCTGATCGATGAGCCGACTGATCAGACCGAGGAGGCCGCAGCATGAGCACCCGCGTCGTCGTCGACCCCGTTACCCGCATCGAAGGCCATCTGCGCATCGAGGCGGAGATGAACGATGGCACCATCGAGCAGGCCTACTCGTCCGGCACCATGGTCCGTGGTATCGAGACCATCGTCCAGGGCCGCGATCCCCGCGAGGTCTGGGCCTTCGTGCAGCGCATCTGCGGTGTCTGCACCCTGGTCCACGGTATGGCCGGCGTGCGCGCCGTCGAGGATGCCCTGGATTACGACATCCCGCCGAACGCGGAGCTGATCCGCAACCTGATGATCGGCGCCCAGTACGTGCATGACCATGTCATGCACTTCTACCACCTGCATGCGCTGGATTGGGTCGATATCCTCTCCGCGCTGGAGGCCGACCCCAAGCAGACCTCCGAGCTGGCACAGTCCATCAGCGGCTACGCCAAGTCGTCGCCAGGCTACTTCAGCGACGTGCAGCAGCGCCTGAAGGGTTTCGTCGAGGCCGGCCAGCTCGGCATCTTCGCCAATGGCTACTGGGGCCACCCGGGCTACAAGCTGCCGGCCGAGGCCAACCTGATGGCCGTCGCGCACTACTTGGATGCCCTGGCCTGGCAGCGCAACGTGGCCGAGCTGCACGCGATCTTCGGCGGCAAGAACCCGCACCCGAACCTCTGCGTCGGAGGCATGCCCTGCGCGATCAGCTTGGAGTCGGGCAAGCAGGCCGGTACCGCGGTGGACGTGGTCGGGCTGGAGCGAGTGCGCTCGATCATCGTGCAGATGCGCGACTTCGTCGAGCAGGTCTACCGGCCGGATACCGTTGCCATCGCCGGGTTCTACAAGGACTGGTTCAAGCAGGGGGAAGGCGTCGGCAACTTCATGACCTACGGCGACTTCCCCGCCAAGGGCTTCGGCGACCCGACCTCCTACCTGGTCCCGGCCGGTGTGATCCTAAACCGAGACCTGAGCCGGATCGAGCAGGTGGACCTGGATGCGGACAGCCAGATCGAGGAGTACGTCGCCCGCGCCTGGTACGACTATAAGGACGGCAACGACAAGGGCCTTCACCCGTACAAGGGCGAGACCGCCTTCGCTTACACCGGCCCAGAGCCGCCCTACGACCAGCTCGACGTCGACAACCAGTACTCCTGGCTCAAGTCCCCGCGCTGGCGCGGCAAGCCGGTGGAGGTCGGACCGCTGGCTCGGGTGCTGATGCTCTACGCCACCGGCAACGAGCAGGCTAAGGCCTTGGTCGACCAGACCCTGCACCAGCTCGATTTGCCTGTCGACGCCCTCTACTCGACGATGGGCCGCACCGCAGCTCGCACGCTGGAGACAGTGATCATCGCCGATGCCCTGCAGGGCTGGTTCGACCAGCTGATGGCGAACATCCGAGACGGCGACGTCAAGACCTTCAACGACGAAAAATGGGACCCGTCCACCTGGCCCCGCCGCGCGCAGGGTGTGGGCCACATGGAGGCCCCGCGCGGTGCCCTCGGCCACTGGATCGTCATCGAGGACGGCAAGACCGCCAACTACCAGGCTGTCGTACCCAGCACCTGGAACGCCGGCCCGCGGGACACGCGGGACCAGCCGGGTCCTTACGAGGCGGCACTGGCCGGGCATACGCTGCACGACCCGGCGCAGCCAATCGAGATTCTGCGCACCGTGCACAGCTTCGATCCTTGCATCGCCTGCGCAGTGCATCTTTTCGACCCCAACGGGGAGGAGGCCATCAGCGTCAAGGTTTGCTAGGTCGTATCCGCCCGCGCGGCGCAGCGCGGGCGCTCACGATGGTCTCGACGGATTCGCCCGCCGCCTTGCGTTCCTCGAACCGCAGCAGTACTGCTTGCTCCGACGCGTCTGGCGCATTCCCATCAGGGCTCCGCAGCGTCAGACGCGTGTGCCCGACATCCCAGCCGGTCTTGGCGGACATGTCGTCGGCGATGCCGGGAGCCTTTGCGTTGCAGATCGTCACGGCGCTGGCGGTTCCGCCGGACTGGATTGCCGTTTGCAGCTCACCATTGAGGTTGCCGGAGAGCTCCTGAACGATCGCCTTCGCC
>Ga0316580_10000276_pt1 | contig 11055 bp, 8 predicted proteins | sample S0NA_2_FD_204519 | JGI IMG/M metagenome (GOLD analysis project Ga0316580, IMG submission 204519) | Rhizosphere microbial communities from salt marsh grasses in Alabama, United States - S0-2_160517rDrB | ecosystem: Host-associated > Plants > Roots > Rhizosphere | place: USA: Alabama | collected... | reverse complement strand
TACCGCGAGAGCTCCGAGCGGCGCGGCCGATCGAGCCTCCTCGTCCAACGGCTTGGGATGCTCGCAGGGCAGGGGAGCCTGTCGCTCGGTGGGGTGCGGAGGATCGGGTACGCCGGGGCGAGGTTGGCTCATGGGTGGTCTTCGCTTCCTGCTCATGAGGAGCGCTCGTCGATTGCGGGCGGGTCGTTTGGCGGTCATCCCATCGCTGGCGCCAACGGCGGCAAAAGCCGATTGTCCAGCGCCTGTCAGAATAATCCAGGCGGGTCAGAGATCTTCGGTTTGTCCGCATCTCGGCGGCTCACGGAGTGTTGTGGCTTCGATGACCTTGGGATCCTGTACCCGACCGGCTCGACCTGATTTTTCTCGTATCGGATTCGGTCCCACAGGACAGGATGTGGTGCAAGCACGGTCCCTGCCTATGACCATGTAGCATGTGTGAACTTGCCCCGTACGGCTGCCTATCCTTCAGACGCGACATACACCGTCTGCCAAATGGTCAGCTGACCTCAAGTCTTCGTCGATGCTGATGTTAGTCTTCCCGCGCGACACTTGGGGGAGCGTAGGAACAGCGGGAAGTGTGTTGCCATGACAAAGCAGGAATAACAGTCGATGCAATGGATTCTCATGGTGGCCGGTCTGGTTCTCGGAGCAGTCCAGATAGGGACGCTCACCGGGGCGGTGCTCGGCGGGCTTTGCGGCCTGGTCCTGGCCCAGGCGATCCGTCTGAATCGGCTCGGTTCCGAGAATGCGCGACTGCGGGAGTCACTGGACGCGTTCACGAAGCGTTCCGAGCAGAGCACCCAGGCGCTCTACCAACGCTTGCGGGCCCTCGAGCAGGGCGGGGCGGGGGGCGCCATCACTGCCGAGCCGGACGCGAAATCCTCCGAGCCCGCAGTTCCGGGCCGCGAAGGCGAGGCCCCTGTCAGGCAGGCGGTGGAAGCACTCTCGGACCGTTTGACCCCCGACCAGCAGCCGGGCTTTGCCGAGACCAGCGGTTGGGCCGAGCCCGAGCCAGAACCGCCAGCGCGCCCAAGCCCGGCAGGGCGACAGCCTGACGTCTCGGACTGGGAAAGGATTCCGACCCCAGCGGTGGCACCGCCGACGCCTGGTCTGCTCGAGCGGGGCCTGATGGCCGCGTGGGACTGGTTGCTGGGGGGCAACACCCTGGTGCGCATCGGTGTGGTGCTGCTGTTCCTCGGCCTGGCCTTCCTTCTGCGCTACGCCACCGAGCGGGTGGTGGTCCCGATCGAGCTCCGGTACATGGCCGTTGCCGCCAGTGCCGTCGCCCTGCTCGGTCTGGGCTGGTGGCTGCGCCGGCGCAATCCCAACTACGCGTTGATCCTGCAGGGCACAGGCGTCGGGGTGCTCTACCTGACGGTGTTCGCGGCCATGCGGCTGCACCCGCTGATCGAGCCCCAGGTGGCCTTCGCGCTGCTGGTGCTGGTGACCCTCTGCTCCGGGATGCTGGCGGTGCTGCAGGATGCCCTCGGTCTGGCCGCGGCGGCCGCCTTGGGCGGCTTCGCCGCACCCATCCTCGCTTCCAGCGGCAGCGGGGACCATGTGGCACTGTTCTCCTATTTCGCCCTGCTGAATGCCGGCATCCTGGTCATTGCCTGGTTCAAGGCGTGGCGCCTGCTCAACCTGATCGGCTTCGTCGGCACCTTCGGCATCGGATTCACCTGGGGTCTGCGCGCCTACACCCCGGAGCTGTTCTGGAGCACCGAGCCCTTCCTGGTGTTGTTCTTCCTCATGTATGTCGCCATCGGCCTGCTGTTCGCCCGGCGCAAGCTGCTGGCGGCGCAGTCAGCGCCGGAGGCACGCGGGGAGCTGCTCAGCTGGTCGGCGCGGCAGGCCGACTATGTGGATACCACCGCCCTGTTCGGTCCACCCCTGGTGGGTTTCGGGCTTCAGTATGCGGTGATCCAGCACCTTGAATTCGGTCCCGCCTTCAGCGCCCTGGGGTTGGGGCTGTTCTATCTGCTGCTGGCGTGGCTGCTGAGAATCCGCACGGGTGAGCGTGCCCTGCTGCTGGTCGAGGTCTGCCTGTCCCTGGGGGTGGTGTTCGGAACCCTGGCGATTCCCCTCGGTCTGGATGCCCGTTGGACCTCCGCCGCCTGGGCGGTGGAGGGTGCCGGTATCTATTGGATCGGGCTGCGGCAGCACCGCACCCTGGCCCGGGCCTTCGCCCTGTTGTTGCAGACCGGTGCGATCCTCGCCTTCGTGGGTGACGTCGATCTCGGTCGGGACAGTCTGCTCGACGGTCCACCGCTGGGTGCCTTGCTGATCGGCGTGGCCCTGCTGTTCAGCTTCATGCAGCTGCGCCGGTCCACGCGGGACGAGGTCACCGAGTGGGAGTGGAACGGCAGGCCCCTGCTGGCACTCGGTGGCCTGGTGTTCCTCTATCTGATCGCCCCCTTGCTGTTCATGGCCCAAGGCACCGCCATCTGCTGGGCCCTGGCCGGCCTGGTCACGCTCTATGGGGGGCTGCGGATTCAGTCGCGCCCCTTCCTGCTCAGCGCCTTCGTCATCCAGCTGCTGGGGGGTGCGCTGTTCCTGTTGACGGGCGACGGGGGCGGTCTCCTCTTGTCCGGGCGCTTCACCGGCGGCTCGCTGGACGGTGCCGGCCTCACCCCGCTGGCCCATGCCGGCTTCTGGACCCCGGCGGTACTGGCGCTGACGGCCCTGCTCGGAGGCTGGCTGTTGGATCGGGAGCTGCGGCGGGAGCCCCCACCTGAGCTGGTCCCCCAACTGTCGCCGCTGGCGTGGCTGCTGCCGGTCTGGGCGGCCGGCTGGTGGACCTTCGCGGCGGCGGGGGAGGTCCTCCGTTTCGTCTCCCCGTCACTGCAGACGGCGGCATTGCTGCTGGCCGCCGCCGGCACCGCGCTGTTGTGGACCTTGCTTGCCCGCCGGCTGCAATGGCGGATCCTGGCGCTGCTGGCTCTGCTGTTGACGCCGGTCGGGGTACTGATCCTGCTGGACGCCTGGCATGGTCACTACCATCCTGCCGCCGGTCTCGGCTGGCTTGGTTGGGCTGCCCTGGCGGGGGTGCACCTGCTCAGTCTGTGGCGGCTCGATCCGTTGCTGTCCGCCCGCTGGCGCAGCGCCGCCCACGTGCTGGGCTGCTGGCTGATCCTCGGCGTGCTGGCCCTGGAGCTGCGGTATCTCCTGTTGACGCTCTCCGACGAGTACAACGCCTGGCGCTGGCTGGGCTGGGCGCTGATCCCAAGCAGTTATCTGCTGCTGGTCAGTCGCCTGCCGCGCCTGCCCTGGCCGATCGCCGCGCATGGGCGTGAGTACCGCCTGTGGGCCGCCCTTCCGCTGGCCGGCTTGATGCTCCTGTGGTTTTGGCTGGCGAATACGTACAGCGATGGCGCGGCCGACCCGCTGCCCTATATCCCCCTGTTGAACCCATTGGAGGTGGGACTGCTGTTCGCCCTCTTGGGCGTGGGGGTGTGGATGAGGCAGGCGGGACCTCAGTTCGGCTTCTCCGAAAGGGCGACGGGGCTGGCGGTGCAGGGGGTCAGCGGTCTGTCCCTATTCTTCCTGGCGACGGCCATGGTGTTCCGCATCGTCCATCATTGGCTTGGCGTGCCCTATGCCATCGAGCCCCTGCTGGCCTCCATGGAGGCGCAGGCGGGGCTCTCCCTGATCTGGACGAGCATTGCCCTGGGCCTGATGATCAGCGGCCACCGCCGCGGGCGCCGCGAGCTGTGGTTGATCGGTGCGGCGCTGATCGGTCTGGTGGTCACCAAGCTGTTCTTCGTCGAGCTGGGCAATCGGGGTGGGCTGGAGCGTATCGTCTCGTTCATCGGTGTGGGTGTCCTCTTGTTGGTGATCGGCTATTTCGCTCCATTGCCGCCGCGCAGGCCTGCCTCGAAGGAATCTGAAGAAGGATGAACACTGTCGGATTGCTGCGCGCGTTGCTGCTGTTCCTGCTGGCCGAATTCAGCCCGATCCTGCCGGCTGCCGATCAGCCGCGGGAATTCCCCTTGCAGGTTCCTCTGGAGCTGGAAGAGGCAGGCCCCTGGTTTCGTCTGTCGGTTCCGATGCGCGTGCAGCTGGCCTCCCGGCATGCCGATCTGCGGGATCTGCGGGTGTTCAACGCCGCCGGGGAGACCCTCGCGTATTCGCTGGTCGCCACACGCTCACAGGAGGAGCAGACCCTGGAGACCCATGAGGTCCACGCCTTCCCCTTGTATGCCGAGGCATCCGCCGGAGGGATACCCCGGGTCGACGCGCGGGTGCGACGCAATGCGGATGGCACGCTGTTCGAGATGAGTGCGGGGACGCAAGAAGTTGATCCCTCCGTCGATCGCGCGCGTCGCGGCTGGGTGCTGGACTGCAGCCGCATCGACCGGCCGTTGCATCGTCTGGTACTGGACTGGGACGGTCTGGAAGGCTTTCAGCGCTTCACCATCGAGGCGAGTGACGATCTGGACCAATGGCGCGGCTGGGGGGAAGGCAAGGTCACACGACTGCGCTTTGGGGGTGAACAGATAGAGCAGCGGGAGGTGCGGCTACCGGAACGCCAGGCAAACTATCTGCGTCTCCTGTGGAAGCTGCCGAGCCAGGCCCCCGAGCTGCGGGAGGTGCTGTTGCAGAGCTCCACCACCGACCGGCGTCCGGCCCCGGTCGTCTGGACCGATGCCCTGCCGGCACGTCAGATCGCCGAGCACGTGTACGTCTGGGAGCTGCCCCTGGCCTTGCCGGTGGAGCGCCTGCGCCTGCCACTGCAACGGGACAACCTGCTGGTGCCGGTGACGCTGCAGGCGCGGCTCGATCCGAGACAGAAGTGGCGCCCGCTGAGCCAGGGTCTGTTCTATCGCGTCACCCACCAGGGGAAGGACCTGCTGCAGGAAGAGCTGGATCTTCCGGGCTGGAGCCGCTTCAAGGAGCTGAAGCTGACCATCGATCCCCGCGGTGGCGGGTTGGGCGGCCAGTCACCGGCGCTGCAGTTCGGTGTCCGCGGCACCGAGCTGGTATTCCTCGCCCGCGGCGAGCAACCCTATACCCTGGCAGTCGGCAAACCGGACGCACGGGCCGCCCAGCTGCCCCTGGCGACCCTGAAGCCGGGGTTGGAGGATGGGGACCTCGAGCAACTGTCTGAGGCGAGACTGGTCTGGATGAATGCTGACATCATGCCGCCACCCCGCTGGGATTGGCAGCGCATCGGTCTATGGGCGGTATTGCTGGCCGGGGTTGGGTTGTTGGTGCTGATGGCCTGGAGCCTGCTCAGGTCGAACAAGCCGTAAGAAGTCGGGGCGGCCCCTGTCTGCTGCGCCCGCGGGGCGACCGCCAAGGGGTACCCGTGCAGTCCGCGTGTGGCGCGGCGAGCCCGGATCAGCGCACTGCCATGATCAGCAGGATGACGAGCAGCACGACCGCCCCCAGCGGCAGCAGGGCGGCCTGCCAGTCCCCCTTCTCGGCCTTGCGGCCGCTCTCCTGCCACTGCTTGTAGGCCGGCCAGAGCCGGAACAGGAGCAGGATCATGACGGCGGCCAGGGCGATCTTGAGGAACAGCTCCATCGCGTTCTCTATGGGCTATCTAAGGGGGCTCGAAAATGAAAACCCCGGCGCGGGGCCGGGGTCAAGGGGCGGTGGATCAGCTGGGCGTCACTCGTCGCCCATGATCCCCAGCAGCTGCAACAGGCTGATGAAGATGTTGAAGATGCTGAGATAGATGCTGTAGGTCGCCATGATGTAGTTGTCCTCTTCACCGCGGGCGATGCGGCTGGTGTCGAAGAGGATGAAGGCGCTCATCAGCAGGATCACGGCCGCCGAGATGGCGAGCGACAGGGCCGGCATGCTGAAGAAGAGGTTGGCGACGATGGCGACCAGCACCACCATCATCCCGGCGAAGATGAAGCCGCCGAGGAAGCTGAAGTCGCGCCTGGTGGTTAGGGCGTAGCCGGAGAGGCCCAGGAAGATCAGGGCCGTGCCACCGAAGGCGACGGCGACCGTCTGGGGCCCGTTCGGCAGGGCCAAGTACATGCTGAGCAAGGAGCCCAGGCCGAGCCCTAGCAGGCCCGTGATGCCGAAGATGACGCCGACGCCACTGGCGGAGTTGGCGGTCCTGGGCAGCACGAAGATGCCGAGCACCATGGCGACCACCACGGCCGCCAGGTAGGTCCAGCTCGGCAGCGCCAGCGCGATGGACAGCATCGCGGTCAGGGCGCTGAAGCCGAGAGTGGCCGCCAGCAGGAGATAGGTGTTCTTCAGGACCTTGTTCGTCGCGACGGCCTGCTGGACGCCCCGGGTCAAGGTGTAATCGGTATTGGCCATTAGCAGCTTCACTCCTCAACAATCAAGATTTGTCCGGACTGACAGCGGTCCGGCGCTTTTCCGTGGGACCAGGTGCCCGCCCGCGAGTTCCTCCGGCAAGGGAACCGGCGGAAGGATACCTGAGGGCGGTCCCCGGTTGAAACGCCGCCATGGGCGAGGGGTTGCGCATCGGGTATCCTGATGCGGTGGAGGTAGTGGTCTGCCGCCCTGCTTGCAAGTCTCCTGCTCGGGCTTCATGGAGCGGCTGCCTCTCCCCACCCCGGAGAGGTGGCTGAGCGGCTTAAAGCGGCGGTCTTGAAAACCGTTGGGGAGCAATCCCCCGGGGGTTCGAATCCCTCCCTCTCCGCCAATTCAACGGCTTGGTGCCCGGCCTGCGCACCGGCTCGCCTGAAGGCGTCCTCGACTCATGGAAGTGTCCTCGACTCGGTCGACCCCGAGCCGCTTGGCGTCCTTTGGCGGTTGCCCCGTCGGCCCCCGAGTCGACCCCGGCGCAGGTTGCACGGCTGGACCCATACCTCGGTTTTTTCGAGCCCTGGCGGGCTCACTTCCGATGGTTCCGGCGGGCGCTCGGCCCGTCCCCCGTGCCCCTTCGACGCGTGCTCGGGGAGGCGTCGACCCGGGTCCACGCTTGGGCTTGGACTGTGAAGATTGCATGACAACGAGGACGGCCTGTGATCAAGGTGCTCATCGTCGATGACCACGCCCTGTTTCGGGCCGGGATCCATCGCATCCTGGAGGACCAGGACCTCGTCGAGGTGGTCGGGGAGGCCGAGAGCGGGGAGGAGGGTCTGCGGCTCGCCCAGAAGCTCGCGCCGGACGTGGTCCTGATGGACGTCAACATGCCCGGGGGCATGGGCGGGATCGAGGCGACGCGCCGGCTGGGGCGGGTGGTGCCCGCCAGTCGGGTAATCGCCCTCACGGTGATCGGGGACGATCCCTTTCCCGATCAGCTCCGGGAGGTCGGCGCCATGGGTTATCTCACCAAGGGCTGCCCGGCGGAGGAGTTGGTGCGGGCGATCCGCGCGGTGGCGGCGGGGCGGCCCTACGTGGACTCCCAGCTGGCCCAGGCGCGCATGATGTCGGCCTGGCAGGGCGTGCACGGGAGCCCCTTCAAGGAGCTGTCCTCCCGGGAGCTTCAGGTCGCCATGATGATCCTGGACGGTCAGCGGACCCAGGACATCTCCGAGGCCCTGTCGCTCAGCCCGAAGACTGTGAGCACCTACCGCCAGCGGATCTACGAGAAGCTCGGGGTCCGCACCGATGTGGAGTTGACGCGTCTTGCCTTCCGCTTCGGCCTCCTGCAGGAGGGCACCTGAGCCGTGCCGGCCGCCGCGGGCGCGATGGGCCCACCCGGGCTCGAGGTGCGGGGCCTGATGGCGGTCGATGCGTCGATCGAGGCATGGCGGGCTCAGGGGACAGACTAGGGTCCGTCGGGATGGATCCGGTGTTCGATGCCGGGTGTCGCCGCTGCCCGCGCCTCGCCGCCCATCTGGACGGGGTTCGAGCCTCCCATCCCACCTATCACTCGGCGCCGGTCCCGCCCTTCGGGGACCCGCGGGCGCGCCTGCTCATCGTCGGCCTCGCCCCCGGGATGCACGGGGCCAACGCGACCGGCCGGCCCTTCACCGGGGATCACGCGGGGATCCTGCTCTACGCGACGCTCCATCGGCTGGGGCTCTCGGATCGGCCCCGGTCCGTCTCTGCGGACGACGGCCTGCATCTGCGCGACTGCCGCCTCACCAATGCCGTCAAGTGTCTGCCCCCCGCCAACAAGCCCAGCACCGCCGAGGTCCGGGCCTGCAACGGGTTCCTCGCCGCGGAGATCCGGTCCCTCGCCTCGGGCGCGGTGTTGCTGGCCCTGGGCCGGATCGCCCACGGGGCCGTGCTCCAGGCCCTCGGGATGGTCCAGGCCAGGTGCCCCTTCGCCCACGGCGCCGAGCACCCGCTGCCGGGCGCTCTTACCCTGATCGACTCCTATCACTGTAGCCGCTACAACACCCAGACCGGCCGTCTCACGGTACCCATGTTCGAGGCCGTGATGAAACGGGCCTGCGCCTGTCTCGAAGACGGTTGCCGGGGGTCCCGTGACGACGTCTGACCACAAGGGGTGGGACCCCAGGGAGCGGGTGCGCCAGCTCCCCGAGGGTCCGGGTGTCTACCGGATGCTCGACGGGACCGGGACCGTCCTGTACGTGGGCAAGGCCCGCAATCTCAAGCGCCGGGTAGGGAGCTATTTCACCCGCGCCCTGGACCGCCGGCTCCAGGTGATGGTCAGCCAGGTCGCCGACATCGAGGTGACCCTGACGCGCACCGAGGGCGAGGCCCTGCTCCTCGAGAGCAACCTCATCAAGTCCCTGAAGCCGCGCTTCAACGTGGTGCTGCGGGACGATAAGAGCTATCCCTACATCTACTTGAGCACCCAGGACCCCTTCCCCCGACTGGCCTTCTACCGGGGCCCCCGCAAGGGGCCGGGCAGATTCTTCGGCCCCTATCCGAGCGCCTGGGCCGTGCGCGAGACCCTGCAGCTGTTGCAGAAGCTCTTCCCGGTGCGGCAGTGCGAGGACGGTTTCTACCGCAACCGCTCCCGTCCCTGCCTCCAGTACCAGATCCGCCGCTGCAGCGGCCCCTGCTGCGACCTGGTGAGCCCCGGGCACTACGCGGAGGACGTGGGCCGCACCGTCAAGTTCCTGGAGGGACGGGCGGACGAGGTGATCGAGGAGCTGGTGGGGGCCATGGAGGAGGCCGCCGCGGCCCTGGAGTACGAGCGGGCGGCCGTCCTGCGGGACCAGATCGCGACCCTGCGGCGCATCCGCGAGCGCCAGTACGTGAGCGGGGAGGGGGGCGATCTGGACATCATCGCCTGCGCCCAGGAGGCCGGGATCCACTGCGTCCAGGTCTTCTTTATCCGCGCCGGACGGAACCTGGGGAACAAGGTCTTCTACCCCCAGGCCCCGGTCGATACAGACGAGTCCGCCCTGCTTGCGGGCTTCGTCGCCCAGTTCTACGCGGACAAGCTGGTCCCCCCGGAGCTCGTGTGCTCAGCGGAGCCGGAGGAGCGGGGACTTCTGGAGGAGGCCTTGACCGAGCGGGCCGGCCACCGGGTGCAGATCAAATGGCGGGTCCGGACGGAGCGGGCCCGCTGGCTGGAGATGGCCCGAGGGAATGCCCTTGCGGCCCTCAAGGCACGCCTGGGAAGCCAGGCCGGTTATGGCCTGCGCCTGGAGGCCCTGCGGGAGGCCCTGGACCTGCCGGAGTTCCCGGGCCGCATGGAGTGCTTCGACGTCAGCCATACGCGCGGCGAGCTGACCGTGGCCTCCTGTGTGGTCTTCGATGCCGAGGGCCCGCGCAAGTCCGACTATCGCCGCTTCAACATCGAGGGAATCACCCCGGGCGACGACTACGCGGCCATGCACCAGGCCCTGAGCCGTCGCTACACCCGCGTCAAGCAGGGCGAGTATCCGGTCCCGGACCTGCTCTTCATCGATGGCGGCCGGGGCCAGATCGGCGCGGTGGCCGAGGCCCTGCAGGAGCTGGGTCTCGGGGGGATCAGCGTGGTGGGCGTATCCAAGGGGCCAGATCGGCGGCCCGGCACGGAGCAGCTTTGGTTGTTGGGGCAGGGTACCCCCGTTATACTCCCGGCGGACTCGCCGGCCATGCACCTGATCGAGCAGATCCGCGACGAGGCCCACCGGTTCGCGATCACCGGACATCGCCAGCGGCGTGCCAAGGCGCGCACGGCCTCCGCGTTGGAGAACATCGGCGGGGTGGGCCCGAAGCGCCGACAGCGACTCCTCAAGGCCTTCGGGGGGATGCGCGGCCTGGCCCGGGCGGGGATCGAGGACCTGGTGCAGGTCGACGGAATCAGCCGAGAGCTGGCCCAGCGCATTCACGACGCCCTGCACCCGGATGTGCCCGCACCCTGAGTCCCGTGCCGCCCCATGTGGAACACCCCGAATCTCCTGACCTTGCTGCGGATCGTCCTGATCCCGGTGTTCGTGGTCGTGTTCTATCTTCACACCCCCTGGGCGCCGTACCTGGCGGCCCTGGTGTTCGCCGCCGCCGCGATCACTGACTGGCTCGACGGCCACCTGGCGCGTCGCTGGGACCAGACCTCCGCCCTCGGGGCCTTCCTGGACCCGGTGGCGGACAAGCTGATGGTGGCGGTGGCCCTGGTGCTTCTCGTGCAGGCCGATCAGCGGACCCTGCTCGCCCTGTCGGCCGCCGTGATCATCGGTCGGGAGATCACCGTCTCCGCCCTGCGCGAGTGGATGGCCGAGATCGGGGCCCGGGGCAAGGTGGCCGTCTCCAGGACCGGCAAGCTCAAGACCACGGCCCAGATGGTCGCCATCGTCCTGCTGCTGCTGCCGCGCGATGCGGCCCTTCCGGGCTGGATCTATGAGCTGGGTCTGTGGCTCCTCTACCTGGCGGCGGTCCTCACCCTGTGGTCCATGTTCCTCTACCTCCGGGCCGCCTGGCCCAGCCTGCTCAATCACCCCGAGTAGCCCCCGCCGGCGCCGGGTCGCCGAGGACGAGCCCGGAATCCGATCCTCCCGCCTAGCCGCGTCGTCGAAGTCCGCGCTTGACAGGGTGCGATCCGCTCGTAAAATAGTGAGGCTACACGCGGGAATAGCTCAGTTGGTAGAGCACAACCTTGCCAAGGTTGGGGTCGCGAGTTCGAGTCTCGTTTCCCGCTCCAATTCCTTGATTTCCTTCGGTGAACGCGCCGCCACGGCGAACAGTCACGGCTCTGTTCGTTGCGCACCCGGAGGAAGT
>Ga0316580_10000273_pt1 | contig 11064 bp, 8 predicted proteins | sample S0NA_2_FD_204519 | JGI IMG/M metagenome (GOLD analysis project Ga0316580, IMG submission 204519) | Rhizosphere microbial communities from salt marsh grasses in Alabama, United States - S0-2_160517rDrB | ecosystem: Host-associated > Plants > Roots > Rhizosphere | place: USA: Alabama | collected... | reverse complement strand
CGCTTTCAAATCTGTAAGCCATGATTTTTCTATGGCGTCTATGTCATCTAACCTCTCGATACGCTGTCGTATTCGTTTATCTCCTATGATAAGGTCTATGGGCAGTTTTTCAAATTCGTATTCGTACGGTGGCTGCTTCCATTGAAACATATCGTTGTGATGTTGGAGCACCGCACGCAGAAGTTTTAGTGTCATGATGTACGGCTTGAAATCTAATGGGTCTGTTATGTGGATTTGAAATCCGTTACATGTCGAGCCGCTCCACTTGTTGAACGTCGGCTCAAATACGATTGGTCTGAGTATAACGCCCGGGAATTTGTTCCCACCCAGCGTCGACAACAGGCATTTTATATTGAAGAACGGGGCACCGAACGTTTCAAATGGAAGGGTGCCGCCCCGACCTTCTGAAACATTGGTTCCTTCCCACAATACCTGCCCCGGATAAACCATGGCCGTTACAGGTGACGGCATGTTGGGCGATGGTGGAATCCATGGAAGACCTGTGTCCATAAAAAACATATCTCTTTTCCACCCTTGCATTGGAATAACATCAAGATCACATCCGATACCGAACTCATCGTTAAATAAAAGGGAAAGTTCGCCAATGGTCAGACCGTGCCTAATGGGGATGGGATATCTTCCAACAAATGAAGCGCAATCGGGTGCCAAAAGGTTTCCTTCGATCATGCGACCATTTACAGGATTTGGTCGATCGAGGACAAGGACTTTTTTACCGAACTTTTTTGCAGCTTCAAGGCAATATGACATGGTATAAATGAAGGTGTAAACCCGTGTGCCGACATCCTGCAGGTCGATGATAAGGACATCGATGGGGTCTAACATTTTTTTGTCAGGTATACGTGTTTTACCATAAAGACTAAAAACCGGAATTTTTAGTACGGGGTCGATCAAATCATCCGATTCAATCATGTTGTCTTGCTTTTCCGAATAAAATCCGTGTTGGGGCGAGTACAATGCCTTGAGTTGATCTGGAAATCTTCGGTGAATCAGCTCACCGGCATGACAGAAATTTGGGTCAACCGAAGCTGGATTGCATAGAAGTCCGATTCGATTCTTGAATATCCATTTTGGAGGAGAATCTATTAACTTTTCAAGACCTGTTTGAACGCGTAACATATTTCGATATGTCTTAATAATGGTTTGCTCCTAAATTTCTATTTTTACATATAAAAATAAATTCATGTCAAGTTGATTCTATGATGTGGCTTTATAGAGAAAGGAAGCATGTAACCTAAAATATATTGATTTCATGTTTGAATCTGATATACATGTAACCGAATTAGAGATAGAGCACCGGCTGATAGGACTAACGAATTGCCATTATCAGAATTGATTTAAACTCGATATTAATGAGACGAATAAGATTTGCGAGCATATACCTGTTTTTCCTGGCAGTGTTATTTTTTATTTTAGGGGCCTACAAAGAATGGCACAACCTGTCACTGATTAACGGGTTAGAAAACACTCCACCGGGGCATCCTCAGGGCCTTTATCTGCTGTTTTTCCTGGCCGGTTTTTTAGCCCTTTGTGCGATTTATTTTGCGGAGAAGATGGAGGTAAAGATACTTTCCTCGATTAATGAAGTCCTCCATGAAGAGATAGCCATGAGGAATCGTTCGGAAAAGGCGCTAAGGGAAAGCGAAAAAAGAAACAAAGAACTCTATACGGAAGCTAAAAAGACGGAAGAACTATACCGGTCTCTTTTTCGATGCAGTGCTGATGCGATTGTCACTTATGATCTTGAGGGAAAGATCGAATTTCTCAACCCATCCTTTACCCAGATATTTGGATGGACACTGGATGAAATGAAAGGAAAACAGATACCGTTTATCCATGAATTCAGAAAAGAAATGATAGAAACTGCTATTCGGGATCTTATAGATCAGGGGATACCGTGTGGTGTTTTTGAGACAAAATGTCGCACAAAAGATAGACGGTTGTTAGATGTCAGTGTAAGTGCTTCGCGTCATAACGACTATAAAGGAGAATCCATGGGCACACTATTTATTCTCCGTGATATTTCGGAGAAGAAAAGGGTCGAAGCCCAGATGCATTATATCGAAAGGATGGAGGCTATTGGAACACTGGCTGGAGGAATTGCACATGATTTTAACAATCTGATGATGGGGATGCTGGGGAATATATCTCTGACTTTATATGATATCGGGCCCGATGATCCCATTTATAAGCGGTTAAAAACAGTTGAAAGGCTGATTCAAAGTGGTTCCGAGCTGACGAGCAAACTTCTTGGATATGCAAGGAAAGGCAAGTATGAGTTAAAACTCATAGATTTAAACAAGATTATTAAAGAAAGTTCCGCCACATTTGGAAGGACAAGAAAGGAAATTGTCATTTCGACAGATCTTGCTGAGGATTTGTATCCGGTTAAGGCGGATGAATCTCAAATTGAGCAAGTCCTCATAAATCTTTTTATCAATGCTGCTGATGCCATGTCGGGAGGGGGAGATCTATTTCTGCAAACTGCCAATGTTACACATAATGAAATGAAAGGTAGTCCTTATACTCCCAAACACGGCAAATATATTATGATAAAAGTTAAGGACAACGGTACAGGGATGGATCAAGAAACCGTCAAACGCATTTTTCAACCGTTTTTTACAACCAAGGATATGGGGCTGGGTTCGGGACTTGGGCTGGCATCCACGTACGGGATAGTGAAAGGGCATGGTGGATATATCGATGTCGAGTCCGAAAAAGGACATGGATCAGTTTTTAGCATTTTTATTCCCGCAGAGGAAGAGTCGGTTCAGAAGGACCGGATAGTTAGTGAGACAATCGAAGAGGGAGACGAAACCATTTTGCTGGTGGATGATGAAGACATAATTATTGATGTTGGCAGCCAGTTGTTGGAAAAACTTGGGTATACCGTCTTTGACGCCAGGGGTGGTATAGAGGCCATTCAGATATATCAAGAGAATAAAGATAATATTGATATGATTATTTTGGATATGATTATGCCCGATATGGGAGGTAGCGACGTCTATGATAAAATAAAGGCGATTGATCCTAATGTTAAGGTTCTTCTTTCAAGTGGCTACAGTATTGATGGACAGGCAACGGAAATATTGAATAGGGGATGTAACGGTTTTATTCAAAAGCCCTTTAATCTAAAAAGACTATCAAGAAAAATTAGAGAGGTTTTAAACAAAAACGTATAACCTTCGAATGAAAAATTTAAAAAGCTTTCATTATTCAGGTAAAAACGAATAATAGCTAAATGAATTGAATGGTTGTATAACTTGCCGAAAATGATGCAGTTTTTTTCGATTAACTTGAATTGGCGGTTGACTTTCAACCAAGATTATGATTCATTCCAAAAAACAATCAGATTGTCATTTTAAACATGTCTTCGTCATGATGTTCATACAACGTTAGGCTAAAATTCAGGTAGTAGCAGGAGCTTTGAATCTATGAAATCTTATGTGAGGATTTTGGGTGTTGCCGGCATATGTCTGTTTTTATTATCTACTGTTGTATTGGCTGAAACAAAGCATTACATTAATGACAGCATGAAAATAACCATGCGGACAGGACCGGCAACAGACCGGAAAATAATTTCGTTGCTGGCTGTTGGACAAGAGGTGGAAATTCTAAAAGCTGAAGATGAGTGGACAATGGTCCGATTGCCTAATGGTAAAGAAGGCTGGGTGATTAGCCGCTTTCTTACCGATCAAACTCCGGATAGTATCGTATTGGAATCATTAAAGAAAAATTACAGTGCTCTTCAGGCAAAAGCTGGGTCGCTCATGGAAGAGAACAAGATGCTCAAAGACGAAAATGGAAAGCTCAGCAATAATCTTAACGCCACCGAAAAAAAAGAAAAAAACTTGAGCAGGGATTATGAAACCCTCAAAAGAGATTCCAAAAAATTCTTGGAGCTACAAGCAAAATATAAAGAATCAACGTCTAAACTTGCGGAACAGACTCAAAAAGCTGAAAAGTTTGAAGACGAGTTAACTAAACTTCTTTGGAACAAAAATATTAAGTGGTTTTTAAGCGGAGCCGGTGTTCTTATCCTTGGATTTATCATCGGTTTTAGTACAAAACGACAGCGACGGCATTCATCTTTATTGTAAATTGAACTGAAAAATATTTTCTTCGAACTTCTACTTCAATGACTTATTACGAGCCGTCTTAAAAATTGGGGTAGAATATCCGAAATGTTTAACATTCCAGTATTCCATTGTTCAATTTCTCTGCTTTTGATATTCAATCGAAACTTATCTTCGAAAAAATCTCTCTAAATACGAATGACAAAGAAAAAACGATCCATATATTTAACCTTAAAACGGATGTTTAAATGGTATCTGCTGGCCTTTGTCTTAATTTGTGGGGCTATACTGGTATACTGTTGGTATCTTTCTATACAGATTGATAAAAGATTTTCAGGCCGTCGGTGGAGCATCCCTTCCAAAGTTTATTCTGATACGACAATATTATACCCCGGACAAAAAATTAATCGTACTCTTTTAAACGAAAAACTGCTCCGATTGGGATATCGAGAAGTTGACCATAAACTGGTGGATAAAGGTGAGCTCCATCGGTCTGCATCATCGATAGAGCTTTATCTTCACGACTTTAAAGTGCCATCGAGATATAAGGAAGGCGTTCGTGTACAGATCAGATTTGACGGAAATCGAATAGAATCGATAACAAATCTGAATACAGGCCAGCTGTGGCCTATTTTGGAGCTTGAGCCGGAAGAAGTAGGCTTATTTTTCGGTCCTCATCGAGAGCGACGGCAACTTGTTTCCATAGATCAGATTCCTCAACATCTCATTCACGCTGTTTTAGCTGCAGAAGACCATCGGTTTTACACACACAAAGGGCTCGACCCAAAGGGAATATTAAGAGCGATTTACACCAATTTACGTCATGTCTCCATTCGTCAAGGAGGATCTACCATAACCCAGCAATTGGCTAAAAATTATTTTCTCACTCCCAAGAGGACGTTCATTCGAAAACTAAAAGAACTTTTCATGTCTCTTACCATTGAGATGATGTATGAGAAGAATGAAATACTCGAAATTTATCTCAATGAAATCTATCTGGGACAAAAAGCATCAGAAGCAATAAATGGTATCGGTGAAGCGTCTTTTTTCTATTTTGACAAACCTGTGAGTAAACTTTCCTTGGATGAAGCAGCGACCCTGGCCGGTCTTATCAGAGGCCCCAACCATTATTCCCCTTATGTTAATAAAGACCGTTGTCGAAAACGGAGAAATAGCGTGTTGAATGCCATGTACGAACAGGGATGGATTTCAGATGAAGAGCTGAAAGCAGCTTTGCCGTTACCTGTAGAGGCAGTTGGTTATGCATCTTATGGTAAGAAGGCGCCTTATTTTATGGATTACCTGTCCGACCAGCTTACAGTTTTATATTCTCCCCAGGACTTGTCCAGTCTGGGCTTGTCTATTTATACAACCCTGGACACACAGGTCCAACTGGCGGCGGAAAACGCCCTGAAAAGGGGTTTGGATTCATTGGAGAAATCAAATCCGCTATTGCATCGTACGGATCCTCAAAAACAACTGCAAGGCGCTGTGATTGTTATGCAGCCCAAAACCGGTTATATTTTGGCAATGGTGGGCGGACGCAATTACAGTTCAAGCCAGTTTAATCGAATTACCCAGGCACGGCGACAACCTGGTAGCGCATTCAAACCTTTAGTATACTTGAGTGGATTAGATAAATTTACTCCGGCTTCATTGCTGTCCAATGAACCTAAAGTTTATGAAGTTGACGGAAAGGAATGGAAACCCCAGAACTATGAGCCGATGGTAGAGGAACGTGTGCGAATGAGAGATGCTTTGGCGAGATCCATAAATTTGGCAACAGTTGATTTGGCCATGCAGGTGGGGATAGATCAAATCATCACCACGGTGGACAAGTTCGGATTTTCGACCCCTTTAAAACCATACCCCTCCATTGCGTTGGGATCATTTGAAGTAATTCCGTTGGAATTGGCGCGTGCGTATTGTCCTTTTGCTGCAGATGGTGTACTATCCTATCCGTTGGCGCTAAAGGAGGTCTTGGATGAGAATGATGTCGTGATCGAAAGAAGGCATGTGAGCATCAAGCAGGTTACAACGCCTGAAAAAGCCTTTATCATGAGTTCGTTATTACAAAGTGTTGTGGATTATGGTACTGCAAGTTCATTAAAGATGATGGGAATAGACTTTCCGGTTGCCGGCAAGACCGGTACCACCAGCGACTATAGAGATGCTTGGTTTGTAGGATATACACCGGATATCCTGGCCTTGATATGGGTGGGATTCGATGACGGCGCTTCTATTCAGGCTTCAGGATCAAGAGCCGCCTTGCCGATTTGGGCCGAACTCATGAATGCATTGCCTCAATATGTTTCAGGGGGATGGTTTAGGATGCCGCCGGGGGTGGTCAAGCGTGTTATTTGTTCGGAAAGCGGACAACTGGCCGTAGAAAACAGATGCCCTCATCCAATGGAAGAATATTTCTTGGCGGATCATGTCCCCACAGACTATTGTCAAATTCATGGGAGCGGAAATTCATTTGGAGAGATCATTGATGGGATTACAGATTTCTTTCATAAATATTAAATTAATTGTCGTCAGTTGTATACTCGGATTTTCAATGGCCCTTTCAGGGTGTGCCCCTTCTGTTATGCAAACCCAGACAAACATTTACAGGGAAACCCCCCAAAATAACGATGAATTAAAAGAAGATACCGGGAAAGCCGATATCAATCCCCGAGTTCTTGCCGCTTTACAGTTGACTGAGCAGGGACGGATTTTTTTAGAAAATAATCAGCCCGATGATGCCATCGGGATACTGGAACGGGCACTGAATCTCAATCCAGATAATGGAAAGAATTACTATTATTTGGCTGAAGCTTGGCTTATGAAAGGGAATATTGATCAAGCCGCGGAATTCAATCGTCTGGCTGAAATTTACCTTAAAGACGACAGCGAATGGTTGAATCGCGTCATATTGCAAAAAGAACGGATTAAAGAACGATATCAGTAAAAACACAATATATAAAAGTTTGATATCATTAAGTATATTTTAATTCATGACCGTTTGCAATTCCCAGTTTGGGATTGACATGAAAAGAGAATTAACGTATTATTAGCACCAATTTTTACTCCTATATGGCAAAAAAGCCTTTAAATTGGTGGGCCGAAACAAACTTTTTATGCCAGCCTCGTCGAAATCGGCATCTTCGACCGGCAGAAGGGCAAAATATTTCATCAGGACATGGTTATAAATAAATTATTTTTCCCAAAAAAGGGGGATCACATGCTCAAGAAATCAAAAAAATCTGATGTCGAGCCTAAAGTTTCCAACAACCCGCCTACAATGGTTGATAGAACAATTATTGGGGATCAAATTGTTATAGAGGGTACGATCCGCGGTGAGGAGGATCTGCTGATTGAGGGGTCGGTCAAAGGAAATATTGAAATGAAAGCCCATCATTTAACAGTAGGTTCAAAGGGACAGGTCGAAGCCGAAGTTCGTGCTGCGAATGTTACGATCAGTGGCAAGTTGGAGGGGAATATTAACGCAACTGCCAGAGTAGAGATAACAAAAACAGCTGACTTTACTGGAGAAATAAAAGCTAAGAGTATCTCCGTCGAGGACGGAGCCTATCTTAAGGCAGTGATTGAGCTGGAACGGGAGCCTACGCAAAAAACCACTCCTTTAGGGAAACCTGATACAAAACCGTCCGATGAACCGAAAAAAGAGCCAATCATTTTAGCCGGCCAAGACAGTAAGGGGAATTGATCATTGGCTGCTTCCGCGACAGATCTGAGCCAAAAGAATCTGAATCAACACTTTGGGTTGGAGAGCTATACCAGTAACGCTCTGAAGCTTTTCATGAATCATCTTGATCAACAATCACAAAGCAGGTTGTTGGATGTTGGTCCGGTGTGCGAGGAAAACATTAGATTTTTTGCGCGTAAGGTATGGAAACATCATGTATGTGACATGTTCATCCGTCTGGACCGGTGTATTCGTGAGGGTAATCCTGTTTCCCAAATCCTGAAGGAGCTCGACTATCATCCTGAAAGTTTCGACGGTATTCTTGTGTGGGAATTAGCGGATAGACTGGATGAACAAGATGTTAACCGGCTGGTAACCCTATGCCATTCCATGCTAAAGAAAGGGGGGCTGGCAATGGTTATGGTTATGGGAGATCAAGTTGCATCTTCTGAAACAAGGTCTTTTGTTGTGGGGGAAAACTATCGAATTTACTTGCGACCTCAACCCCATTTAAAGCTGCCGCTACGGAGTCGCCAGAACAGAGACGTATTGTCCATGATGGCACCGTTTATTCCGGCTAAATCCTTCATTTGCCGTCCTGGTTTTATGGAATTCCTTTTCCGGCGCGAATAGTCCGATCGGATCTGGAAACATCTAGTTAGTGTCCATCCATAAATTTAGAATAAACAAAATAGGTGTCCAATTCAAAATTGAGTAGTTTTTGTTCTGTTCAAGGCCGCACAAGGGTTTGCGGCCCCCGCAAATCGGGACAGGAAGGCGTACGTCTGCACGCCGCAGCCGGAAACCCGCGGAGAACACCGATCAGGACAAAAAGGGCCATTTCTGAATGGACACTACTTGGGTCTAGGCTTAACAACATACACGATTCTTACCTTGTCTTTTGAGCCCGAGGCAATTTTCAAGGCAGCAGGGGTGAGGGCAACATTAGCCAAAATTGTCCCGGTCCCTTTTAAATTATCCAGAGGGACTTTTTCAGTGTAAAGGGTCGAAATATTTTGTAAAATCCGTTTCCCTCCGATAACCTCAATTTTATCCGGATCTATTTCTACTTCTGTTAAAATTAATCCTTCGGGCAATTCCCCAACCCAGTCGACTTGCAAGGGAATTTCTTTTTTAATGGTTTCATCAAGGGTTACTTCAATGACAGATGGAATCACCTTTCTTAAAAAAATTCCGGGGGGTAAGGTAATGTTATCCTGGGTGATGGAAAAGATATTTTTGCCGATAACTGCCTTGCTCAGGTCCAATTTTACCTGAATCTGTTCAGGTTGAACCGATTTAATCAAAGCGCCTGATCCACCCAAATGAAGACGAACGGCATTAACAGATGCATCTACGATTTCGAAACCGGGGTTTCGATTTGTGTATTCAACGGGGATTTCAAGGGTAATGAGGGTGTCCAAACCTTTTGAAAAACTGAACCAGATTCCGGTTATAAAAAAGACTGAAATAATCGCAGCTATGCTCATTTTGAATTTTTCTTTTTGCTGATGAACGCTTTCCTCCTCATGTATCCCCATGTGTTCTTGTAATATCCTCGTGAACATTGTGTTACTAATGATATCGGTGATCTTGGAATCTTTGGCCACAACCACTTTCCCGGTCTCTTCGGATACGACAATAACCAAAGCGTCGGTAGTTTCGGAGAGTCCGAGGGCAGCACGATGACGGGTTCCGTATCTTGACGGAAGATCACTTTTGTACGATAGGGGAAGGATAACGCCTACTCTGGAAATTCGGTCCTCCTCAATGACAATGGCACCGTCGTGGACCGGGTTGTCTCCCCAGAAAATACTGTTGATGATCTCTTTCGAGATTAACCCTCGTAGAGGTATGCCACCCTGAACGACATCGTCTAAATTTTCCTTTGCCGGCAGAACAATCAGGGCACCAATGTTTCGTTTGGACAATGCCTTTACACTTTCAACAATGATTTGTATCGTTGTTGGAACACTTTTTTGAGGAAATCCCCATAGAATAGCCCTCAAGTTTTTTGCCTGTAAGACACTCCGGATTTCATTTCGAAACACAATAATAATAATGAGTGCAACAAGCGCAAGAATACCTTGCATAACCCAACTGGTTAAGATGAGGCCGAAAAATACAGCGACACGCTGGAAGATCCAAAGGAAAGCAATACCGGTTAGCACCCTGAAAACATAGGTTTCCCTGAAGAGAACATAGAGACGAAACAGAATGTAACTGTTTAACAAGATGTCAACGACATCCTGCCAGCGGATGAATTCTAAAAAGGGCATAAGAAGATTCCAGTCCTATCAGTCGGTTATGCTGAATCTCAAGATACGGAGAATATTGCCTTTTTGATCGGAAATTTCAACTCGCCATGGGCCCTTGTCGGTTTCTCGCAATTGAATCGTGCTATAAGTTGCCCAACGGGGAGGTTGTAGTGTTAACCGTTTTTTTGTGCTTGGATCATCTCTGTGAAACCATTTATGGTATATAAACGTTTTTTCGGGAACTGTATCAAATGAGGTAAAACAGGAGACTTTTCCAATTTTTATCGAGAAAACAACAGCCGGATTTTGGGGTGTCAAATCTTTAACCTCTTCACACATTACAGCGCGATCCATCTTTAACTCTTTTAAGGCGTCGTTAGAATTGGAACTTTGATTGTCTTGCGGAAAGGCTTGAAGGACAAAAACAAGATTTGTGCATAGCAGAACAAAAAGGAAATTCAATAGCTTATATCTGACACACATTTTATTTGCACTCCGGTATTAAAATTGACGAACCATAACCGATTATGGCGAACAATATTTAAATTCTAACTAATAATTATATTTTATCAAGTAAAAACATTTGCTTTTATTTATTTACATATACAACCCCATTCCAACTGAACATGGTGGTTACGAGAAATTTTCAATTGCACTGAAATAAGTTAATGAATATTATGTTTGATGAAACAAATAATTATATGTTCGGTCCTTAAGTATATTTTCTAATCAAGTGCTTGAAAATAAGTTTAAAAACTATAACCTAAGTTATGAATACCGCTATATTCATATAGGAAAGGAGATAAAATGAATCGAATCGTAAAATGGGGAATGATCGTTTGCGGAGGATTGATTTTACTGTTTATTGTAGCCCTTGTCATTTTGCCAAGATTCGTGCCCGTCGAACAATACAAACCTCGGATCGAAGCTCAGGTGACCAAGGCTACTGGACGCTCGTTTAGTATTGGAAATGATCTTCGTCTTTCTCTTTTTCCCTATGCAAGCCTCTCTTTTTCCGACC
>Ga0316580_10000270_pt1 | contig 11107 bp, 5 predicted proteins | sample S0NA_2_FD_204519 | JGI IMG/M metagenome (GOLD analysis project Ga0316580, IMG submission 204519) | Rhizosphere microbial communities from salt marsh grasses in Alabama, United States - S0-2_160517rDrB | ecosystem: Host-associated > Plants > Roots > Rhizosphere | place: USA: Alabama | collected... | reverse complement strand
CTATCTGGCGAGGATCCAGTTTGGCCGAGGCCACATAGTCAAGCATAAACAACGGCCGTGCTCCCTGGACCAGGATATCGTTCAGGCAGTGATTGACGATGTCATGACCGATCGTATCCCAACGGCCGACACGCGCGGCAACCATTGTCTTGGTACCCACGCCATCGGTAGAAGCAACCAGCACCGGCGCGTCCATCTCCTGGAGCTGCTTGATGGCAACCAATCCGCCGAAAGCGCCCACGTCAGAAAGCACCTGCGGCCCATAGGTAGCCTTAATCGCCGCGCTCATGAGCGTCGTCGCCTCCTGTCCCGCTTACAGATCGACACCTGCGCGCTTATAGGCGCTCACTTCATTCATGGCCGATTTCCTCCGCGATCGGCCGTCCGATATCTGTCCGGTAATGCGCGCCCTCAAAATGAATCTGCTGTACACCAGCATATGCACGCTCGACGGCCGTCTCCAGGTTCTCACCCAGGCCGCTCACGGCGAGGACGCGCCCACCGCTGGTCAGGAGCCGGTCATCCTGCTCTACCGTTCCCGCCTGAAAGACAATTATTTCAGGATCGGTGATCGTCTCAATGCCGGAAATAGGCAGGAATTTGGTATAAGGGCCGGGATATCCAGGGGTGGCCATGACTACCGTAGCACAAGCTCCGTCGCGCCACCTTATCATTTGATCTTGCAGTTCTCCTGCGGCACAAGCCAGCATAATCTCAAGTAAATCGCCTTCCAAGAGCGGCAAAATCACCTGCGTCTCCGGATCACCGAAGCGGCAGTTAAACTCTAAAACCTTCGGCCCATCTTGCGTAAGCATCAATCCGGCGTAGAGCACACCCTTGTATGGCGTCCCGGTGATAGCCATACCGCGAACCGCGGGTTGGATTACCTGTTCCATGAGTTGATCGACCAGGGTCTGGTCCACTTCAACGGATGGCGCATAAGCACCCATGCCCCCGGTATTTGGGCCCTGGTCGCCATCAAAAGCGCGTTTATGGTCGCCAGCCGGCACCATGGGCACGGCCATTTTGTCATCACAAAAGGCCAGCAGCGAGAGTTCGGGCCCTTGCAGCCGTTCTTCAATGAGAACCTCATTCGCCGCCTCACTAAAAGCGCGCTCGACAAACATCTGCTCCAGGGCTTCCCGCGCCTGTTCAGCGGTATCGCAGACGATGACGCTTTTCCCGGCAGCCAGGCCGCTGGCTTTAACGACTACCGGCCGTGGATTTTAGGTCAAATACTCCAAAGCAGGCTCCATCTCCATGAAATTCCGCGACTCGGCCGTCCAGAAGCGGCTCGAATCCGGTGTGTGAATCTCATCGATCAAGGTTAACTGCCCATCCACAAGACCCATCTCATACTTCGTATCAACCAGGACCAATCCCGCTTTGGCCGCCAGCTCTTGCCCACGTTTGAACAAGGCGATGGCCGTTTTTTCTACTTCTTCCCACAAGGGTTCGGGGATCAATCCTTTATCTAAAATATCCTGGCGGGTCAGGCGCTGATCATGTTCGCCCTTCTCCGCTTTGGTTGTCGGTGTGATGATTGGCGCAGGCAGTTGATCGTTTTTTTGTAAACCATCGGGTAGGTCAATGCCATAAGGCTGTCGATCACCTTGTTCATATAAATACCATAAGGATGTTGTTGTGACGCCGGTGATATAACCGCGGACGATGATTTCGACAGGCAAAGGTTGGGCATCCTCAGCGACGATCACGTTCGGGTCCGGCATACTGATCAGGTGGTTGCGAGCAATGTCAGCCGTATTCTCAAACCACCAGGCACTCAACTGGTTTAGAACCTGCCCCTTGTAAGGTATCAGCCCCAATACCCGGTCAAAAGCGGAAACCCGGTCACTGGTAATCAAGATCCGCCGGCCATTGCAAAGATAAATATCGCGCACTTTGCCGCGCAGCGGTTCGCCCCAACCGGGCACCACCACGCCGGATAATGCGTTGGGAACCGCGTCCAGTAATTCTTTATCACTTAACACTAGCATCTCTCCCATAAAGCTGACGGCTGACAGCTCATATTAGTTACGCATGATCAATGCCATTTTTGAAAAGCCGCAGGCCATCCAGACCGCCGCCATCGCGTCCCTGGAGTAGATGCTGCCAGGGGAATATATGATTTTCCGGATGGGGCATGAGACCCAAAACGTTGCCCTCTTTATTACTCAAGCCGTCGATATTCATTATCGATCCATTGGGGTTGGCTGGATAATCCACCGCAGCCCCATCAGGCCGGGCATAAGTCAATGCAACCAGGTTTTGTTCCCATAGAGCTTGAGCCATTTTCGGAGAATCTACGGCTATTCTTCCTTCGCCATGAGCTACCGGACAGTAAATGGGTTCCTCCAGCCCGCTTATAAATAATGAAGTGCCGGCTGCTTGTGGCTCCAGATAGACCCAGCGGCACTCAAAATGGGCCCGTTCATTAGAGGTTAGAGTCACTTTGCGACGTGTTCCATTGTAGCCGGAGAATGGAGGACCGGGCAGTATTCCGGCCTTAACCAGGGCCTGAAAGCCATTACAAATTCCGAGGACAGGACGGCCGTCAGCGACAAATCTTTTTACCATATCTCCAAACAAATATTGCAAATCTGCAGCCCACAACACGCCGGCCCCCAAATCATCACCATAAGAAAATCCACCGGGAACAACAAGCATATGATAATCGAGGAGGCTGCGATCCCCATTGAGAATTTGGTTGACGTGGACTATTTCCGGCTCGCCGCCGGCGAGATGGCATGCCAAGGCCGCATCGTGATCACGATTGGTGCCATTGGCATGTAATATCAGGACGCTGGGCGTCCTGGTGTGAACGGCTACGGCATAGCCGGCCGTTTTCAATTTCTTGTTATTAGCTGGGGGTGGCGTTAATGGCAGAGAAGAAGACAAATGCCCGCGCCAGGCCTGGTCTAAGGAAGTCAGGGGTAAATCGAGCAATACTGTTTGTGGAGCCATCTGCCCGGAGACATGAAGCCGGTCGCCACCTGTCACACCGATGCAATCACAGGGAATATCGCCCATCATCTCTTTAAAAATATCCGCATCCCTGGGAGAGACTTCGACGACAAAACGACTAAGGGATTCGGAGAACAGGATGGCTTCATCAACGGCGTAAGCATTATACGGATCCCGTGGGACGGATCTTAGTTCAATCTGGGCGCCAAGCTGACCGGCCAGACACATCTCGGCCAGGGTAACCGCCAGACCACCCTCACTGCAATCATGGCAAGAAAGCACCAAATCCTCTCCCATTGCCTGGTGCAGCGCCTGAAAACGTGAGGCGGCGTTAGCGACTGGTCGGGGACCAACCTGATGCTGCGGTCGAACCATCCCGCCCACCTGGCTAAAATGACTGCCACCTAGCTCCGCGCGGGTATCACCAATCACGAACAGGAAACTGCCGGGCTGCTTAAGGTCCATGGTAACCGCGCGGGTAACGTCAGGAACAATGCCCACGGAGGAAATCAGCAGGGTGCCGGGAATGGCATGTTTTTGTCCGTCGGCTCCCGTGTATTCATTGTAGAGACTGTCCTTGCCGGAAATGTAAGGTGTCCGGTAGGCGATGGCCGCATCATAACAACCCTGCGCGCAGCGTACCAGGGAACCTAGGCGGTCCGGCAGATCGGGATTGCCCCAACAGAAATTATCGAGGATAGCGATCGTTTCTGAGTCCGCGCCGGCGGCGACAACGTTGCGCAGCGCTTCGTCGACGGCCGCCCAGGCCATGCGGTAGGGGTCTAGCAGCCCATAATTAGGACAGATGCCATTGCCAAGAGCGACGCCACGCGGGTTCTCCGCTCCCTGCGTCCCCTGGGGTACAATGACCGCAGCATCGCTGGGTCCTTGATTGGCCCATCCGGTGAGCGGCTTAACGGCCGTTCCGCCTTGCACTTCGTGGTCGTATCGCCTGACAATATCCTCCTTGCTGCGAATATCGGGATGCGCCAGCAGTTTCAGAAGATAATCCTGGGCAGAAAGCTCAACGGGCTGCCGTTCGATTTCCGCTGCCGGCTGCGGGGGCTGCCAGTAGGCCTGCAAATGGCGGCGCGGTACGCCATCGTGAAGAAACTCCATGGACAAATCCCCGACCAGATCGTCCCCATAAAAGATGCGCAGACGGCCGCTGTTTTCGAATTCTCCCAGGCAGGTTGCTTCAACATCTTGTTCAAGGGCGATCTCTTGCAACCTGGACCAGTTTTGTTGGGGCACGGCCAGTAACATCCGTTCCTGAGCTTCGCTCAACCAGATTTCCCAGGGGCGCAGTCCGGGATATTTTAGAGGGGCCTGCTTGAGATCGACGCGCGCTCCGACCTTCTCACCCATTTCCCCAACAGCCGATGAAAAACCACCAGCGCCGCAGTCAGTTATGGCCTTGTAAAGACCCTCATCACGGGCCCGAATAATCAGTTCTTGAACCTGTTTTTCTGCGATCGGGTTGCCGATCTGGATGGCCGAACCGGCAATTTCGCTCGTGGAGGTATCCATTTCCATACTTGAAAAAGTAGCACCTCGCTGCCCATCGCGCCCGGTACGGCCGCCGACGGCCACAATCAAATCCCCCGGCTGAACTTCTGTTGGGTGGGAGTCGCGCGTTAAAATACCGAGACATCCACAGTAGACGAGAGGATTCGCCGTATATCCCTCATCGAAATGGACAGAACCATTCACGGTTGGAATACCCATCTTATTCCCATAATCTTCAATCCCGGCGACAACCCCATCGGCAATACGTCCTGGGTGTAACACCCCGGCCGGCAGTCCATCCAGGGGGGTGGCGGCCAGCCCGAAGCAAAGCACATCCGTGTTGGCAATGGGGCGCGCGCTGACCCCTAGTACATCGCGCACAACACCGCCGATACCCGTATTGGCGCCGCCAAATGGCTCCAGAGCCGAAGGATGGTTGTGGGTTTCAACCTTAAAGGCCAGATCGTATCTCTCGTCAAAGGCAATGATCCCCGCGTTATCAACGAAGGCAGAACGCACCCATTGACGATTGAGATCATCGGTCGCTTTACGGATATAGGTGGCCAACAGCCCATCAATTTGCTGCTCAACAAACGTACTCGAGGCGTCACCTGGTAAAGGACCACTGTAGCTTATTTGGGCTTTGAACGTCTTGTGCACACAATGCTCGCTCCAAGTTTGGGCCAGGGTTTCCAATTCTACATCGGTGGCCTCTCGCCCTTCAGCCAGGTAATATGCCTGGATCGCCTGCATCTCCGGCAAATCCAATGAAAGGCGGCGATCTTGGCTAATTTGCAGTAGTTCGACAGCCGAAGCCTCACGCAAGTTGATTAAATCGACGGTAGGATCATCCATGTCGGCAGGAGTAAAAGGAGGCGCTGTGCGCTTATTGATCACGTAACGCTGCACAACCCCGTTGGCCAGGACGTCCCTGGCTACAAGCCGTGCGTATGCAACATCAATATCCCCCTCCAGCAAGAATCGGGTTCCTGTAGCGGCATTTTGCAAGCCATTTACCCCCAGCAACCTTGCAGCGCGTACCAGGTTGTCGCCTGGCGGATCCGTTACACCGGGCAAGAAGGTCGTTTCAACCACAATCTGTGAACCAGTTGGGGATTCCTCCTCATCCACCACCCCACTATCCCATCGTTCGATGTGTAAATTTTCGGTTACGGGATCAAGCAGCAGCGCTTGAGCCAGCTGCTGCGCGGCTGATAGCGATAAAGTACCCGCCTACTGTTGGGTATGACGGGTATGGAAATTATTTCTATATAGGTTTTTTTAACAGAGAACCATTCTCTTGGCTCACCAGAAGCGTCCGGCCGGCGCCTTTATAAAAAAGGAACTGAAGGATCAGACAGGCCAAACCGTATGTGCTCCTCGTTTCGAACACTGATTAAGTGCTACCATATTTCCATTGTAGCGCACTCCCCGAATCTTTGCATTGGACAATTACCACAAATTAAGGCCAAGCATTTTGATCGTCTAGCCTGAAATGACTAGAATATTAATCGTTATTTCGGCAAAAGAAGATAGAACCAGCCGGTTGGGTAAAGGGAATCCAACCAGGTTGGAAGTTGGAGAGAGCATTGGCCCACGTTTCCCACAAGCTTTCAAACTCTCTTGAAGGCGCCCTCGCCGGTGGAGGCGATCCCGCGACCTCACCACTCTACGTTTTTGGACCTTTTCTCAAATTACTCCTGGTTGCCGGAGTCGCCCAGATAACTTTCGGCGCCAGCATCTGGCTGGTTGTGTTCACAATCGCCGTCGTCTCGGCCATGTACCGGCTGGTAATGATCTGGATCACCGACGGATCCGGTGGCAGCGGTCTCAGTGAGGAAGAATTCGGCAGTTGGGCCGTAAAAATCAATGCCGGTATCACCTTCATCGAATATACACTCACCTTTCTGGTCAGCGTCGCCGCACTGGTGACGTTTGTCGCTGACCGCTTTCCCAGTCTCAATGAAACGATTTTGGGGTTGCAGTACCGCACAATTTTGGCCATCGGCTTAAGCATCCTGACCGGCTGGCTCGTGAATCGTGGTCCTAAAGTCGCCGCACGCGCATTTGGGCCGGCGACCGGAGCTGTGCTTCTGCTGATGTGGATGATGATCTTCGCCACTATCTTCCAACGAGGTTTTCAGCTTCCGCCCTTGAACCTGGACGCTTTCAAACCACACTATATCCACTTAACCCTCGGCGGTTACGCGCGCATACTGGCTGTGATGACCGGGATCGAGATTTTCGCCAACCTGGTCGCCGCCTACGATGGAAAACCGCGGGAAAAGAGTCGTAAAGCCTTCGGCAGCCTACTCATCATCATGGGCACGACATCGGTTACGATGCTCATTGTCGGGCCGGCTATTCTTGCCCTTTCAAACCCACTGGACAGTGAAGTTTCCGTCTTCACGCAGACGATGGATCAACTTTTACCCCAGCCACTACCCTGGTTCGGAACCCTGGTAGGAATCGCCGTCCTCCTCAGCGCGGCAGCGGCCAGCGCTCAAGGTCTCCAAAATTTGGCCTTGGGACTTAAACAACGCCATTATGTTCCCGCATTTATCGGCCGTCGCAATAAGTATGAAGTTGCCCCAGTCCCGGTATGGATTGAAGTGGCAATCGTCATATTCTGCTATCTCTTTCTTGGCACCGATGAAGAAACGTATCTGGCTATCTATGCAGCCGGGGTATTTATTCTGTTAAGCATGACCGGTTGGGCAGCGACAAAACGTCTACTGCGGGAACTGCGAACGGGTGCAGAGACATCCTCCTGGACCTCGTTAATGATCACAATCGTGGCCGCGCTGCTGACTACGCTGGGCACGTTGATTATTTTCAGCGAACGCTTTCTTGAAGGCGCCTGGATTTATTTAATTTTCATCCCCATTTTGTATGCCATTTTTTCTGTCTTCCGCCATCGCCTGGGAGCTCCAACGCCATTAGCCGATCACATTGGGCGAATAACGGCCGAAAGGCGCTATCTGCCAATTTATGTAAACTCTGAGGAGCCAAAGGATGCGGCGATCGGCCGAATTCTTGTCCCCCTCGACGGGACCGATGTTGCCGAAGAATCCCTCTCGGTCGTACGCTCCTTAAGTAAGGTATTCGATGCACAGGTCACACTTGTATGCGTCAACTCAGAATCTACGCGACGGCCGCTTACAGGCTTAAAGAATTCATCACGAAATTCCGAGTCAGCGGATAAACAACTTTATTTAAGCCAGAAGGCGGACCAGCTAAGGTCGGCAGGGACTGAGGCTGATTATGAATTCCGTGATGGTGAGGTAGCGAAAGAGATTTGTGACATTGCCCAGAACGAAGATATCGTCGTCATGAGCACCAACAGCCGTACCGGTCTGCAGCGCCTGTTGATCGGCAGCGTCACGCTTGAAGTGATACAGAATGCTTCAACGCCGCTGATCTTACTGCGACCAACTGACAACTGGCGCAGCCGGGGTACAAACTTCAAACGCCTCCTTGTCGCTCTGGACGGTTCGGAGTTTTCCGAACGAATCCTGCCATACGTCACCACCCTGGCCAAAGCCTTTGGCAGCGAGATTTTATTGTTATCAGTGCCTGCCGGCTCAACCTCCGACAGCTACCGGACAACGATTGAAACTTACTTGCAAAATCTGGCAGTGGAACTTGGAAGTCACGATTTGAAAGTGCGTACGCTGGTCGCCGGCAACGTCGCGGCACAAACGATTGTGGTTACCGCTGAAACGGAAATGGCGGATTTGATCATGCTGGCCACACACGGCCGCAGCGGCATGGATCGTCTTATGTTGGGCAGCGTAGCCGAACGCGTCGTAAAAAATATGCCCTGCCCTATCTTCCTGCTACCTATTCGTAATACGGTTCAACCGACGGACAAATATCATTCAATAGGCAGTTGGCACAGTTCGGATTCCTGGCGAAACAAACACGACGGCCGTGAAATATAAGTAAATGCGAGATTTCGATCCAGCTTTCTTCTGGAATAAGAGCCATCAAATCTTTTTCAACGCGCGCCGGATCGGTTTGGCCGGTTAAGCCCAACCGTTTGGCCAGGCGCTTGACGTGCGTATCTACCGTGATCCCATCAGCCACATTGTAAATCTCACCCAGAACAACATTTGCCGTCTTTCGCGCAACACCGTTGAGGGTTAATAACTCTTCCATCGTCCCGGGTACTTCTCCGCCATATTCATGGACGACAGCGTGGCTCGATTCCTGGATGTACTTCGCTTTCTGGCGAAAAAAGCCGGTAGAGCAAATCGCTTCTTCCAACTCCTGGCGGTCTGCTGCGGCGAAGTCGACCGCGGTAGGATACTTCGTAAATAAATCAGGCGTAACTTTGTTCACCCGTTCATCCGTGCACTGCGCTGAAAGGATAGTGGCCACGAGAAGCTGGTGCGCTGTATCATAGTTAAGCTCACAATGAGCATCCGGATAAGCGTTTCTAAGCCGCATGATAATTGTGTCAATATAAGCAGGAGATTTAATATCCATAAAATCAGCTCAAAGTTCTTTAAATTGATAGCACTAGCCAAGTTTAGAAGATTGAGGGAAAATGTAACGGTATTCCCACTAAATAGCAAGGTTAAATTTGACACGTCCAGTCTGACGCATTTTATGTATATCCAAAAACGATTCGCGGCGCTTATGGCTGGCTTGCAATCGTTATGTTTGTCTTTCTCCAGAGGTAATTTTCTATGTTCCTAGAATTCGGCCGTGATATCTGCGGTCAGTTAGAAACAGCCACGAAGCGCGAATGGCTGGTCACTAATGGTATTGGGGGATTTGCATCAGGAACCATCGCCAATATGTTGACCAGGCGATATCACGGTCTGCTCATGGCCGCGCTGCAGCCCCCGCTCGGCCGGACGCTGCTTTTGGCCAAGTTGGATGAAACGGCCGAGTATGATGGTATTCATGCTCAGAGCGGCAATTACTATCCCTTATTCGTAAACCAATGGAGCAACGGAACACCTCTGGCCGAACCGAACGGCCACCATCACATCAACAGTTTCCATTTAGAAGGGACAACGCCCGTATGGACCTTCGCGATGGCTAACGCACTATTGGAAAAACGAATCTGGATGCAGCCCGGTGTAAACACAACATACATATATTATCGCTTAGCGCGAGCTACCGGGCCGCTCCTATTGCAGGCAAAAGCTTTCGCCAATTATCGCGATTATCACGATACTACTATCATTAACGATTGGCAGCCGGAAATATTGCCTATTGAACGCGGCTTGCGTCTTCATATGCATCCGGAAGCGGTCCCATTTTATTTATTCAGTGATAAAGCGCAGCTTAGCCCGCAATTTGAATGGTACGAGGACTTTTTACTGGCTGAAGAAGAGTATCGCGGCCAGAACGATATTGAAGAAGACCATGTCTATGCCGCGCAGATGCGCGTCATCCTGCACCCCGGTGAAACACTGACCATTGCTGCTTCCACGGAGAGTCATGTTAATTTAGATGGCGACAAAGCTTACGAGGAGCGCCTTGCTTACGAAAACGACAAATTAGATCGCGCCCGTTCAGTTTTTGCGGTTGCTTATCCCCAGGAAATCCAACAGCTAATCCTTGCGGCCGACCAATTCATTGTCGCGCGCCCAACCCCTGCTGATCCCCGAGGCCGTTCAATCATCGCCGGTTATCCCTGGTTTAGTGACTGGGGACGGGACACAATGATCGCCTTACCTGGCCTGACATTAACGACAGGTCGTCCGGAAATCGCCGCCAGCATTCTACGTACTTATATCCAGTATGTCGATCAGGGCATGATCCCTAATCGCTTTCCCGATGAGGGTGAAATTCCGGAATACAACACGGTCGATGCCACGCTCTGGTATATCGAGGCGATACGTAAATACCTGGCGATTACAGGCGATATTTCATTAATGGCTGAACTCTATCCCACATTGATCGATATCGTTGACTGGTACCGCCGGGGAACTCGATACAACATCTATATGGATGAAGAGGACGCGCTTCTCTACGCCGGTGAAGAAGGCGTGCAGTTGACCTGGATGGATGCCAAGATAGATGATTGGGTTGTCACCCCACGGATTGGCAAGCCTGTGGAAATCAATGCCCTCTGGTACAACGGGCTAAAAACAATCGCGGAGATCAGCCGTGAATTAGGTGAAGATCCCGCACCTTATGAAACGCTTGCCGCAAGAGTTCACGCCGGGTTTTCGCGGTTTTGGAATGATGAGTACGGCTATTGTTACGATGTTTTGGATTGTCCGGATGGGGATGATGACGCCAGACTGCGACCCAACCAACTTCTTGCTGTATCACTGGCCCACAGCCCGTTAACTTACCAACAACAACGTTCGATTGTCGACGCCTGCGGGCGTCATTTGCTGACTGCACACGGACTGAGAAGCCTCTCGGCCGAGGACGACGAATACGCCGGCCATTATGGTGGGGATCGCTACAAACGAGATGGAGCTTACCATCAGGGTACGGCCTGGAGCTGGCTGATAGGACCCTTTGTTGAAGCACATTTACGGGTTTATAATAATCCAGGTCTTTCCCGTTCTTATTTAACATCCTTATTACAACACCTGAAAGCCCACGGCCTGGGCAGTATCAGCGAGATATTTGATGGCGATCCGCCATTCACGCCTCGGGG
>Ga0316580_10000262_pt1 | contig 11229 bp, 11 predicted proteins | sample S0NA_2_FD_204519 | JGI IMG/M metagenome (GOLD analysis project Ga0316580, IMG submission 204519) | Rhizosphere microbial communities from salt marsh grasses in Alabama, United States - S0-2_160517rDrB | ecosystem: Host-associated > Plants > Roots > Rhizosphere | place: USA: Alabama | collected... | reverse complement strand
GGCGACCATCGTCGGCACGGCAGCGATCGCCACCCACGCCGAGATCTTGCGCATGTCGTCGTTCTGCTGCACCGACAGCTGGCTCAGGTGCGCCCCGAGCATGTCGGTGAGCAGCCGGTCGTACGACTCGACGTGGTCGATAACGGTGTGCAGGTGGTCGGACACGTCGCGGAGCAGGAGACGTAGCTCGCCCTCGGGCGCGGGGCTGCGTGGTGAGGTGTGCAGCATCCGCAGCGGCTCGGACAGCGGCACCGCCGCCCGCCGGAACTCGAGCACCTCGCGCTTGAGCCGGTAGATGCTGCCGGAGTCCATCCGGGAGCCCGAGAACACCTCGCGCTCGATCTCCTCCAGGTCCTGGGCGACCTCGGCGTCGATGTCGAGGTACTCGTCGACGACCTCGTCGAGCACGGCGTGGAGCACGGCCAACGGTCCGTGCGCCAGCGTCCGTGGTTCGGCCTCGAGGGCGGCGCGGATGTCGGTCAGCGGGGCGACCTCCCCGCGGCGCACGGTGACGACGAAGCGGTCGCCGACGAAGACCATGAGCTCGCCGGTCTCGATGTCGGAGGTGCGGTCGATGTAGCGCAGCGGCTTGAGGACGACGAAGACGGTGTCGTCGTAGAGCTCGACCTTGGGTCGCTGTCGTCCCTGGACCGCGTCCTCGACGGCGAGCGGGTGCAGCTCGAGCTCGGTGTTGACCTCGTCGAACTCCTGCTGGTCGGGGTCCTTGAGGCCGATCCAGAGGAAGGCTCCCTCCGGTCCCCGCGCCCGGAGGTCGGAGAGCTCCTCGCTGAGGTCGCCGCACGGGCGCCGGCGCCCGTCGACGTAGATGGCCCGGTCCACGATCACGCGGCCCATTGTGGACGACGCCGCGGGATCTATGGTGTGGCCCGTGGCCATCGTCCTCCTGGTCCGGCACGGACACTCCACCGCCAACGCCGACGGCATCCTCGCCGGCTGGACCGAGGGCGTGGGGCTCAGCGACCGGGGCCGGGAGCAGGCCGGTGCGCTCGGGGAGCGGCTGCGGCCGCTCGACCCGGTGCGCGTCGTGACCAGCCCGCTGCAGCGGTGCGTGGAGACCGCGGCGATCGCCCTGCCCGACCACGGGGGAGGCGCCGACGAGCGCCTGGGGGAGTGCCACTACGGCGGATGGACCGGGCGCCGGCTGGCCGACGCGGCCACCGAGGAACTCTGGCGGGTCGTGCAGGACGACCCCGCCGCCGCCCGGTTCCCCGAGCACGAGCGGTACCGCGCAGAATCGCTCCCCGAGATGGCGGTGCGCGTGGTCGACGGGGTGCGCGCTCTCGACGCCGAGATCGAGGCCGGTCACGGACCCGCCGCGGTCTGGGTGGCGGTGAGCCACGGCGACCCGATCAAGGCCGTGGTCGCCGAGGCGGTCGGCGCCGGGATCGCGGGCCTGCAACGGGTACGGGTCGACCCCGGGTCGGTCACCGCGGTGCACGTGGCGTCGGGCCGGATGCTGCTCCTCGCGAGCAACACGACGGCTGGGGACCTCGCGCCGCTCGTGACCCTGCCCGACGGGCACGGCGCCGGTGACTCGGCGGTCGGTGGGGGAGCGGGCTGAGCGCCCGGTCCGGACCCGAGGACCCGTGGAGCGGCCTGGCACGGTATCTTGTTGCAAACAATGTGCAACAAGGGGAGACGGCGAGTCCCGGTCCCCGTGACGACAGGAGCACACGGTGCACGTGCCCGACGGCTTCCTCGACGCGCCCACCTCGGTGGCCACCGCCGTCGCCGCGGTGGGGGTGGTCGCCTACTCCCTGCGCCGGTCCGTGCGCCGCGAGCTCGACGAGCGCACCGCACCGCTGGCGGGCCTCGTCGCCGTCTTCGTCTTCGCGGCCCAGATGGTGAACTTCCCGGTCGGCGCCGGCACCTCCGGGCACCTGCTCGGCGGGGCGCTGGCCGCCGTCCTCGTGGGCCCGGCGACGGCCACGCTGAGCATCACCGTGGTCCTGACCGTGCAGGCGTTCCTCTTCGCCGACGGCGGGGTCACCGCGCTCGGCACCAACGTGCTCCTCATGGCCGTGGTGGGCGTCTGGGTGGGCTACGGAGTGTTCCGTGCGGTGCTCGCCCTGCTGCCGCGTCGGCTGGGGAGCGTCCCGTGGGCGGCCGGCGCCGGCGCATTCCTCAGCGTCCCCGCGGCGGCCCTCGCCTTCGTGGGCCTGTACGCCGTCGGAGGGGCTGCCCCCATCCCGCTCGGGACGCTGGCCGCCGCCATGGGTGGCTGGCACGTGCTCATCGGCCTGGGTGAGGGAGCCATCACCGTGCTCGCGGTCGGCAGCGTCGTCGCCGCGCGCCCCGACCTCGTGTACGGCGCAAGGGGCCGGATGCCGGCGCTCGAGCTGCGCACCCCCGAGGGCTCCCGCGAGGTGGTGGCGTGAGCACCCGCCGCCCCAGCACCCGCCTGCTCGTCACCGTGGGCCTGCTCGTCAGCCTGCTCGTCGCGGGGGTCGTGTCCTCCTTCGCGTCGGCGAACCCGGACGGCCTCGAGTACGTGGCCTCCGGACTGGGCCTGGACTCCAGCGCCCGTGACTCCGCCACCGCCGGCTCGGCGCTCGCCGACTACTCGGTCCGTGGCCTCGACGGCCCGGTCTCCGGTGGGCTCGCCGGAGTCCTCGGGCTCGTTGCCGTCGGGCTCGTGATGGGCGGGCTGGTCCTCTACGTGCGACGCCGCGCCAGGCAGCACGACTGACGTGGGCTCCGGGCACTCCGCGCACCTCCACATCGAGGGCGACACCCTGCTCCACCGGCTCCCCGCGCACGTCAAGCTCGTCGGGCTGCTCGTCTTCGTCCTCGCGACGGTGTCCGTGCCCAACGAGGCCAGGGTGCTCCTCGCCGCCACTCTCGGCCTCGCGGTCGTGCTGCTCCTCAGCACGCGCGTGCCCGCCCGTCACGTGCTGCCGCGGCTGGCGGTGGAGACGCCGTTCGCCGTCTTCGCGATCGTGCTCCCGTTCGTCGCGGTCGGCCCGCAGGTCGACCTCGGCCCGGTCTCGGTGTCGGAGCCCGGCCTCGTGGCCGCGCTGGCCCTGCTGCTCAAGGGCACGACCGGCGTGGTGTCGGCCGTCGCCTTCGCCGTCACCACCGAGCCGCGCGACCTCGTGCGAGCCCTGCAGCACCTGCGGGTGCCCGACCCGCTCGTGACCATCGCCTCGTTCATGGTGCGGTACGTCGAGGTCGTCGCCGACCAGCTGCGCCGGATGCGGGTGGCCAGGGAGTCCCGGGGCTTCACCTCCCGGTCCGTGCGCGCCTGGCCGGCGCTCGCCTCGAGCACCGGGGCGCTGTTCATCCGCAGCTACGAGCGTGGTGAGCGGGTGCACCTGGCCATGCTCAGCCGGGCGTACCGGGGCCGGATGCCGGTGACCGCACCGTTGGCCGCGACGACGGCGCAGTGGACCATGGCCCTCGTCCCCGCGGCGCTGGCGGCGGCGGGCTCGGTGGCGGTGAGGGTCGCGTGAGCACGCCGGTCCTCGACCTGCGCCGGGTCGCGTACGCCTACCCCGGGGGCCACCAGGCGCTCTTCGGGATCGACCTGCACGTCCACCCGGGGGAGCGGGTCGCCCTGCTCGGCCCGAACGGCGCCGGCAAGACGACGCTCGTGCTGCACCTCAACGGGATCCTCACGCCCGGCCACGGCTCGGTGCACGTGTCGGGCCTGCCGGTGACCGAGGACAACCTGCTCGAGGTGCGGCGCCGGGTCGGCATCGTGTTCCAGGACCCCGACGACCAGCTCTTCATGCCGACCGTGCGTGACGACGTCGCGTTCGGGCCGGCCAACCTCGGCCTGCGCGGCCCCGAGCTCGACCACCGGGTGCAGGAGGCCCTCGCCGCCGTCGACGTCGGTGATCTCGCCGACCGGGCCCCCCACCACCTGTCCTTCGGCCAGCGGCGCCGGGTCGCCATCGCCACCGTCCTCGCGATGCGCCCGGAGATCCTCGTCCTCGACGAGCCGTCGTCGAACCTCGACCCCGCCTCCCGTCGTGAGCTCGCCGACATCCTCCGCTCCCTCGACGTCACCATCCTCATGGTGACCCACGACCTGCCGTACGCCGTCGAGCTCTGCGAGCGCTCGGTCGTGCTGTCCGAGGGGGCGATCGTCGCGGACGGGGCGACCCGGGAGGTGCTGGCCGACGACGCGCTGATGACACGGCACCGTCTCGAGATGCCCGTCGGCTTCTCCCTCTAGCGGCTCGTCCTAGGGTGGGTCCCATGCCAGCCACCGTCTTCGACCCGCCGGAGCGCTTCGTCGCCGGCACCGTCGGCCCGCCCGGGGGGCGCACGTTCTTCCTGCAGGCGCGCGGGGACGGCCGGCTCGTCTCGGTCTCGCTCGAGAAGGTGCAGGTCGGCGTGCTCGCGGAGCGGGTGGGTGACCTGCTCGACACCCACGCCGAGGGCACGGCCACCGAACCCCTCGGCGAGGGCGACACCGACCCCCTCGAGGCCCCCATCGAGGACGAGTTCCGCGTCGACACCCTCAGCCTGGCGTGGGACGCCGACCGGCGGGTCGTCGTCATCGAGTGCCACGACCAGGACCCCGAGGAGGTCGGCGAGGACGCAGTCACGACGATCCGCGTCGTCCTCAGCCCCGAGGCAGCCCGGGCCTTCTCCCGCCGGTGCGCCAAGGTGGTCGCGGCCGGACGCCCGGCGTGCCCCTTCTGCGGGCAGCCCCTCGACCCCACCGGCCACATCTGCCCCCGTGCCAACGGGTACCGACGCTGAGCTCGTCGAGCTGCTGGCCCGTGGGGACCTCACCCCCCTCGGGCGGGTGGCCGACTCCTCGAACGGTGCGCTGCTCTGCGTCGTCGGGGACCCGGCCGACGAGGTGCTCGCCATCGTCAAGCCCGAGGCGACCGAGCGGCCGCTCTGGGACTACCCCGACGGCACCCTGGTGGCGCGCGAGCGGGCCGCGTGGCTCGTCAGCGAGGCCGGGGGCTTCGGCGTCGTCCCCCCGACGGTGCTCCGGGACGGGCCGCGCGGACCCGGCTCGGTGCAGCTGTGGGTGGGGCCGGTCACCGAGGACCCCGACCCGGTCGTCGAGGTGTGCCCGCCCCACGACGTGCGCGAGGACTGGGTCGTCGTCCTGCACGGGGAGGACCCGATGGGGGAGCGGGTCGTCGTGGCCCACAGCACCGAACCCGCCCTGCGGACCGTGGCGGTCCTCGATGCCGCGCTCAACAACTCCGACCGCAAGGGCGGGCACCTGCTGCGGGACGGCGACGTCGTCCGCGGGTGCGACCACGGGGTCAGCCTCGGCGTGGAGCCGAAGCTGCGGACCGTCCTGTGGGGGTGGGCCGGGACCCCGATCGCGGAAGCCGACGTCGAGCGCCTGGAACGGCTTGCGGCCGCCCTCGGAGGCGGCCTCGCCGCCGAGCTCGCCCCGCTGCTGACCCGCAGCGAGGTGGATGCCCTCGGGGCACGCGTCCAGCGCCTGCTCCGGCGCGCGACGCACCCGCTGCCCCAGCCCGGGTGGCCCGCCATCCCGTGGCCGGCACTGTGAGGGCACCGGCCCCGACCGAGCCGGGGGCCGACCCGTAGGCTGGCCCGGTGAAGTCGTGGCCTCCTCCCGTCGTCCCCGCCGTCCCCGGTCACGGGCACCACCTGAGGCTCTTCGACACGAGCCGGGGAGAGGTCGTCCCCATCGAGGCGGGCCACCGGACCCGGATGTACGTGTGCGGCGTCACCCCGTACGACGCCACCCACCTCGGGCACGCGGCGACCTACGTCACCTTCGACCTCGTCGTCCGCGCCATGCTCGACGTCGGGCACGAGGTCGACTACGTGCAGAACGTCACCGACGTCGACGACCCCCTCCTGGAGCGGGCCGCCCGCGACGGCCGTGACTGGCGCGAGCTGGCGACCTCCGAGGTCGACCTGTTCCGTGAGGACATGACCGCCCTCGGCGTGCTCCCCCCCGACCAGTTCCTCGGCGTCGTCGAGTCGATGGACGAGATCATCTCCGCGGTGCGGCGCCTCGTCGACGGCGATTCCGCCTACCGGGTGCCGGTCCCCGAGGCCGAGGGTGCTGGCGAGGACATCTACCTCGACCTCGCGCGGGCCACGGGGTTCGGCGAGGTCTCGCACTGGAGCCGCGAGGAGATGGAGGCCGTCTTCCCGCGCCGCGGCGGTGACCCGGAGCGCCCCGGCAAGCGCGACCCGCTCGACCCGCTGCTCTGGCGCGCCGCCCGCGAGGGCGAGCCGTCGTGGGACGACGACCTGCTCGGCCCCGGCCGACCCGGGTGGCACATCGAGTGCACCGCGATCTCGCTGGCGCACCTGGGGATCCCGTTCGACATCAAGGGCGGCGGTACCGACCTGGTCTTCCCGCACCACGAGATGAGCGCCGTGCAGGCCACCGCGCTGACCGGTGGGGACGTCTTCGCCCGGCACTACGTGCACCAGGCCATGGTGGGCTACCAGGGCGAGAAGATGAGCAAGTCGAAGGGCAACCTCGTCCTCGTCTCGCGGCTGCGGGCGCGCGGCGTGGACCCGATGGCGATCCGCCTGCTGCTCCTGGCGCAGCACTACCGGAACGAGTGGGAGTTCACCGAGTCCCTCCTCGACGAGGCGCAGGCCCGGCTCGAACGGTGGCGCTCGGCGCTCTCGGTCAACCGCGGTGCGGACGCGACCGACACCGTCGCAGCGGTCCGCGCCGCGATCGCCGACGACCTCGACTCCCCGGCCGCGTTGTCTGCCGTCGACGCGTGGGCCGAGAAGACCCTCGCCGGCGCCGAGGACGACCAGACGGCTCCCGGGCTGCTCGCGCGCAGCGTGGACGCCATCCTCGGCGTCCGACTCTGACGGACCCCGCTGGCTCCGGAGGCGCTCAGGGTGCGCCAGGCGCCCCGGTGTCGTCGCTACCGCGGCGGCGCAGGTACCGCTCGAACTCCTTGGCGATGGCGTCCCCGCTCGCCTCGGGAAGCTCGGCGGTGTCCTGGGCCTCCTCGAGGCTCTCGACGTACTCCGCCACCTCGCTGTCGGAGGCCGCGAGCTCGTCGATGCCCCGCTCCCACGCGCGGGCGTCCTCGTCGAGCTCGCCGTGCTCCAGGGGCGCGTCGAAGAGGTCCTCGAGGCGGCCGAGGAGCGCCAGGGTCGCCTTGGGGGACGGCGTGTGGCCGGCGTAGTGCGGCACCGCCGCCCAGCAGGAGACCGAGGGCAGGCCCACCTGGTTGGCGGCGTCCGAGACGACGCCGAGGATGCCCGTGGGGCCCTCGTAGGTGCTCATCTCGAGGTCGAGCCGGTGCCTGGTGTCCTCGTTGTCGGAGGTGGCGGTGACCGGGATCGGTCGGGAGTGGGCGACATCGGCCATGAGCGCACCGATGGTGAGCACCATCGAGACGTCCACCGACTGGGCCAGCTCCATCAGCTCGATGGCGAAGGCGCGCCACCGGAAGGAGGGCTCGACGCCCTGGACGAGCACGACGTCGCGCCCGAGCGGGGTGTCGCGAGCGACGAGCACGCGCGTCGTGCGCCAGCTGATCCGGCGCTTGCCGCCCTCGATGACCACCCGCGGCCGGTTCACCTGGAAGTCGTAGTAGTCCTCCGGGTCCAGCGCGGCGACGACCTCCGCACCCCAGGTGTCGGCCAGGTGCTCCACGACCGCGCTGGCAGCCTCCCCCGCGTCGTTCCACCCCTCGAAGGCGCAGATCATCACCGGGTCGCGGAGCTCGCCGACGTCCTCCAGCTCGATCACGGAGGTCCTCCTCTCGGTTCGGGACCCCACCCTACGGCTCGATAGGCTCGCGACCCATGAGCCTCCCCGCAGCGGTGCTCTGGGACATGGACGGGACCCTCGTCGACACCGAGCCCTACTGGATCCGCGCCGAGCACGCCATCGTCGAGGAGCACGGCGGCACGTGGAACGACGAGTTCGCCCACCAGCTCGTGGGCAACGACCTCATGGTGTCCGCGGCCTTCATCCGGGAGAACTCGCCGATCATCTGGTCGCCCGAGCGGATCGTCGACGAGCTGCTGCTCCGGGTGGTCGACCAGGTCCGCGGGCACGTGCCGTGGCGGCCCGGCTCGCGCGAGCTGCTCGCCGCCCTCGGCCGCGAGGGCGTCCCGAGCGCCCTGGTGACGATGTCGTGGCGCTCCCTCGCGGATGCCGTCGTCGAGGCCCTGCCCGTCGGGACGTTCGCCGCGGTGGTGACCGGCGACGAGGTACCGCACGGGAAGCCGCATCCCGCGCCCTACCACCAGGCTGCGGGGATGCTCGGCGTGGACCCGGCCGCCTGCGTGGCCATCGAGGACTCGCCCACCGGGGTGCGCTCGGCCGTGGCGGCCGGCGTGCCGACGGTGGCGGTGCCGCACGTCGTCGCGGTGCCGCCGACGGCCGGTGCCGTGCACCTCGACACCTTGGCCGGGGTCACCCCTGCGCGGCTGGCCGAGTTGGCGGCCTCACTCGTCGTCCGGTGAGGCGGCGCCCGACCGGGCGGGGTCGAGCGCGACCAGCCCGGAGTCCTCGGGCAGCGGCGGGGGAGTGCCGCCGAACTCGGGGCAGTACTCGCGGAAGTCGCACCAGTCGCAGAGTCGGGAGACCCGCGGCCGCCAGTCCCCGGTGCGTGCGGCGCGGACGACGGCGTCCCAGATGGCGCGCACGTTGCGCTCGACGGCGAGCAGGTCGCGCTCGTCGGGGGCGTACCGGACGACCTCGCCGTTGCCGAGGTAGACGAGCTGCAGGAGCCGGGGGACCTCCCCGTGCAGTCGCCACAGCACGAGCGCGTAGAACTTCATCTGGAACAGGGCCTTGGCCTCGAAGGCCTCGCCGGGGGAGCGGCCGGTCTTGTAGTCGACGATGCGCATCGCACCGTCGGGGGCGACGTCGAGCCGGTCGACGTAGCCGCGCAGGGTCAGCCCGTCGACCTCGGTCTCGACGTAGAGCTCGCGGGCCGCCGGCTCCAGGCAGGTGGGATCCTCGAGCTCGAACCACGACTCGACGAGGGTGCGGGCCCCGGCGAGCCAGGACTCCTCGGTGAGCTCCTCGTGGTCGTCGACCATCGCGGCGAGCTCGGGGCGCTCCTCGACCAGGGCCCGCCACCGGGGCTCCAGCAGGGCCGTCGCGGCCTCGGGGGTGCGCTGGGCGGCGGGGAGCTCGAAGAGGTGCTCGAGGACGGCGTGGACGAGGGTGCCGCGGGCGGCGGCGGGGGACGGTGGACCCTCGAGCCTGTCGATGGTGCGGAACCGGAAGAGCAACGGACACTGCTTGAAGTCCGCGGCGCGGCTCGGCGACAGGGCGGGGGTCATGAGGCACACGCTAGGCCGACGGTCCGACACCGGCGCGGCGCCACCCCGGCGGAGGGACTCAGTCCGCCGGGTCGTAGCCGAGGTTCGGGCCCAGCCAGCGCTCGGCCGTGGGTAGGTCCCAGCCCTTGCGGACCGCGTAGTCCTCGACCTGGTCCCGGCCGAGGCGGCCGACGACGAAGTACTGGCTCTCCGGGTGGGAGAAGTACCAGCCCGTCACCGAGGCGCCGGGCCACATCGCCATCGACTCCGTGAGCCGCACCCCGGTGGCCTCCTCCCCGCCGAGGAGCGAGAGCAGGGTGACCTTCTCGGTGTGGTCCGGGCACGCCGGGTAGCCCGGGGCGGGCCGGATGCCGCGGTAGCGCTCCGAGATCAGCTCCTCGGGGGTGTGCCGTTCGTCGCGGGCGTAGCCCCAGACCTCGCGGCGCACCCGTTCGTGGAGGCGCTCCGCGAAGGCCTCCGCCAGCCGGTCGGCGAGGGCTTCGAGGAGGATGGCGGAGTAGTCGTCGAGCTCCGCCTTGAACGCCTCGACCCGCTCGTGGAGACCGATCCCCGCGGTGACGGAGAAGGCGCCGACGTAGTCGGGAACTCCGGTGTCCCGGGGCGCGACGAAGTCGGCCAGCGCCTTGTTCGCGACCCCCTCGCGGTGCCGGCCCTGCTGGCGCAGCGTGTGCAGGCGCGCGACCACCTCGGTGCGGTCCTCGTCGGCGTAGACCTCGATGTCGTCCCCCACGGACGCCGCCGGGAAGATGCCGACGACGCCTCGGGGCGACACCCACCGCTCGGCCTCGATCCGGTCGAGCATGGCGAGCGCGTCGTCGAGCAGGCGCCGCGCGGCGTCAGCGGTCGCGGGGGCGTGGAGGACGTCGGGGTAGCGGCCCCGGATCTCCCAGGCCGCGAAGAACGGTGTCCAGTCGATGTACGGCCGCAGCTCCTCCACGGGGCAGCTCTCCCAGGCACGGGTGAACTGGGTGGCGCCGCGGAACGGGCCGCTGTCGCGCGCACCGCCCCAGCGGTCCCCGGTCTGCTGGGCGAGCAGGTGCGGACGCTCGGGACGGTGCGCCTCCCAGTCGATGCGGGGCGCGTTGCCCCGCGCCTCGGCGAGCGGGGCGAGCGGCCGTTCGCCCGCGCGGGCGGCGTGCCGCTCGCGGATGGCGGCGTAGTCCTCGGTCACCTCCTCGAGCAGGGCGGGGCGGGCCTCGTCGGAGAGCAGTCGGCTCACCACCGGGACCGACCGGGAGGCGTCCTTCACCCAGATGACCGGGCCGTGGTACTGCCCGTCGACCTTGACCGCCGTGTGGGCGCGTGAGGTCGTCGCGCCGCCGAGGAGGAGCGGGATCTCGAACCCCTGGCGCTCCATCTCCGCCGCGACGCCCACCATCTCGTCCAGGCTCGGGGTGATCAGCCCGGACAGTCCGATGACGTCGGCGTCGACCTCGCGGGCGGTGTCGAGGATCTTCTGCGTGGGCACCATGACCCCGAGGTCCACGACGTCGTAGTTGTTGCACTGGAGCACGACGCCGACGATGTTCTTCCCGATGTCGTGCACGTCGCCCTTGACGGTCGCCGTGACGACGGTGCCGTTGCTCCGGCGGCTGGGCCCGGACTCCTGCTGTGCCTCGATGAACGGGACGAGGTGGGCGACCGCCTTCTTCATCACCCGAGCGGACTTCACGACCTGCGGGAGGAACATCTTGCCGTCGCCGAACAGGTCCCCGACGACGTTCATCCCGTCCATGAGCGGGCCCTCGATGACCTCGAGCGGCTCCCCGCCCGCGGCCTCGATCTCGAGGCGGAGCTCCTCGGTGTCGTCGACGACGTGGTCGTCGATGCCCTTGACCAGTGCGTGGGTGATCCGCTCGCGGACCGGGAGGGAGCGCCACTCCTCCGCGTGCGGGTCCTCGGCGCCGCCGTCGGCACGGTGCTGCTCGGCGACCTCGATGAGCCGCTCGGTGGCGCCGGGACGGCGGTCGAGCA
>Ga0316580_10000259_pt1 | contig 11310 bp, 6 predicted proteins | sample S0NA_2_FD_204519 | JGI IMG/M metagenome (GOLD analysis project Ga0316580, IMG submission 204519) | Rhizosphere microbial communities from salt marsh grasses in Alabama, United States - S0-2_160517rDrB | ecosystem: Host-associated > Plants > Roots > Rhizosphere | place: USA: Alabama | collected... | reverse complement strand
CAGGTTTCTCTTGAGCCGGCCGAATTCCAGACCGATTTCGCCGACTGCTTCGATCTGACCTTCACCGGCACCGGCGGCGCGCGCGTGCACGCCCAGCTCCTGCGCCCCCATGAACCGGCCGATGGTCACCCGGCGGTGATTAAATTCCACGGCTATTCAGCCAATGCCGGAAGCTGGTCCGAGAAACTGGGCTATGTCGCCGCCGGCTTCACCGTGGCCGCCATGGACTGCCGCGGCCAGGGCGGTCCCTCCGAAGATCGCGGCGGTGTGCAGGGCACGACCCTGCACGGCCACATCGTGCGCGGCCTCGACGGCCCGCCGCAGAACATGCTCTTCCGCCACATATTCCTGGACACCGTGCAGATGGCGCGCATCGTCATGTCCTTCCCTGACGTGGATGAAAACCGCGTCGGCGTCTACGGCGGCAGCCAGGGCGGCGGCCTGACCTTGGCCTGTGCGGCCTTAGAACCGCGCATTAAGCGCGCCGCGCCGCTCTTTCCCTTTCTCAGTGATTATCAGCGCGTGTGGGAAATGGACCTGGACAAGGACGCTTACGAAGAGCTGCGCTATTACTTCCGCCGCTTCGATCCCCTACACCAACGACAGGAGGCGATCTTCACCCAGTTGGGCTACATCGACGTGCAGCACCTGGCGCCGCGCATCAAGGCCGAAGTGCACCTCGCCTGCGGCCTGCGCGACGAGATCTGCCCACCTTCCTCGCAGTTCGCGGCCTACAATAAGATCCACTCTCCCAAGCGCATGATCCTCTACCCCGACTTCGGCCATGAAGATCTGCCGGGCTTCGACGACCACATCTTCAACTTTATGCTTCAGCTATAAAGCTTTATGCTTGGTTTATAGATTGCTCCCAGTGCTATTTAGGAGAAGTCGCTCATGGAAAATTATATAAAAGACCCGCACATCTGGCCTTGGCCTGATTCTCTAGACGCCCTGGTAGCCGCCCCCGACCACCACAAGCTGTTCATGGAAAATGAAAGGGTGCGTGTCCTCGAAACCCTGATTCCCCCCGGTGAAACCACGCCCGTGCATACCCATCGCTGGCCCAGCATCTATGTCATCCTCAGTTGGAGTGATTTTTTGCGCACTGATGATCAGGGTAACGTGATGGCTGATTCGCGCCAAAGTAAAGCCCTGGCCGCGCGGCCGTCCGTGCTCTGGGGCGAAGCCCTACCGCCGCATGCGCTGGAAAATGTAGGCGATCAGGACCTGCGCCTCATCAGCGTCGAGCTGAAAGAGCCCTCTTCTTAAAGCCAATTGCGAGACTGGTCTACCTCGCCTGAATGTCAATCCAATTGATTATTTTGCAGCCAGTTGATCACGCGCGCGGCGATCTCGCGGCTGTTTCTATCCAGCATCAGCAAATGCGTATTGCCGGAAATACCCAGCGACGGCAGGTGCAGCATCTTTGACCGGCCGCTCGCTTCTTCTACCAGCCGCACTGTCTCCTGGCAAGCCTCGTAGCGGCCCTGCATGCGTCGCACATCAAAATGATCGCCAAAGACGACTAGGATGGGCACATCCGCGAACAATGCGTTTACCTCGGCCCGATCGGTGGGGCAGCCAACGGGCTCGATCATGATTAGCGCCTTTAGCAGCTCTTGCCTCCGCTGCAATATCTCGGTACCCACAGCGCCGGCAGCCGAATGCACAACGAGGATCGCCGGGCCAATTTGCTCCAGAAGCACTGTCAGGGCCTTGGTTTTTAGCGCCGATCCAAAACGATCTCCCTTCCCGACACCGCCTGATCTCTTTCCTTTTTGAACGCCCACAGCCCCGCCTTCCCCGCTGCTAATGACCGTCGTATAGGAAGCAAGGAGCTGATCCAGGTATTCATAAGGGAATTTCGTATCCTCAAAAGGCTGGCCGGGCTCAAGGCCGATGCCCCAATCACGCCATGCCGCTTCATTGGACCAGCGCATCATGCCCGGCAGCGTTTCCGGCGCGGCGCTTCCGCTGCGCACATCCTCAAACGGCCGTAAATCAAAGCCGGAAACGGCGTAATTGGGTGGATCCATCACGTAAACGGCATATCCATGCCGCGCAAAGTTCTGCGCCCAACCGGCACGGCCGTCCGGCGTTGAAAGGTATATATAAGAAGTCAGACCGTGCCCCGGCAGCATTACGACCGGAGTTTGATGCCTTCTATCATCAGGTATGAGATAATGCACCGGTGCCTGATCAATTATATTCGACTTTGCGCCCCCCCCCCACGCCTTTCCCCGCCTACGTTTGAGGATACTTCTCTACCCCCGGCAAACAAGATTCCCATGCGCGACAGAACCAACGGCTCATCCGCCGCCCCCTCCGCGGGCACAGCGGGAGCAATCTCCGTTCCTATTCCCATTTTCCGTTTTCCACCTTCTGTTTTCTGTTTTCTATCTCCTGTCTTCCGTTTCTTGCCACCCGAACCGCCGCCGAGATCGACCGCCTCGGGATCTTCTGCCTCGCGGCCCTGATCGCCTGTCTCGGCGATCCAGCTGTCCAGAGCCGCGCGCATTCTAAAAAGTGCAGCTTCAGCCTCAGGCGGGGTCGCATTGATTAGGCCAGGTGCTATGAGATTATTCAGCTCGTAGGGATCGATCTGTAGATCATATAGTTCTTCTTCCTGCCTCCGCGAGTCAAAGACCTTAGCCTGCTGCGGGGTTAACTTTCCTTCGGCGAACAGCCGGCGCATCAGGTCGCGCACGGGATTGGTGCGGTCGTAATAGGCGCGTTCGATGAAGTGCGGCTGGTCCGGTTGGAAGCTGCGAATATAGCGGAAACGGCCGTCGAAAACCATGCGCACGCGGTCCAAGGAGGTCTCGATCCGGTCTCGGGCCATAAACACAAATTCGCGCTCCGGCGCTCCTTCCTCCAGGAAAGGCAGGCCTTGCAGCTCGGCCGTGGGAAGGCCGGCTAGGGCCACGGCTGAAGCGCTGAGATCGATCAGGCTGACCAGTTCCTCTGACCGGGTTCCCGGCTGCAGATTGCCGGGCCAGCGAATAACAAGGGGCACGCGGTAGCCGCCGTCAAAGGCCGACGCTTTGGCGCGAAAATCCTCACGGCCGTGATCGCCCGAAAAGGCCACCAACGTATCCGCCACGAGACCATCCGCCTGCACAAGTTCCAAAATGGCGCCGATCTTCTGGTCCAGCGACTGGATCGTCTCCAAATACGCCGCCCAATCTTCACGCGCCAACGGGTGGTCGGCGATATACGGCGGCAGAGTCTCAATCTGCTGCGGATCGATCTTTGGCCCCGCGCTGCTGCGGTAAGGCCGGTGCACCTCTCCCATATTGATCAGGGCGAAAAAAGGTTGATGCGCCCTGAGATCTGCCCAGGAATCCGAGTCCCAAACAAAGTCCGGTGCGCTAAAGTTCCAATCTGACTTACCGCTGGCCTTTAAACTTGTCTCTATGGGAAAACGCGTGATCTGCGCGCAAAAGTAGCCCGCCTCCCGCAAACGTTCCGGGATCAGCCGAACGCCGCCAGGGAGTTGGTACCCATCGTGGCGGTGACTGCGGTGGTGGTGCGCGCCGATGCTCGTCTGGTACATGCCTGTGATCAGCGCCGAGCGTGACGGAGAACAGACCGGCGAGGTAGAAAATGCATTGTCATAGATCCGCCCCTCCGCCGCCAGTTTATCGACATTGGGCGTGATCAAATCCCCATTGCCATAACAGGAAAACTCCTGCCCTAAATCTTCAGCAACAATCCATAGGATATTCGGCCGTTTGTCCACGCGATTCATCATGAACCTCCCAATGCGTCTGCTTCAAGCTGTTGCAAATCAACTCCATAGAGTAAGGGTTCGCCGTTCATGAAGCGCTGAACCTGGGCTTCCACGAACCGCTCAATTCGCTCCTGGCGCTGCGGGGTGAAGGAAGCCATGTGCGGTGTGATCAGCAGGCGCGGCGTATGCCACAGGGGATGCCCTTCCGGCGGTGGCTGGGGATCGGTCACATCCAGAGCCGCTCCGCCCAGTTCGCCCGCTTCCAGTAGCTGCATCAACGCCTGCGTATCCACCAGTTTGCCGCGGCTGACATTGACCAGTACGGCGTGACGCGGTAAGGCGTGCAGCAGCGGCAGGTCAACCAGTTGGGTTGTTTCCTTAGTCAGCGGCAAGGTCACAAAACATAAATCACTGTCGGGCAGCACTTTGCGCCACGAGTCATCAGTTATCAATTGGTCCACGGCGTTCTCTTTTTCGGCCGTTCGCGATCTATCCATCGCTCGTACATAGATGCCCAGGTTTTTCAAAATCGCAGCGATTTCACGGCCGATCATGCCTAAACCCAAAATCAGCGCTGTTTTGGGAGCCGGCAGCAGCTCCACGTGAGCCCGTTTCCAGGCTTCCTTTTCCTGCATGCGCGCCGCTTCCGGCAGGCGGCGAATCACAGCGAAGGCCATGCTCACCGCGTGGATGGCGATAACGTCGGAGAAAATAGGCGCGCGCGTGACCACGGATGCCTTCTCGAACAACACCGGGCTGGCCAGGTTGTTTACCCCGGCTACCAGGCTCTGCACCCAATGCAAGTTATCCGCTTCCGGCAGGCATGGCTGCAAATAGCGCGTACCTATAAAAGCGTCAGCTTCGGCGCATTGGGCCAACGCTATTACTTTTGTACTGGCGACCACCACTTCCGGTCCTAGATCGGCCAGGCGCTGCAAATGTTCTTGCGAAGGTCGTGATCGGCCGTACATCAACAAGAGCTTTTTCATCTTACTCCATAGGATAGTCAATCGGATCCCAGCCGATACTGATCACACGCCCCGCGTCGTCGTAACGCGCGCAGGCATCGCCAATCATGGCCACCCGGCCATTCTCATCATAAGCTATAAAAACCTGCCCCACCCTCATAATTCTACCTGAAGCGTCGCGTTCTAAATCGGTTATTCCGACCTGCGATGCCCGGCCGTCCTCGCCGTAGGTTATATCGGCAATACCAATTGCGGCCATACGGCCGTCAGCGTCATACGCTATAGGATTGATACCGATGACCATCTATCGATCATATCCTAATTTTTATCACTTGAAGGGTTAAAAATTCTACAGTATCAACCCATTCCTTCCAAGCACCCCTTATACGCAACCAATTCACAGCCATCTTACGGTCATCAGGAATTTTCTTAGATAAAATCACTACTATACGAATAAATAAAGTTACGCAACCCAAGCTCCTTACAGCGCTGTCTGCAAACCGGCATAAAAAAAACTGATCTTCTTGACAACGGCAAAAAGATCAGTTAGTATATTTACAAATAGTCTAGTTGAACTTGATTAAAGGTGTTTTAGTGGCTAAATCAACATTTATTGGCCGCCAAAAAGAACTGGAGTTGCTCGACAGCCTGTGGGGCTTACCGCGGGCAACTTTGCTTATTCTATACGGCCGTCGCCGAGTTGGCAAAACGAGATTACTAACCCATTGGTTGAACCGCCATGCGGACAAGGGTCTTTACTGGATGGCCGAGGCCACTTCCGCTCTTGAGCAGCTGCGTTCTTTCTCTCAGGCCATCATTCATTATATCGATCCCGAAACCCCCACCCCGGAAGATTTCACCTATTCCACCTGGGAACAGGCCCTGCGCCAGGTTGCCCTACATGCCGAAAAAGAGCGTATGTCGCTCTTTATTGACGAGGTGACCTATCTCATGGACGTGAACCCCGGATTCGTGGGCACCCTGCAAAAAGCGTGGGACCATTGGCTCAGCGACTCCAACCTCATGCTGGCCCTCTCCGGCTCGCAGATGGGCCTGATGCAGAAGAAAATCCTGGCCTACGATGCGCCGCTTTACGGCCGTGATACGGCCCAGGTTCGTCTCTCGCCCATGCCTTTCAGTTCGACTAAAAAATTCTTCCCCGACTACAGCGCCGCCGATCGCGTGGCCATTTATACCATGTGGGGCGGCGTGCCCGCTTATTGGGAGCGCCTGGACCACAATCTATCGGTGATGGAAAACTTGCAGCGCCAGCTCATGCCCTATCAATCCTGGATGATCGACGAGTCACGCACCCTTTTGCAGGACTTCATTACCGAGCCGCACAACTACGTGGCCGTCCTGCGCGCCATCGCCGACGGCCTGCAGTCCTTGGGCGAAATATCCGAACGCGCCGGCCTTTCCGGCAACCACACCTCTTTCTACCTCAGCGTCCTGCGTGATGCCGGCTTCGTGCAGCGCAAGGTGCCGATCAGCCAGCTCGAACAAGAGGACTCGCGCCGCGGCCGTTACTTCGTCGTCGATCCCTTCCTGCGCTTCTATTACCGCTTCCTGGCCGCCTTCCAATCAAAACTGGCCCTGGGGCAGCAGCAGCAAACGATCCACGCCATCGAAGAAGCGCTGCCGCAGTTCATCGAGGCCAACACCTGGCGCGAGCTTTCCCGCAACTGGCTGCTGGAAGCGAGCGCCAACGGCGAATTTCCCCTGCCCGTGGAGAGCGTGGGCAGTGAATGGAAGCGCAATTTCATGGTTGATGTCGTCGGCCTGGACAAAGCCAGCAAGAGCATCATCCTCGGCGACTGCTTCTGGCGCGAAGAACCGGTGGGACTGGAATCCGTTCAGGAACTGGTGCGTAAGACGCGATCCGCCCTGCCCTACACTGACCAGTGGAGCGTTTACTATGTCATCTTCTCCGCCAGCGGCTGGACGGCCGAAGCGGAGGAAAAAGCACAAGCCGTCATCGAGGAGGTAGCCGCCTCGGGCAAGCGCCGCTCCTGGCGCCCCGTGGGCATCCGTCTCGTCAACTTACAAAAATTGGATTCGGACTTAGATCGTTGGGCGAATGGCTAACTGCCGGCCAGGCGCACAAACGGAGGCAATCACTATAGGAATAATTCCGGCAAAAAAAGACCATGTGATTTGGGCTAATCACATGGTCAGGGGCGATGGGATATTAATCACCATCTGTGTATGTATTATGTAGATTATCATCTAAATGGTAATCTCGTCAAGCACATCTTACCTGATCGCCCCCCTTTTTTGCAAATTAAATATTAAAAATAGCCAAATTCGCCGTTTTTCGGCGTCTGGTTAGCTTCATGCCCCAACTCACCGGGTTCCCGTTCGGCCTTCCGGCGCTGTCCATGAAGGGTCCCTGTTTACCTTAGGGTTGCAGGTGGCGTTCTCTTTCGTGGCCGGCGTGGGGAAACTGAGCAGTGAAGCGACAGGGCCCCTAAAAGCAAAAAAGCCAGTGCTGCAACACTCGCTTTCCTTGCTGAATTTTATTGGTTGAACCGCATATTTCGCTGGTTTAGGTGCTGCAACACCTTCGGCGCGAAGCCCCTTAAGTGGGGAGGGGGATTTTGTATCTCCCGCGCGGTTTCTTAGACGCACAATGGAGGATAGCACAGACCGATCTTGGTGTCAATGGATCAGGGGATTTCGGATGTGAGTTTGCGCTCACAAAACTAAATACTAAACACTAAATACTAAAAACTGATCACCGTTCACTAAAATCGGTCTGTCTTCGCGCATGGACGCGACAACCAGGCCCTCCCAGCAATTGATAAACGCCCAGAAAGAACTGGCCCGCCGCCGGCAGATGGCCGGCGTTCGGTTGCCAGTTACCAGTGGCCAGTTACCAGTGGCCAGTAATCAGTGGCCTGTTGCCAGTAATCAGGGTTCGGCCGAATCCAATAAATCCGCAATCATCACATCCGACATCCCACATCCGACATCCCACATCAATAAATCCGCACTCCTCAATCCTCAATCCTCAATCCGCATCTCCCCCACCCTCGCCGCCCACTGCCTGGATCGCCGGCATCGCTATCATGGGGCGGCGCTCGACGGGCCTTATCGTCTGTACAAAATATTGGGGGCGCTGGACAAAGACGGCCGTGGCTGGCTGGCCAACGGCGACGTTGAAGCAGCCTTAACCCGCAAAGAGAGCCCCTTCTACATTTACGGCCGTCGCCAGCTCAAAATCATCCTGCGCCGCGGCGAAGGTTTATTCTGGCAGCGCGTGAAGAGCAAAGGCCAACTGCGCATTCGCCTTGTCTCCCGCGCCAAGCTGCTTGAGGCACTATCCCCTGAATATCGACTTCGCGGTCGCGAAGTCGATATCCCCCTCACCTATCTGCTCGGGTCCGGCCGCGGCCGCCAGGCCGACGCTAACGCCGCGCTTTACGCCGCCGTACAGGCCGGCCATTTACGGCCGGATAAGACGTCATCGGGCGTCGAGAAACCGCGTCCGATAAGTCGCGCCCGTCTGCAAGAGCTGGCCGGCTGCTCCACTTATCGCCAGCGCAGCTACGAACGGCGGATGCACATCACCGTCGAGCGCAACATCCACATCCTGGGCGCGCACAGCGACTATAAATTAAAACGGGCACGACAACATTTCGGCCTGCCCGCTTATAAACACACCGACTACGCGGGAAAAATCGACCGCCACCGGCGCGGCGCCTCCTACATCGCCGTGCGCCTGCCAAATAGTTATCACCTACCAGACGCTATTCACGTCGTGCATTCGCAGCGACAGCGTACGATCAACCGCACTTTGGACGGCCTCTGCCACATGGGCAGCGGGGGCAGCGACAGAGAAGCGATCGTGCGCCATTACTACCGTGATGCGGCGACGGCCGTGCGCGCCGGAAGAAGCGACCAGGATACCCCCGCCTACTGGCCGATAGCGAAGAACGGCCGCACCCGCCTCTGGCAAAATGGTGCAGAGTGGCAAGCTGGTAGGGAAGAAAAGGCGTGTAGAGATAAAGGATTCATTCCCCATTCCGAATTCCGCTCTCCGCATTCAGTAAATCCGCAATCAAAGGGGGGTGATCTGAATTAGACTGTTTCAAGGGCAAACTAAAATAATCCTAAAAGCGGTTTAAACCACTTATCCAGCTTTCGCGATCGTCCAGAATCCAGGATATTCCGGACGAAAAACCCGCAAGAACAATCCAGGGAACTGTTTTTAGGTCACAGGCAGGCAATCTGATCACCCAGCCCTGAAGACGACTGTTCCGCGAAGAAGCCATGTTCCAATATTCATCAAACCCCATTCAGTCATTGGGTTGGGATGGGCATGTTTCCATGTGCAGATAACGCTGGCACTCTTCTTCTGTCAGGGATCGCGTGACGCGGGATTGGCCCAGCGCTACCAGTTCTTCTATGTCCAGGACGAATAGACGCACTGTGCCATCCCGACCGGCCGTCGCCAGATACTTGCCGTCCGGCGTTATGGCGATGTCCATCAGCCCAATTGGCTGAATGGTTAAAGTGAGTAATTCCTGACCTGAGGCAGCATCCCACACTTTCGCCGTGCCGTCCTCCCCCGCCGTGGCCAGGCGCGACCCATCGGGCGTGAAAGCAACGCCATAGACGCTGCCTGTATGGCCGATAAGGGTATATAGCTCATCGAGGCTGACGCCCTCTCCGCTGACATCTGTCCCTTCCGATACCTCCCAAACCTTTGCCGTACCGTCAAAAGCGCCGGTGGCCAGGCGCGACCCGTCGAAGTTGAAGGCCAGATTGATAACGGCGCTGTCAGGATGTGCTGGCACATCAAAGACCATTCGGCCGTCTTCAGTCGACCATATTTTCACCGTGCCGTCTGCCCCGGCCGTGGCCACGAAGGGTCCTACTGGGTGAAAAGCCACCTTGACCACGCCTTCATGCGGTGGGGAGGTGGTCGTGCCCGAAATATGGCCTTCCAGCGTAAATAACTCACGGCCGTTGGCGGCATCCCAGATTTTTGCCGTCAGATCATCGCTGGCCGTGGCAATTAGCTCCCCATCGGGGCTGAAAGCGACGCCGGTGACCCCGTTGTAAACCGTTTCCCCGCTCAACCCTGGAGCATGCCCATGTAGAGTGAAGTGCTCCTGGCCTGTTTCGCCATCATATACCGTGGCCTTGCCGGCGGCATTACTGGCTATAAATCGCCTTCCATCCGGGCTGTAAGCAACGGCGCGCACGCCGTTTGCAGGATCCCCATCACCTACAGCGAGCAGCTGACGGCCAAAGTTTTCGGCCGCCGGGTCTGCGATATCCCATACCCTGGCTGTTCCGTCGATGCTGCCGCTGATCAGCCGTGTTCCTTCGGGATTAAAAGCCACGCTGTAAACGTCTTTCTCATGATCGTCTATCGTGAGCAGCTCTCGTTCAGGTCTCAAATCCCAGATCCTGGCCGAACCATCATAACTGGCCGAGGCCAGGCGCTCGCCGTCGGGACTGAAGGCCACTCCCAGGACAAGCCCGGCATGACCGGATAGGGTGAACAGTTCCTCGCCCGAGATGGCGTCCCACACGATAACCTGTCCATCAACGCCGGAGGTAGCTATCCGATCTCCCTCCGGGCTAAAAGCGGCCCAAAGGACAAACCCATGGTGGCCGTCCAGGACCATCTGTTCCGTGCCGCTCGCGGCGTCCCATAGTCTGACTTTCATGCTGCTGGTGGCCAGGCGCTCGCCGTCGGGACTGAAGTTGACGCGGCTGACGACGTCATCATTCCCGACCAGGGTGAGCAGTTCCTCATGTGTATTGGCATCCCATACCTTGGCCGTTCCATCGACGCTGGCCGTGGCCAGGCGCTCCCCCGCCGCGTCGTAGGTCACGAACCACATCGGTGCCTCGTGGGCCAGGAACGAGCTTAGCAGTTCTCCCGTTTCCGCGTCCCATATTCTGACATGGCCATCGTACGCCCCATTGGCCGCCAGCAGGTTCCCGTCGGGGCTAAATTGAACGGCCGTCAGTTCAGCTCCATCGTCGATCAGCGTGAGCAAGCGCTCACCGCTTTGTGCATCCCAGACGATGACTTTGCCATCATAGCTGGCCGTCGCCAACCGCTTTCCATCAGGGCTGAAGCTAATGCCGAAGGTTTCCCCTTCGTGTCCCCCCAGGGTCAGCAGTTCCTCACCTGTATCGGCATCCCAAACTTTGGCAAGATTATCTCCGCCTGTCGTTGCCAATCTACTCCCATCAGGGCTGTAGGCTAGGAAAAAGAAAGGCTCTCCGTGCCCGCGCAGCGTCTGCAGCACGCGCGAAGATTGAATCGCCTGGTGTAAAGCATTCTCCGCTTCCAGGGTTTGAGCCATCGTTAAAGCTTGCAGCGCCAACAAGATAGATCGTTCTGCATCCACGCCAAGCTGGTTCAGGGCTGTAGCGGCCAGTTCGCGAGAGCTTGCTACATCAGCCTGTTCCTCGGCCAGTGCCTGGGCCGTGGCCCTATGTTCAGCTTCACTGGCAGCTTCTGCCTCTCGTGTAGCTGCGATAAGCGCATTTTGGGTGGATTGTTGGGCAAAAAATAACGCTGCAATGGCCAGAATTGCGGCGACGCCCAGGGCCCCGGCTAGGATAAGCGCCCGCCGCCGC
>Ga0316580_10000258_pt1 | contig 11339 bp, 7 predicted proteins | sample S0NA_2_FD_204519 | JGI IMG/M metagenome (GOLD analysis project Ga0316580, IMG submission 204519) | Rhizosphere microbial communities from salt marsh grasses in Alabama, United States - S0-2_160517rDrB | ecosystem: Host-associated > Plants > Roots > Rhizosphere | place: USA: Alabama | collected... | reverse complement strand
CATCGTGACCCAATATTTAAGGATGTGTGAACTATTTGAGATCATATAAAAAACAGTATTGTACATCCTTAATATTGGGTCACTGCGGCATATTGTGATAGTTGATAAACATATCGCCTTTTTTGAAAACACATGGCGATGATCCTTCCTTACCGACTTCGGATGAAAAAAATTCCATGTTATTAGTTCATAAAAAATTAGGGGATGTCTTTCACAGGTCTCACTTTAAGCCAGTTGCCGAAACCAACTCCCCCACAAAGCTTCCGACAACAACTTTACTCTTTATTTTAACCGGCATTCTTCGTTCATCTGCAGTAACCCACAACTGAATTTTAGCATCCTTGCTTTTTTCAAACACACCACCAATATGTTTCAGCTCGGGTTCTATGAGATAAGTGTCGTACGTACCACTTTTCAGTTTTAGCATTTCCCTTTTGATGACAGATAGCTTACCGATGACACATTTTTTTCCATCCGTTACCGGACGCTCAATTTTTGATGTTTTTTTAAAATCGAAAAAACGAACAAAATAGAATGCGGATAATGGATCAAATGATCCGGGCATTATGTCAATTGGCGGCCGTCTTTCATTAAGATTGGTATATTGGGCTTTGTTGTCCTGCCAATCGAATTTCACAATTACATCCCTATGAGAGTTTCCTTCTCGCTGTTTTTTTTTATACAGCACCGAATGGGTCATTTCAATGTTTGTATAGGCATCTATTCTGTCCCGCACCTTATAAAAAGCATCGATAAAGGCATTTGATTTTGCCGTCATTAAAAAATGGTAGGTTTTAACACCATCCATGGTTTCCATGGGAAGTACTTCAAGAACGCTCTCACCAGCCGGTATAATCGTCCATTTAAGCACAAACGTCAGTTTCTCACCTGGGTGAAATGGAGAATCTTTCTCCCCGGCTATGATATCATGGCTTGAACCTAAAATCGTAATAAATACAATGATGAATGTGATTGGTCTAAATATTTTCACTCGGATATGTTAACCTATGTTTCAATATATAAATACACCGTTATAACAAATGCGCAAACTCTGTTTGAATAACATCAAACAGTTCCTCGCCAATGGCAAGCCCAAGATCGATAAACTGTGGACCGTATTTTTTCCCGGTATTTGTCCGGAATGTGTGCTTTATTTTGGCAAGTTTTTCCATTCCTTCCGGGTAAAGCTCAATAAATTGTGCAATAGGAATGTTATGAAAGGAAACCATGGCCCAAACCGTATCTGTAAAATTATCAGGCCCCCATCTAAATTTATCGGCATCATAAAGGCAGTCGGATACAAGCGCACCTTCAGAGGTATTTGCTTTTACGGTCTTTTTAAAGGCTTCATGGTTGCGAATCGCCCGGCAGATATCATCGACTTCATGGGATTTAAAAGGAAACGCTTGAAGGACCTGTCTTGCATAGTCAGCCCCTTTAACTGCATGATTTTCATGTTTACGCTGAATATCATGGAGAAGGCTTGCACATTGGACGATGATGACCCTCTGATTAATATAATTGTCCGAGCGTCCGGCAAGCTTATTTTCAATAATCATCAAAGCACCGGCATCAATTGCTACCTTTAATGCGTGTTTAATGCCGTGCCCTAGATCATTTTCTAATTTCTCGGCAACTAATGATCGTAATTTTTCGGTAAATGCATTTGTCTCAAAATATTGTAAGGACAATTCATTTGCATGAGAATGGTCTTGATAAAAATCAGGGGGTGGATACTGAGAAACAATTTGGCGGGCTCGTTGACGAATACGAGTATAAATAATTTCCATTTGGTTCCATTTTTTAAAAATTTATTCTATTTAGACCTCAAACTTGACCTTTTAAAAAATTAAACCTCAATTAGATTCAGATAGTTATGGGCACTAACTAGGGGTCAAAGAAAAAAGTTTGCCACAAACCTTCCATTTGCCGTCTTCTTTAATCACATGAATGATCTCATCGATTTTATGAGTTGAGCCGATGTTAAAAATTTTGGCAACAACCGGGTAAACAGAATTTATTGCAACTCTTATTTTACCGGTTATTCGGATGGCAGCTTCGGTATCATTTTTTGAAATGGTTTCGGTTTGTATATGATAAAGTTTGTGTTTCAAAAAATTTATTTCAAAACCGCGCTCTCTGGCTGTTTTGGCAGCAGAATACAGATATTCATCGACCACATTAGTATCTTCAGAAGCAAGCAGTTTTTTACAGATTCTTTTTGTCATTGACTTGTCAAGCATAAAATATGATTTGCTAAATTCTACAACGGCTTTATTTGGTGAATCTTTGGCATCTGCCATAGAAAAAATTATTTGAACAACAAACCCGATGATTAGAACCAGTATAATACCTACGCTTCTGTTTAACCGGACCATCTAATTTACCTCCCTTTTTTTTATTAATAGAGACTCAAAGTTTTTTAGACAACAATATAAGCTACTAAGGTAATTCAGTTTTAAATACAAAAGCAACATTTAATACACTCAATTTAAGTTAAAAAGTGTCTGATACCATGGAATAAGTAGGGAAACAAGAATAAATTGTTTGATTCATTTCCTATGGTAAAAGAAGACTTTTCCTTTGACACATGAACCAGTTTTTTTTATAGTCTTAGTTTATTTTGGTTTTTTAAAGCTACTTTGGTCGTTTCATAACAATTTCTTTCTTGGGTGTTAGATTTCCATGGATTATGAAGGTTCAAAGGGGCATTCGTATCAGAAAAAGTCCTCCAACGATAAACTAACGTCGTTAGGACTGTGTCTCGGGGCTTCTACAGTTTCCATCGTTCAGCTGGAGCAAGGACAGGATTCCAGGACATGCGAGACGATAACGCATAATAATAATCCGCGAATTGTAAACAGCTCACTCTATCCTCATGAAGGGGACCCCAAAAAGACCCTACTTCGCCTTATCAACAGTCTTGACCTGAATAAATTCGATAGAATTGTCGCCACCGGCAGGAGATTCCGCTCGTTTGTCAATCTTACGTCAATACCCGAACCTGAAGCAGTGGAATATGCCTACCGGCATATTAAACCGGCGGATATTCTCTGTCCGGCGATTGTCTCCGCCGGTGGAGAGACGTTTATGGTGTATGTTCTGAATCGTTTCGGTCAGATTTCCAATGTTCTTACCGGTAATAAATGTGCATCTGGAACTGGCGAATTTTTTCTTCAGCAACTGCGTCGAATGGATGTAACGCTGGAAGAAGCTACCCAGTGGGCTGCCGCAACCGAACCGTATCACGTGTCAGGACGTTGTTCGGTTTTTTGTAAGTCCGACTGTACCCATGCCACCAATAAAGGTATTCCTAAATCAAGAGTTACCGCCGGCCTCTGTCGAATGATGGCCAATAAAATTTTGGAGCTCTTAAAAAAGGTGGAAAGAAAAAACATCATCATCACCGGAGGAGCAGCAAGGAATCATATGATGATTGAGCGTCTTCGCGAGGAGATCCCCGGGTTAATTGTTCCGGACGAAGCCCCATATTTTGAAGCACTGGGAGCCGCGCTGTGGGGACTGGAACACGAAACAAGCAAATTAACCGGCATATCAGAATTATTAAACACCGAAACGTCATCATTTGACACATTGCCATCCTTAAGAGACTTCAACCATATGGTGGAATTTAAATCCATTGAAAAGGGAGAAATCCAACCCGGTGACATTTGCATTCTAGGTCTTGACGTCGGCTCGACCACCACCAAGGCCATTCTCTTGCGAAAATCTGATGATGCACTGCTTGCCTCTGTTTATCTGCGTACCAGCGGAGATCCGGTTGGTGCTTCAAGGCAGTGTTATCGCATCATTCTTGACCAGGTTAAACAAAAGGTTCATCCTTCTGAAATAACCATAGAAGGATTAGGCGTCTGCGGTTCCGGCAGACAGATTGCCGGGCTTCACGCACTTACGGACGGAATTATCAATGAAATCATCGCCCACGCGGCTGCCGCAGTTTATTTTGATCCCAAGGTGGATACTATCTTTGAAATCGGAGGACAGGACGCCAAGTACACTTACATTACCAATTCAGTGGCTTCAGATTATGCCATGAACGAAGCATGTTCAGCCGGCACCGGTTCTTTTTTGGAAGAATCAGCCCAAGAAACACTGGGCGTGAAGATGGAGGATATTGCAGACATTGCCCTCAAAGGTAAACATCCGCCAAATTTCAACGACCAGTGTGCCGCATTCATCACCTCTGATATAAAGACTGCTATCCATGAGGGGGTTAAGCATGAAAATATCGTTGCCGGGCTGGTTTATTCCATTTGCATGAACTACTCAAACCGGGTTAAGGGAAACCGCCCTGTGGGAGAGAAAGTGTTTATGCAAGGCGGTGTCTGTTACAACCGGGCCATTCCATTAGCTATGGCGTCCCTTGTGGGAAAACCGATTATCGTTCCTCCTGAGCCGGGGCTAATGGGTGCTTATGGCGTAGCGTTGGAAGTCAAAAAACGAATTGGAAATGGGTTGTTACCTAAACAGCATTTTGACCTGGAAATTTTGCAGAACCGGCAGGTAAAATATGAGAAATCATTTACTTGCAAAGGGGGAAAAGAAAAATGCGACCGCAGATGTAACATTGCCATGATAGAACTTGAGGGTAACACATATCCATTCGGCGGAGCCTGTAATCGGTATTATAATTTGCGTCATAATATTAGATATAATGTTAAAAAATTGGATATGGTGCGACTGCGGCAGCAACTTGTCTTTGAAAAGTATGGTATTCAACCGGTTATCGATGCAAATCAGGATGTCCCCGATAAAAAGAAAAAGAAAATCCAGAAAAGAATCGGTATCAACAGAAGTTTTGTAGTCAACACGTATTATCCTCTCTATTCAGCATTTTTTACTAAGCTCGGGTTTAAAATTGTCGTTCCGGATTCCTACTCTAAGAAAGGAATTGACCAAAAAAATGCTCCTTTTTGCTATCCTGCTGAACTTGCGCACGGTTTTTTTCATACCCTAATTGAAATGAAAAGCCCACCGGAATATATTTTTCTGCCCCATTTCAAGGCCCTTCCAATCTCGGATGGCAACTCCAGTGCACAGGTCTGCCCTTTTGTTCAAGGGGAAACCTTCTATCTTCAAGCTGCATTTCGTCAAAAACTCAATGAATTAAAAAACAAAGGCACAAAAATTCTTACCCCGCTTCTTGATCTGACGAGTGGTTTGGAAGCAGCCAAAAGGCCATTGATAGAAACGGCTCTTCAAATGGGAGTCGGACGAAGAGCTGCAATATCTGCGTTCAAAGCTGCCTTGAATCGACAAACGGCATGTACGGCGGAAATGAGCAAGATGGGAGACAAGTTGCTGCAACAACTCGAGTCCGATCCAAATAAGATCGCTGTTGTAATTTTCGCACGACCATACAATGGATTTGTTGAAGAAGCGCATATGGGGATTCCCCACAAGCTTGCATCAAGAGGCATCGTGGTCATCCCCTTTGATTTTCTTTTATTTAATCATGAAAAATCAAAACGCCATATGTACTGGGGGATGGGTCAGCGTATCCTTCAGGTTGCCAAGTTAGTTAAAAGGCATCCTCAACTTTTTGGAACTTTTATCACTAACTTTTCCTGCGGCCCGGACTCGTTTATTATTGGATACTTTAGGGACATCATGGGTCGAAAACCATCTCTGACGTTAGAACTGGACAGTCATACCGCCGATGCCGGTCTTGAAACCCGCATCGAAGCGTTTATCGATATCATATCTGCATACCAGCAACTGACAGCAAAACAAAATGTTGATTCAAAGAAACGATCATTCGTTCCCGCTCGCACAAAACTGGAAAATGGCATTCCGAAGGTGATCACGTCTTCAGGCGAAACTCTGCCCATGACCCATCCGCGCGTGAAACTATCGATCCCATCAATGGGGAAACTTACGACCGAAGCTCTTGCAGCTATATTTCGCGCTTTCGGTTTCAATGCCATCGCTCACCCTCCATCAGACGAAGCCATTCTGAAACTTGGACGGGCAAATACATCCTGCAAAGAATGTCTGCCCTTAATCCTCACAACAGGAACCCTACTCAGTTTTATCCGTAACGAAAAAAAAGAGGACGACATTCTAATTTATTTTATGCTCACCGGTTCTGGTCCATGCCGATTTGGTCAATATCGGATTTTCATGGAAGATCTGATAAAAAGACAAGAAATACCGGATGTTGCCCTCTTTTCATTAACATCAGAGAATTCCTATGCCGGATTGGGAAACGATTTTCATTTAAAAGCATGGTGTGGTGTGATTGTATCTGACACCATGGAAGACATTCGATCAATGTTATTGGCCAATGCTGTTGACGTAGAATCGGCCATCCAAATTTTTAATAAAGAATGGGATTTAATTATTCGTAAATTCGAAAGAGGGGATTTTTCTCAGCTTGAAACACAGCTTACCCATACAGCCGAACAACTCCACGAAATTCCCCTGAAGCTCCCACCGAAAGAAGTACCGACAATCTCTCTTGTAGGTGAGATATTCGTACGCAGAGATGAATTGTCCAGACAGTATCTGACAGAACGGCTTGCGAAAAGCGGGTTCGCCACCATCTGTTCACCCATAGAGGAGTGGGCGCTCTATTCCGATTATTTGGTGGATAAAGGACTTGTGGATTATACCATGTCAATTCGGGATAAGCTGTCTTTTTTGCTTAAAAAATTGTATATGGCCCGACATTCAAAGCGGATCAAATCGATATTGGCAAACTCAGGGCTGGCACATGCGAAGCCCTTAAACATTCGATCAATTATCAACAATGCTTCTCCTCATTTATCACTCAATCTAGCCGGTGAAGCCATTCTGACAATAGGGAGCTCCCTTACTGAAATTGCATCACACACTTGCGGTGTCATTGCCATCGGTCCTTTTGGATGCATGCCAAACCGACTGGCAGAAGCCATCCTTAATGAAACCATGACTCACCAAGGCAAGCTGGCAACAGACCCAAATAACAAAAAACTTCGATCTGTGCTCACCAATATTGATGACCTGCCTTTTCTGGCCATTGAAAGTGACGGCTCACCTTTTCCCCAACTTATCACAGCAAAACTGGAAAGCTTCTGTTTACGAGCAATGAGATTGCATAACAAAATGATGCAAAAGCCGACCGTTTCAAATTTTAAAAAAGAATAAAAAATCATTTATATTTAATGAATTACGTTCATTTAAACTTTTGAAATTTGAATCCTTCAGTTTAGGCAAAAATCTCTTGACAGCATAAGCATATACATTTAGAGTCTAACGCTTCAATGGCATGATTGATTCAAAATATAATGGTATTGAATTTATCCCTAATATGTTTTATAATAGTTAATTGATCTAAAAACGGTTAATTTGCCGTTTTAAACACAGGGGAGGGTCAAATAAAATGAACGAATTGCTGGCTCCTGGCGGCAGCCTTGCAATGGTGGAAGCTGTTTTAAAAAGCGGCGCCGATGCCGTCTATGTTGGGGCAAAAGGTTTCAGCAGAAGAAAGTGCGCCTGGGAACTCGAGGATAGCGATATCAGAGAAGCTGTGCGTCTCGCTAATGCTCTTTCCGGCAAGATTAGAGTGGCGATCAATGCAGAGATTCAGGAAAAACACTTTATTAGAGTGTTAAGCAAAATCTCTAAGTGGGCACAATATGGTGTGGAAGGTGTTATCGTCAAAACTCCGGAACTCATGCGACTCATAAAGCGTAACTATCCGGAACTGGTTATCCATGCCAGTGTAGGCTGTAATATCCAGACAAAAAAACAAATGGAATATTATCACCAAGCCGGAGCCACACAGATTGTGGCCAGTACAGAAATTAATACAGTAAAAAAACTAAAAAAATTCAAAGAGGAGGCGGATGAGGTCGGAGTCCTCACAGAAATACTGATGCACGGGAATCGTTGCATCGGAGGCGTGGGCAATTGCCTGTTTCATGAAATAACAAGTGACTCTTATATTAAAAAAGTTTATCACGATGAAAACGGCGATGAGATTGTTGAATACGAAGGTTGGCCGGACAGAAGCGGAAGTTGTTTTCGTTTTTGTCTGCTGACCGAAGCCCAGAGAGAAAAACTGATGCGCCGTAAAGGAAAGAGTTCTGAAGAGATTACCCATATTAATGATAGAATCCGCCGGCATCCAAATGTCGCCTTTGCCATTTCCGGTGATGAGTTAAAACAATACGTTGATTTGGGTTTACAAACCCTTAAAATTCAGGGACGCGAATATCCGGTGGCTTTAATTTCCGAGATGATTCACGCATACCGGACCCTTATCGACGGATTCCGTCAGGGTAAAGATCTTCTTGACCCCACAATGGCAACTGCCGATAAAGACATCAAACGCCTGGCAAAGGATCGTGACCGGGCGCGTATGGAGAAAACCAGAGAACTTCACCAGAAAATCAAAGGCATTTAACAAATACTCACTTAGAAGTACGAATCTTACTCGACATTTTTTGATAATATACTAGCCTTGATATCAAAACAGGGAAAGTTACGAGTGAAAAGTGAGCTAAAGTGAGCTAAAATTAAGGAATTCTAAGCAATTATATTTAATGGCAGCGCGTTAGCGCTACCTCAACTTTAGGCACTTTAGATCATTTCAAACTTTAGGCACTTGTGAGAAGGCTTTGATAACCTTTCCATAAGTAAGGGTTATGCCGAGTATCTAATTCACTTATTAAAATTATGCTTACACAAAAAAACACCTAAAATTTAAACTGCTCGATGGAATTTATTTTCATCCGCAGCATTTTATTTATCACAAGTTCCGTCAACGACCATTATCGTTGGCGAATTTCCTGTCTATCCTACTGATATTAAAACATAAAGCCTGTCAATAACCTGAATCTTGTATAAATTGGAGGTTAACATCATGACCAAAGTATACGTGGTTCGTCACGGTCAGACCGCTTGGAATCTTGAAGAAGTCTTTCGGGGTCGCATGGATATTCCTTTGGATGAAACCGGAAAAAAAGAAGTGCATTTGGCTGGTGAAGCGCTAAAGGATGAAACCATTCATGCCATTTACAGCAGTCCCCTTTCTCGTTCAATGGAAACTGCCGAAAATATAGCTAAATTTCAAAACATTTCAGTCACACCACTTGAATCCATAATTGATATCAGCTACGGCGAATGGGAAGGGGTCGGTCTGGTTGAGGTTCAGAAAAAATATCCGGATCTCTATGACTTGTGGTTAAAGGAACCCCACAATATTACCTTCCCCGGTGGAGAAAGCTTAGAGCAGGTACGGGTGAGGACCCAGAACGCTATTGATGAGTTGCTTGAAAAGCACAAAGATGAAAACATTGCTCTGGTGGCCCATCGGGTGCCGAACAAAGTCATCTGTTGCAGCCTTCTCGGGATTGACAACAGTAATTTCTGGCGAATTCAACAAGATACGGCAAGTACTAACCTTTTTGTCTATAAAAACGGACAGTGGATCATTTCGTATTTGAATGACACCTCTTACCTCAAAGTTCTGGGAAAACCTGCCCTGTCCGATTTTTAGTAGAATAAGTGAATCGATTTGATTGCAATTCACCATTTTTAGTTACGAAGAAGAGTCGGGAAGTTTTTCTTTCCCTAAACCACTCAAACAGTACACGCTTTTCAAAAAAGAGTATCCATTCCGCTCTTTCATCTCTAAATGCTAAAGGCTATTATAAACGCGTTGAAAGTGTCTACAATAAAAACACTCCATCATTAGTCAGGATAACATTATGAAAAAAACAGGTGTTTTTTACCACCCCAGTTTCAGTCGTAGGAGCTATTTAACGCGAGGTGCAAGGCTTGAAGATTTTCCAGGTGCCATCGATCACCTTCTGGCCAAAGACAATATTATTCTCTATGAATCACCCCCCATCGAGGAGGAATGGATTCTTAAAGTGCATACCCCGGAACTCATTCGGGGTGTGGAGGCGGATCATCTCTGTTCAACGGCCTGGCATTCGGTGGGCGGAGTGGTTCTGGCCGGAGAAAAGATTTGTACCGGGGAAATTGACAATGCATTTGCCCTTATCGGAGCAGGGGGACATCATTCCGGCAAAGATTATTTTGGCGGCTATTGCTGTTTTAACGATGTGGTCATTACCATCACCTATCTTCGTGAAATCCATAACATTCAACGATTTGCAATCATGGATACGGACGCTCACCATGGAGACGGCACCCGGGATCTTCTCAGAAACGATCCCGATGTTCTGCATGTATGCTGCTGCGGTATGGAGTCCGAATCACCCGACGGCACAAAAGTGGACATCCGGGCGCCGGGCAGCTCTTGGGGATTCTGGGGACAAGGAGAGAAAATCGAGAATGTCGACCAGCAATATGCCGACAACGTAAAAAAAGAATTCTATCCCAGAGTAAAAAATTTTAAACCTGATCTGATTTTCTGGTATTTCGGATTTGATACCCACCAGGGTGATTATGGCAGCCTTGGATTGAGCGGCCGATGTTTTCAGGAAATTGCCCGCTTTATGAAAGATACCGCAGAAGAAGTAACCAACGGTCGTTTGGAAGTGGTCCTGGGCGGCGGCTCCCGCACGGACATCGCCACCAATGTTATTCCACCCATTATAGAGATTTTAGCTGAGTAACTTAAGGAATCTCCAGAGGGGATTTGCTTTGTTGAATGCTAATTGATTTACTTAAATTCCAAATACCAAATCCTAAATATCAAAGAAATCACAATGATCGAAATTCTAATATCCAAACAATGTCTTGCCCTTAAAGGTTTTGGTCATTGAATATTTGAGTTGGAGATTTACTTGGAATTTGGTGCTTGAAACCTGTAATTTTAGCCATAAAACCACAAGGCGGCCCCATCTGTATCTGACTTGGTCCAGATGCTCTGGGTTCTATGCAAAACTAAAATATCTTTTAGGAACTGAAGCCTTTGAGAAATGTTTCCCGCTTTTAGCGGGATTCGAGTTCAAGGAACACGATCCCGCCTTGGCGGGATTAACCGCAGACATACATTGAGTATTTCGAGTCCCGCTAAAGCGGGATGAGCGTTACCCCGGAAGAATTAGTTTCGCTTTCCACTGCAAAATTGGCTGACAAGGATAGAAACTAAGGGTACATTACTTGAGTAACCAGTTTCCAATCAAAAAATGAGCAATTTTTTTGATGCGCAAGGCCGCACACGGGTTTTCGTTGAGGCGTACTTTTTAGTACGTCGCAGGCGGAAACCCGGGGAGAACGCCGCTCATCGGAAAAATAGTCATTTTTGGATGGAAACTGTCACAGTTTGCCTACCGTGACGAGATATAGCACCGTCTCATCCTCGCCATCAACTCCCAGTAACCGATTAATATCATCATCAAAAAAGGCGCCGATGGGAC
>Ga0316580_10000257_pt1 | contig 11365 bp, 7 predicted proteins | sample S0NA_2_FD_204519 | JGI IMG/M metagenome (GOLD analysis project Ga0316580, IMG submission 204519) | Rhizosphere microbial communities from salt marsh grasses in Alabama, United States - S0-2_160517rDrB | ecosystem: Host-associated > Plants > Roots > Rhizosphere | place: USA: Alabama | collected... | reverse complement strand
GCCCAGCCGGCCACGGCCGCCTCGAGCTCCTCGCCTGAGCGGTTGCCGGCGACGTCGAGGGTGATCCCGAACGTGGCCTCGATGTCGCTGATCCACTGCGGGATGCGGTCAGCGATCTCTCCAGCGACCTGGACGATCGCCGGGATGAGGACGGCGAACAGCAGAATCACCGAGCCGACCACCGCGATGAACACGACCGCGGTCCCCCGGCCGCGGGACCACCCCCGTCGAGCGTGGAGCGCCGTGACGGCGGGGTCCATGGCGATGCCGAAGAACAGGGCGATGACGAGCATGCTGACCAGGCTTCGGGCCTGCAGAAGCATCAGCACGAGGACGGTCGTGCCGAGGCCGATCCCGATGATCCGCCAGATGGTCTGCCGGATCATGGGGGACACCCAGGGCGGGGCCATGGCCAGCGGATCGGTGGTGCGCGGAGCCGCGGCCGTGTCGACTGCTCTCGCGTCCGGCGACCTCATGGGTTCGTCCATGCCCTGGGACGCTAGGGACCTGCGAGACCTTCCGCCGCGTGGGTCACCCTCAGGGTGACATGCGACTGCGCGGTGTGGTTAGGCGCGTGAGCGTCGCGCTGCCGCGTCCATGAACGCGCGCAGAGCGAGATACGCGGCGATGAGCACCAGGAGAACGCCGGCAGCCTCCCGGACGTTCTCGACGAGGGCGCGCACGACCAGGTAGCCCACCCCGAGTACGGCCGCCGTCAGGGCCACGCTCACCAGCAGCGTCACCAGCTTTCGTCGGAAGAACGCCTCGATCACGATGGCCGCCCCGGCCACCGCCAGCAACGGGACGATCACGGAGCCTTCGCCGAGGAGCATCACAAGGCCGAGGGTCGCGACGATGACCGTCGTCGAGATCGAGGCCCACAGCCGCAGCGGAGCGGCGGCTGGCCGGTCCACGTCGAGCGGCAGCGCGCGGTGGTGCAGGTGGTCGTGGACTCCGGGGGCAGGAGGCGTCGGCGTGGCCCGGATGGCGTCCAGGTCGGAGTCCAGCGCGGCAAGCTCGTCGCGAGCCTCGTCGACGACACGCTGCTGAGTCTGGACAGCCGTTGATGCGGGGAGAACGGGTCGCCCGCGGAACCGATCGAGGGTCGCCAGCCGGCGCAGCTCCTCCCGCTCCCGGCCAAGACGCTGCTCCAGGTCGGCCCGGCGGCGCCGCAGGTCGTCTTCCATGTGGCCAGCGCGGTCGGGCATCGCCTGCGGTGGCACGCCGTCGAGGGCGGCCCAGGCGACCGGCTGCGCCCAGGAGCGTCGCACCGTGCCATCCCGCTCGTAGCGGGGCCCTGCGGGCGCGCGTTCCCCACCAAGCGGGTCCCGGGTGTCCAGGCCCCACAACCCCCGGTAGTCACGCACCCACGGCGTGTCGCCATCGACCAGGCAGGCGTGCCACTCCTGGCGCTGCCCCGGCCCGATGGACTCCCCGTCGCCGCGCCGGTAGTCCAGATAGGGCACGGAGATGCCAGGCTCGTCCGGGTCACCCCACGGCAGCACCCGCAGGACCCTGCGCCGCAGCGACTCCAACCAGCCCGGCAGCGCCAACGGCACGGACACCAGGTACTCCCCAGGCAGGTACGCCCCGGAGTGTGAGCCTGCACCGGCGTAGACGACCGGATGCTCCCCGTGCCACTCCAGGTCGGGGTCGTCGCTGCGCCGTCTGAGGTCCGCTCCCTTCTCGTCGTGGCTGGAGAAGGCGACCCAATGGGGCCGAAGGGTTCCGTCGTCGTCCTCGGCGACGAAGACCGTGATCTGCTCCCAGTCGGCCTCGTGGTCGTTGACCCCGCCGAAGGTAGAGCGCCAGTCGTTCATCGGGTAGAGGAACCAGTACTGCAGGCTGACGTAGCCGGCATCGCGCAGGACATGGCCGTAGTAGTGGCACGTGCTGGTCGCGCTGGTCTGACGGTGCTGCTCGGCTGCGGCGGCCGCCCACCCGCCGGGCACCCGCCCGCGCACGATGAGGCTGAGCCCGGTGATGGCCGCCAGCAGGCGACCGACCAGCCCGACGGCGGTGGCGGCACTCGACGCGCGGAACGGCGGGCGGCCTCCGCGCGACACCCATGCCCGGTACTCCCGTCGCGAGAGCGGCCGGGACACGTAGCGCAGCGACAGGGGTTCCGCGCTGTGCTCTCGCCCCACAGCTGCGAGCCGCTGCGGGGTGACGGTCCCGGCTGGGCAGAGAACGACTTGTTGCGCCCCGGTCTGCAGCAGCGTGGCGTGGGCGAGGTAGTCCTCGACCGAGACGGGCTGGAACATCTCTCCGGCGGTCAGCCGCACGACCGGTTCGAACCGGCGCAGCAGCGCCAGGTCGTCGGACGCCGCAGTGTTGTCGAGCACGGGGGGCAAGTCTCATGGCGCCAGGGCGAGACAGTCGATCACGTCACCCTCGGATGTCACCCCGGCACGAAGCCGACCTGGATCGAGGCAGAGTCCGTCTCCACGGCAGCGCGCAGCGAGGAGACCCATGAACACCGTCGTCCATGATCGGGCTTCCGGGGCGCCGGTATACCGCGCCTTCGTCGCGCGCCGGCCGTCCCGACATCAGCGACGCGACGTCGGCCGATCGGCCCGTGAAGCGGTGCCCTTGGACGCGCACGCGGCGATCGATGACCCGGTGAGCGGGCGGGCGGCTGTGGCGTTGCTGCGCTCGGACGAGTCCTCGCGTCAGGCCCACCTGCTTCCCCTGCGTTACGAGCGGACGGCGGCCTCGCCCTTCGCGTTCCTGCGCGGCTCGGCCGCGGTGATGGCTGACGACCTCAGCCGGCGGCCGAACAGCGGCCTGCAGGTGCAGCTGTGCGGAGACGCCCATCTGGCCAACTTCGGGATGTTCGCCTCGCCGGACCGGCGACTCGTGTTCGACCTCAACGACTTCGACGAGACCTTGCCCGGCCCGTTCGACTGGGATGTCAAACGCCTCGCTGCCAGCGTGGTGGTGGCCGGTCGACACGTCGGCGTCAAGCCCAAACGGCAGCGACGGGCCGCGGCAGCGGCCGTCGAGTACTACCGCACCACCATGCATCGGTTGTCGACGATGCCGACACTCGACGTGTGGTACGCCCGCGTGGACGTCGACGACATGATCGAGCAGCTGCGCGGCACGAGCCTCGCCTCCGATGCCGAACGCGCTGGTCGTTCCTCCGCACGCAACACCGGCGACGTCGCGGTCGGGAAGCTCACGGAGGTCGTCGAGGGGCAGCGCCGGTTCCGCAGCGACCCACCCCTGCTCGTGCCCATCCGGGAGGACGATGTCTCCGGAATCACGGCGGACGCCGCGATGGTCTACGAGCAGTACCTGTCCACGCTTCCTGCGGATCGAGCTGCTCTGCTACTGCGCTACTCGTTCGTGGACCTGGCGCACAAGGTGGTCGGCGTGGGCAGTGTCGGCACCCGGGCCTTGGTGCTGCTCATGGAGTCCGGCGACGGCGAGCCGCTGATCCTGCAGCTCAAGCAGGCCGGCGCGTCCGTGCTCGAACCGTACCTCGGCAGCGGCACATGGACCCATGGAGGCGAGCGCGTCGTGGTGGGTCAGCGGGTGCTGCAGGCGACCGGGGACCCCTTCCTCGGTTGGTCCCGGGGCGGTGAGCGGGCGCCATTCGACTTCTACGTGCGGCAGCTTCGGGACCGTAAAGGCGCGATCGACCTGGAACGGTTCCACGGCGACGACCTGGTGCTCTACGCACGCCTGTGCGGGGCGGTGTTGGCCCGCGCGCATGCCCGTGCCGGCGACGCCTCGACGATCAGCGGGTACCTGGGAGACACGTCGGCGTTCGACGAGGCGGTGGCCGAGTTCGCCGTCGGCTACGCAGACCGTACCGAGACCGACCATGCCGACCTCGTCGCAGCGATCGCACGAGGTGAGACCCCCAGAACCGAAGGACCGTGATGGCTTCGTCGACACCCTCGACCACGACCACGCCCGAGACCCGTGCCCCCAACCCGGCCGCCCGGGAGTTCTACTCGGCCGCCCTGTACATGGCCTTGGTGCTGCTGGCCGCTCTCGTCGCCCTGCCGGTGGAACGCCTACCCGACGACCAGGTTCTGATCGCGACGTTGATCGGCACCGCCGTCGGTCTGATCCTGGCGCACTGGCTGGCCTTCCGCCTCGCCTCGCACCTGACCGAGGGTGGGTTCTCGGCTACCTCCGCGGCGGAAGAGGCCGGCGCCCAGATCGCAGGTGGTGTCGCGGTCGCGCTTGTCGCCTCCGCACCGTTCGTCCTTCTCGATGGGGCAACAGCGCTGCGGATCGCCCTGCTGCTGCTGGCCGCCATGCCGGCGCTCACCGGGCTGGCAATCTCTCGCATGCGTGGCCGTCGGTGGCTCAGCAGCACGATCACTGCCGCTGTCGTGTTCGCCATCGCTGTGGTGATCGTCGAGATCAAGGCCGCGGTCGGCCACTGACAGGCACGCCTTCCCTGAGGGAGACGGCATGACCCAGACGACAAGCCAGCCGGACCCTTCGGCTCCGTCGAGCGAACATCAGGAGGACTGGTACCGGCTGCCGGCCGAGACAACAATGCATGGTGCTGCTCAACGTCGCCATGGGGCGAACCAGGAGCTCAAGGCCCAGGCCAGCGTGGACGCGCTGGCGAACCTCCAGGCGCCGCAGGCCACCGTGATGCGCGGAGGCAGTGTCCAGCGCGTCCCCGCATCCGAGCTTGTCCCCGGGGACGTCGTGCAGCTGGAGGCCGGCGACATCGTCTCCGCCGATGGCCGCGTGCTCACCTCGGCGACGCTGGAGGCCCAGGAGGCCGCGCTCACCGGGGAGAGCGCGCCCGTAGGCAAGGACCCGGCACCGGTCAACCAGCCTGACACCCCGCTGGGTGATCGCAGCAGCATGTTGTTCCAGAACACCTCGGTCACGCGCGGCAGCGCCCGGATGGTGGTGACCGCCACCGGCATGTCCACCGAGGTCGGGCGGATCGCGAGCATGCTCGGTGACGTCACCCGCACTCGTTCACCGTTGCAGGGTCAGCTCGACGGCCTCACCCGCACGATCGGGCTCATCGCCTGGGCCACGCTCGCGGTGATCCTCGTGGTCGGTCTCGTCCGAGGCCTCGGTTTCTCCGAGCTGATGCTGCTGGGTATCTCCATGGCGATCTCGGCCATCCCCACGGGCATGCCGACGTTCGTGCAGTCGATGCTCGCCACCGGCGCGCAGCAGTTGGCCGAGGCGAAGGCGATCGTGCGCAACCTCTCCGACGTCGAGACGTTGGGCGCCACCAGCTAGATCAACACCGACAAGACCGGCACCCTGACCCTGAACTAGATGACCGCCCGCGCGCTCTACCTGCAAGGACGCTGGTACGAGGTGGACGGCGAAGGCTACTCCTGGGTCGGGCAGGTGCGCGGTGTTGCCGGGGCCGCACCCGGTGACTTCGAGGCCGTCGCCGACGTGTCGGCGCTGGCCCACGATGCCACCGTCAGCCGCACCGGTGAGGTCGTCGGCGACCCCACCGAGGCTGCGCTGGTGGTGCTGGCCGAGAAGCTGGGGGTCTCGGTCGAGGAGACCCGGCGCGCCTACCCCCGGCTGGCGACCGTCCCGTTCGACTCCTCCTACAAGTTCATGGCGACCGCGCACACCGTACCGATCGGTCGCCAGCCACAGGTCGCCCTGCTGGTCAAGGCCGCCCCGACGTCGTCCTCGCCCGCTGCTCGGGCACTCTCGGACCGGACGGCCAGCAGGTCCCGCTCCAGGAGGCTCGTGCGGGCATCGACTCCGCCAACGAGCGGATGGGCAGCCTCGGACTTCGCGTGCTCGCGTTGGCCTACGGGGTGTTGCCGTTGGAGCAGGCCGACACCGTTGCCGCCGACCCCATGGCCGCCGTCGACGACCTCGTCTTCGTCGGACTCGTGGGAATCATCGACCCGCTGCGACCGGAGGCGATCGAGGCGGTGCGCACCGCCCGTGAGGCGGGGATCGACGTCCGGATGATCACCGGCGACCATCTGGTCACCGCGCAGGCGATCGGCAGCGAGCTCGGTCTCGAACGTGGGGGCATGACCGGCCAGGAGTTCGCCGCCACCGACGACGCCACCCTGCTCGACCAGCTGCCGAACCTGCACGTGTTCGGACGGGTCTCCCCCCAGGACAAGCTGCGCCTGGTGCAGCTGCTGCAGGAGCAGGGCAACGTCGTGGCGATGACCGGAGACGCCGTCAACGATGCAGCCGCGCTCAAGCAGGCCGACATCGGCGTCGCGATGGGCAGCGGCAGCGAGGTGTCGAAGCAGGCCGCCAAGATGATCCTCACCGACGACAACTTCGCCACCCTGGTCCACGCCGTCGAGCTCGGCCGAGCCATCTACGTCCGCATCACCGCCTACATCGGCTACCAGCGGTCCCAGCTGTTCGGCCTGGTCAGCATGTTCCTCCTGGCCACCGCGCTGAACGTCAAACTCCGGTGTGGCGCTGCTGCCGCTGCAGGTCCTGTTCCTCAACTTCACCCTCGCGGTCATCCCGGTCATCATCATCACCCTCGACGAGGCCGACCCGGACCTCATGCAGGCGCCACCGCGCGACCCCCGCGCCACCATCTTCAACCGCACCACCGGGGTGCGCTGGGTCTCGCTCGGGGTGCTCCTCGGAGTGCTCTCGCTGCTCCCCGTCGCGGTGGGGCCGGACGCGCCCGCCACTGACCAAGCGAGCACCTCGGTGACCATGGGCTTCGCCGTGAGGGGTCTGGCGACCGCCTTCGCCGGGTTCACGATGCGCCGCACGTCGGTGTCGGCCTTCGCAGGCCCCTGGGGCAGCCGGCACTGCTCACAGGGGCAGGCGTCGCGCTGACGGTAGCCGCGACCGAGCTCGCCTCCCTGCGGCGATGGCTGCTGACTACCAGCCACTCCGTGGAGCAGTGGCTGATCTGCCTGGGTCTCGCCCTGGTCTTCCCCATCGCCATCGAAGTCGAGAAGGCCTGGCGTCGCCGGACGAGCGTCGTGGCCGTCCCAGCCGTGGCCGGATCCATGGCGTGACCCGTCACTGCGTGTTCGTCAGCAGGCCCCGGGACCGGGCCTCCCGCACCGCCGAGGCATGGTCGGACACGCCGAGCTTGCGGTAGAGCCGACGCAGCCTGGTCTTGACGGTGTTCACCGAGACACCCAGGGCGGTTGCCAGCTCTGCATGCCCGCGGTGGTTGGCCATGACCGCCAGCAGGTGCCTCTCGCCGCCACTGAGACGGACTGCCTCGGGAGGGGGTGTGTGCACAGCGGGGGATGCCGGACGTGCGTGAGCAGCCAGGACCGCGACAGCTCCGGCGTCGGGACGGGTCGCCAGCAGATCCGCCAGCACGGTCAGCGGCTCGGGGTAGCCGCGCAGCGCCGTCAGCATCCCAGCATCGACGGCGATCTCCGCGGCTGCCCGCAGGTGTCGCTCCGCGTTCGTCGGCCGCGAGGACAGGCCGGCCACTGCGCTCAGCAGTCGCGCCTCGACCGCTTGACGAGGATCCACAGGCGGCCTCATCGACGGTCGCCGAGATGGTTCAGTCAGCGGCCGCAGCGCCAGACGCGCCGTGGCGTGATCTCTCGCGGGGCCTGGCGGGGAACGCCTGATTACTGCGAGCGCTCCCGGACGGTCACCGGCGTCCATACGCACCGACAGCTCGGTACGGTCGACCACGAGCAGCAGCTCCGAACCCGGGGCCTCGGCTCGAAGCACGGCGCGAGCCCCCTCGCAGGTGCCGATCGCATCCATCGCCACGCCCTGGCCGGCCTGCGCTCGAGCAAGCGCCAGCATCGCCAGGATTCGATACGTCACATGCCCGACCGCTTCCGCCTGGGCCAGGAGCAGTTCGGCGTCCGCGGCAGCTGCGTCGGGGTCGTCGAGATCGACGCACGCCCTGGACCGTGCGAGCCGGGCGTCGGCGTCGTCGAACTGACCCAACGGCCCCAGTACCGCTGAGGCATCGATGGACTGCTCGGCCAGGTGGCGCGCCCGGTAGGCGCGTCCCTCCTCCGACGCCAGGCAGGCTCGCAGCGCTGGCAGCGCCACCCGACGGAAGTACTCCCGTGTCCCCGGCCTGGCACTGGCGCGGACGAGCATCGAGTGTGCCGCATCGCGATCGTCCAACCACAGCCGCATCCGGATGGCCTGCATCACCGCGCCCTGGTGGACCATCCGCGCCCACCTGCCGCCGAACATCCGCACGGCCCGGTCCGCGAAGTCGCGGGCAAGTGCCGGACGTCCCTGCCACTCCGCGACCCGTGCCTGAAGGAACAGCGTCTCGGCCCGCAGCCAGGTCGACTGGGACTCAAGGCCCTGCGTGAACTCCCCGTCAGGCTCGGCTGCCGGGTCTGCTGTCATCGGGGTAGGCAGTTCCGCCACGGCAGCCACGAGCCGTGACAACCACCGTTGGGCACCTGCCAGGTTGCCGGCGAGGATCTCAGCCCAGGCTGCCCCCAGCAGATGCAGGTGATCGGCCGCGACCAGCGGCTCCGCCGACGTGCTGTACAGCGCGCGAACCGTGGATGCCCGACCCGTCTCCAGGAACTCACCGACGGTGCCCTGCAGAAGCGCCAACACCCACGGCATGTCACCGGCGTCCAACGCATGCGCGATAGCCGACTCGACGTCACCTGACTGGGCTAGATGCTCACTGGCCAGCCGGTGCAGCCGAGCACCCTCCGCTCGACCCTTGTCGGCCAGCATGCGCCGGGCGTACTCGGCCACGAGACGCCGTTGAGCGAACTGGGACGGGACATTGCCCAGTCGCCTGAGCAGCCCCCAGGCGTCCAGGCGCCGCAATCGGTCGGCCGTCTCGTGGGTGTCTTCCTGGGTCAGCGCCGAACAGCCATCCGCCGAGAGGACATCGAGCACGGTCACGGTGGCCAGGAACCGTTGATCCTCCGCAGGCAGCGCCTCCCAGACCGAGCCCACGAGCATCTCCAGGCCGTTGTCGAGCAGCCACCCGGCAGGGTCGATGTCCTGCTCGCGGTCGGCCGTGACGAACGGCAGCGCAAGTGCGGCAGGCCACCCCTCGGCAAGAGTGAGCAGGGCCTGCACCCGTGCCGGGTCGAGGTCGGGGGCGGCGAGGCCCACTAGTTGTCGCGCTTGGTCGTCGTCGAAGGCAAGATCATCAGCCCGCAGCATGACGAGCCGGCCGCTCGAGGCCAACCGTCGCACGTCCAGGTACGCCCCATGTTCCATGCGCAGCGCCAGGCGGACCGTCGAAGGGAGCGCGTCGATCATCAGCTGGAGATCGCGCAGTATCGGCTCGTGCGCGAGCCCGTCCAGGTCGTCGACCAGGATCAGCACCTCTGGCTGACCCGCCATCGTGTTGAGCAGTGTCGTGACGACGTCGGCACGGTCGTCGTCGGCGCGTGCCAGCGCCTCCCGCGTGGTCTCGGTGGGCACGCCCCTCTCGCTCAGCGCTGCCAGAAGGTCGAGCCAGAACGCGACAGGATCGGGGTCATGGGGGCGGCCGGACACCCAGACCGCGATGGCTGGCGAGGCCCGGGCGACCTCGGCCAGCAGGACCGTCCCCCCCCATCCCGTAGGCGCCTGCACCAGGCACAGCCCACCAGGAGGCGTCGACAACACCCGAGACACCAGGGCCGGACGCGGCACCATGAACCCAGGCACCGCCGGCACCCGCTGACGATGCTCGAGGACGGGTCTGTCCCGATCCCCTCTCCCCACTCGCTGCCCTCTCACGGCCATGCCGCCGGCTGCCCATCCGCCGACGCGCCTGACCGCATCGTGCCCCACTGCGAGACCGGTCGCGGCCCGAACTGCCATGGCGTCGCGTTTGGCGTTCGTGCCCGCCCCCACAAGAACCCTCGCGATCGTCGGCCCTCGGGATGCAGGTCGCGTTCTTCATCAGTATCTGCTCGCCGTGATTCTGATCGTGCACCGCGACCGCGCGATCGCCGTGACCCGGACGGGGATCCAGCCCCCTCTAGACCGGCCGACGGCCCGCCCTCCTCTTGGATCGGAACGACTCCACTTCCACCACTATGATCCTCCCGCATGGAGAACGCCACGACCATCCTGCTGCTGGTTCTTCTGGCGCTCATCGTCCGGGAGAGCCGGCGAGGGACGCGGGCGATCAAGTCCGACCCTAGCGTCCAGCTGCAGAGCAACGAGCGCTTCCGCACGCTCACGATGCAGATGCTGGAGCCGGTGTTCGCCCTCGTCGTCGTCGGGTCGCTGCTGGTGACCGACCTGGAGCGCAGCCCCACGCACGCGATCGTCGCAGTGGTTGGTGGAGTCGCCGGGTACGTGTTCGGCGTCTACCGGGCGCGGAGCACCTACGTCGCCTCGGTGCCCGCTCACAAGGGCGTGATCCTGCGCTACAGCGTGGAGTCGTTCGTAGCCCTCGGCCTGCTGATCGTCATCAAGGTCGTGGCTGAGCTGGACCTGCTGCCCGAAGGCGACATCTTCCGGTTCATCATCGCCGGCCTTCTTGCCTTCCTCCTCGTGGAGTCCTGTGCCCGAGTGATCACGCTGGTCCGCCACTACCGCCGCGATGCGGCTGCGGCCGCCACGGTCTCGGATACCCGCGGCGCCTGAACCGCACGACCGAACGGGGCAACGCTCCGGCGGTCGACCGGAAGCGGGCGGTGCCCAATCCCGCCGATCCGTCGCGCTCGACCCAGCGGTCGATGGCAGCGTCGCGGTTGCGCCCCTCGTCGTGGAGCCAGTAGGCGTCCCTGAGCCGATCCTCCCGGTGTTCCTGGTCGTGCCGGTGCAGCACGCCGTCGGCGGCGTTGCATGCTGCGCTCCTGGTCCGCGCCGGACCAGGCACACGGCAGATGCCCCTCACTTCGGCAGCCACGGGAGCACCGCGCAGATCCCCGCGGTCGCCTTGCGGGCGTTCTCTCCGGTGCAGGCGCCCAGGAGAAGGGGTCAGGCACAGGCCGAACGGGCTGTGGATGCTGATCGGGTTGGCGCTGGTGGGACCTAGACTCCATCAGCGCCTCTGCGGCCCTTCGAGAGCGAGCCCTCATGACCTCGAACAACCGACGTGCTGCGCCGTCCTTGCTGCCGAAGGGCGGCTCACCGCGACGTCTGTGGCCCGGCCTGCGTGACGACGGCTGGCCGGACTGGTTCGCCTCCGCGCTTGTAGTCCTGTCCCTGCTCGTTCTTGTCGTCGCGGTCGTGCCGGCCTGGCGGTCGTACTTCGCCCGCGAAGCCGACCTGGTCTCGAGGTTGCTCGTTCCCGTCGTGCCCAACCTCGTCTACGCCGCCCTGTTGTTCGCCCTGGCCGTGGGGCTGCGCCGGCGGCTGAGGGCCGCATGGTGGGTGGCCGTGCTGTGGCTGCTGGTTCTTCCCGAGGTGGACCGGGTCGTCTCGCTGGTCGGCGGGGAGATCACTGCCGCCCTCGTGCTCGGCACCGCGCTCGTAGCCGGACTGATCCTGCTGGCCG
>Ga0316580_10000255_pt1 | contig 11398 bp, 8 predicted proteins | sample S0NA_2_FD_204519 | JGI IMG/M metagenome (GOLD analysis project Ga0316580, IMG submission 204519) | Rhizosphere microbial communities from salt marsh grasses in Alabama, United States - S0-2_160517rDrB | ecosystem: Host-associated > Plants > Roots > Rhizosphere | place: USA: Alabama | collected... | reverse complement strand
GAAGACGACGGGAACGGGCATGCTTGAGCTCTGGCCCGCGCTGCCGCTGTTTCTCGGCGCCGCGCTGGCCGGGGTGCTCGGCGGCCGCAATCGCGCCCTGGTCATGCTGGGCGCACCCGTGCTGGGGGCCCTGGGCCTCTATCAGCTCGAGCCGGGAACCACGGTCACGCTGCAGCTGTTCGACTACACCCTGACCCCGGTGCGGGTCGACGACTTGGCGCTGCTGTTCGGCTACCTGTTCCACCTGGCCGCCTTCATCGGCGTCGTGTTCGCGCTGCACGTCAAGGACCGCCTACAGGACGTCGCGGCGCTGGCCTACGCCGGCAGCGCGGTGGGCGCGGTGCTCGCCGGCGACCTGCTGACCCTGTTCGTGTACTGGGAGCTGCTGGCGCTGACCTCCGCGGTGCTGGTGTTCGCCCGGCGCAGCGGGCGGGCACTGGCCTCGGGCATGCGGTATCTGGTCATGCAGGTGGGCTCCGGTGTGCTGCTGCTGGCGGGTGCCCTGGTCTATGCGCGGGGCGCCGGCGGCCTGACCTTCGACTACATCGGCCTCGATGCGCCGGGCGGCTGGCTGATCTTCGTCGCGTTCGGGATCAAGAGCGCGTTCCCGCTGCTGCACGGCTGGCTCATCGACTCCTACCCGGAGTCGACGCCCACCGGAACCGTGTTCCTCAGCGCCTTCACGAGCAAGGTCGCGATCTACGCCCTGGCGCGCGGCTTCCCGGGCACCGAGCTGCTGGTCTATATCGGCGCCCTGATGACCTGCTTCCCGATCTTCTACGCCGTCATCGAGAACGACCTGCGGCGGGTCCTGGCGTACAGCCTGATCAACCAGCTCGGCTTCATGGTGGTGGGAATCGGTATCGGCACCGAGCTGGCGCTGAACGGCGCCGTCGCGCACGCATTCAACGACGTGATCTTCAAGGGCCTGTTGATGATGAGCATGGGCGCCGTGCTCCACGTCACCGGCGAGATGCGCGGCTCCGAGCTGGGCGGGCTATACAAGAAGATGCCAAAGACCACGATCCTGTGCATGGTCGGCGCCGCGTCCATCTCGGCCTTCCCGCTGTTCAGCGGGTTCGTCAGCAAGTCGATGGTGGTCACGGCGGCACTCGAGGAGGGCTACTCGTTCATCTGGCTGGCGCTGCTGTTCGCCTCCGCCGGCGTGTTCCATCATGCGGGGATCAAGATCCCGTTCTTCGCCTTTTTCGCGCACGACTCCAAGCACGTCGCCACGGCCCACGAGCCGCCGCCGAACATGCTGATCGCGATGACCATCGCGGCGCTGCTCTGCATCGGTATCGGGAGCTTCCCCGCCTTCCTCTATGGCATGCTGCCCTACGACACCGGCTACTCGCCCTACGATGCCACCCACGTGTTGGCGCAGCTGCAATTGCTGGCGTTCTCCGCGCTGGCCTTCACCTGGCTCAAGCTCGCCGGCATCTATCCGCCGGAGCTGAGGTCGGTCAATCTCGACGTGGACTGGCTCTACCGGCGCCTGGCACCGAATGCGGTGCACGCGGTCATGGCCAAGGTGGCACCCATCGACCGCGCGCTGCGCAACCAGGCAAAGGCGGCGATCGACTGGGCCCTGCGGGACCTGGCCCGCCACCACGGCTCCTATGGAGGTCTGGGGGGAAGCTGGCCCACGGGGAGTATGGTGTTGTGGGTCGCGGCGCTGCTCGGACTCTCGCTGCTGTTCTATTACTTCTAGGGAAAGGCTGAACTATTGCGTTTCCCGTCCGGGGAATAAATCTCACAGCTTTTTTCGTTTTAAAAACCGAAGCTTGTGCGCTTCTTCCCTCACCCCAACCCCTCTCCCCTCTGGGGCGAGGGGCTTTTGCAGCACCCTCTACCAGGGGATGGGCTCCCCATGGCGGAAGAAGCCGCCGCTCGGCCCGTCGTCCGGCAGGGTCGCGGCCCAGACGATGCCCCGGGCGCCCTCCTCCACCGGAAGGTTCGCCCCCGGGCCGCCCATATCGGTCTGAACCCAGCCCGGACAAACCGAGTTGACCTTGACCCCGGTGCCCCGCAGCTCGTCGGCCAGGATCCGGGTCATCGCGTTGAGGGCCGTCTTGGAGAGCCGATAGCCGGGACAGCAGCCGTTCATGTCGCTGAGCTGCCCCATCCCCGAGGAGACGTTGACCACCCGACCCCGGCCCTCCATCAACGGGATCAGGGCCTGACAGACCTGAAGCGCCCCAAGCGCGTTGGTCTCCAAGCCCCGCCGCACGGTGTCGAGCGCGGCCTCGAAGATGCTGGAGCCCTGGTCGCCCGGGTCCCGGTCGGGGAAGATCCCGGCGTTGTTCACCAGGCAGTCGATGCGGCCGTGCTCGGCCTTCAGGTCGTCCCGCAATCGGCGCACGGAGGCGGGATCCGTCACGTCCAGGACGTGGAACCGAACGTCGAGCCCCTGGGCCACCAGACCCTCGGCCGCGGCGCGCCCCTCCGCCTCCCGGCGGGCGGTGAGCACCACGCCGTAGCCGGAGTCCGCGAGCTGGCGACAGGTCTCGAGCCCCAGTCCGCGATTGGCGCCCGTGACGACGGCGACAGGTGAGTCAGTCATGATCCACTCCTGACAGGTGTCTTGGTTTTGCCGACGAAACGCCGACGCACAGCGTTACCCGCACGTTGGTCTGCTCAATGAACTTCCGGATATCCGTCTCAGATTTCCCTAATGATCGAGGAAGTGGTTGGTGTCGCTCCGTCCGGATCGCAGCCAGGTATTGATCCGCTGGAAGACGTCGGTGGCGGCCTCTTCGGACGCCGCCACCTCAGGCACTTCGCCTTTAGGCTTAGCCACTCGGGATCGGGAGGCTCGACGTTGGATGGCTAAGAGGTGTCGATCCTTTGGTGCTAGCTTCAGTCCGCGCGAGGCATAGAGGCGGGCATCACCGCGTCTGCCCTTCTTCAGACTCTGCTGGGCGAACTCCCGGTATCGGGCTACGATGCGCTGAATCCCAGCCTTAGCCTGCTCGTTGGCCGGATCGACTGAAAGCACGTCTCGATAGTATCGGTAAGCGCTGTCGCTCGCTGGGGTCATAAGGCGATTGCGCGCCAGTGCGGCCTCGGCCTGCGCTAGGAGTGCCCCCACCTCCTCTGGCGAGGGGGCCTGTGGGACAGGAGCAGCGTCTTCGGCTAGCTCGGCTCCACCCGGCGCGGAAGTGGATTTCGAGCCGTCGGCCGGTCCCAACGCGACCGCTTCTGTCGGCTCGAACTCTCCAATATCGAGGGTAGCGTCTCCCGGGCCTGCACCGTCTTGGCCAGGAGCAGGGTGCTCAAGCGCCACCCCGGGCGACGGCGCGAGCAACGCCTTCCCTACCCACTCGGAGAGCTCACTTGGAAGCGGCGCGGCCCTTTGCACTGCGAAGATCTCAGACACTTTCGCAGCAGCTACTTCACCGGACCCAGAGGTTAGCGCCCGATCTTGGCCGTCGGGAGCGAAGTTGAATGCAAGGTACGAGGCGGCGAGGACCGCGCCAGTCAACCCGGCGAGGCCCCATACCAGGTAACGGCCCCCCGGATGCAGGGTCCGCGGTGCATCGGTTTCCACAGGGCCGCCCCTTTCTCTGGGGCCAGTCGGGAGTGAGCCGTACCCCTGCGCCTTGTCTTGAGGCAATGCCCGGCCGTTGCGGGTGAGCTGCAGCGGTCGCGACATCCCATCCGCCTGTGGAAGATCCCTCGTAGAAACCACGGCGAGCTCCGGATGATCCTCGCCCAGATTCGCGAGCACCGCTTCCACGTCCTGGGTATCCAGCACACGCACCCCCAGGCCGCGGCTATGCAATAGCAGATGCCCAAGGGTCAGGCTGATGAGCCGTGGGACCCCCCCGGTCCGGGCGTGAACCAGGCGCACGGCGTTCCCGGTGATCGCTGGATCGCCGGTCCAACCCAGGCCCTCGAGGCTTCGAGCAATGTAGGACCGGGTATCCTCCAGTGAGAGAGGAAAGAGCCGGTGGCTGGCGATGATCCGCTTGCGTACAGGCGCATGATCCGGCCGATCGAGCAACTGCCACACCCTATCCCGGCCGACAAGCAGGATTTGAAGCGAAAGGTTCTCGCCCGGGTCAAATTCGCCTAACTGGCAAAGCTCTGGGAGCGTTCCCGTTGCGAGATCTTGGGCCTCATCGAGGATGAGGATGGCGGGCCTACCCTTGGTGCACATCGCCGCGAGCCGATCCTTCAGCTCGGACATCAGCTGGGCCTTGGAGAAGGCATGGGCCTTGAGACCGAAGGCGAAGCTCACCAGACGCAACAGGTCCTCGGGATCCACCCGGGAGTTCTCTACCTCCCCAACACAGTACCCGTCGCGCTTGAGCCACTCGCCTACCTCGTGCACCAGGGTCGTTTTGCCCGTACCGGCCGCGCCAGTAAGTAGCACGATGCCAGGCCCCAGCTTAGCCGCTCCTTGAAGTACCTCAAAGGCTGCAGCAAAGCTGGCATGCGCAATAGGTCGAGTGGACGCCTGCAACACGGGCGAGGCGCCTAGGTTGCGAAACTCGACTGACATATCCACATCCCCCCCACCCCGGCAGAAAGGTCGGCCCCCTCAAATGCCGGCAATCTAAGAGCAAACCTCTTGACTGGGCAAGCAGATGCATCCCCCTCATCGGCGCGGCGACGGCCGACTGAGGCGACCGGGACCAGGCAACCTAGGTGGCCCGCATCCCCGAGGCCACCAGCATCGGGGATCCCGTCCGTCACGGCGTCAGGCCTTGCCTGCTGGTGACGCGCGCTCGGGCCATCGGAAACAGCGCAGGCCCTCGACCCCGGTGCGAAACGTCTGGCTGCCGCAAAATGGGCCTGCGCTCCCCGCCACCGGAGCAAGGAATCCGTCACCCCGGAAGAAACCAGAAGGATTCCAGGGCAACTGCATAGAGACCCAAGCAACCCCGCCCCTCCGGGGGCCTGCAAGATGAGGCTAGCGGTGCCTGGAGGGTCGGTCAAGGCTCGACCCGGGTGGCTTGCGGAGCTCGCGAGAGCTGCAGTACGAGGTTCGGCGGCTTCGGTGAGAATTGGAGGCATGTGTAGGCGCGAGCTAGGGGCCGGCGGCACGAGCAGTCGTAACGGGCGTCGGTTACCGCAAGAGGCGATGAGAGAATGGGAGATCAGGTGGTGGGCTGGCCGAAACGATCCCAGCCCGGCATCGACTCGCGAGCATCCTCCCAGACGGGTGCTTCCGCGGTCACGAGCGGCCGTGGCGGCCCACCGACGTGGGAGAGGATCCGCTGCACCGGGAGGCCTGGGTAAAGATAGGCGAAATGTGCGTTCTTGAAGCCTGTTCAATTGTCGCCGTATGGAAGGCCGATTTCTCTTCAGGGTCGATATAGGACGGCGTACGAACGGCGGCAGATATCGGCTTTGGTCGCTCTCCGCTTTCGTAACGTCACCCGGGTATATCTCGTAAGCTCCGGCCCAGCGCCTGGTTCCGTATTGTTAGGCGCGCCAATGAATACTTGGCATCGTTGGGAAAAGCTTTTCTACTCGGCACTGCCAATGGCCCAGAGGTTCGATCGATGGCGACGGGGTGAACCCCGTGGCTTGGAACGCTGCCGCATGAGCCCGGTTGGCTCCATCAGCGTTCGAAACTCACGCATAGCACCGGCGGCAGGTGCTCGCTCACGCAGTGCCAGGAGTCGCCCTGGTCCTCGCTGACCCAGAGGGAGCCCGTGGTGCTGGCGAAGGCGAGACGCTCGCCGTCGGCGGAGCAGTCCAGGGCGTGGCGGTAGACGAGGTCGTAGGCCGGCCCCTGGGGTAGGCCGCGGCCCAGCACCTCGAAGCCGCGGCCGCCGTCCCGGGTGCGGGTGACCACGAGGCGGGCGTCCACGGGATAGCGCCGCTCGTCCTTGGTGGCCGGGACGAACCAGGCGGTGTCAGGATCGGCCGGGTGCACGGCGACCGCGAAGCCGAAGCTGGAGGGGGGCACCTCCGTCAGCTCCCGCCACTGGTGGCCTCCGTCATCGCTCAGGAAGATCCCGTTGTGGTGCTGCATCCAGAGTCGGTCCGGATGGGCCGGGCAGTGGACCACCCGGTGGGCGTCCTGGCTCAGGGGATCGCCTTCCAGTCCGGGAGGCATGTATTCGTTGCGCAGGCCCGAGCCGATCAGCTCCCAGGTGGCGCTGGCGTCCCGGGTGGTCCACACCCCACCCACGGACACCGCGACCGTCACATGGGCCGGGTCCCGGGGGTCCACCAGGATCGAGTGGATCCCGGAGAAGTCATACCCGCCCCCGACCCATTGCCGGCGTCGCGGGTCGTCCCAGAGGGCGCGCAAAAGCTCCCAGGTATCGCCCCCATCCGGCGAGCGGAACAGGGCCCCGGGGATGGTCCCGCACCAGAGCTCGCCCGGGGCGCCGACCTCCAGGGCCCAGATCATTCGGGTGCTCCAGGGCACGTCGAGACCGCGCATGGGGTCCTTGTCCTCCAGGCCCTCTGGCTTGGGCGGGAAGGTCGGGACCGCCGCCTCGTGCCAGGTCGCGCCGCCGTCCTCGCTGCGCTGCATCTTGACCCCGAAGTGGCCCAGGTCCAGGGCCGCGTGGATCCGCCCGCCACCGGGCTCGGGCAGGACCATGGAGACCGGGTCCCCGAGGAACCGGGTCTGCCCGATGCCCCAGACACCGGGGCCTTGCCGCTCGATCAGGAACAGGCCCTTGCGGGTCCCGAGCCAGAGTCGGTCGCTCATCTCAGCCTCCTGACAGGGCCTGGGCGACGAAGATGGCGTCGCCGTCGGCGATGGGGTCGGACAACCCGGCGCGGTCCCGGATCAACCCCTGGTTGACGAAGACGGCCACGTGGGGACGCACGGACCCCTGGTCGTCTAGGACATAGCCCCGCACCCCGGGATTGCGCTCGAAATAGGCGGCCAGGACCTCCCCGACGGTTGCGCCCGCCACCCGGGCCTCGGGGCACGCCACGTGGCGCCGCAGGTTCGGCGTGAAGCTCAGGGTGATGGCCATCGGGGCATCGAGGACGCGGCGGGCAGGGTCGGGCCTAGGTCGAGAGTATAGGCAGCCCCGAGCGGGACGGGGCCCGCCGGGGATCCGTGCGCCCCCGCCCGCCCCGGCTACTTCCGCCAGAACTGGGGCGTGAACAGGATCAGCAGGGAGAAGACCTCGAGCCGGCCGAGCAGCATGGTGAAGCTCAGGACCCAGATCTCGTAGTCGCTGAGGCTGTGGTAGTTGGTGGCGGGCCCCACCTGACCCAGGCCCGGACCCGCGTTGTTGATGCAGGCGATGACCGCCGTGAAGGCGGAGATGAAGTCGAGCCCCCCGAAGATGAGCAGGAAGGTCATCACCACGATGCTCATGAAGTACAGGAAGATGAATCCCAGGATGGCGAAGACCACGCTGTTGGGGATCTGCATGCCCCCCACGGTCACCGGGGCCGCCATCGTGGGGTGGATCATGCGGGTCAGCTCCCGGGAGCTCTGCCGGACCAGGATCAGGGTGCGGATCATCTTGATCCCGCCCCCGGTGGAGCCGGAGCTTGCGGTCACGGAGGCGAGGAACAGCATCCAGAAGGGCACGAAGATGGGCCACTGGGCATAGTCCACGCTGACGAATCCGCAGTCGGTGGCCAGGGAGACCAGGTTGAAGGCCACGTGCCTCAGGGCCGTCAGCGGCTCCGCATAGGTGCCGACCAGCCACAGATAGGCCGAGCACCCGAGGATGCTCACGAGCAGCACCAGCAGCACCCCCCTGGCCTCGGCGTCGTGCCAATAGGCGCGGAGGCTGCGCGCCCGCCAGACGGTGTAGTGGGTTGCGAAGTTGAGCGCGGCGATCACCATGAACAGGATCAGCACCGCCTCGATAGCCGGGGAGTCGAAGGCCCCCACGCTCGCGTCCCTGGTCGAGAAGCCCCCCAGGGACAGGGCCGCGAAGGCATGACAGACCGCATCGAACCAACCCATGCCGACCAGCCGCAGGGCGAGGATGCAGGCAATGGTGATCCCCAGGTAGACGGTCCACAGGATGGCCGCGGTGTCTCCGATCCGGGCGGTGAGCCTGGTGTCCTTGATGGGCCCCGGCACCTCGGCCCGCAGCAGCTGCATGCCGCCGACGCCGAGCAGGGGCAGGATGGCGACCGCCAGCACGATGATCCCCATCCCCCCCAGCCAGTTCAGGGTGTGGCGCCACAGGTTGATCGACGGGGCCAGAACGTCGAGGCCGTACATCACGGACGCCCCCGTGGTGGTGAGTCCGGACATGGTCTCGAAGAAGGCGTCGGTGAAGCTCAGGGGCTCGTCCATCGTCGCGGGCTGATGGAGCATCAGGGGCACGGCGGCGATGGCGGCGATGAGGGTCCAGGCCATGGTCACGAGGAAGAAGCCGTCCCTCGCCTTGAGCTCGGAGCGGCGGCGGTGCGTGACCCGCTCCAGCAGGAGTCCGGCGAGCACGCAGGCCGCCAGGCTGACCAGGAAGGTCTCCAGGGTGCCGTCCCGGTAATAGACCGCCGATGCGATGGGGATCAGGTAGGTCAGGCTGAAGACGAGCAGCAGCCGCCCCAGGACATTGGTGACGGACCAGACCGGACGCATCAGAAGAAGGTGAGACCGACCTGGAAGTAGCGCTCCACCTTGGGCACCAGATCCTTGCTGATCAGGAACAGGATCACGTGATCCTCGGCCTCGATCACCGTGTCGTGGTGGGCGATGAGGACCTTTCGCCGATCGAGGCCCCCCGGCCGCGGGCTCTCGCCCCGTACCAGGGCCCCGATGGTGACCCCCTTGGGCAGGTCGAGCTGCTGCACCTGGCGCCCGATCACCTTGGAGCTTGCCGCGTCCCCGTGGACCACCAGCTCCAGGGCCTCCGCGGCACCGCGCCTGAGGCTGTGCACCGCCGCCACGTCCCCGCGCCGCACGTGAGCCAGGAGGGAGCCGATGGAGACCTGGGCGGGGGAGATGGCGATGTCGATGCGGTCCGCCTGGACCAGGTCCACGTAGGCGCGCCGGTTGATGAGCGCCAGCACCCGCCGCGCCCCCAGGCCCTTCGCCAGCAGGGCCGCGAGGATGTTGTTCTCGTCCTCGTTGGTGAGGGCCAGGAAGAAGTCCATGTCCTCGATCCCCTCGGCGCACAGCAGGTTCTCGTCCGCCGCCTCGCCGATCAGGACCAGGGTGTCGGTCAGTCGGGCGCCCAGGTCCTTGGCGCGCGCCTCGTTGCATTCGATCAGCTTGACCTGATAGCGGTCCTGGGTCGCCACCGCCAGGCGCTCCCCGATGTTGCCGCCGCCCCCGATCAGGATGCGCCGGGTGGGGCGGTCGCGCCGGCGCAGCTCACTCATCACCTGGCAGATGTCGCGGGTGGAGGCCAGACAGAAGACCTCGTCTCCGGCCTCGATCACGGTCTCCCCGTCCGGGACGATGGCCTGGTCGCGACGGTAGATGGCCGCGATCCGGGCATCGAGCCCCGGCAGATGGCGGCGCAGGTCCGACACCGGGTGGCCCACCAGGGGACCACCCTCGAAGGCGCGCACCGCCACCAGGCTCACCAGCCCGTCGGCGAACTCCAGCACCTGGAGGGCCTCCGGGAACTCGATTAGCTTGACGATGTAGTCGGTGACGATCTGCTCCGGGCAGATGCTGAAATCCACGTCGAAGTTTCCGGGCTCCAGCAGCTGGGGGTAGCGGGCGTAGTCCGCCGAGCGCAGCCGGGCGATCTTGGTGGGGGTCTTGAAGAGGGTCGCCGCGGTGCGGCAGGCGCAGAGGTTGGTCTGATCGCTCTGGGTGACCGCGATCAGCAGGACCGCGTCCTCCGCGCCGGCGCGCGCGAGCACGGAGGGCAGGGCCGCGTTGCCCACCACCGTCCGCAGGTCCAGCCGATCCTGGAGCTGGGCGAGACGCTTGGGCTCGCTGTCGACGATGGTGATGTCGTTGGCCTCCGAGACCAGGCTCTCGGCCACCGAGCTGCCGACCTGACCGGCACCGAGGATGACGATCTTCATGGGCCTTCGAAGCGTGGATGGACCCGCGCCACCATCCTACGCCCTCGCCATTGGGGTCGCCAACGGAGCCGGGCAGCGACGGGTCGGGCTTCAGCCCGACTACGCCGGGTAGGGTTGACCACACCTTCGGTCATGTTCGATCAATCGCGGGGCATCGCTTTCCGCGAGTGCGTCGTGGGGCTGGAGCCCGACCTTCCCCCTTCGAGGGGCAAATAGCTGGAGAAGACACCGCCGGCCCCCCCGGGGCCGCCCATTGTTCCTCCCCCCTCGCGGAGGGTGTCGCAAAAGGTGGCCGGCGCGGTTCTTTCACGGCGCAGGCCAGGGTGAGATCGTGGGCGACACAACAGCTTGCGTGCTTCTCCATTCACCCCAACTCCTCTCCACTCTGGGGCTGGTCCTGCCCCATATCCTCGCTGGACACCGGGTGGACCGGTGGCGGCGGTGAGCACGCGGTACATGTGGGTGAGGTCGTCGAGGCGTTGCAGGCCGAGCCACAGGGTCTGGGTGCCGGGCTCGCCGTCGCACTTGCGACCGAGGAAAGCGTGGAGGGAGGCGAGCTTGCGCGCGGCCTGGCGCAGGGTCGGGGCGGTGTGGGGCAGCGCGGTGGTTAGGTTGACGCGCAGCCAGGTCAACTCGCTCAAGGACATGCCAGGCTGAAACTGAATCTTGTTCTGGGGCATCGAACGATCCTCCTTCGCGGGTCCGTTGAGGATCGTGCGCCCGGCTCAGGCCGCGAGCCCGCCAGCTGAGCTACGGCGTTAATCGGCTCTCGTGAATATTGGGCGAGCCCAGTAACCCAGTTACAGCTTCAACATCGCACTGATAATACTATTAGGCACTATAAATTCAGCCGTGCGCCGTTAAACGCTGCCTGTCTGCTTCAAACTTACGATACACATTGATCCAGCCCAGAAAGGACCGGGGGGTTGATTTAAATATTGTGGAAATCGCATATATACGTTCAAAATAGTACATCATTCGATACACATTGGACTTCTTCGATAAACTTAGCGCCGCATCAGCATTTATGCTTTCCAGTCTGCTCGCCATATCGCGGACCGCATTTTCGACTTCGTTTTTCAAGGAATTCTTGCTTCTCCCCAACCAAAGGTGCGAAAAGAAATAATTATAGAAATCGTACATCAGACTTTGCTCGCCGATACCAGCCCTTTTAAGGTGTCCCCCCTGCGTCAGGTTGCAGAGCGTTTGGCTTCGGCGAGCAACTTAGCCGTTGAGACATGGGGTTGACCTTTGAATCGGGTGCGGGGGGTGGGTGGTTTCTTCGGTCCCCGGGTGGTCTTGAGGAGTTTGCGCAGATCCACCTGTTTAGCCAGGGCGAGGAGCCAAAGGGAAAAGGACTGGGGACTGGCCTGGGCGAGCGCGGCCCATTCCGCCTCGGGGACGGCGATGGTCAGGCCGGTCATGGTGGTGGCGATCTCGCCGGCCAGGTAGTACTCGG
>Ga0316580_10000254_pt1 | contig 11399 bp, 9 predicted proteins | sample S0NA_2_FD_204519 | JGI IMG/M metagenome (GOLD analysis project Ga0316580, IMG submission 204519) | Rhizosphere microbial communities from salt marsh grasses in Alabama, United States - S0-2_160517rDrB | ecosystem: Host-associated > Plants > Roots > Rhizosphere | place: USA: Alabama | collected... | reverse complement strand
CGGACCTCGCCGTCCGGGAGCCAGCGGTGGGTGAAGAGGGGGGTGCCGTCGGGGGCGGTGACCGTCGTGGTCGTGCTCTGCATCGTCGCGTCCTGTTACCGATGGGTAGTGGGCTGGGGACAGCCTGCCATCACCGCCGCCGGTGCGGGACGGCGCGTGCCGTGTCACACACCGGCTGCGCCCGGTCCGGCCGTCAGCGGCCGGACCGGACCAGGCATCCGGCGGGCGAGGAGCCCGCTGCGGGGAACGCCACGGCCAGGGCGTCGGCGATCCGCGCGGCCCGGGCCTTGTAGCCCCTCGCGGAGTAGTGGATGTCGTCGTGGATGAACCAGGACTTCCTGACCTCGGCGCGCCAGTCGTAGACCCGCATGTTCGGGTAACGCTCGCAGGCGTCGAGCAGCGCGGCGTTCCACTGCTGCATCTGGGCGTCCGCGTACGGTCCGCTCGAGACGAGCGTGCGCACCGTGAGCCACAGCACCGGCGCGTCCGTGGGGATGTGCCGCATGACCCGGTCGATCCGCTCGTCGACCGGGACGACGCCGCCGACGTACTGGTTCGCGGCCTCGTTGACGCCCATCGCCAGCGTCCAGCACCCGTCGTAGCCGTGGTCGGTCCGCGACTCGACCGCCTCCTCGGCGTTCGGTGTGCCCTGGTAGTGCTCGACGATGCTCCGGGCACCGGAGATGTCCGCGGCGAAGTCCTCGACCCCGACCCGCTCGTACTGGTGGTCGATCCGCGCCGTCGGGTCGGGCTGGTAGGCGGGGTCCATCAGCCCGATCGAGGTGGAGTCGCCGACGTGGACCAGCTCGGCGCACCGGGTCCGGGGCCCGGCCGGGGCCGCGGCCTCCTGCGAGGACCCGCCGGCGCCCTCCGTCACCGGCTCCGTCGGCTGCCGGGCGCCGTCGCCCCCCGGCTCGGCCGCGACCGCGTCACGGGGTACCGGCGGCCTGCTGGTGTCGACGCCCGCGGCGACCAGGGCCGCCGGCGGGATGCCGGCCACGAGGGCCTGGGCGCTCAACGCGGTGGTGGCGACGAGGACGAGGCTGCCGGTGGCAGCGGCCACCGCCGGGACCGCCCGGCGCCGTCCGTCCCGCCCCACGCGCCCGAGCCGGAGGGCGCCGCGCAGTCCGTTGCGGCGGATCGGGTCCTCGACGAGCACCCACGACAGGGCGGCGAGTCCCACCGTGATCCCGACGAGGGCGCCCGCGCGCAGCAGCGGCCGGTCGGCGAGAACGTCCGACGGGGTGAAGACGATGATCGGGAGGTGCCAGAGGTAGATGCCGTACGAGCGCTCGCCCACCCACGCGAACGGCCTCCAGCCGAGGACCGCCCCGACCCGCGACTCCGGCTGCACGACCACCGCGATGACCGCCGCGGTCGCGAGCGAGAGCACGAGCAGCCCACCCCGGTAGAGGAACATCGAGTACTCGTCGGTGAACCGCGTCAGCAGGGCGATCACCCCGAGACCGAGCACCGCCCACCGGTCCAGCCGGCGGCGCGACATCCCGGCGAGCCGCGGTGCACCGCCGGGGTGCCACATGAGTAGGGCCAGTGCGGCGCCGACGAGCAGGCCCCCGGCGCGGGTGTCGGTGCCCTCGTAGGCGCGGGTGTTGTCGAAGCCCGGGGACGCGTGCAGCCACAGCAGCACGAACGACGCGGCCGCCAGGCCACCGGTCACCCAGGCCGCGAACCGGGTCGTCACCCAGGGGACCACGGCGAGCGCGAGGAGGACGAGGGGCCAGACGAGGTAGAACTGCTCCTCGACGGCGAGGGACCAGAGGTGGTCGAGCGGCCCCGGCCCGGCGAACCGGTCGAAGTAGGTCTGCCCCTCGGCGATCGTCTGCCAGTTGCTCACGTAGAGCAGGGCTCCCCCGGCCTGGACCGCCACCGTGCCCAGGGCGGACCGGTCGACGAGCACGGTGGTGAGCAGGACCACCACGAGGAGCACGACGACCGCGGGCAGCAGCCGTCGGGCGCGCTGGAGGTAGAAGCGCCCGAGCCCGTACCGCCCGGTGCGGTGCCACATCGAGAGCAGGACGCCGGTGATGAGGAAGCCGCTGAGGGTGAAGAAGATCGCGACGCCGAGCAGTCCGCCGCGGAGGCCGGGGACGCCGAGGTGGTAGCCGATGACGAGCGCCACCGCGAGCGCCCGCACGCCGTCGAGGGCCGGCACGTAGCGTCCGCTCCCCTCGACCGGCCTCGGCACCCTGCCTCCCGCGTCTCGCCGCGCCCGGCGCTGGCACGCCGACCGACCGACGGTACGCCCGACATCCGAGGTGCCGCGGGAGGCGCGCGGGCAGCGGAGTGGCCCACGTGGCTGAGGTGACGGACGGATCCCCGAGCGCGGACCGACGGGCGGGCCGGGTAGCGTGGCTCGCGGGACGCGACGCCGATCCGACGGAGGCCCGGTGAGCAACGAGATCATCGGCGAGACCCCGGGCATCTGGGGCACGGGGTTCTCGACCGACAGCACGACCGTGGAGCACGCCTACGACACGTTCGCCGACGGTGGCGCCTACGACGAGACCTTCGAGGAGTGGGGGTACGTCGGGCCCGAGACGGCCGCCGCGATCCTGAGGAACTACGTCCCGACCGACAGCCGCGTCCTGGACGCGGCCTGCGGGTCGGGGCTCACGGGAGCGGCCCTCGCCCGCCTCGGCTACGAGGACGTCGCGGGGATCGACATCTCCGCCCGCCTGCTCGAGCTCGCCCGCCGGACCGGCGCCTACCGGCAGCTCTGGCGCGTGGACATGCAGGACCTGCCGCTGCCCTTCGCCGACGGCGAGTTCGACGCGGTGAACTTCATCGGGGCGCTGACCTACTTCGAGACCGCCGACATCCTGCGGGAGCTGTGCCGCGTCGTGCGCAGCGGCGGGCACGTCGTGTTCTCCCAGCGCGACGACCTCATGCGCGACCGGGACTACGGCGCGAGGCTGCGCGAGCTCGAGCGCGAGGGGGTCTGGCGGCGGGTCTTCGGCACCGAGCCGATGCCCTACCTGCCGCGGCACCCCGAGTACGGCGACCACATCAAGGTGCAGTACTTCGTCTACGAGGTGCTCTGAGCCGACGCGGCGGCGGGGTTCAGGGTCCCGACGCCGGCGACGTCCCGCTCACTCCCACTCGATGGTGCCCGGCGGCTTGCTCGTGATGTCGAGGACGACGCGGTTGACCTCGCGCACCTCGTTGGTGATCCGGGTCGAGATCCTCGCCAGCACCTCGTACGGGACCCGGGTCCAGTCGGCGGTCATCGCGTCCTCGGAGGAGACCGGGCGCAGCACGATCGGGTGGCCGTAGGTGCGCCCGTCCCCCTGGACCCCCACCGAGCGGACGTCGCCGAGGAGGACGACGGGGCACTGCCAGATCTCGCGGTCGAGCCCGGCCTCGGTGAGCTCCTCGCGGGCGATGGCGTCGGCGGCGCGGAGCACGTCGAGCCGCTGACCGGTGACCTCGCCGACGATCCGGATGCCGAGCCCCGGGCCGGGGAACGGCTGCCGCCAGACGATGGCCTCGGGCACCCCGAGCTCGAGCCCGACCTGCCGCACCTCGTCCTTGAAGAGCAGCCGCAGCGGCTCGACGAGGGTGAACTGCAGGTCGTCGGGAAGGCCGCCCACGTTGTGGTGGCTCTTGATGTTGGCCGTGCCGGTGCCGCCGCCGGACTCGACGACGTCCGGGTAGAGCGTGCCCTGGACGAGGAACTCCACCGGGTGGTCGTCGGCACCGGTGTGCGACCCGACGACGTCGCGGGCCGCCTGCTCGAAGACCCGGATGAACTCGCGCCCGATGACCTTGCGCTTGGCCTCCGGGTCCGAGATGCCGGCGAGGGCGTCGAGGAAGCGGTCCCTGGCGTCGACGACGACGAGGTCGACCCCGGTGGCGGCGACGAAGTCCTTCTCGACCTGTTCCGCCTCCCCCGACCGCAGCAGCCCGTGGTCGACGAACACGCAGGTCAGCTGGTCGCCGACGGCCCGCTGCACGAGCGCGGCGGCGACCGAGGAGTCGACCCCGCCGGAGAGCCCGCAGATGACCCGCTTGTCGCCGATCTGGTCGCGCACGGTGGAGACGAGCTCCTCGACGACGTTCTCGGCCGTCCACTCCGCCGTGAGTCCCGCCCCGCGGAGCAGGAAGTTCTCCAGCACCTGCTGGCCGAAGGTCGAGTGCAGCACCTCCGGGTGCCACTGGACGCCGTAGAGCCGGCGCTCGTCGTCCTCGAAGCCGGCGACCGGGGCCCCGGACGTCGTGGCCGTGACCCGCATCCCGGCCGGGGCCTCCGCCACGGAGTCGCCGTGGCTCATCCACACCGACTGGTGGTCGGGCTGGCCGTTGAAGAGGGTGGAGGCGGTGTCGAGGATGCTGGCCGGAGTGGCGCCGAACTCGGAGAGGCCGGTCTTCTCGACCGTGCCACCCAAGGCCTGTGCCATCGCCTGGAAGCCGTAGCACATGCCGAAGACGGGGACCCCCGCCCGGAGGACGGCCGGGTCGAGCCGTGGCGCACCCTCCTCGTAGACCGACGACGGGCCCCCCGAGAGGATGATCGCCGCCGGCTCCTTGGCGAGCATGTCGGCGACCGGCATCGAGTGCGGCACGACCTCGCTGAAGCAGTTGGCCTCGCGCACCCGCCGGGCGATGAGCTGGGCGTACTGGGCACCGAAGTCGACGACGAGCACCGGTGTGTCGGCCAGGTGCACCGGTGCGCCGCCCTCGACGAGGGCGTGGTCCGGGTCGTCGTGGTGCGGGGCGTCCTGCGCGGGGGCGTCGCTCACGTCACAAGGCTACTGGCGGACGGCGGCGAGGTCGGCCTCGACCTGCCGCGCGACCTGGCGCTCCACCCAGAACGAGAGGAAGGGCACGCACCCCGCGAGCATGACGAGCACCATCCGGGTCAGGGACCAGCCCACCTTGAAGCCGAGCATCGCGGTGGCGACGAGGTAGACCATGTAGATGAAGCCGTGCGGCTGGGGCCACCAGGACAGCGGGTTCTCGTCGCCCTTCATCCCGAGGCCGTAGGCGAGGACCATCTCGACGACGAGGAGGAGCAGCCCCACGCCGACGACGAAGGCCATGACCTTGAAGAAGGCCAGCCGGCGTCGGACGGTCTCGACGTCCGCCTCGCCGATCGCGCTGGGAGTCGGGGCCTCAGAGGTGCTCACGAACCCCATTGTCGCCCGCGGCGGTGTCGTCCTCGACGCCGGGCCCGACCTCCGGCTCGACGTCCGGCTCGGCATCCGCCGCAGGCAGGCCACGGCCACGGTGCTCCTCGCGCACCATCCGCCACCACAGCCAGAGCGCGAAGAGGGCGAAGACCCACCACTGGACGGCGTACGCGGCGTTGCGCCACTGGAGGCCGGTGTCCCCGAGGGGAGTCGGCACCTTGGTCAGCTGGGGGCCGGTGGCCGGGTCCTCCGACTCCAGGAAGAGGAAGCCGTTGTACAGGTCGCCCGGCCAGAGGTTGACGAGCACCGAGGTGTCGACCGAGCCGATCTCGCCGGGCCCCACCGCGGTGTCCACCGGTGACTCGGGTGGCGCAAGGCCACCCGCGACGGTCAGGGTCCCCTCGGGTGGGTCGCCCACGGCCGCCGGGTCGGTGACGAAACCGCGGAGCACCGGGAGCGTGGCACCGGTCTCGCCGACGACGAACGGCGTCACCACCCAGGACCCCGACTCCCCGTCGAGGCGGCGGTCCGGGACGAGCAGCTGGCCGTCGGACGCGTACTGCCCGACCGCGGTGACCGGCCGGGACGACAGCTCACCGGGGAACGCCTCGTGCGGCCCGAGCACGTCCGTCAGCTGCACCGGCTGCTGGGCGCGGGCCTTCGCAACGGCCTCCTCGACGGCCTTGCCCTCGGCGACGCCGAGCTGCCACCGCCCGAGCTGGACGAAGACGACCCCCACGACCAGGACCAGCCCGAGCAGGGCGAGGAACCTGGGCTGGAGGGCGGTCCGCAGCACGTCACGAGGGTACGTGAGCGTGGCGGGCGTGCCGGCGGCGGCGGCGGCGGGCGGGGGCCGGATGTGGTTGGGTTCGGAGATGGACCCGCTCGACACCTGGCGCCCCCAGCCCTTCACCGCGCACGGCATCACCCACGACGTCTACCGCAAGGGGACCGGTCCGGGGGTGGTCGTGATCCACGAGATCCCCGGACTGACGCCGAAGGTCGTCGACTTCGCCGAGGAGGTCGTCGACCGTGGCTTCACCGTCGCCCTGCCGCACCTCTTCGGCCCTGCCGGGGCCACCGGCTCACTCGCCACGACGATGGTCCGGCTGTGCGTGAACACCGAGTTCACCAAGCTCGCGCTCAACCGCACGTCGCCGGTGACGCTGTGGCTCAGGGAGCTCGCCCGTTCGCTGCACCTCGAGTGCGGCGGGCCGGGTGTCGGGGCGGTCGGAATGTGCTTCACCGGGGGGTACGCCCTGGCGATGCTCGCCGACGCCCCGGTCTCCGCCCCGGTGCTCTCCCAGCCCGCGGTGCCGTTCGCACTCACCCGAGCGCGCGGCGCCGACCTCGGCATGACCGAGGAGGACTGGGCCAGGGCCAAGGCGAAGGTCGAGGGCGGGTGCCAGGTCATGGGCCTGCGCTACCGCGAGGACAGCTCCATCGGCAGCCGGTTCGACCGGTTGCGCGCCGAGCTCGGCGACGACTTCATCGCCGTGGAGTTCGACGGGCCCGGGCACTCCGTGCTGACCGAGCACCGGCAGCAGGAGGGGGTCGACCGGGTGCTGGAGTTCCTCACCGCGAAGCTCCGCTGACGCGGCCCCGGCGCCGGCGGAAATGGGTTCGCGCTCCGTCGGCGCCTCCGCCTAGCGTTGGAGGGTCATGCCGACGAGACCACCCTGGACGTACGGCGTGCGACCCCACGACGAGCCCCCGGCGGACGCCGACCGGCTCCTCGTGTGGCTCGCGCGCCGCCAGTGGCGCACCCTTCTCGCGGGAGCGTGCTTCGGCATCCCGTGGATGCTGTCCGTCGCCCTCGTCCCCGCCGCCGTCGGCCGCGCGGTCGACGCCGGGATCGTCGAGCGCGACGGTCGTGCGCTCGTCCTCTGGTCGCTCGCCGTCCTCGGCCTCGGCGTCGTCTCCGCGGCGGTCGGCAACGGCCGGCACTGGTTCGCGGTCAAGAACTGGCTCGTCTCGGCGTTCCGGGCGGGAGCGGTCGCCGACCGCGCGGTCCGCCGCACCGGCCCGGCGCTGACCCGCACGATGCCGGCCGGCGAGGTGCTCGCGAGCTTCACCAGCGACTTCGGCCGGATGGGGCACACCTTCGACGTCTTCGCCCGCTTCATGGGGGCGGTGGTCTCGTTCGTCGTCGTCGCGGTCATCCTGCTCCGCGGCTCGGTCGTGCTCGGCCTCATCATGCTGCTCGGCGGCCCGCTGCTCGTCGCGTCGCTCGCCTTCGTCATGAAGCCGCTGCAGCGCCGGCAGGGCGCACAGCGCGAGGAGGCGGGGCGCCTCACCGCGCTCGGCGCCGACACCGTCGCCGGGCTGCGGGTGCTCCGTGGCATCGGCGGGGAGGAGTCGTTCCTCACCCGGTACCGGGCGCAGTCGCAGGTCGTCAAGCACGCCGGGTGGCGGGTGGCCGGCACCCAGGCGACACTGGACTCCGCGCAGGTCCTGCTGCCCGGGATCTTCGTCCTCGTCGTCACGGCCGTGGGCGCGCACCTCGCGGTCGCCGGGGAGATCACGCCCGGTGAGCTCGTGGCCTACTACGGCTACACGGCCTTCCTCACCATCCCGCTGCAGACCGCGGTCGAGATGGCCGACAAGCTGATCACCACCCGGGTCGCGGCACGCCGCATCGCGCGGATCCTCGCGGCCGAGCCCGACCACCCCGTGGCGCCGGACGCCGACGCCGCGGCGCCGCCGCCGTCCGGCGCCCTCGTCGACCCCGTGTCCGGGGTCGTCGCCGAGCCCGGTCGACTCACCGCACTCGTCAGCGAGCGCCCCGAGGAGACCGCCTCCGTGGCTGCCCGCCTCGGCCGCACCGTGCCCGGACGTCACGGGGTCACGTGGGGAGGCGTCGGCCTCGACGACCTGCCGGTCACCGCGGTCCGCGAGCACGTACTCGTCTCGCAGGCGGACCCCCGCCTGTTCAGCGGCCCGCTGCGCCGCGAGCTCGGTGGCCGGGACGACGCCGCCCGCGCCGCGGCCCTCGCCGTCGCGGACGCCGACGACGCCGTGGCGGCCCTCGACGACGGGATCGACGGCGAGCTCGAGGAGCGCGGCCGCTCGCTCTCCGGCGGGCAACGCCAGCGGTTGGCGCTGGCCCGTGCCCTGCTGCGTGACGCCGAGGTCCTCGTCCTCGTCGAGCCGACGAGCGCGGTCGACGCCCACACCGAGGCGCGCATCGCCGGGCGCCTCGCCGAGCACCGCCGCGGGCGCACCACTGTCGTCGTCACGGTGAGCCCGCTGCTGCTCGACCACGCCGACGTCGTCCACCTCGTCGAGGACGGGCGGGTCGTCGCCACCGGCACCCACCGCGAGCTGTCGCGGTCCAGCACCGCCTACCGGTCCGTCGTCGTCCGAGGGGAGGAGGAGTGATGTCGCCGCTCACCGGCCGCACCGACCACACTCGACGCTCCCTTCCCATCGCGCCGGGCGCGGTCGTGCGTGCGCACGTCGGCGTGCTGCTGCGCGAGCACCGCCGCCCGCTGGCCTGGGTGCTGCTCTGGCACCTCGTGGCGGCCGTCGTGGGCCTGGCCGGGCCGTGGGTCATCGGCCAGGTCGTCGGCACCGTGACCACGGGCCGCGCCGCCATCACCGACATCGACGTGCTCGTCGGGCTGCTCGCGGCCGCGCTCCTCACCGAGACGGCGGCGACCTGGGTGGCCCGCCGCGGGTCGTTCGTGCTCTCCGAGCAGGTCTTCGCCCGGCTCCGGGAGGACTTCGTGGCGTCCGCGGTGCGCCTGCCCCTCTCGACCGTCGAGCGGGCCGGCACTGGCGACCTGCTCGCCCGGACCACCAACGACATCGACGCGATCAGCTACGTCATCCGCTTCGGCATCCCCACCGTCGTGGTGTCGTGCACGACCGTGCTCGTCACCGGGGTCGCGACGGTCGTGGCCTCGCCGCTCGCGGCGCTGCCCCTGCTCCTCACGCCGCTCATCTGGTTCCTGCCGACCCGGCGGTACCTGCGCACGGCAGGCCCGGCGTACCTGTGGGAGCACTCGACCTACGCCCGGCTCAACGGCGTCGCAGCCGAGACGGTCGAGGGCGCCTCGACGGTGGACGCGCTGGGGCTCCAGGGCGAGCGCGGGGAGCGGTTCGCGGAGGCGCTGCGCGAGAGCCACGACGCCGAGCGCTACACGGTGGGGCTGCGGCTGCGCTGGTTCCCGTGGCTCGAGGTGGGCTTCTTCGCGCCGATCGCCGGCGCCCTGCTCTGGGGCGGGTGGCTCGCGTGGCAGGGAGTCCTCACCGTCGCGACCGCGACCGCGGTGGTGCTCTACGTGCAGCGGCTGCTGGACCCGCTCGGCGAGCTCGTCGGCATGCTCGACGAGATCCAGTTCGCGGCCACGTCGATGTCGCGCATCCTCGGGGTCGGCGAGGTGCCGCCCGACCGGGCCGCGACCGGCGCCGTGCCGACCGACGACCGGATCGACGTCGAGGGGGTGCGCTACGCGTACCGCACGGGGCAGGACGTCCTGCACGGCGTCTCCCTCGGGCTCCGCCCCGGCGAGCGGCTGGCGATCGTCGGCCCCTCCGGCGCGGGCAAGTCCACCCTCGGGCGGCTGATGGCCGGCGTCGACGGGCCGCGGACGGGGCGCATCACGGTGGGCGACGTCCCCCTGATCGACCTCGAGCTCGACGACCTGCGCGGCGAGGTGGCGCTGGTGACCCAGGAGCACCACGTGTTCGTCGGCACGCTCGCCGAGAACCTCCGGCTGCCGCGTCCGGACGCCCCCGACGACGCCCTCCGGGACGCGCTCAAGGCCGTCGACGCCCTCGACTGGGCCGAGCGGCTCCCCGAGGGGCTCGACACGGTCGTGGGGTCCGGCGGCCACGTGCTCACCGAGGCCCAGGCCCAGCAGGTCGCCCTGGCCCGGCTCGTCCTCGCGGACCCGCACACGCTGGTGCTCGACGAGGCGACCTCGCTGCTCGACCCGCGGGCGGCGCGCCACCTCGAGCGGTCCCTCGGGGCGGTGCTCACCGGGCGCACGGTGGTGGCCATCGCGCACCGCCTGCACACCGCGCACGACGCGGACCGGGTGGCCGTGGTCGAGGACGGGCGGGTGCGCGAGCTGGGATCGCACGACGAGCTCATCGCGGCCGACGGCTCGTACGCCGCCCTGTGGCGGTCCTGGCGGGACGAGGGCTGAGGGCCGTCTGCCTCGTGCACCACCCGGGCGCCGGGAGGCCGGTGGCTCAGCGGCCGACCAGCCGGATCCCGATCCGCACCTCATCGCCCTCCGCGACCCCCTCCGCCGTCCGGACCTGCCGCTTCACCGGGAGCACGTAGGCGGCGCGCTCGGCGGAGGGGAACAGCGACGTGCCCCACACCGAGCCGCCGAGGCTGACCTCGACCCGCACCGAGCCGAAGCCACCGGTGGCGTCGCCGACGACGGCGTCGACCTCGTCGCTGACGCCCTCGGGCACGGTGACGAAGTGCCAGGCGCCCTCCTGCCACCGCCAGAGGATCGCCGTGAACTCCCACCGGGTGGCACCGCCTCCGGCGCCGGACATCGTGTCCATGGCGCGATGGTGCCACCGGCCACCGACGAGGCCCGGGGTCACCTCGGATCGGCCGGGCGCCAGGCCGGATCCAGTGGCGCCGGTGCGGAGCGAGTGGGCGGGGCGCCGCAACGGTGTGGTCACCAGAGACGTCCGGATGGTTCGCGAGGCGAGCCACCGGACCGCCCCCACGTTGCCCGCCTCGCGCACGACACACATCGATGGTCCGTCCACGCGAGCCGGCAGCCACACGCCACGGGACACATGCCGGAACCGCGAGACCCCGGCCGGGAGCCAGGGCCGAGACCCCGAGGTGGTCCGCCTCGTGGACCATCCATATGGATGGTCCACGAGGAGTGGCTCGATGGTCCACGAGGAATGCCGGGGGGTGGCGCACGTCGCGGACCATCCGGACGTCTCGCGGGCACCCCCTCGCCGGGGCCGGGTCCAGCCGAGTGGTCACGTGCCGCCCACCGGTTGGTCCGGTCGCCGGCCCCTCGCTCCCGCGGCGTGCGCCTCAGACCTACGTCGGCACGACCTCCCGCACCGCCGGGCGGCGCGCGGGCACCGGCGGCACCCGGAAGTAGCCGGCACCCTGCAGCAGCTCCTCCTGGGACGGGCGGCGCTCGGGCTCGCCGCGGTTCGGCCACAGCGACATCGCCCGCTCCGCCTGTGCCGTGATCGTCAGCGAGGGGTTGACCCCGAGGTTCGCCGAGACCGCGGCACCGTCGAGCACCGAGA
>Ga0316580_10000252_pt1 | contig 11436 bp, 10 predicted proteins | sample S0NA_2_FD_204519 | JGI IMG/M metagenome (GOLD analysis project Ga0316580, IMG submission 204519) | Rhizosphere microbial communities from salt marsh grasses in Alabama, United States - S0-2_160517rDrB | ecosystem: Host-associated > Plants > Roots > Rhizosphere | place: USA: Alabama | collected... | reverse complement strand
TCTCTGCCAGCGTGCACTCGTGGGCAAACGTCGAGTGCAGGCCCTCAACGGCGATCGGCAACACCGACACCAGGTCGCTGCCGTGCGCGATCGAAAGGGCGGTCTCGACGTCGCCGACGCTGAGGGCTGCATACAGGGCGTCGACCGCCCCGAGCGCCGCCGACCCTTCATCCGGCTTCCCCTCGGTGGCGTCGTCGGTGGCCGTCGACGCTGCCGGAGGCAGGGTCGTCGATTCGGCCCCGTCGGTGGTCGTTGTGGTCTCCGCTGGTGATGATGCTGCCGTGGTGGTGGAGGCGGTGGCGGCTGTCATCGAAGGCGGCGGGGCAACCGTCTGAGCGCCTCCGTCGGATGCCGCACACGAACCGGCCACGAGCAGGACACAGAACGCCAGCATGCATGTGCGCACAGCGCACCTCCCGGCGAGTCTCTCCCCAATGGTCCCCCAGGCCCGGCCTTTGTCCAGACTCTTCGCGGGCGGGGTACCGGTGCGGCGGTGGACGCTCGGCGTCGGAGTCGATGCTGCGCTGGACAGAGCATCTCACCGCATATCACTGGGACGTCGGTGGATTGCTCGCGACCACTCCGTCTGCCGACGATTGACTCGATCCACGCTCCGCGGCGGAAGACGGTCGGGGCGCTCTCAGGCGTTCTGCTCGGCCGAGAGCTCGACGATCCGGTGATGCCATGGAACGGCATGCCGATACGAGTGCCGATCCGCCTCATCGGTGATCTTCCGGGACCGTTCCTCGAGTTCGTCGGATGCGCGACGCAGGACCTGCTCCGCCCGCACGTCGCCGGCGGCCCGCAGGACGTCGAAGGCGGTGAGGTAGATGCGGAGCGGCTCCCACGTCCCGTCCAGACTCTCGCCGTCCGCCAGTGCATCGAGGATCGGCGCGACCCACCCCATCGCACCGGAAACGTCGCCGCGAGCGAGCGCGACGCGAGCGAGCCCGGCATCCGTGCCGAGGGCGAGTGCCGCCTGACCGAGCTCCTGACGGATGCGGGCCGACGCCCGGTATGCCGATTCAGCCGCTTCGTCGTCGCCCAGGCCCGTCAACGCGTGGCCGAGCCAGAGCAGCCCCTCCGCTTCCCCCTCCGTGTGCTCGTGACGGCGCTTGAGGTCGATGCCCCGCTCAGCGTGGGAGCGCGCGGCGTCCCAGGCGCCCCGCGCCGACTCGACCCATGCCAGGTTGAGGTGGGCCGCCGACTCGCTGCGCTTGTCGCCGCCTTCGAGCGCACGCTCGAGGTTGGCCGCGAACGAGTCGCGGGCAGCTTCATAGTCGCCGAGCAGGGTCAGCACGACGGCGAGGTTGTTGAGATACGTGACCGACGCATCGACGTCGTCCTCGGACTCTGCGATCGCGAGCGCTCGACTCAACCGGGCGCGGGCTTCGGAGAGCTCCCCCGCCACCATGGCGATGTTGCCGAGGAGGTTCTGAGCGGTCGCCTCACTCGATACGCCCAGCCGGGCGGCGATGACGAGTGCCTGCTCACCGTCGGCCCGAGCCTCGTCGGAGTGGCCGAGGTAGAAGTGCGCCCACGCCAAGGCCGAGAGGGCCCGACTTCGGAGCTCGTCGTCCCCGGCGACGATCGCCCGCTCATCGGCTACCCGGGCCGATGCGAGAGCTTCCGCGAAGGTGCTCGTGCTGAAGTGGAGGAACGTGCGCTCGACGGCGATGATCGCCTGGCGCGCCGCGTCGCCCATCGAGGAAGCCAGACCTTCGAGCTGATCGAGACACCGGCGCTGCTCGTCTCGGGCTCCGGTGAGGGCCACCGCCCTCTCGAGGCCGAGCAAGAGCCGATAGCGCCGCTCGAGGTCGTCATCCGGTGTCAGGGCCAGCGCCCTCCGGTAGAAGTCGGCGGCGGTGGTCACCGCATAGCCGTCCCAGGCCGCTTCCGCGGCCCGCGTCAGGTAGTCGACGGCTTCGCGACTCCTGTTCGACTTCTCCAAGTGGCCGGCGATCGTCGCCACGAACTCGCGTTCTCGGCTCCCGCTCACGGCGATCAGCCAGTCCGCAACGATGCCGTGGTGGGTGCGACGGTCTGCGAGGAGGATCTCTTCGTAGGTGGCCTCGCGCAGGATCGAGTCGGCGAACGCGAACTCGGTCGTGTCGGCGAAGGTCGACGGCGAGCGCAGCGCGATCAGTCGACGCTCCCGCAGGCGGGAGAGGCGTGGCCGGATTGCCTCGGGTTCGGCGTCACCCGACATGGCGACGACGGCGCCATCCCAGAAGATCCTCCCGCAGACCGAGGCTGCCTGAAGAGCAGCGTGTTCGGCGTCGGGCAGGCCGTCGAGCCTGGCTCGGATCACGCCGGTGAGCGTGGGGGGCAGGCGTTCGGGGGCGAACCGGTCCATGTGGGCGATCCACGCTGCGTCTCCAACCTCGATGACGCCGTCGTCGATGCACATGAGCACCAGTTCCTCGAGGTAGTAGGGGATGCCGCCAGCCTGGTCGAGGAGCTGTCTTCGGAGCTCCGGAGGGCACTTCTCGAGCCTCGCCAAGAGGTGGTCGATGAGCGTCTCGGCGAAAGGGTTGTCGAGGGGCTCGAGCGACACGGTGCGGTGGCGTGTCGCCTTCGCCCAATGCTCGAGCGCATCACTCGCCGTCGGCCGCGTGAGCGCGACGGTGAGCACCGAGCGGGTTCCAAGCCCATCGATCACCCGGCCGAGAACGTCCAACGAATCCCCATCCGCCCACTGCAGATCGTCGAGGAGCAGCACGACCGGCTCGGCGACGCTGCTCAAGAACTCGGTGAGGTGCAGGACTGTGCGATCGCGAAGCTGCTGCGGCTGGAGCGCAGGCTGCGGCGGCGGATCTCCGGTCATGCGGTACCCGAGGAGCGTCCCGATTGTGTGCACCTTCGCCGAGCGGTCCGAACCCTCGGAGAGGTGAGGGCCGAGACCCGCAGCGAGCTTCTCGGTGACCGATTCGGGAGCGTCCGTACTTCGGATGCTGAAGCGTCGTTCGACGAGATCGCGCAGGAGCGCAAACGGAGCCTCGGCACTCTCCAGGCTCGCCCGCGCCCGTAGGGTCGTCACCGACCTGTCGGTGAGTGCGCGGCGCTCGAACTCGGCGAGAAGTCGCGACTTGCCGACACCGGCATCTCCGGTGACCGTCACGACGAGCGCACGATGATCGGTTGCGACCTCATCGAGCGATCGCTCCAGCACCCGGAGCTGCTCGTCCCGCCCGACCATCGGGACGTCTACGTGCTCGAAACCGCGGAACCCGGTCGCCGACTCGCCCCGTCGTCGGGAGATCACCCGGTGCACCGGTACCGGATCGGGGAAACCCTTCGCATCGATCGTCCCGGCAGGCTCGAGATCGAAGCGGCCGCGGACCTGCCGGTAGGTCGACTGTGAGATGAACAGCCCACCGGGCGGGGCCGCACTCTCGATCCGGGCCGCGAGGTTGATCGCCGAGCCGGACACGAGGCCGGATCCGGCGTCCGACCCGCCGGTGGCGACGAGCCCGGAGTTGATGCCGATACGCACGTCAAAGCCCTCGATCCCGTGGGTCCGGGCGGCATCATGGGCGACGGCACGGGCGGCGTCGAGCATGTCCAGGCCTGCTCGCACAGCCATCTCGGCGTCGTCCTCACGCGTGCGGCGAAGTCCGAACACGGCGAGGAACCCATCGCCCGTGTAGGTGACGATGCGGCCGCCGTGGGAGTCGGCGGGCCGCGCGAGGGACCGGAGCGCAGTGTCCATGACACCCATCGCCTCCTCGGGATCGACGCCCTGGAGGATGCGCGTCGATTCGACCACGTCGAGGAAGAGCGCCGTCACGAGACGACGCTCGTGGTCTCCTGGGCTCTCCGTTGCCGACCCGGCGATCTGCGCCCGCAGCGCCCCGATTGCGGCATCCACGATCGCGTCATCGACCGAGCCGCGCAGCTGCTCCTGTGCGTCGATTGCTGCTTCGATCAGATGCGGGTCGACCTGCTCAGTCATCGTCGTTTCACGATGGTAGGAGTCGATCGTGTCGCGCGCACTGCCCAATGCGCATGGGCCGTCGCCGCAGGACGGGCGCCCTCGAGTCACGCCGGCGGTCACGGCGGCGCGCACCCCGCGACGCCGAAGGGCATGGTTGGTCGAACCCCGATGGGCCGTGATCGGTCCTTGTGCCGGTCTGGGACTCCTTACGCGCGACTGGCGTTCTGGTGGGGAAGGCGGGGGATCAACCAGCCCAAGAACGCATCCTGGCTCCTCGTCTGGAGCGTGAGCTTCCCCGGCCCGGTCAGGTCGACGACCAGTCCCTCTCCGCTGAAGAACGTGCTCTTCCAGCCGCCGACCTTGCGGATGGTGAAGCCGATGCCCTCGGTGAACGTGACGAGGTGCCCGGTGTCGACCGTGTACTTCTCACCGGGGCCGAGCTCGATCTCCTCGATCGCGCCGTAGGCGGCGATGATCAGCGGACCGGTCCCCGAAACCCGCAGCATGATGAGGCCCTCGCTCGAGAAGAACGTCTTCGCCCCGCCCCATTTCGTGTCGACGTTCAGCCCAGGGCTCGCAGCGATGAACGCCCCGGACTGCACCATCAGCTGCTCCCCCGCCAGGTCGAGGACGCTCATGTCCCCCGGCAGCGCCGGAGCCAGCTGGACGGTCCCGCCGTGCTGGGGCGCCTTGAACGTGTTGAGGAAGAAGCTCTCGCCGCCAAACGCCGAACGTGCGAACGACTTGAGGACCCCGCCCCGGGCCTTCGTCTCGAGCTCGAATCCGTCGCTCATCGCGACCATCGCCCCGCCTTCGGCGATGATCTCCTCACCGGGTGCGAGTGCGACCTTTGCGATCGCATACGACGGCCGATCGGTGATCTGGATGTCCACGGAACCCCTCCTGTCGACATGGCGACCTGCTTGCTGACCCTATCACCCCGAGCAGGTGCAGGCAGGGCGACGCGTCGACCGCGTGGCGCGGGCTCCGACGGGGATCCAGGCTCCTCAGGCGGCGATTCCGGTGCCTACGGCAGCCCGATGAGCGCCGGCCCGTCCGAGTTGTCGATCGCGAACTTCCACCTGCCGTCGGCCTGGCGACGGAGGACTTCGGCACTCGAGCCTCGCGCCTCGAACCCGGCAGCGTCGGTGACCGTCCAGGACCAGTGAACGAGGGCGAGATCGCTGACCTGGAATGCCACCGAGTCGTTCAGCGTCAGCTTCAGGCCCGCGTCCAGGAACCGCTGATGCGCCCGTCGGATCTCGGTGTGCCCGGTGGATACCTCTCCGACCTCGGCGAACACCGCATCCACCTCATAGAGAGCCAACAGCCCGTCGAGGTCTCCCTCGTCGAGGTAGCGGACGAGACGCCGACCGACCTGCTCCGGAGTATCGGGATCCACGCTGCACCGTCCTTTCGCCCGCTGCGATTCGGGACTCTACGCTCGTTCTCGCAGACACAGACGGGAAACCGGTGCGGTGCCCGCGCAGAGGACACGCAGTCGTCGAAGGAATCCGGCCCCACCGTGGACCGGCGCGTGTAGGTTCGGCTACGGCGATCCACTCATCCGGGGAGGGAGAGACAGATGCCCACGTATCTCGACGTGCACACCATCGACGGCGGCGTATCGGCAAGCGACGTCGCACACGCCCATCAAGCCGACCTGAAGACCCAGGCCGACTACGGCGTGAACTACAAGCGCTACTGGGTCGACGAGCAGGCGGGGAAGATCTTCTGCCTCGTCGACGCACCCGATGCCGAGACGGCCGTCAGGGTGCACCGTGAGGCGCACGGGCTCGTAGCCGACGAGATCTACGAGGTCTCAGAAGGCAGCTGAGCGGCCAACCGGGCCGGCGCAACTCATGACCCGTCGCGCCTGAGCACGTAGAGCCGCGTCTCGAGCTTCCCGATCAGGATGGAGAGGCCCCACAGTGCGTTCGCGTACATGATCCGATAGGCAGTCTCGCCCACCGCCGCGATCACGTCCGCACGCGCCCTGCGGAGCCGAGAGACCTGGAGCGCATAGTTCGGTGCAACGCCGGCTTCCTGCGATGCCTCGTACCACTCGGAACCGATCACGTCGAGGCTCTCGACGACGAACCCGGCCGCAGCCACGGAGTTCACGAAGGCAGCCGCCGACATCCGCTCGGGCACGGCGGCGATCTCCCGATAGAGGCGTTGCGCTTCACGCGGCTCCATGAGATCCGTGGCGAAGACCGCATGCACGACCATGTGCCCGCCGGGGCGGAGCACGCGCCTGCACTCGGCCAGCCCCGCGTCGAGGTCCACAACGTGACTCACCATGTCGCGCGAGAAGATCAGGTCGAACTCGCCGTCACCGGCAGGGATCTCCTCGATGGTGCCGTGGCGGACGTCGACGCGATGCCCGAACTCGTGCTCGGCGACGGCCTTGCGCCCATCCGCGAGGTTGGCCGCCGCCGGGTCGACCGACATCACCCGGCAGCCGAACCGCTCGGCCATCAGCAGCCCGTGGCGGGCATCCCGCCCGCCGATGTCGAGCACCGCGTCGTCGGGGCCGATCCCGAGGGATGCGACCGTGTCGAAGATCGACGTCGCACGGCGGGGTTCGAGGCTGCGGTCGGCAAGTTCGACGGCGGCCTCCCAATCCCAATCGCCGTACATCTCATCGACCGTCATCGGTGTGGGCCACTCTTCGATCATGCGTCCCACGCTACCGCAGGTCGCAGACCGCATCGCGAAGCAGCCCCGGGGTGCCGCAGCGGGCGTGCGCTCGGGCTAGGTGCCGTCGAGGAGCTCGGGGCGCCTCGTCGGGCCTGCGGCCGCCACCTCGGGTGGGCAGGCATCCGCGAGGATCTGGAAGTTCTCCTCGAAGCGGGCAGCGAGGGCGTCGTACGCCTTCGCATGCTCGGCCCGGTCGCCCCAGGTCGACGCAGGGTCGAGGATGTCGGACGGCACACCGTCGCACTCCTCCGGCACTTCGAAGCCGAAGACCGGGTCGACGCGGAACGGAACGTCGTCGAGCGCTCCGCGGAGCGCCGCGTTGAGCAGCGCGCGTGTGTGCTTGATGCTCATGCGCTTGCCGATGCCGAACCCTCCTCCCGTCCATCCGGTGTTGACGAGCCAGCATTGGGCGCCGTGGCGGATGATGCGCTGCCGGAGCATCTCCCCGTAGTGGTACGGGTGATGCACCATGAACGGCGCGCCGAAGCACGCGCTGAACGTCGTCTCCGGCTCGATCCCGAGGCCGACCTCCGTCCCTGCGATCTTGCTCGTGTACCCCGACATGAAGTGGTAGAGCGCCTGATCGGGCGTGAGGCGGGCGATCGGTGGAAGGACGCCGGTGGCGTCGCACGTGAGGAACACGATGTTCGACGGGTGCCCGGCCATGCGGGATGGCACGGCGTTCTCGATGAAGTCGATCGGGTAGGCGCCCCGCGTGTTCTCGGTGATCGTGTCGTCGTCGAGATCGATCTTGCGCGAGTGCTCGTCGTAGACGACGTTCTCCAGCACCGTGCCGAACCGCCGGGTGCACGCGTAGATCTGCGGCTCCGCCTCCGGCGAGAGGCGGATCATCTTGGCGTAGCAGCCCGCTTCGACGTTGAACACGCCGGACGTCCCCCAGCCGAGCTCGTCGTCGCCGACGAGCATCCGCTCCGGGTCGGCGGAGAGCGTGGTCTTGCCGGTTCCCGACAGGCCGAGGTAGATCGCGACGTCGCCCGCTGCGCCGACGCTCGCCGCGGCGTGGAGTGAGAGCACGTCGTCGAGCGGCAAGAAGTAGTTCATCGCCGTGAACACGGTCTTCTTGATCTCGCCTGCGTACGCGGAGCCTCCGATGATCGCGATGCGAGCCGCCAGGTTGAGGATGATGAACGTCCCCGTCCGGGTCCCGTCGATCACCGGCGCCGCCTCGAAGCCCGGGACCGCGATCACGGTGAACTCGGGCACGTGGTTCCGGTAGTCGTCGAGCCGGCGGGGCCGCTGGAACATCGTGCGGGCGAAGAGACTGTGCCAGGCCTTCTCCGTGATGATCCGCACCGGCATCTGGTGCTCGGGATCGGCGCCGGCGAAGCAGTCCTGCACGAAGACGTCCCTGCCCTGGAGGTACCCCTGGAGGCGGGTCAGGAGGGCGGAGAAGGCCTGCGGCCCGATGGGGCGGTTGTGCTCGCCCCACCAGACGTGCTCTTCGGACTCCTCCTCACGGACGACGAACTTGTCCGAGGCGGCGCGTGCCGTGTGGCTCCCGGTGTCGACGACGAGCGGGCCCGAGTGGGCGATCTTCCCCTCGGAGCGGAAGGTGGCCTCCTCGTAGAGCGCGGCGGTCGACAGGTTCCAATACACCGTCCGCAGATTCGTGAGGCCGTGGTTCTCGAGCCCGTAGGCCGAACGGGCCGCGTCTGCTTGGTGCTTGGCGGGCGAGTGGAGATCGAGGTAGATGCTCATAGCCAATCCCTCACGAGTCGGTGGTCGCCGAGATAGAGCTCGTTCGGCGCGTTCGGGTCGAGGGCCCAGCGGATGCGCTCCAAGCCTTCGATGATGTCCTTCACGGATCCTGAGAAGGAGAGCCGCAAGTGCCCCTCCATCCCGAACTCCTTGCCGGGGACCGTCACGACCCGCACCTTCTCGAGGAGGAACGCTGCGAGCTCCTGCGAGCTCGTGTTGTGGGCGCTGAAGTCGGGGAAGCTGTAGAAGGCCCCCTTCGGCTCGACCACGTCGACGCCGGGCATCGCCTTCAGACGGTCGACCATCACGTCGCGGTTGGTTTGCAGCGTCATGCGGAGCGTCTCGATGCTCGACTGCACTCCGTTGAGCGCCCCCACGGCCGCCCATTGCGAGGGCGTCGCCGCCCCCGACGTCTCCTGCGATTGGATGTTGCCCATGGCGCGAATCACGTCGGTCGCGCCGACCGCCCAGCCGACCCGGAAGCCGGTCATGGCGTACATCTTCGAGACGCCGTTGACGACGATGAGCTTCGACGCATCGAGATCGAGGTCGGTGGAGTCGTAGGCGTTCGCCGGGTGTATCCCGTCGAACGTGAGACGGCTGTAGATGTCGTCCACGATCAGGTAGAGGCCGCGCTCCTCGCAGAGGCGGACGATGCCGTCGACGACATCGGGCGGGTAGACGGCCCCGGTCGGGTTGTTGGGGCTGTTGATGATGACGGCCTTGGTGTAGGGGCCGACGACCTCGGCGATCTCGTCGACCGTCGGGACGAACCCGCCGTCCTCGGCGGTGACGGCCACCGGGACGCCTCCGGCGATGCGCACCATCTCCGGGTAGCTCGCCCAGTACGGGGCCGGGAGGATGACTTCCTCTTTCGGGTCGAGGATGGCGTGCAGGGCGACCATGATCGCCTGCTTCGTGCCGCCGGAGATGAGCACGTTGTCGGGGCCGGGGCGGCGTCCGTAGTACTCGTCGGTGTAGCGGATCACGGCCTGCTTGAGTCTCGGGATGCCGTCGGCGGCGGCGTAGCGGACCTCGCCGGTGTTGAGGATCGACGTGCACTGGACGATGGCGTCGATCGGCGCCCGGCTGCGCGGCTCGCCGCCGCCGAGGTGGATGACCGGCTCGCCCTTCTCCCGCAGGCGTCGTGCGGTCTCGTTGAGCTTCAGCGTGGGTGATTCGCTGATGGATCGGGCAATCAGGCTGAGATTCATTGCGGGCCTCCCTTGTCTCGGCCCTCGTGAGGTCCCGACCGCCGTTGGGCGGCGGGCTTCGCTTCTTGGTGAGGCCGCAGCCTAGAGAGGCGGGGTGAGGTGGAGCGAACGCCTGCCCGGCCGGGCCCTCGAGGCGGACCGGGGGCTCAGCGCTCGAGGAGCCAGCGGACGCGGTCCAAGGACACCAGGTAGTGCACCGTCACCGCCGCCCCGAACGCGAAAGCGACGACGGGCCACGCGAACGACCCCAGGATGACGGCCCAGGCGAAGACCGCGACCTCGATCGCGAGGCGCACGTAGCCGCGCACCGGCACCGGGGCCTTGCCCGACCGGCTCTCGTCGCCGGGGACGTTGAACACGCCCCAGGTCAGCGCGGCGACGGAAACGAACCCGATCCCCAGGACCGCACCGGAGGCGCCGGAGCCCAACGTTGAGGCGCCGACACCGATGAGGATCATCGCTCCGACTTCGAGGAGGAACCGGAACGCGAGATTCACGGGGTGGTAGGCGAACACAGGGGCGAATCTATCCGGCTGGGGATCGCTGCGGCGGTTTGGGCTCCCGCACGGCGACGTCGGGAGCGGTCGACGGGGGATCGGATTGCGGCGGCGCGCCGACCTACTCTGCTGTCCGGATCCCATGCGGTACACGACGCTCCTCTTCGACCTCGACCACACCCTCTTCGACTTCGACACGTCGGAAGCGGAGGCGTTCGCGGCGGCGCTCGACCACGCCGGCGTAGGGGCCACCGACGGCGCCCACGCACTCTTCATCGCCATCAACAAGGCGCTGTGGGCCCGAGTCGAGGCCGGAGCGATCACGCCCAACGACGTGCGCACCGTCCGGTTCGTCGAACTGTTCCAACGGCTCGGCATCGAGGCCGACGCGGCGGCGGTGGGCGACGACTACCTCGTCGGCCTCGGCGCCCACGGCGACCTCTACCCGGGGGCGCGGGACCTCCTCGACGATCTGACGGCGGAGGCCTCCCTCGGGCTCGTCTCGAACGGGATCGGCCAAGTCGTCCGCGACAAGGTCACCCGCCTCGGGCTCGCCCCCTACTTCGACGCCATCGTCGTCTCCGGCGAGATCGGCGTCGCAAAGCCTCACGCAGGCTTCTTCGACGTCGCCTTCGAGCGGCTCGGCCATCCGGACAAGGCAAAGACGCTCATGATCGGCGACAGCGTCGCCTCGGACATCGCCGGAGGCGCCGCCTACGGCATCGACACGTGCTGGTATGCGCCCGCCCCGCATACCGAGCCGGTGGTCGTGCCGACGTACCGAGCATCCACCTTCTCGGAGATCGCCCGGATCGCCCGAGATGGCCGAGAGGTACCAGCCACCCGATGAGCGTGTAGCGTCGCGATCATGGAGACCGCAGCCGTCATCGCCGTCGCCCTCCTCAGCGTGATCCTCGGCTTCCAGGCGGCGCTCGCCCTCGGCGCACCGTGGGGTGCTGCAGCGTGGGGAGGGCGCCACCCGGGCGTCCTGCCGACGGGACTCCGGATCGCGAGCACGATCGCTGCGATCGCCGTCTACCCGCTCATCATCGGGATCGTGCTCGCCTCCGCCGATCTGATCGACGTGGATTGGCTCCCCGCCGGCGCGGGGGCGATGTGGCTGCTGACCGGCGTCTTCGCTCTCGGCGTTCTCGCCAATGGGGCGTCCCCGTCGCGGGTCGAGCGGATGTGGGCTCCCGTGTCGGCCGTGATCGCCATCTGCTGCGCCGTCATCGCCGCCGGGATGTAGCGCCACGACCGGCCGGCGCCGAAGGCACCCCGGCCGGCGGGAATAGACGTGCACGACAAACCGCTGGAACAGTCGAGTCGACACGCACAGGATGGGTGGCATGGAGATCGGCATCAC
>Ga0316580_10000251_pt1 | contig 11469 bp, 9 predicted proteins | sample S0NA_2_FD_204519 | JGI IMG/M metagenome (GOLD analysis project Ga0316580, IMG submission 204519) | Rhizosphere microbial communities from salt marsh grasses in Alabama, United States - S0-2_160517rDrB | ecosystem: Host-associated > Plants > Roots > Rhizosphere | place: USA: Alabama | collected... | reverse complement strand
TCCTCGGGGATGATCTCGGAAGTCCTAAGAGCCGGGACGGCCCGAGGTCATCGAGCCGGTTTCCGTACCTGGAGCCCGAGAATGACGCCGGGAATCGGGCGAGGCAAGGGGGCGGCGCCGATTGATGGCCCCTGCGCGCTTCCGCGGGCGCGCTCCTTAGCCACTGACGGTAGCACCTCGCCCACGGGGTGTGTCCCCTCGGGGAAATCCGAAGGATAGCAGCGGGAATTTCGAAGCTCCCCCCGGCGTCGCCAGGCGCTGCCGCGCCGGCAAGGGAGCGTGCCCTATAACCACTCAAGAATAAAAGGAAAGTGCTGATGCGACGGCGGCGCCGCGAGGCGGACCCATCGGCAAAACCTGAGGTTCCGGCGGTGCTTGCCGAGGTCTCGCGCCAGTCGCGCGACCCGTGTCGGCGGGGGCCGCTTGGGATCGGAGCGCCCTGCCGCCACGTGCCGGGAAATCGAAGGTGTGAGATGCAGACGATGTCGAGCCAGATAAGACGCAACTTGTTGAGCGGGATCCTCACGGTGATCCCCATCCTGGTGACGATCTTCGTCTTCGCGTTCTTTCTGAACCTGCTCTCGGGGATCGGGCGTCCGAAGCTCATCATCCTGGCGAATGCGGTCAAGCCCCTGTCGCCCGACCTGGCGCGCTGGCTGCTCGAGGTGCCTTGGCTCTCGACGAGCCTGGCGGTGCTCCTGACCCTCGGGATGTTCTATCTGCTCGGCTGGTCCATGAACCGCCTGGTGGGCCGTCAGATCCTGCGCTCGGTCGAGGAGTGGATGAAGAAGATCCCCCTGGTGACGACCATCTACGGCTCGACCAAGAAGCTGGTCGAGGCCTTCCAGGCGGACAACGGGAGGGCCCAGAAGGTCGTGCTCATCCAGTTTCCCCACGCTCGAATGAAGGCGGTTGGTCTCGTCACCCGCACCTTCATCGACGAGGAGACGGGGGAGGAGCTGGCGGCGGTTTATGTCCCCACGGCGCCGAATCCCACCGGCGGCTACCTAGAGATCGTGCCGGTCGATGAGCTGGTCACCCTCGACTGGACGGTCGACGAGGCCATGACCTTTGTCATCTCGGGCGGGACGACGGCGCCGGATCACATCAGGTTCAGCTCGCGCCGGACCGCCGAGACCCAGGGAGCCGCGGGCCTCGACTCCTCGCTGGGCGGCCCTGAGCCGCGCCTCCGATCCGTCGAGGAGGTACCGATCCCCCTGAAGACCCGCGCCGTGACTTAGGACGGATGGGGCCTCGGGAGATGGCATCGATATTCACGGACCTTGGTGACCGCGCCCCCGGTAACCCCCTCCTCAGGCGGGCGACACGGGGCCATGGGTTTACCGCGATGTCAGGGCATTGACGATTTAGATTGACTGGAGGACAGATAGCATGAACGCGCGATCCGAGATCGATATGCTCAACCATGAGGGTCCTGCCGAGGCGGGACCAACGACCCGAGCCGCCCGTGGCTGGTGGCGGCTGGCGCTGACCGGGGTCGCCCTGTACGCGGCCACCGTGCTGGTGCTGGGCGTGTACTGGTCCGTGCAGCCGGGCCGATTCGACGTCCGCGCCGTTGCGGTGGACCGGCTGGGGGGTGAGTCAGAGCTCGTGCCCGGGGCGGTGACCGTCTCGACCATCAAGCGGGTGGCCGAGACCCTGCTTGAGAAGCCGGGCGGGTACGTCTACAACGATGTCACGCTGCCCGGGCTCTATCTGGACAACATGCCGAGCTGGGAGTACGGGGCACTCAAGGAGTTGCGCGACGCGCTGCGGTCGTTGCGCAACGACTTCAGCCGCTCCCAGACCCAATCCATCGAGAACGCCAACTTGCGCAAGGCCGACGCCCTGCTGAACTACGATGTGAACTCCTGGATCCTGCCGACCACCGAGTCGGAGTACCGGAGCGGTATCGACGCCCTGGGCCGCTATCTCGACGACCTGAAGAGCCGTACGGATCCATCGGCCCGCTTCTATACGCGCGCGGACAACCTGGCGGCCTATCTCGCGGTGGTCGAGAAGCGCCTTGGAAACTTCGCCCAGCGTCTTAGTGCCAGCGTCGGAGACTCGGAGCTGACCGCCGCCCTGATACCCGTTCAAGTAGGGGGAGAGACACCGGGTGAGCCGATGGAGCTCCGCGTGCAGACCCCCTGGCTCGAGGTCGACAATGTCTTCTACGAGGCCCGTGGCTATGCCTGGGCCCTGCTGCACACCATGAAGGCCCTCGCCGTCGAGTTCGAGCCGGTTCTCCGGGACAAGAACGCCGAGGTCTCGATTCAGCAGGTCATTCGCGACCTTCGAGAGGCGACCCGCCGCATGTGGAGCCCCGTGGTGCTCAACGGAAGCGGCTTCGGGCTGATCTCCAACCACTCGCTGATCCTGGCCTCCTATCTGTCCAGGGCCAACGCGGCAGTGCTCGATCTGCGGATCCTGCTGCAGCAGGGTTGAGGCTGGTTCCGGGCGTCACCCGGTGGAGCCGAACGAAAAAAGGGGTCCGACAGGACCCCTCGAGGAGGAGAAAGGCCGAGGGGAGTGCGGCTCCACCCCCCGGCCATCGTCTCCGACGGCTACATGAAGCTGTCGTGGACGATGTTGTTATACCAGCTATGGGCGTACTCCACCTCCCGCTTGTGGGCCTCCGCGCTGGCGTCCATGGGGGTGAGCCCCCCCGAGTTCGGAACGGAGGCGATCTTTCCGTCGGCGCCGAGCTTGTAGACGGCCGCCACCGAGATGCCCCACTCGGGGCCTGCGATGGAGTAGCAGGTGTTGACGTAGGAGGGCACGCCCACCTCGGCATCGTTGAGCATGGCCACCACGGCGGCCGCGCAGACCTTGGCCTGGCTGTTGGCGGCATAGCCGGACTTGGGCATGGCCCCGGCAATGGAGGCATCGCCGATGACGTGGATGCCCTTGTGAAGGTTGGACTCGAAGGTCTTCTGATCCACCGGGCACCAACCCGAGTCGTCCGCCAGCCCTGAGACCTGGGCGATGGTGCCGGCCCGCTGGGGCGGGATCACGTTCAGCACGTCCGCCTTGATCTCGTCACCGAAGCTGGTCTCGGCGACCATGCCCCCCGCGTCCACCTTCACGACGTTGGCATCGGGGCCCGGGCGCCACTCGATCATGCCCGGGAAGAACTTCTCCCAGGCCTGGGTGAAGAGGCCCTGCTTGGAGAACTTCTGCTTGGCGTCCAGGATGATGACCTTGGACTTGGGCTTGTTGGCCTTCAGGTACATGGCGATCTGGCTGGCCCGCTCGTAAGGTCCCGGGGGGCAGCGGAAGGGATTGGGCGGGGCAACGATCACGACCGTGCCTCCGTCGGCCATGGATTCGAGCTGGCCCCGCAGGATCTTGGTCTGCTCGCCCGCTTTCCAGGCATGGGGCAGCTTTTCCGCGGCCTCGCTGCTGTAGCCCTCGATCTTGTCATAGAGGAGCTCGATGCCCGGCGCCACAACGCAGCGGTCGAAGGGCAACTCCTTCCCGCCCGTGGTCTTCACCACCTTCTTCTCCGGATCGATGGCGGCCGCGGAGTCGAACACCATGTTGATCCCGTGTGCCTTGAGCCCGTCATAGGTCACCTGGATGGACTCAAGCGTGCGGGCCCCGCCCAGGACCTCGTTGCTGAAGTAGCAGGTGTAGTAGGTCTCGTTTGGCTCCACCACCGTGACATCGATGCTCGAGTCGAGGCGCTTGATGTACTTGGCGGCCGTGGCACCCCCGGTGCCGCCCCCGACGACCACGACCTTCTTGGCGGCGCCCAGGGCGAGGTGGGGGGCACCAACGAGACCGACGGCGGTTGCCGCGCTCGCGGCCTTGACAAAATCGCGACGATTCATCTTCATGTGATTGACTCCTCAATCCTTATTGTTCGCTGGCATAGAAGGCGAAGAGGGCCTCGAGCCCCGCTTCTTGCTCCCGCTCCAGGAGGTCTTCCATCTTGCTTCGCATCTTCTTGGGCATCTCCCGCCGGTCCTCGCGGAAGTCGGAAACGGCGTTCTGCAGATAGGGTGTCCACTGGCCGGCGAGGATGTAGTACTCCTCGTCCTCGATGATCTTGCCGCCCTCGCTGTGGCATTTCTCGCAGTACTTGTCATGGAGCTTGGCGCCTTTTTCGGCCAGCTTGGCGTCGAATTCCTGCTTGGCGGGAGCAAATTGCTTGCCAGCGAAGAAGGAGGCCATCAGAGCGATCTCCTCGTCCGTGTAGCCTTTGGCGATGCGCCCCATGACGGTGGAGTAGACGCTGTCGTCCCTGAAGCCCTGCATGAGCTCCATGAAGTACTCGCCGTTCATGCCTGCAATGGTGGGCGAGGCCGGGCCCACGCTGGCCCCGTCGGTGCCATGACAGCCGGCGCAGGTCTCCGCGAGCATGCGCGCGCTGGCACCCGAGATGAGCTCCGGCTTGGGCGCCTCGTCCGCCGCCCACAGGACGGATCCGGCCCCGAGGGCCACGGCCCCGGCGACCATGGCGAGCTTTTTGTGTGTATTGGTCATATTGCCTCCTTCATGGTTAGTCACGGATTTCGGCTTGGCGCGGAGGCGCGCTCCGCCATGCATGGGGGGCCGTGGTTCGGCACGGCCGCTGAGCATCTTTTTCGATTCGGCACTTCGGGTCGATCAGGATCCGGGGCCCAGGCGGGCCACCGCCTCTTGATTGCCGCTGGTGCGGGCCAGGTCGGCCGCGGTATGGCCCTCCCCATCCCTGAGATCCGGGTCCGCATGATGCGAGATCAGGGTCTCGATGAGCGCGTTGTGGCCGTTCCTCACCGCCTCCATCAGGGCGGTGACCCCGCCAGCGTCCTGCAGGTTCGGGTCGGCCCCGCTGTCGAGCAGCAGCCCTGCGACGGACTCGTGGCCCTTCCCGGCGGCCCAGATCAGGGCCGTCGCCCCCTGGGCATCCCGGGCGTTTGGGTTGGCCCCCTGGGCGATGAGGGCTTGTGCGACCTCGAGCTGTCCTTGGTCCGCCGCGATGATGAGGGCCGTGGCCCCCGCCTTGTCGCGGGCCTCGAGGTCCGCACCGGCGGAGACGAGGAGATCGACCAGCTCGGGGTGGCCGTTGTCTGCTGCCTGCATCAGAGCGGTGCGTCCCTCCTTGTCCGACGCCTTGGGGTCGGCCCCCCGATACAGGAGCTGCTCGGCCATGTCGCGAATGCCGTAGCGGGAGGAGATCATCAACGAGTCCCACCCGGAACGGGTGCGGTCATGGACGTTGGCTCCCCGCTCGATCAATAGGGCGGTTAGGCCGATGTTGCCGTTCTCCGCCGCGAAGGTGAGGGCGGTGCAGCCGGCCACGGTGCGCGCGTTGACGTTCGCGCCCCGGGCGAGCAGCAGGGAAACGGTGGGGAGGTCGTCGGTCTCCGCCGCCATCATGAGTGCGGTCTTGCCGAACTGATTCGCCGAGTTCACGTCCGCGCCCTGGTCCAGCAGGGCGGCGACGGTGTTGGCGTCGCCGACCATGGCGGCGAGCCGCAGCTCCTTGCCCAGGTCCTGCTCGCCCGCCCACAGGGTGGCCGAGATCAAGAGGGCGGCGGCGCCGATGGCGATTCGGGATCTGAGCTTCATGGCGAGCCTCGGGGCGTGGACGCGGTACTCGCTCCAGCTCGGAGAACGGAGCTGGGCACTCAATTCGGGTCCGGGGCCGCGGCGTCGGCCGTCTCGGACTCCTCTGGCTCGTACGGCTCCTCGTGGGCGATCCCCTTGTGGCAGTCGATGCAGGTCTGACCCTTGTCGGGAGCGACCGAGTGCTTGTTGCGGGCGCTGCGGCCCTGGGCCGAGGTGTCCATGTTCGAGAACTGGTGGCAGGAGCGGCACTCCCGCGAGTCGCTCGACTTCATCTTGGCCCAGACCCGGGTGGCCATGTCCCACCGGTGCGCCTCGAATTTTTCCGGGGTGTCGATCGTGCCGATGATCTCGTGGAAGACGTCCTTGGCCGCCATCACCTTGGCGTACATCTTCGGGACGAACTCCTTCGGCACGTGGCAGTCGGAGCAAGTCGCCTGGACCCCGGAGGGGTTCTTGTAATGGATGGTTTCCTTGTACTCCTCCAGGTTGATGTTCATGGAGTGACAGGAGGTACAGAACTCCATCTCGTTCGTGTAGGCCACGCCGACATTGACGAAGCCCACGAAGGCGATTCCGGCCAGGAAGACGAGGCCTAGCAGGATCAGCGAGATACGCCGCGCCGTCCCTTTCTGTTTAGGGGCAGGGGAATCAGACATGAAATCCTCGCATCGGTGGCGGCAGGCTGCCCCGACCCGTCTTGAGACGTCCAGGAGGATGTCCCGGCGTGTCCAGGTCGCGGCCCCGACTGGTGTAAGCGCCTTGTCGTCGGGCACGTCTCGTTATTTTTGTCCGGCCGGATGGTACGGCACCCGCCGGGCTTTGCCAAGGCGTGGAGGACGGAATCCGGCGCAGGGACCCGGGGGGCGAGGGGACTGTCCCTGGAAGGTCAGTCGCTGTGTCGGCGCGCCCCAATGCCGCGGGTGCGGGCGAAGTCGAGCATGCGCTGGATCGGGATCACGGCGCGCTGGCGGATCTCCGGATCGATCTGGATCTCCTGATCCCCGGTGCGCAGCACCCGCTCCAGGTTCTGCAGGGAATTCATGGCCATCCAGGGGCAATGGGCGCAGCTCTCGCAGGTGGCTCCCTCGCCGGCGGTGGGGGCGGCGATCAGGGTTTTGTGGGGGGCGAGCTGGTGCATCTTCCAGAAGATCCCCTCGTCGGTCGCCACGATGAACTCCTGGTTGGGCATCTCGACCACTGCCTGGATGAGTCGGGTAGTAGAGCCCACCACGTCGGCTTGATCGACCACCTCGTCGGGCGACTCCGGGTGCACCAGGACGGCGGCCTGGGGATGGAGGCGGCGTACCCGCTCCAGGGCGAAGGACTTGAATTCCTCGTGCACGATGCAGGCGCCGTCCCAGAGGAGCATCTGGGCACCGGTCATGCGCTCCACGTAATGGCCGAGGTGCTTGTCCGGCGCCCACAGGATCTTCTGACCCTGGCTCGCCAGGTACTCCACCACCGGGAGGGCGATGCTCGAGGTGACCACCCAATCCGACCGGGCCTTCACCGCCGCGCTGGTGTTCGCGTAGACCACGACCGTGTGATCCGGATGGGCGTCGCAGAAGGCGGAAAACTCATCCGCCGGACATCCCTCGTCCAGGGAGCAGGTGGCCGCCAGATCGGGCATCAGCACCCGCTTCTCCGGATTGAGGATCTTGGCGGTCTCCCCCATGAAGCGTACCCCGCACACCACCAGGGTGCGGGCATCGCTCTCGCTCCCGAAACGGGCCATCTCCAACGAGTCCGCCACGTAGCCGCCGGTCTCCTCCGCCAGGGACTGGAGGTCGCCGTCGGTGTAGTAGTGGGCGACCAGCACGGCATCCTGGGCCTTGAGGAGGGACTTGATGCTGGACCTGAGCGCTTCCTTATGCGCGTCGGTCAGCGCTGGCCACTGGGGGTGGGGTGGTACCTGGATCGGTCGGTGGCTCGGGACCCGGTCGGATTGGTACTGCGTGCTCATTGGCGATCTCCGCGGGTGGCACCCGGGTTGGCGTCGCGCCTCCCGGTCTTGCACCGCCCTTCACTCCTAAGTCTAAGTCTAGAGGTGGCGCCGGTGGGGTCGCGGGTCAACGACGCCACGTCGGATATGTTGACTCGTCGCGCGTCCCGCTCGGCCGGTGCATGGCCCCCCAGGGGCAAGCGCCCCGAGGACCTGCCGACGGCGCGATCCAGGCTCTCCATCCGCCTTCCCAAAGGCCGGGGTGCTCAGGTCGCCGGCTCGCCGTCCCAGAGCCAGGCCGCGCCGCGCACCCCACTCGAGTCGCCGTGCACCGGCGGAAGGATGCGCGTGGCCATGCCGTCGCAAATGAGCCAGGGGCGGACCAGGTCCGGCAGGTCGTCGTACAGGTGGGGGAGATTAGAGAGACCACCGCCCAGCACGATGGCGTCGGGGTCGAGGACATTGATGACTGAGGCCAGGGCCCGCGCCAATCGTCCGACGTGACGCCGCAGGCTGGCCTCGGCGTCCCGATCTCCCGCCTGTGCCGCGGCGAGGATCGCGGGGGGCTCCTGCCGGGTCCCCGTGTGTCGGCAGTGATCCGCGGCCAGACCCGGGCCCGAGACGAAGGTCTCGATACACCCCTGCTTGCCGCAGTAGCAGTCGGGTCCGGGATGCTCATGCGCGGCTGGCCATGGCAGGGGATTGTGCCCCCATTCGCCGGCAATGGCATTGGGACCGGCGAGCAACCGGCCGTCCACGACCACCCCGCCCCCACAGCCGGTGCCGAGGATGACCCCGAAGACGCAGCGGGATCCGCGTCCCGCCCCGTCCGTGGCCTCGGAGAGGGCGAAGCAGTCCGCGTCGTTGGCGATGCGTACGGGCCGGGCGAGGAGCTGGGCGAGGTCCCGGTCGATGGCGCGGCCATTCAGCCAGACCGAGTTGGAGTTGCGCAGGCGTCCGGTGAAGGGCGAGAGTGCCCCGGGCGTGCCGACCCCGACGGAGCCCCGGCGTCCGGTCTCCGATTCGATCGCGGCCACCAGTCCGGTGATCGCCCCCAGGGTGGCGCCGTAGTCGTCCCGGGGGGCGGGAACGCGGCGGCGGGCCATGGAGGCGCCCCGGGGGTCCAAGGCGATGGCCTCGATCTTGGTCCCCCCGAGGTCGACGCCGATGCGCATCCTCCAGCCGCGCCCTCAGGAATCCTCCGGTTTCTCGGTCGGCGTCTCGGCCGGTTTGCCGTTGACCGCATAGGGGCTGGTGAAACGCTGGTTCAGGGTCTGAACATAGTTCTCGCAGGCGCTCAGCACCCGGGCCACCTTGCCCCTCGCCCAGGAGCTCCAGCCCGCTGGCGTGCCGGTCAATACGGTGCGCCAGGCGCGCGTATTTCGCAGGAAGGCGGCCTCCACATTCCCGGCGAGGTCCTGACCCGCCACGCGCTTGCGCAGCCAGGGCAACACGCTCTTGGCGGCGAGCCGGCGTACGTTGAAGTGGGCGGCGATCAGCAGGATCACGATCAGGATCTCCAGTCCCTCCACGCCCCAGGACACGCCCCGCAGCTGCTCGAGCCACTGGGGCTCGTAGGACAGGCCCTTCCAGTGTCCGGCGTTGATGCTCCAGACGAGGAAGATGGCGACCAGCAGGGTCAGGATGATGGCGTCCGCGATGAGGGTCCGCTTGCGCCATCGCCTGACGGCGGTCTCCAGCAGGGGGACCGTGCGCTCCTGGAGGTCCGTGGCAGTCTTCTGCAGACTGGCGACGATCCGATAGGCGCGCTCGACCTCCACCCCCTCGATGCGCTGGAAGATCTCGGCGAGGTCCCGGTCCCGCTTCGACTCGAAGCGCCGGCGCTTGGCCTCGTCCTCGATCGTGGTCGCGGCCTCCGGGTTGTAGATGGTGTAGAAGCGCCCAGCCGTCAGGCCGACCTCCCCGAGGGCCCGCAGCCAGGCCGCCACCACGTCCTCCGGGTTGTCCTCCCGCGCCGCCGTGTCCAGCTGGTTGAGGATGAACAGGAACTTTCCGGAGTCGGGGCGATTGATGGTGTCGATCACCAGATGCCGGAGGGTATCCCGCATGGCCCCCGGCTCGGGATGTCGGGCGTCGAAGAACACCAGGACGAGGTCCGAGAGGTCGATCATGTGGTCCGTGACGCGCAGCACCGCATCCCGCTGGGCGTCCGCGTCGAATCCGGGGGAATCGATCAGGATCTTGCCCTTGAGGCGATCGCTCTTACAGGTCTTGAGCTGGAGGTAGGCATCGATGCGCTTGCCCTCTCCCGACGCCACACGCTCGATGTCCTGGGAGACCCGATAGAAGGGGAAACGGGGATCCGAGTCGAGGGACACCCCGGGGAGGGTTCGCGCCGCCTCGTCCGGGCTGTAGACGATGACGGTGAAGCGGTCGTCCACCGCCTGATTTCCGGTACGCTGCAGCTTGTGCCCGAGAAAGTAATTGACGAAGGTGGATTTTCCCGCGGAGAAGGTGCCCAGCACCGAGACCAGGGGCCACCAGGGGATGCGCGTGGCATAGGACTGGTCGGGCTCGAGCAGCCCCATGGCGTAGGCGACCTTGTCCAACTCCCGGAAGCTCTGGACCGTACTGAGGAGCACCGGGTTCTCTTGTTCCAGGTGCTTCTCCAGGTTTCTGAGGCGCTGGGCGATGATATCCGCAGTGGGCATGGGGGTTTCCTCCTATGGCTGAGGTGCCTTGGGCGTTGGAGCTGCGCGGACACCGGGTGGTTGCTCGTCCCCTACGGTCCTGGCCGTGGTCCGCCTCGCCGCCCCGGGGGATCGGTGTACCGTCGCTGCGCCAGCCCCGCCCCGACTTGTAGATCTGGCGCCGCGCCCGTTGCGACCACCGATCGCCCGCTCCGGGCGCTGCTCACAGACGCCCGACGCGAGCGGCGGGAGCTGGCGCAAAAACGGTGCAAGAAATTGACGCCGGATGGTATACCCATCCCGATTGGGGCGGTAGCCTCGTATGATCCCGGTAGCTGCGCGACCGGATCCTCCGGCTGCGGAATCGCCCGGAAGACCGGGGCAAGTCGCCGGCGGCGCCGGACCCGTTCGGGGGGTGGCGCCGTAGCGCGCTGTTTTGGCTTGTGTTCTTTTCGCGTTGCTTGAACAAGTCGGGGCCAGGCGTGCATACTGCGCAGTGCGGTTGCAGGCGAGAGATAACAATAAAGAACGGCGGCCTCAACGACTTCCGCTGCTTCTCGGCGACCCCAGTTTGGAACGCCGCCTTCAGGGGCGTTCGGCGAGGGCCGGTCAGAGCGCCGCGGGCGGCCAGTTCCGCACGACCGGATCGGCTCGACTGACCCTGACTTCCTTATCTACCCGACCCTAGCCTTGGTGTGCGATTTGATGGGAAAGAAAACCAGAAGCGCTATTGGAGCCTCCCTGCTCGCTCTCTCGCTCCCGCTCATCGCTCGCGCGCAGGTCGGGCCGGCAGCTCCGCCGAGCGACACCTACGTGGTCCAGCAGGCCCAGGGCGCCCCCACGGTCTCGGTGGGCGGAACGGTGATCCCTTACAAGGAGGTGACCCTGGCCGCCCAGCTGCCTGGTCGGGTGAACTACCTCGCCGGCATCGAGGGCGACCGCTTCAAGGAAGGTGATCTCCTGTTGGCCATCGATGACGCCGAGCTGCTGGCCCAACGCCGGGCGCTGTTCGCCCAGATGGCCAGCGCCGACGCCCAGCTGCGAAACGCGGGGGTCCAGTTCAACCGCGAGGTCTGGTCTCCCCAGGCCAGCCAGGCCCCTGGCGGCATGGGGATCCCGAATCTGTTCGACCAGATGTTCACGCGCCCCATGGAGAGCATCGTGGGTGACCGCTCCAAGGGGGCCGAGCGTGGTGCCGACCTGTTCTCCTCCGGGATTCGGATCCAAGAGGCCCAGAATGCCATCCTACGTCTGCAGGCGGAGCTTCAGGCGCTGGACTCCAAGCTGCGGGACGCCCGCAGCATCGCTCCCTTCGCC
>Ga0316580_10000248_pt1 | contig 11491 bp, 9 predicted proteins | sample S0NA_2_FD_204519 | JGI IMG/M metagenome (GOLD analysis project Ga0316580, IMG submission 204519) | Rhizosphere microbial communities from salt marsh grasses in Alabama, United States - S0-2_160517rDrB | ecosystem: Host-associated > Plants > Roots > Rhizosphere | place: USA: Alabama | collected... | reverse complement strand
GCCGTGGGGCTCATGCAGGTGATGCCCGCCACCGCCGGGGACTACGGGGTCGACACGACCCAGGCCCTCTTCGATCCCAAGACCAACCTGAAGACGGGCACCCGCCACCTGAAGCGCCTGCTCCGGAAGTACGATAACGACTATGGGCGCGTGATCATGGCCTACAACGCCGGCGAGGGGGTGGTTGACCGCACCAACAGCAACGTCACCTTCCTGGAGACCCTGAACTACACCGAGGCGGTGATCAACAACTACCAGCGCAACGGCGGTTCCCGGCCGACCCAGGCCGCCCTCGTCAAGGTCAGGTCCCTGCGTGGCATGCGCAACTCCGGCAAGGCCCGGCGCCTGCTCAAGAAATATCTGGATCCCTCGCTCCTGTCCCTCAAGGTCAAGCCGACCCTGAGCCTGCGCTCCCTGAATCCCGCCATCCACGAGGTAGGCCCCGAGAGCCGGCCCATGTTCGAGCTTGACGTGGAGGCCGTACGCTGAGACAGCACGGAGCTTGGATCGGGTGCGTCCCGCTAGTGGGTTGGGTCGCCCACGATGCACGGTGAGGATTTCAGGAGGGGGGATCGACAATGCGGGCCATCAGTCGCTATGACGCCCACATCCTCGTGATCGGCAACGAGAAGGGGGGGACCGGAAAGTCGACGACGGCCGTGCACCTGGCCGTGAGTCTCCAGAGACAGGGCAAGGACGTCGCCGTGGTGGATCTGGATTCGCGTCAGCGATCGGTGACCCGCTACCTGGAGAATCGGGCCTCCTTCGCGGAGCGCCGGGGGCTCGGCTGGCGGCTGCCGGAGCACGCGGTCGTCGCCCCATCGACGCGGGAGGACCTCAGGGAGCGGGATCTGGAGGACGAGGAGCGTCTTCAGGGGCTCCTCGAGCGCCTCGCCCGGGACAACGCCTTCATCGTCATCGATTGCCCCGGGGGCCATACCCACCTCAGCCACCTGGCCCACGCGGTGGCGAACACCCTGCTGACCCCATTGAACGACAGCTTCGTGGACCTGGATCTCCTGGCCCGCGTGGATCCGGACACCTACGCGGTGAGCGCGCTCAGCTTCTATTCGGAGGCCGTCTGGGAGAGCCGCAAGCTCAGGGCCGGCTCGGGGCTGCCGGGGCTCGACTGGGTGGTGCTGCGCAACCGCATCTCCCCCACCCACTCCAAGAACCGGGAGCGCATGGATCTGGCCCTCAAGAGCCTGCAGAAGCGCTTGGCCTTCCGTTACGTGCGCGGGCTGTCCGAGCGCGTGATCTATCGGGAGCTGTTCCCCAAGGGTCTGACCCTGGCGGACCTCAAGGAAATCGACGAGGGGCCCAAGCTCACGATGTCCCACGTGGCCGCCCGCCATGAGCTGCGGTCCCTCCTCAACGATCTGGCGTTACCCGGCTTAAGCGGCTGAGGCCCCAAGGGGCGGGCGCAGGGTTTGAGCCCGCCGTCAGCTAGAGCCTTGGGCCATCCCGGTGCCGCGAGGTCCAAAGCAATCGGATGGCGGATTTTCAGACTCACCTCTACGGGGGCCTCGTCGTCAGCGGCGTGGCCGTCCTGAGCCTTCACGGCTCTGGCCTCGTTACAGAGGGTCAGACCCTGATGCTGTTCGGCCTCGGGGTGTTGGGCAGCCTGCTGCCCGACATCGACGCGGACGCCTCGCTTCCGGTTCGGGGCCTGTTCGGCGTCCTCGGATCCGTCCTCGCCTTCGCCTGGACCCTACCCATGACCGGGCGCTACGGTCCCCTGACCCTGGCGCTGATCTGGATCGGGTCCTTCCTGACCGTGCGCGTCCTGCTCCGCGAGGCGTTCTCCCGCCTGACGGTCCATCGGGGCATCTGGCACTCCCTGCTGGGGGCCCTGTTCGCCGCCTTGGCCACGGTGAATCTGCTCTATTGGCTGGTCGAACAGGCGGTACAGACCGCCTGGCTGGGCGGGCTCATGGTGGGGGGTGGGTGTCTGACCCATCTGGTGCTGGATGAGGTCTCTGGCGTGAACCTCTCGGGGGCGCGGGTCAAGCGGTCCTTCGGCACCGCGCTCAAGCCCTGGAGTCTCAGGGACCCCTGGAGCAGCCTGGCGATGGCGGTGGCGGTTGGCGCGCTCGCCTGGCTCGCCCCCGCGATGGACGTCCGCTGGACGGGCCATGGTCCGGATCTCAGGGCGCGACTGGAGCAGGCCGTCGAGGGCCTGGGGCACTGGCCGGACCCGGGCCTCCTACCGATTCCCGCGTGGCCTCACGCGGTGTCGGACGAGCGAGGCGACAGCTCGCGCATACCCTGACTAACCCAGCGCGGCGAGAGGCGGTAGCCAAGGGCGGACGAGATCCGGGGAGAGGAGCCACAGGGCCCAGAATCCCACGTGACTCGCCACGATGCCCCAATAGACGACCTGATAGCTCTGTTTCACGGTCTTGTGCCGCATGGTTTGTTGGGCGATGTAAGCCCCTGGCCAGCCGCCCGCTGCTTCCACGAGGTGCAGGGATGACTCGGGCACCCGCCACTGTCCTCTGAGGGCGCTGAGCTTGTCCCGCGCGTAAATGAAGACGGCGGCCAGGCTGAAGATCGGGTAGGCGAGCAAGGGAATTGGGCTGACTGGCAGAAAGGAGAGGGCGCCCGATAGGCAGAAGAGGGTGGCGACCGCCACCGCCAGGGTGAGCGCGCTGAGCGGCAATCTTCGCAGCGCCTGATCGCGAGGTCGACCTTTGCCCGCGGTCGACCTTGCGCCAGGATGGGCTCCAGCGACCGCGGGCCGGGAAGGGGGCCGCCGCTGCCCGGTCTTCGATGCGCGTGGCGGGCTGGTGGGCGGGGACGCCGCGGCGCCGGTGCCCGGTCCGTTTATGACCGCCTTGAGCGCGCGCTGTCCCCGGCCTCTGGCGTCGTCCACGGCGCTGAAGACGATGCGCCCCCCGATCGAGGGGACTTGCCCCTGGGGGAAGGCGCTGACGTGGACGAAGACATCCTTGCCGCCGTCCGACGGGCGTATGAATCCGAAGCCCCTGGCCGAATCCCAGCCCACGAGCTCACCTTCGCGAAGCTGGGATCGGTCCGTTTGGATGGTCATCGGCTCACCAGCAGGGCGACAAGACGCTCGACAGGAGACCCATGCCATCCCAAGGGGTGGGCATGGGCATGCCGCCCCAGCCGCCGCCGGACTTGAGACGAATCACGTACTCGGCCCACTGAAGGGGGCGAGGCAGGTAGCCTGTCTGGGCGGCGAGCTGGTGGAGCTCGCCCACGAAGGCCCGGTCGCACAGGGTCTCGGGGGCCGTTGCGGTGCACAGGTCATGGCGCATGCAGGCGGCGTCATAGGCGTCGACCGGCGGCAGCGCGGCGGCCGTCGGATGACCAGGTCCGCACCAGTTGCCATAGATCGGCAGGCACTTGAAGGCATGGGCCGGCCCCGGCGCGAGCAGGAGTCCGAGCAACAGGGTGGGGAGCAGCCCCAGGAGGGCGGCGGGGTCAGTGCGGCGTCGATGGTGCATGGCAGGAGGTCCTCGTTGTCAAACCTCCCCATTTTCGCTGGACTCGGCCGCGCCGCAAGCCCGCGGTACAGCCTATCGGGGGCTCCGTCCTTTCGATTATGATGCACGGCCCATGGACCTGAACTTTCTCGATTTCGAACAACCCATCGCGGAGCTCGAGGCGAAGATCGACGAGCTGCGCCTGGTGGGCCATGACGCCAATATCAACATCCAGGAGGAGGTCGATCGGCTCCAGAAGAAGAGCCTGGCGCTGACCGAGTCCATCTTCTCGGGACTCAACCCCTGGCAGATCTCCCAGCTCTCCAGGCATCCCCAGCGCCCCTATCTCCTGGACTATACCCGCCGCATCTGCGACGAGTTCCACGAGCTGCATGGCGATCGGGCCTATGCCGACGACCCCGCCATCGTGGGCGGGCTGGCGCGCATCGACGGGCGGCCCCTGATGATCATCGGTCACCAGAAGGGTCGGGACACCAAGGAGAAGATCCACCGCAACTTCGGCATGCCGCGCCCGGAGGGCTATCGGAAGGCCCTGCGCCTGATGGAGATGGCGGAGCGCTTCCGGCTGCCGATCGTGACCTTCATCGACACCCCGGGGGCCTACCCAGGCGTGGGCGCGGAGGAGCGGGGGCAGAGCGAGGCCATCGCCCGCAATCTGCGGGTCATGGCGCGCCTGCGGACCCCCATCCTGTGCGCCGTCGTGGGGGAGGGCGGCTCCGGCGGGGCCCTGGCCATCGGGGTCGGAGACCGGACCCTGATGCTGCAGTACAGCACCTATTCGGTCATCTCCCCGGAGGGCTGCGCCTCGATCCTGTGGAAGAGCGCGGACAAGGCCCAGCTGGCGGCGGAGGCCATGGCCATCACCTCCGACAAGCTCAAGGAGCAGGGCCTGTTGGATCTCGTCATCCCCGAGCCCCTAGGGGGTGCGCACCGGGATCCGGATGCGACGGCCGCCGCCGTCAAGGCCGTGCTGCTAGAGCAATTGAATATCCTTCAATCGATGGATCTCGACACCCTCGTGGCCGAGCGTCACACCCGGTTGCGGGGGTATGGGAGATTCAAGGAGTAGCCGCCCGGGCCCACCCGGCGGGCATGACCCCAAGCCCTTGCCCCCAGGGTGCGCGGGGGTAAGACCCGCGCCAGCCCCATGCGCCCGTTCAGTCCAGAGCACCTGATCGCGGCCCTGGCACCTTATCCCGGGGCCCCCCGGGTCTGGGTGGCCTTCAGCGGCGGGCTCGACTCCACCTGTCTGCTGAGTGCGACGGCCGCGGCGGCTGGACGCCTGCCGGGAGCTCTCCATGCCGTGCACCTGGACCACGGGTTGCACCCCGATTCGGCCCGCTGGGCCGAGCACTGCCTGGACGTCTGCGAGGCCCTGGGCGTCCCCCTGAAGATCGACCAGCTCTCGATCCGTCGCGCCCCCGGCGAGAGCCTGGAGGCCGTCGCGCGCGAGGCCCGCTACGCCGCGCTTGCGGCGCTGCTCGGTCCGGGCGATCTGGTCCTCACCGCCCAGCACCAGGACGACCAGGCGGAGACCCTGCTCCTGGCGCTGCTGCGGGGCAGCGGGATTGAGGGTCTGGCGGCCATGGGCCCGGTCTCGAGGCTTGGCCCCGGCTGGCTACTGAGGCCGCTCCTGGACGTACCCCGGGCCGCCCTGGAGGCCTATGCCCGGGAGGAGGCGCTCCCCTGGATCGAGGACCCGAGCAACGCCTCCCTCGCCTTCGACCGCAACTTTCTGCGTCGGCGCGCGCTGCCCTTGCTGCGCAGGCGCTGGCCCTCGGCCTCCGCGACCCTGGCCCGCAGCGCGACCCACTGCGCCGAGGCGGCGGACCTGATCGAGGCGCAGGCGGCCGAGGCCCTCGCCGGGCTGGGGGGGACACGGCCGGGTGCCTTGTCGATCGCGGGTGTCGCGGGCCTGGATCCGGCCCTGGCCAGGGCCGCCGTGCGGCTGTGGCTGAGGCGCCGGGGTCTGCCCCTGCCCGATTCCGCGCACCTGAGGCGCATCCTGACCGAGGTCCTGCCCGCGCGCAGTGACGTCAGCCCACTGGTGGCCTGGCCCGGATGCGAGATTCGCCGCTTTCGGGGGGATCTGATGGCCCTGGAGCCCCTGCCGCCTCCCCCGACCGATCTCTCGCTGAGCTGGGACGGGGGTGTCCTGGTCCTGCCCCAGCCCCTGGGGACCCTGAGACGTGTCCCGACGGGCCAGGGATCAGAAGGGGTGAGGGGAGGGGACGGCGCCCCTCGGCTCCGCGTCCGGTTCGGGATCCCGGGCCAGCGGTGCCGGACGCGACCCCAGGGTCACCGTCGAGCCCTGAAGAAGCTCTTCCAGGAGGCGGCTATCCCGCCCTGGCTGCGCCCCTATGTGCCCCTGGTGTTTGCCGGGGACCGCCTGGTGGCCGTCGCGGGCGTGTGCGCCTGCGCGGGCGAGCCGAATGCGGACCACCAAGGGTGCGGCGTCCGTTGGGAGGGACATCCCTGGGAGGGGCTGGGCTGCTTCAGCGCGCCAGGTTGACAGGAGACGTCCGCGCGGGCGCCGGCGACCCGCAGCCGGGCGCCTTTCGTCCGTGGGTCAGGAGAAATCGACGACTACGGCGGTCACGTTGTCCCTGCCGCCGTGCTCGCAGGCCTGGTGCACCAGGGAGTGGGCGACCTCGCCGGGCGGGGCCGATCCGAGCATGGCGGCCAGGGTCCCCGGGTCCAGCTCGCGATAGAGCCCGTCGCTGCACAGCAGGTAGCGGTCTCCGGCGGCCAGCCGCTCGATCCGACCGTCCACCACCAGGTCCCCCTCGCTGCCTACCGCGCGCAGCAGCACGTTGGAGAGCGGGTGGTCCTCCGCCGCCTCTTGCGTCAGCAGGCCCCCATCGATCAGGGCCTGGACCTGACTATGGTCGACGGTGACCGGGGTCAGGTCACCGTCGCGCAATCGGTAGGCCCGGCTGTCCCCGACCCAGAGGATGGCGCAGTGCTGGCCGAGGGCGACCAAGACGACGATGGTGCTGCCGATGAGGTCCCCGTCCGGCCGCGCCGCCGCCTGCTCGAGGAGTTGCTCGTTCACGCGCCCGAGCACCTCGCGGATCGTCCGCACCGAGGTCCCCAGGAACCGGGGGCGGGGCACTTGGGCGAGTGCCTCGACGATCGCCCGGCTCGCGAGGGCCCCCTCGCTGTGGCCCCCCATGCCGTCGGCGACCGCCCAGATCCCCAGATCCGGCCGGTCCAGGTAGGCGTCCTGATTGGCGGCCCGCACGCGGCCCTTGTCCGTCGCCGCGCCGGAGACCCAGCGCGGGTGGGCGATCCCCGCGGGCGTGCTCATCCGTCCGGGCCCAGTTGTAGCCAGCCCTGATCCGCCCAACCGCCACCGAGCAGGCCGACGAACCCCTCCGGGGCGGGTAGTCCCTGGCAGACGAGGAGGGAGGGGGCGACCCGCTCGGAGCCCGAGGTCCACCAGAGGCTGTAGGCGAAGAGGAGCTCGCCCAGGGCCTGCGCCAGGACCGTGGGGCAGGCCTCCAACGGTGGGATCGGGGAGGGGGCCTCCAGCCTCCAGGCACCCAGCGAGACTCGGTGATCCTCGGCGACCGCCGGAGGATTTCCCTGTAGCTCGCTGTTCAGCCCGGGGGCCCCGAGGGCGAGGATCTCGGTGTCGAAGGTGTCCAGGTCGAAGCCGTCGGCGAGGCTCGACAGTGCGATGGACTCCGCCCGCTCCAGCCAATCCGTGGCGCACAGGGCACGGAAGGGATTGGCCCCGGGCGGCAGGGGTGCGGCAAGGGTCAGGGGGAAATAGCGCCCGACCCGGTCGACGCTCGGCATCAGCACGCCCACCCATCCGGTCTGTCCCGCGATGCCGGGGCTCAAGGCGAATCGCCACAGGGGGCTGGTGAGATAGTGGTCCAGCCAGCCCGCGGCGAGCTGGGCCTGGCTGGCGGCCACGGACCCGCGCAGCCAGTGGTCCCAGGGCTGGACGAACTGGGCGGGCAGGCGGCGGGTGATGAAGTCCCCGAGACTGGGCAGCTTTCCGTAGAAGCCGGTGGCCGTGGGCTCGGACCCGCCGGAATGGGCGGGGCCGGGATCGGAGTGGGTCATGGGGCCGACCTCATAGTCGCTCGGGGCAGCGGAAGCCGCGCAGCTCCTGAAGCTGGAAGGGGTTGCGCACGCTGGCGGCCCGCAGGTCCAGGCTCGCCGACATGCCGCCCGAGGAGACCCCGAGGCGGAACAGCTCCTCCTGTCCGGTCGCCTGGAGGCTGGATCGGTCCAGCACCCGATACCAGGCCCAGGCGCCTTCCTCCGTGAAGCTGGACTCGCGTCCGTCGACCCCCAAGAAGACCACGCGGGCCCGGCCGATCCCGTCCGGAGAGGGCCACTGGAACATCTGGGCCCGGGGTGGCCCATGCCGATAGTCGAGTATCTGGCCGCCGACATCCAAGATCAGCTGGCTGACGCTTGCCTCCATGCGCGTGGGCGTGAGCTCGAAGGTCACGCCCGGGAGCTTGCCGCCCCCGCCGAAAAAGGCCTCGCGGATGGTTGCCGCGCGCTGGAACTGGGTCAGCACGGCGTCGGGTATGCCGATGCCGCCCCCCGCCCAGCGCCAGGTGCGGCGGGAGGTGTCGGCGATCTTGCTCAGGTTCTCGGAGAAGAAGGTATCCAGGAGCCCGCCGGGGCCGAACAGGCGCCCGAAATCATGGAGCGTGGCCTCGCGGCGGCTGCCCCGCTCGAAGGGATAGCGACCGCCGATCGCCTCACGGCAGAAGGGGAGCACCTGGGAGCTCCAGAGGTTGTTGAGCCTGGCCCTGGTGCCCCCGGCGATCAAGGTCGCGCTGTCCTGCGCCAGGGCGGCCACCAGGCCAGCCACGGGCTCGGGCATGCGGGCGGCGGCCTGCTTGGCCTCTTGTATCTCCTTGCCCTCCCCGGCTGCCAGGGTGCCGCGGCCGGTGGCCTCGGCGGCCGCGATGGCGCTCAGGTACTGCTGAAGCTGGGCCAGCTGCTGCTGGATGGTCTCCATGGGCGCGGCCTGCCCCTCGCCGGCGCGTACCAGATCCCGCAGCCAGGCGAAGCGGCGGCTCACCGCGGCCTCGGGCGGTTCGCCGGTACCGCCAGCAGTGGGAGCGGTGTCACCGAACAGATTCTCCACCCTTCGGGTCAGGCCGCCGATGGCCCCGCTCGCCTTGCCCAGGGCACCGAGGGCGGCGCGACGGCCGGCTTCTACTCCCGTCTCCGGCTGAGCGGGGCGGTCGAGCTCGGTCTCATCGGCGGCGGCCGAGAGGAGCCGGCTCATGGGGGACGCCTTGGGATCGGCAAGGATGCGCGCGATCTCCGCCGCGTGCCGGATGTCCCGGGCCGGCAGGAGCTCGATGTCCTTCAGGAGCCCCTCCCATTGCTCCACGTAGTCCCTGAAATAGCGCTCGCGCACCTCCGAGAGCAGACGCTCCGCCTCGGGCGTTCCAGGGATGACCGAGGCCTTGGGCCCCAGGATCCAGGCCTCCTCCGCCGCGGCGTCCAGGAGCTTGCCGGTGGCGCTGTCAAACCCCCTGTGGTAGCCGGCGTAGGTATAGAGGGCCGGGATGCCCTGGGTGAGGGGCTTGCCGCTGGGGCGGCTCAGGACCAGGCGTGCCAGATCCCCCGCCGCCTGCGCGATGGTGAAGTCCGGGATGTCCGGGCCGACACCGTCGCGCTGGAGCCGGCTGTAGATTCGCGTGGCCAGGGGCGCGTTGTTGAGGATCTCCCGGGCGTCTTGGACCAGGCGGCCGTCGAGCTCGAGGGGCAGGGGGGTCGGCGGCGCCTCCAGAAGGGCGGCGAGGTGCCCGCGCAGGGCCTCCTGCTGCTCATTGGTGGTCCCCCGGGGGAGGTTACGCTCCCAATCGCGGGTGACCCAGCGCTGGACGACCGCGGGGTCGTAGCGCTGCGGGTCATCCAGCATGAGATACACGCCCAGGGTCTCATAGAGCAGGTCCGGGTCCGCGGCCCCCGCCCGGATCTGATCCTCGAGCCTCAGCATGACCCGCGGCAGCAGGGTCTTGTGGAGCAGACGCCGATAGGAGCGGCTGGCCTGGCTGCCGAGCTTGTCCCCCTGGTAGAGACCCAGACCCATGGACCAGGGGACACCGGCATCCCGGTCCCCATAGCCGCCTGGGATGGCGCGGGCGGCATCCAGGACCGGCAGGATACCCAGGGGGTCCCGGTCCTTGGGTGCCAAGGACTCGATCTGGCCCTCGATCGCGGAGACGGATCCCGCCACCTCGGCCACGTAGGCTCGATTGCGGGTATAGCTGGTCGTCCAGGCGAGCGCGGCCAGCAGGGCGAGGCCCGCGGCACCCGCGTAGGCGCCCCGGCGCAGCCAGAGCCGGCGGCGCTCCAGGCGCGGGTCGAGCCCGGCGAGCGCGGCCTCTGGAAAGATCAGCTCCTTGAAGAGCCGGTTGACGAAGAAGCTCTTTGCGGTGCCCGTGAAGGGGGCGGGACCCTGACGCCCGAGTCCGAAATTGTTGGCGATGGCCGAGAGCACCCGGTCGATCGGTGTCCCAGTCTGGGTGCCGCTGGTGAAATAGACGCCCCGCACGAGCGGGCGCGCCTCGTAGCGGCTGGAGGCGAAGGTCAGGTCCAGGAACTGGCCCAGGGTCTCGCCGAGGGCGGAGAACTGCCGCGGAAAGCTGAAGATCAGGGCGCGCTTGCCGGGGTTGCGCTCCTGCTGCATGCGTCCGAGCAGCCGCCGGTCCAGCCGATCCACCAGGGCGCGGTGCTCCGTCGCGAAGGCGCCGAGCGAGGCCGTCTGCCCCTTGCCGTCGTCGAAGGGGAAGGTCGTGCCCCAGACCTGTGCCCGTCCCTCCTGACCCAGGTCCCCGAAGAATTCCGTGAAGCCGGCCATCAGGTCCGCCTTCATGAAGAGGACGTAGATGGGTACCCGGACGCGGAAGGTGCCATAGAGCTCCTGGACCCGGGCCCTGATGGCGCGGGCATGGGCCTCCCGCTCGCCCTGGGATTGCTGCAGCAGGTCCGACAGGCTGATCGCCACGAGGACGCCGTTGATGGGCCGGCGCGGGCGGTGCTTCTTCAGCAGACCGAGGAAGCCGCCCCAGGCGGCGCTGTCCACCTCCGCGTAGCTGTCCTGGGTCGTGTAGCGACCGGCGGTGTCCAGTATCACGGCCTCGTCGGTGAACCACCAGTCGCAGTTGCGGGTGCCCCCGATGCCGTGGATGGCATCCTGCCCGAGCTGCTCCGCCAGGGGGAAGCGCAGCCCGGAGTTGACCAGGGCCGTGGTCTTGCCGCACCCGGGTGGGCCGATGATCAGATACCAGGGGAGCTGGTAGACCCAGTGGCCCCCCAGGCGGCGCCGGCCCTCGCTGCCCCGGAGCACCTGGAGGGCCTGGTCGAAGCGTTCCCGCAGGGTCCGGATCTCGTCCTCGGAGGCGAGACGCGCGGGGTCCGGGGCCGGCTCGGGGCCGGCGGCCAGCTGATCCATCAGCCGGCGGTTGCGCATCCGCGCGGCCACCGCGGAGACGATCTGCACCAGGGCCCAGAGGGCGAACAGGCCGCCGATGGTCCACAAACGGACCGACGCGGAGGCCAGGGGCTCCCGGCCGGCGAAGGCGAACAGCGGGCCGAGGAACCAGACCAGGGCCGCCAGGGCGGCGGTGCCGAGCAGGGTCAGGAACCAGCGGGCGCCGAGGAACCCGAAGAGTCGTTTCATGGGGTCTGACCCTCCCGCGTGGCCGAGGCTCGGCCGGGCGCGGCCGCCAGCGTGATCTCCACCCGGCGATTGCGGGCGTCTCTGGGGTTCTCGGGCACCCGCGGCTCGGTGTCGGCCCGACCCTCCGCGGTGAAGCGCCCGGGGTCGCCGGTGGTCTCCGCGAGCATGACCATGACCGTTTCGGCCCTGGCCTGGGAGAGGTGCCAGTTGGAGGGGAACTTGAGGCTCTTGATGGGCGCGCTGTCGGAGTGACCGGTCACCAGCACCCGCCCGGGGAGCCGGGCAAGGGCGGCGCCTATGCGCTCCACCACCGGGACGAAGCCGGGCTGCAGGGTGGCACGGGCCG
>Ga0316580_10000246_pt1 | contig 11496 bp, 10 predicted proteins | sample S0NA_2_FD_204519 | JGI IMG/M metagenome (GOLD analysis project Ga0316580, IMG submission 204519) | Rhizosphere microbial communities from salt marsh grasses in Alabama, United States - S0-2_160517rDrB | ecosystem: Host-associated > Plants > Roots > Rhizosphere | place: USA: Alabama | collected... | reverse complement strand
CGAGTACGGACAGGATCTCTGGTGGCAGTTCGCCTTCGATGGGGACGCCTCTCGGTTCCTGCGCAGCACGCTCGTGGCCATGACCATCCTTACGGTCCTGGCCCTGTCCCGCCTGCTGAAGCCCGCGCCACCCCCGCCAGAAGCCCCGGACCCCGCTGCCCTGCAGCGGGCCGCCACCCTGGTGGCACGCGCACCGTCCACGGACGCTGCCCTGGCGCTGGTCGGCGACAAGCGCATCCTGTTCGACGAACAGGGCCTGGGGTTCCTGATGTTTCAGATTCGCGGGCGCAGCTGGATCGCGATGGGCGATCCGACGGGGCCGCCGGAGGTCGCCGACGCGCTGGCCTGGCGCTTCCGGGAGCTGTGCGACCGCTACGGCGGACGACCCGTGTTCTATCAGGTCGACGCGGAGCACCTGCCCTTGTATCTCGATCTGGGGCTGGCGCCCCTCAAGATCGGCGAGGAGGCGTTGGTGGATCTGACCGACTTCTCCCTCCAGGGGGCCACCCGCGCCGGCCTGCGGCAGTCCCACCGCCGGATCGCCAAGCTGGGGCTCCAATTCACGGTGATCGAGCCGACCGCCCTCGACGACGCCTGCATGGCCGAGCTCAAGGACGTGTCGGACGCCTGGCTCAAGGCCAAGAGTACGCGTGAGAAAGGCTTCTCCGTCGGGCGGTTCGACCCCGCCTATCTGCGGCACTTCCCCTGCGCCCTGGTGCGTCAGGAGGGCCGGTTACTCGCATTCTGCAACCTTTGGACGGGGGCCGACCACGGGGAGCTGTCGGTCGATCTGATGCGCCACCACCCGGAGTGTCCCAACGGGGTGATGGATTACCTGTTCGCGGAGCTCATGCTGTGGGGTACCGCCAATGGCTACCGCCGCTTCAACCTCGGCATGGCCCCCCTCTCGGGGCTGGAGAAGGGCCCCCTCGCCCCCCTGTGGCACCGCGTCGGCACGCTGATCTTTCGCCACGGCGAGCAGTTCTACAACTTCGAGGGGCTGCGTGCGTACAAGGAAAAATACCGACCCCAATGGCGCCCCAAGTATCTGGCGGTTCCCCCGGGGCTGTCGCTTCCCGCCGTGCTCATGGACATCGCCGCCCTGATCGCGGGGGGCATGCGGGGGATCGTCACCAGGTAGGCGACCACCGCTTCGAGTCAGACGCGGACAAGGATCGTTACAGGGCCCTTGCCGATCTCGCGGGCAAGGTCATCGGGGTTCAGTCGGGCACCACGGGTCAGCGCTACGCCAAGACCCATGCCCCCGAGGGGACGGTGGTCAAGGACTTCCCGGGCGCGGAGGACTTCTTCAGCGTCCTCACCTCGGGCGACATCGACTCGGTGCTCCAGGACTTTCCGGTAAACAAGCACCGGGCGCTCAAGGCCCCGGACCAGTTCGCCGTAACCGAGACCTTCAAGACCGGCGAGCAGTACGGCTTCGCGGTGGCCAAGGACAACCCGAGGCTCGTCGCCGCGTTGAACGACGCCTTGGCCGAGACGCGTGAGTCCGGTGACTACGAGGCCCTTTACACGACCTGGTTCGGAGACCGGTGAACGACGGGCTGAGAGCGATGACACCGCCCGAATGGGCCCGCAACTTCCCCGCGGCTCCAGGGGCCTAGGGATCTCAGGCACGGAGACAGAGTCCCGAGATGCTCTCCAGCCGTCAGCGCGCCCGACTTGCTCGGCTGGGCATCTACACCGCCACGCTGGCGGCGCTTGGCTGGCTGGCCATCGCGACCGACTGGGCCCGGCTTCAGGCGAACTTCTTCGACCCCGGGGTCTTCTGGGACCTGTTCCCGCAGATCCTCACGCGGGCGGCGCGCAACACCCTCATCTTCACGGCGTTCGGGTTCTCGGGAGGCCTCGCGATCGGTCTGGTCCTGGCACTGATGCGGCTCTCCACGGTCACCCCCTACCGCCGGGCCGCGGCAATCTACATCGAGGTGTTCCGGGGCCTTCCGGCCCTCATCACCATCGTACTGATCGGCTTCGTGCTGCCCATCGCCCTCCAGGTGCGGGTGCCCGGGACCTACGGACCCGGGAGCCTCGCCCTGGCCATCGTCACCGGGGCCTATCTCGCCGCGACGATCCGCGCCGGCATCGAGGCGGTCCCAAAGGGTCAGATGGACGCCGCGCGCTCCCTGGGCATGCGCTATGCGCAGACCATGGCCTGGATCGTCATCCCTCAGGCCTTCCGCGTCATACTGCCCCCATTGACCAACGAGCTGGTCCTCCTGCTCAAGGACACCTCCCTGCTCTTCGTCCTCGGGACGACCGACGAGACCATCGAGCTCGCCAAGTTCGGCCGCGATGCCGTGGCCGAGACCTTCAACGGCACGCCGCTGGTCGCGGTGGCCCTGGTGTACCTGGCGATCACCCTTCCCCTGACCCGGGCCGTGGCCTGGCTGGAGCGCCGGCAGAAGCGCGCGGTCCGTGATATCTGAGTGTCATCGCACAAGGCTTGCGACCCCGGGGAACACCCCATAAGCACCGTGGTGGGCCCAGCCGGGACAGCCATCGAGCTCATCGCGCTGGAGAAGCACTTCGGCCATGCCAAGTGCTCCGGGGGATCGACCTCCGGGTCTCCGCAGGGGAGGTGGTCTGCCTGATCGGGCCCTCGGGCTCCGGCAAGTCGACGCTGCTACGCTGCGTCAACCGGCTGGAGGAGCCGACGGGGGGCCGCATCTTGATCGACGGTGAAGACATCGGCGGACCGGACTGCGACCTGGACCAGGTGCGCACCCGCATCGGCATGGTCTTCCAGCACTTCAACCTGTTCCCGCACCTCAGCGTGCTGGGGAATCTGACCATCGCCCAGCGCAAGGTGCTCGGGCGCTCGCAAGGGGCGGCCGAGGAGAAGGCCCGCGGGGTGCTCACTCGGGTAGGTCTCCAGGAGAAGATCCATGAGTACCCGTCGCGGCTCTCCGGCGGCCAGCAGCAGCGCGTTGCCATCGCCCGTGCCCTGGCCATGGATCCGGAGATGATGCTCTTCGACGAGGCCACCTCAGCCCTCGACCCCGAGCTGGTGGGCGAGGTGCTCGGGGTCATGCGCGCGCTCGCGGAGGACGGCATGACGATGATGGTGGTCACCCACGAGATAGGGTTCGCCCGGCGGGTCTCCGACCGCGTCGTATTCATGGACGCGGGCGTCATCGTCGAGCAAGGCCCGCCGGACCAGGTGCTTGGTGACCCCCAGCATGAGCGGACGCGCCGGTTCCTGCAGCGCGTCAACGAGCGGTGAGAGCAGCAGATCGGCACCGGCACTGGTGCACCCCCCCAAGTCCGACCGCGGATGGGAAACGACGCGGCCTTCACGCCGCTTTCACCCCGTCTTGACGTTGTCTTGACATTGCCCGGCGTATGGTTGCGTCCAACGCCTACGCTGTATCCGGGACTGTCAAGCCCGAGGAGGTTCCCAACGATGTCCGAACCAAGGGCCACGGCAGGTCCGGCTCCCCATCGCCCCAAACACGCGGCCTCGTCGCCCTGGCTGCTCACACTCTTCCCGTTCCTGCGCTGGTGGCACCGCGTGGATCGGGGAACCCTGAAGGGGGACTTCCTCGCGGGCCTCACCGGGGCCGTGGTGGTCCTCCCACAGGGTGTGGCCTTCGCTACCATCGCCGGCATGCCGCCGGAGTACGGGCTCTATGCGGGTATCGTCCCGGCCATCGTGGCGGCCCTCTGGGGGTCCTCCTGGCACCTGGTTTCGGGGCCCACCACCGCGGCATCCATCGTGGTCTTCTCGGCCCTGAGCGTCCTCGCCGAGCCAGGCAGCGCCGACTATGTCCGCCTCGCCCTGACACTGACCCTCATGGTCGGCGTCCTGCAGCTCGTCATGGGGCTCGCCCGGCTGGGAAGCCTGGTGAACTTCATCTCCCACTCTGTGGTCGTCGGATTCACGGCCGGCGCGGCCATCCTGATCGCCAGCAACCAATTCAAGAACTTCTTCGGGATCGAGATTCCCCGCGGCGTGCATGTGCACGAGGCCCTCGGGACGCTGCTTCTCAACATCGAGCACGCCAACCCCTACGTCCTCGGGGTCGGCGTCTCCACGCTGGTCCTGGGGCTCGCGGTGCGCCATTGGTATCCGCGCTTTCCCTACATGATCGCGGCCATGGTTGGCGGCAGTCTCATCGCGTTCGGGCTGAACCAGGTGCTCGGCGTCGAGACGACGGGCATCCGCACCGTCGGGGCCCTCCCCGCGGGGCTGCCGCCCCTTTCGATGCCGGACTTCTCACTCTCGACCCTGAAGCAGCTCGCCCCGGTGACCCTGGCGGCGACCCTGTTCGCGCTCACCGAGGCGGTCTCCATCGCCCGCTCCCTGGGTGCCCGGGCCCATCAGCACATCGACGGCAACCAGGAGTTCATCGGCCAGGGCCTGTCCAACATCGCCGGCTCCTTCTTCTCCGGCTACGTGGCCACCGGCTCGTTCAACCGCAGCGGACTCAACTTCCAGGCTGGGGCTCGCACCCCCCTCGCGGCGGTCTTCGCCGGCGTGCTGCTGGCCGGGGTCGTGGTCCTGGTAGCGCCACTGGCCGCCTATCTGCCGAACGCGGCCATGGCCGCCATCCTGTTCCTGGTGGCCTGGGGGCTCATCGACTTTCATGCCGTGCGCAACATCCTGCGCACGAGCCGATCCGAGACTGCCGTGCTGGCGGTCACCTTCTTCTCCACCCTGTTCCTCGAGCTGGAGTTCGCCATCATGGCGGGGGTGCTCCTTTCGTTGGGGCTCTATCTCAACCGCACGTCTCGGCCGAGGCTTCTGACCCGGGTGCCGAACCCGCGAAGCCCGCAACGGGACTTCGTGACCGATCCCGGCCTCCCGGAGTGCCCCCAGCTGAAGCTGGTGCGACTCGACGGCTCGCTCTTCTTCGGTGCCGTGAGCCATGTGGCCGAGACATTGGGCAAGATGGAGGAAGCGCATCCGAGCCAACGGCATCTGGCGATCGTCGGCAGCGGTGTCAACTTCATCGACGTCGCCGGTGCCGAGTTCCTGGCGGGGGAGGCCAAACGCCGCCGCGCCCAGGGCGGTGGACTCTATCTGATCCGCGTCAAGCCCGGGGTCTGCGAGCCCCTGACCCGCGGCGGCTATCTGGAGGACGTCGGCAAGGAGAACATCTTCACCGGCAAGACGGAGGCGATTGCCTGGGCAACCTCACGGGTGGACCCGGAGATCTGCCGCACCTGCACCGCACGCATCTTCCTGGAGTGTGCCGAAAAACCGGGCGGTTCGAGGGAGACCACCAAGGCCGAGAGCCATACCGCAGACTCAGGCGGCGAGGCATTGGCGCAGCCAGCCACGACCTGAGGGAGCAGCCACTCCCCGACCGAGCATCGTTTCAATTGCCGTACACACTGGAGAAGCACCCAGCATGCCCACTCAGCCACTGATCCTTGCCGCGGTGGACCTCGACCGCCACGCCACCCATGTGATCTCTCAGGCGTCCCGGCTCGCGGCCCTGTGCCAGGGACATCTCGTGTTGGCTCACGTGGTCGACGACGCCGACCTGTTCATGCCGGACCAGCCCTTCCCCCAGCGCCCCGGAGATGCCCGAGAAGCCATGGCTCGCCATGCGCGGGCCAGCCTGGTGGGCATGGTGAGCCACCTGGACCTGCCCAGTGACTGGGTCGAGATCCGCGTCGAGGTCGGACCGATCACCCAGACCCTGGCCGGCATCGTAACCGCAATCCAGCCTCGCTACTGTCTGCTCGGTCCGGCGCGCCTCGGCCCGCTGAGCCCGAGCGCGGGGTTGGTCGCGGCCATTGGTCCGCGCAACGACTGCGAGCTGCTGACGGTGCCGATGGGGCAGCGGGCCGATGATGCGGGGATCATCCCGCGAATGCGCCATTGGCTAGGAGGGCTACCGCTGGACACGCCCACGCGCAACGTGCGCTAGGGAAGCGCCGATTCATCGCGCTTCCCGCCCGGGCCATGGATGTCCCGTCGCGTTCAAGCGCCTTGCGCCCTTGAGCATGGAGCGTTTACGGATTCGCGCGCCTCGGGGCGCCAGCCGATCGATCCCCCCACTTCGCAGGATGTCGATCGGCCCGCGTCATGCCCTCTCGGCCCCTGCTCCCCCACCCGCGGGCAGGGCGGCTGCCCCGCCTCCAAACCGCCCCTTCGGTTGCATCGGGCGTGCGGCCCCGCTAAGGTAAAAAGCCATCATTCAACGGTTCCGATGTCCGCCGGATCCGGGGCGCGTCCCCGCCGGTCGGTCGGAGCCAGCGTCACTCCCGCACTACAGCGCGGGCGCTCTGGTGTGCCCCTGGCCTATCTAGAACGGGCCAAGGGCGTCGGTGAAGCGGCCGGGCCGTCTCCGCAGGAAGAGGACCGAGCCAATGCGATCGAAGACACCTCCCAAGCTGCTGGTCGCCGGGCTTCTGGCCTTCGGTCTGGGCACGGGCGCGGCAACGAGAGAGGCCATCAAGATCGGCTGGCATGGGCTGGCTGCCCGAGCCCAGGCGCCGCGTGGGACCTTCACGAACCAGCCGGCAACCTGACCCGGGAACCCGAATGCCTGTCGACCAACAAGGACTAGCGCGGTCCAGCCCCCTTCTCGTCACCGCCGCCCTCGCCACCTCCTGCGGCCTCCTCCTGGGCCTCTCTGGGCCAACCCACGCCGAAAGCGCTGATGTGGCCGCGCTCGAGCAACGAATCGCCGAGCTCAACAAGGAGCTGGAGCAGGCCAAACGCGAGCTCGCCGCCGCCAAGCGGCAAACGAGCGCGGCCGAAGAGAAGGCCGCCAAGGCCGAGGCGGAGCTGGCCACCCGCGCGGAGCCGGAATCGGACAAGTTCCGGATCGGACCGGTCACGATCGGCGGAGCAATGCGGGTCAACTACATCCTGGGCAGCTACCCCAACGGCGGCTCAGGCCCGTCCCGCGGCGGAAACGGGGGCAACTTCGAGCTCGACACCTACCGCATCAATATGGCACTGAGTTACGAGCGGCTGGCCGGAAAGCTGGAATACCGCTGGTACAACGGCTACAACTTCATTCACACGGGCTGGCTCGGTTACGACTTGGCGGAAGGGAGCCAGCTCCAGGTCGGCGTGACCCGCGTACCCTTCGGTCCCGGTCCCTATGGGGTTTCCCAAAGCTGGTTCTTCGATCAGCACTATTACGTGGGTCTCGCGGACGACCCCGATCTCGGCATCAAGTACGTCACAGAGATCGGCGACTGGAACCTGGACCTCGCCTACTTCGTCAGCAGCGAATGGAATGGGAACGGGACCAGCGCCGACAGCGCGCGCTACGGTTATGACGCGGTGAGCTGGCGCTCGGCAATCGATGAGAACGGCGATGTGGTCGGCGCACCGGTGAACGGCTACCAGGAGCGCAATCAGGTCAATCTGCGGGCCATCTACAGCTTCTCCGAGGCCGCCATCCCGACCGACCTCGGTGTCTCGCTCCAATATGGCCAGCTTGAGGGCCGACGGGCGGACGACGGCAGCCACTGGGCCGCATCCGCCCACATGGTCAATCAAATCGGCAACTTCAAGCTCGCCACCCAGCTTACCCGCTACGAGATCGACATCGACGATGACAACCTCTTGGGCACCGACGAGCTGATCGCAATGGGGGCCTATGATTTCGCCTGGCCGGTGGCGACCAAGGCATGGATACCCGCCATTTCCCTCAGCTACAAGCTCGAAACCCCAGGGATCCCCTGGCTCGACTACGTGCTGCCCTATCTCGAATACAGCAGCATCGTAAAGGACGCGCGTGCCTTCAATGATAGCCAGATGTGGACATTAGGTGCCGCCTGGGCCAGGGGCGGCTGGTACATCTATAGCGACTTCGTCTACTCCGACGGCAACTATTTCATCGGTGACGACGGCGACGACTATTCCAACATCTACCGTGGCGTTGGCGACTTCGGGGTCACGGGTAACGATAAGTGGAATTACCGATTCAACATCAATCTCGGCTACTACTTCTGACCAGGCCCATCCATGAGTCATCTCATCCACGAGAAATCAGCTCGGGAGAAGCGCGCCTTCGCCCGCGAGCTCAAGCGCGTCGAAGAAGAGGCTCGCAGGAAGGCGCTCCGCGATCGGGAGCAGTTCAAGGGCCTGCAGATCGCCCCGACCGCCTCCTTCGAGGATGATGCCGAGGGGAGAGAGCCAGGAGACGAGAACTGGACCGGATATGGCTTCGACGTACACCCCCACGTCACGTTCGTCTCCACCATCGTCCTGGTCGCCTTCATCCTGCTGACCCTGATGTTCAAGGAGTCGGCCAATGAGTTCTTCGAGGCGGCGATGCACGGCATCACGGGCACGATGGGCTGGCTCCTGGTGCTCGTAGCCAACGTCTTCATCCTGGCATCGGTGTATTTCGCGTTCAGCCGTTTCGGAAGGATCCGCATCGGCGGCAGCGATGCCAAGCCGGAGTTCTCCACCCCGGCCTGGTTCGCCATGCTCCTTAGCGCGGGAATGGGCATCGGCCTGATGTTCTGGAGCGTGGGCGAGCCCATCTTCCATTACGCATCCCCCTCGCCAATGTTTAACGGTATCGAAGCCCTGACCCCGGAGGCCGCGCAGGCGGCCATGGGCGTGACCTACTTCCACTGGGGCGTGCACCCCTGGGCCATCTATGCGATCGTCGGGCTGGGTCTGGCCTTCTTTGCCTACAATCGTGGCCTGCCCCTGACGATCCGGTCGGTCTTCTACCCCCTGCTTGGCAACCGCATCTACGGCTTCTGGGGCAACCTCATCGACGTGCTCTCGGTGCTGGCCACGCTGGTTGGTCTCGCGACCTCGTTGGGGCTCGGGGTCAAGCAGGTCAACGCGGGGCTGAACACCCTTTTCGGTATCCAGATCGACGTCCCGACACAGGTCACGCTGATTGCCGTGATCACGGCCTTCGCGACCCTTTCGGTCATGGCCGGCCTGGACAAAGGGGTCAGGCGGCTCAGTCAGGCCAATATGATTCTCGCCGCGGTATTCATGCTCTTCCTCCTCCTGGTCGGACCGACCATCTTCATACTGAGCGGCTTCACACAGAACCTGGGCTATTACCTCTCGATCTTCCCGGAGCTCAGTCTCTGGACGGAGACCTTTCGCGGCACCAACTGGCAGGGCTCATGGACCGTCTTCTACTGGGCCTGGTGGATCTCGTGGTCGCCCTTCGTGGGGATGTTCATCGCCCGTATCTCCAAGGGTCGAACCGTGCGAGAGTTCGTGCTGGGGGTCATCCTGATCCCGACGTTGCTGACTTTCGTGTGGATGTCCGTATTCGGAGGCTCCGCACTCTTCGTGCAATCCCACGGACTCGCGGATATCGTGGCCGCTGTAAACGAGAACGTCGCGACGGCGATGTTCGCGATGCTGGATCACTTCCCGCTTTCTCAGGTCCTGTCCTTGGCCGCGGTCGTGCTGGTCGTCGTCTTTTTCGTCACCTCGTCCGACTCCGGCTCCCTGGTGGTTGATCACCTGACGTCCGGCGGCAAGCTCCATTCACCCACAACGCAACGAGTGTTCTGGGCCGTCATGGAAGGCGTCATCGCCGCCGTGCTCCTGATCGGAGGCGGGCTGGCGACGCTGCAGACCGCGTCCGTGAGCACCGGGCTGCCCTTCGCGCTCGTGCTGCTCATCAGCGTCTACTCGCTCTATGTGGGCTTTTCCCAGGAGGCCTACGTCGAGAACGCCGTGAAGCGCGCGGTGAGCGACGCCATCGACGAAAAGCGCCTGCAGGAGGCCGTCTCAACCGCGATCGACGGAGAGACGCTCGAGCCGAGCCGGATTCCGTCCGGTTGACCGGCCTGGTAAGCCGACCTCCGGGATACGGCAGGTTTTGCCTTAGCCGTTCTCGACCGTCTCTTTTCCCTCCCCGCCAAAACGGGTCGCGAGGTAGCCAATCACCAGGCCGATGAGGGCACCCTCGGCGGTGAGCCAGAATGGCGATTGAATCAACCCGTCCTCTCCGAACAGTGCGACCAGCATTGCCGCCATGGTGTCGTAGGCGAAAAAGGTGAGGACGAAGTTCATCCAGGCCCCCACGAAGGGCGCGCGCAACCACCACGGCAGGGGGAGCTTCAGGATCGGGTGGCGGGTATAGACGCCAAAGACCCCGATGATCGCGCCAACGGTTGTGTACCAAAGCAGGATGCCCGAACGGACCAACCAGCCGGCCTCCGGGAGAAAGGACGGCAGCAGCAGGAAGCCCGCGAGACCGAAGAGAAAGCCGACGCCCTTGCCGATGGCGATGCGGGTCGTTAAGGAGGGATTCTCGAACATATCTGCTCCTACCGCGCTCTGATGCGCTGATCGATTGGGATCATTGACCCAACGACTATATTGTAGGGCCTGTTACCGGTAGGGTCCGGATAGCCCGGCATCCGCGACGTCTCGAAGCCGCTAACCCGAGAAGATCGCAATCGTCCAAGGGGGTGCAAAAGGTGCAGGATCTACCCAGTCAGCGAAGACCGCTTGACCTGCGGCTTAACGGGTTCCACGTCTGCGTTCGTGTCGCGGACATCGATGTGTCCCAGCGCTTCTACGGTGCCTTGGGGTTCGAGGTCGTGCCGGATCTCTGCCACCAGGACGACGCCGTGATTTGGCGTTACTTCCGCCGCGCCGGATCGGATGCCCTGCTGGAGCTCCTGCAATACCGCCTGCCGCCCTACCCCGTGGGCCCGCTGCCTGCGCGAAGGGAGCTGGTCGGCTTGAACCACATCGGGTTCCACGTCGAAGACCTGGACGCGATCGCAGCGCGGCTCAGGGGCCTGGGTGCGACCATCACTGAGGAAGGGGCTCGGCCAGGATACCGCTATCTGTTCGCCACCGGACCGGACGGCGAGTACTTGGGCTTCGCCGAGCTCGAAAGGCGCTAAATCGTGAACGGCCTTCGATGGTTGTCGCGGGTCCTTGCAGGAGGTCGCGCGCCGATCTACCGCGTCGAGGGCCTTCCTGTCCGAGCTTGTAGGCGACGGCGTTGATGGTCTCCCAGCGGAATTGCGCGCGGATGTCCGCGCTGGAAGCGGTCAGGTCGTGAAGCCGGGGTCGGTTGGTGAAAAGATGGGGCATGCCGTTGTCTCCGCGAGCGCCCGGCATCGAAGGGCCGCGCGTTCTCGCTGCGTGGGATGGTTTGCCGGCCCCCGTTGCGTCGCTCTCCCGGGGCCAAGTCCGCGGCGCTACTGAAGCGCCGACGGAACCGGCGGGACCGGCCGGCCGTCGGCGCCTGCAGTACCCGTCATCACCAGCACCGATCCGGTGGTGCCGACGCGCAGATCCACGCCGTCGGGAACCTGCTCCAGGTGCACCCGCACCGGGATGCGCTGGGCGAGGCGAATCCACTCGAACGTCGGGCTGACGGTAGGCAGCAGGTCGTTGCCGGTGCCGCCGTCGCTCTGGGAGATGCCCCAGCCGATGCTGTCCACCCGACCCTGCAAGGGCCGGTCCGGGTAGCTCATCAGGGTGATGACGGCGCGGTCGCCGGGGGCGACGCGCTCGATCATGGTCTCGCGGAAGTAGCCGTGCACCCAGAAGCT
>Ga0316580_10000245_pt1 | contig 11514 bp, 9 predicted proteins | sample S0NA_2_FD_204519 | JGI IMG/M metagenome (GOLD analysis project Ga0316580, IMG submission 204519) | Rhizosphere microbial communities from salt marsh grasses in Alabama, United States - S0-2_160517rDrB | ecosystem: Host-associated > Plants > Roots > Rhizosphere | place: USA: Alabama | collected... | reverse complement strand
GCTCTTGGGCGAGCTGGATGATCAGCTCACCCAGGTCCGTCTCCACCGGCTCGATGCCCTCGGCGGCCAGGCGCTCGTTGAGCGCCATCTCCTCCGAGACCATGGACTTGCCCTTGAGCAGGGCCCGGGCACCCGACCGGCGCAGGATATCGAGGACGATCCGATCAGCCTCCTCGCCGGTCTCGGCCCAGTGGACCTGCATGCCGTTTCCGATGCAGTTGCGCTCCAGCGTCTCCAGCAGCTCCGGGAGCCTTGCCACCGCGTGACCCCGGATGGCCTGCCCCTGGTCCCGCAGGCACTCCAGCTCCGATACGTCCGGGAATGCCTTGAGCCGCTTGACCACCAGCCCGTCCATGGCCCGGCGAATGTTCTTGCGCGCCCGCTCCCTCCCCAGGGCGACACCGATGGAGGCCCGCAGCCCGGTGGTCACGGCTTGGCGTCTCCCCCGATCCGTTCCCACAGGAGCTCGGCGATGTGCTTGACGGCGATCCGATGCCCTCGACGGTCCAAGGTGCCTCCCAGGTTCATGAGGCAGCCGCAGTCCTGACCCACCAGGACGCTGGCCCCGGTGGCGGCGATGGACTCGGCCTTGTCGGCGGCCATGGCCGCGGAGATCTCCGGCTGCTTCACGGCGAAGGTCCCGCCGAAGCCGCAGCACTCATAGGCGTGGTCCGGCTCCACCGCCTCCAGGTTGGCGAGCCGCCCCAGAAGCTCCAGGGCGGCGGGGGCGACCCCCAGCTCCCGACGGGCCGAGCAGGAATTGTGCACCGCCACCTTGAGCGGCGGACCGAGGTCCCGCGGCCGCAGGTCCAGCACCCGTCCCAGGAAATCCGTGAGCTCCACCACCCGACCCGCCAGGGCCAGGGCCCGCCTCGAGTCCGGCGTACCGGAGAAGAGGGCCGGGTACTGCACCTTGAGCATGCCCGCGCAGGAGGCCGAGGGAACCACCACCGGCAGATCCTCGGGGAAGACATCGAGCTGGGCCCGGGCCACGCGGCGCGCCTCCCGCCGGAAACCCGCGTTATAGGCGGGCTGGCCGCAGCAGGTCTGACCCTGGGGGAAGATGACGCGCACACCTTCCCGCTCGATGAGACGCATGGCGGAGAGGCCGACCCGGGGATACAGCAGATCGATCAGGCAGGTGCCGAAGAAGTAGATGGCGGTCGGCTTGGTCATGAGGCTCCGGGTGAAGCGGGCGCACACGAGGGCCCGAGCTGGACCACGAGTTTAGCAGGGGGCATCGTCCGCGGGCCGGCGGCGGGCGCGCTCTCGATTATCATGGCGCCTTGCAGCAGCGAGCACCACCATGTCCCCCAACCGGCCTCCCCTTGCGGTATTTGCCTCTTTCTCCGGCGCCGGCGGGGTCGAGCGTATGCTGGTGAACCTCATCCGTGGCTTCGTGGACCTGGGCCAGCCGGTGGAGCTGCTGTTGGTGAAGGCCCAGGGCCCGCACCTGGACCGCCTGCCCCCGCAGGTACGGCAGGTGCGACTGCCCGGTGGTCACACCCAGCTCGCGGTCCCCGCGCTGGCACGCTACCTTCGCCAGCGTCGCCCCCCCGTCCTGCTGGCCGCCAAGGACAGGGCGGGGCGAACGGCGGTGCTCGCCCGGGCGATCGCGCGCACCCAAACACCGATCGTGCTGCGGCTGGGCACCAATCTGTCCGCCGCCATGGCGGAGCGGGGGGCGATCCAGCGGTGGATCCGCTATCTGCCGATCCGCCTGCTCTATCCACGCATCGAGCGCATCGTGGCGGTCTCCGAGGGGGTGGCGCATGATACCGCCCAGATTGCCCGCCTACCCCGTCGCTCCATTACCGTCATCCGCAATCCCGTGATCACGCCAGAGCTCAGGGTTCAGGCCGCCGAGCCCTGCCCCCACCCCTGGCTCCAGGACACTCAGGTGCCCGTGATCCTGGGGGCCGGTCGACTTCAGCGCCAGAAAGACTTCCCAACCCTGATCCGCGCCTTTGCCAGGCTCCGGGCCGAACGGGCCTGCCGGCTCATGATCCTGGGGGAGGGCCGGGGCAGGGCCGGGCTGGAGGCCTTGATCCGGGACCTGGGCCTGACGGGGGACGTGGCCCTGCCCGGCCACCAGCCCAACCCCTATCCCTTCCTGGCCGGCGCCTCCCTGTTCGTGCTCTCCTCCGCCTGGGAGGGCTCTCCCAACGTCCTCACCGAGGCCCTGGCCCTGGGCGTGCCCGTGGTCTCCACCAACTGTCCGAGCGGCCCCGCGGAGATCCTGCACAGCGGACAATTCGGTCCCCTGGTCCCGGTCGGCGATGCAGAGGCCCTCGGCACCGCCATGGCCGCGACCCTCGACGCCCCCCTCCCGCCCGAGACCCTGAGGTGCGCGGTCCGCGAGTACGAGCAGGGCCAGAGCGCCCAGCGGTACCTGGAGGTTCTTGGCCTTGACCACTGACCCTGCACCGCTCAGGCGGGACCTGGAGGCGCCGTGAACCTGGTGCTGGCCATCCGAGTCATCGGAATCTACGCCATGATCTTCGGGGCCACCCTGATCGGCCCCATCCTGGTCGGCGTCATCTACCGAGAACCCGCGACCGGGCACTTTCTGGGGCCGATGGCCGTCTCCCTCGGGGTAGGAAGCCTGTTGTGGATAGCGGGGCGCCGCCACCCGACCCGAGAGCTCGGGGTGCGCGACGGCTATCTCGTCGTGACCCTCTTCTGGGTGCTGCTGAGCGCGCTGGGGGCTTGGCCCCTGATGAACGCCTTGCCACTCTCGGCGGTGGACGCCCTCTTCGAATCCACCTCGGGACTAACCACGACGGGCGCGACGGTCATCACGGGCCTCGACACCCTTCCCCGGTCGGTCTTGTTCTACCGGCAGCAGCTCCAGTGGTACGGGGGCATGGGTCTGGTGGTGCTGGGTCTGGCGGTAATGCCCATGCTCGGGATCGGCGGCATGCAGCTCTATCGCGCCGAGGCCCCCGGACCCCTCAAGGAGGAAAAGCTCACCCCCCGCTTGACCCACACCGCCCAGGCCTTGTGGCTCATCTATCTCGGACTCACGGTCGCCTGCGCGCTGGGCTTCTGGCTTGCGGGCATGAGTCCCTTCGATGCCATCGCCCACAGCCTCTCCACCCTCTCCACCGGGGGCTTCTCCACCCATGATGCGAGCATCGGCTACTACGAGAGTCCGGGCATCGAGGCCGTGGCGATCGTCTTCATGCTGCTCGCGGCCGTCAATTTCGGGGTCCACTACGCGGCTTGGCTGCGCCTCAACCCACTGGTCTATCTGCGGGACGTGGAGGCACGCGCCTTCCTGCTCTTCGTGCTCGGGGTGGTGCTGCTGGTCGGTCTGCTCCTCACGCTGGAGGGACCTTACCAAAGCCTCCTCGAGAGCCTGCGCAACGCCAGCTTCACCGTCGTCTCCGTGGTCACCAGCACCGGGTTCGGCATCGTCGACTTCGCCCACTGGCCCGACTTCCTGCCGCTGCTCATGATCTACATCAGCTTCGTGGGGGGCTGCGGGGGCTCCACCGCCGGGGGCATCAAGGTCCTGCGGGTGCTCCTGATGGTCAAGCAGGGCACCCATGAGGTCAGCCGGCTCATCCACCCGCACGCCCAGATTCCGATTCGACTGGGCCGGCGGATCGTGCAGCCCGAGCTGGCGCGATCCGTGTGGGGCTTTTTCGCCCTCTACACGGTGGCCCTGGGTAGCCTTACCCTGATGATGGTCCACGCCGGGCTGGCACCCCTGGACGCCTTCAGCGCGGTGGCCACCAGCCTCAACAACCTCGGTCCCGGGCTCGGTGAGGTCGCAACCACCTTCACCGGGGTAAGCGACCTGGGCAAGCTCGTCGCCGTGGTCGGGATGTTGCTGGGCCGTCTCGAGATCCTGACCATCCTCGTGATCCTCTCCCCCGGCTTCTGGACCCGCTAGCTCCCGCGATACGACCAACGGCTTGCATCCGGGCCGCCGGGGCGCCACGTACTAAGCACGCGAGCCGGCCGCTTTCTGGCTTCGGCTCATCCCGACTGCAACAACGGCGCGACAGGCGCCTTGATCCAAAGAGCCACATCCGACATGACCAAACTGACCCTGGACGAGCGCCTGGCACTGACCCGGCGCACCATGGACCTGCTCGATGGCTGGGGCCTCGCGGCGAGAGAGATCGGCGCGATCCTAGAGCTCCCCGAGTCCGTCAAGCTTCGAAACGTGGGCCGATTTCGCGAGGAAGAGGCCTTCCCGGACGAGCCCCAGGTGAACCGCCGGGTGGCCTACCTCATGCGTATCGAGGAGGCCCTGCACACCTACTTTCCGCGCAACCCCGAGATGCGCAATCTGTGGATCAAGCGGGGCAACAAGCAGTTCGGCCGCCGCGCACCGATCGCCGTCATGGTCGAGGACGGTGAGAGCGGGCTGATCTCCGTCCTGTCCCACCTGGATTGCACCTTCGCCTGGGACCTGACCGGCTCCAAGGTGGACTACAGCGCCGGCTGAGCACGGGAGACCGGCCAGTGAGCCGGCCTGGGCCCAGGGAGCGCTGATCTGTTTCCCGTCACGTGACGACCTGTCGGTGAGCCGCCGAGCAGACGCGGCCTCGCGTCAGGGACAACTCGCCGGACAGGTGTACAGGCTCGGATCATTGCACTGCACATAGGTCCGGCCCATGGCGTTCACGGCCACTTGACGGATTCGCTCGTCATCTCCGGGATCGCAGATCTTGATGGCCCATTGGGTGCCCGACACCATCCCATCCGGCCGGGCGGTGCCATCGGGGAGATAGATGAAGCCCTCGATGGAGCCGGAGCCGACGGTGACGCCCCGCATCGCTTCCCCGTCCACGCGGCGTAGCACGGGTGACACCAGCCCCCCCTCCTCGTTGACGACCGCGACGATGTAGCCGCCTTGCCAGAACACGGGTGGGGTGTCCGAGCAGGTCCGGCCGTCCTCGCTGGGACAGACCTCGACCCGCCGGTTCCGCTTGACCGCCTCGGAGCGTGCGAATTGCAGGTGGCCAATGAGGCTGTTGGCCGCATTGGTCATCTTGGCGTTGGCGATCAGCGTCCGAAAGGCGCCAACACCCAGGGTGAGCAGGATCGCGACCACCGCCAGGGTCACCAGGAGCTCGATCAGGGTGACCCCTCGCAGGCGGCTGCGCCGAGGGAGCGTCATGCCTTCACCCCTCCGTGGAGTCTCGGGAACGCTGCCTCGCTGCGCTTCCCGCGCACATCCCAGACCACCCGGGTTTCCAGGGCCCCGAGCGCGAAAAACCAGCCGGCATCGAGGGCCGCGCCGACCCGGCCCGGTCGCGAATCCAAGCGGGACTCGGGCCCCAGCTCACCCGACCGCCGCGGCGATCCGGTCCAGGGCCTGCTCCAGGTTGGCCGGGCTGGTGGCGATTGAGATGCGCATATGCCCGGACAGACCAAAGGCGGACCCCGGAACCAGGGCCACACCGGCCTGCTCCAGCAGGAACTCCGCCAGCTCCAGATCGTTGCTGACCCCGGTCAGGTGATCGATGGCCCCCTGGAACCGGGGAAAGACATAGAAGGTCCCGTCCGTCGGCAGGCACTCGATGCCGGGGATGCGGTTCAGCCGCTCCACCACGAAGTCGTGGCGCTGCTTGAACGCCTTGAGCATCACGCCGATGCACTCCTGAGGCCCCTCGAGGGCCGCCTGGGCCGCCACCTGAGAAATGGAGGTGGGGTTGGAGGTGCTCTGGGACTGGACCTTCGTCATGGCCTTGATGACATCCGCGGGCCCCCCCGCATAGCCGATCCGCCAGCCGGTCATGGAATAGGCCTTGGAGACGCCATTCAGCACCAGGGTTCGGGGGGCGAGGTCGGGGCATGCGTTGAGGATGTTGACGAAGGGACCGGAGTCCCAGCGGATGTGCTCGTACATGTCATCCGTGGCGATCAGCGCCCTCGGGAAGTCCCTCAGCACCGCCCCGAGGGCCTTCAGCTCCTCCGCCGAATAGGCCATCCCGGTGGGATTGGAGGGGCTGTTGATGACCACGAGCTTGGTCTTGTCGTTGAGCGCCGCCTTGAGCTGGGCCGGGCTGATCTTGAAACGCTGATCCGACCCCGCGTGGACCAGCACCGGGGCCCCTCCCGCCAGAAGCACCATGTCCGGGTAGGAGACCCAGTAGGGGGCGGGGATCACCACCTCGTCGCCGGGATCGATCACCGCCTGGGCCAGGTTGAAGAAGCTCTGCTTGCCGCCACAGGAGACCAGGATCTGCTCCGGGGCGAAGTCGAATCCGTTCTCCCGCTTGAACTTGGCGACCACCGCGGCCTTGAGGCTGGGAGTGCCGCCCACCGCGGTGTACTTGGTGAACCCCTGGTGGATGGCCTCGATGGCCGCGGCCTTGATATGGTCGGGGGTGTCGAAATCCGGCTCCCCGGCGCCGAGCCCGATGACGTCCTTGCCCGCCGCCTTGAGGGCCTTGGCCCGGGCATCGACGGCGAGGGTGGCGGAGGGCTTGACGGCCTGGACGCGGGCGGAGAGCTTGATGTTCATCTGGATCGGTCTCGATGGGGCTGGGTCGGCTGGATTCGAACGAGAAGGCTCCCAATACTAACGGATCGCCCGGACGGCGGCACCCGGTCTCCGGGGCGGCCTCGCCGCGATCTCCATGACCGTTCCGCCCCGCCGCCCCGACCCGGAGGTCCACCGATGTCCCGAGGCTTCACCCTGGCCGCACCCTTCGCCCCCGCCGGCGACCAGCCAGCGGCCATTGCCCGCCTGGTCGAGGGACTCGCGGACGGGGAGGCGGCCATGACCCTCCTGGGGGTCACCGGCTCCGGCAAGACCTTCACCATCGCCAACGTGATCGCGGGGGTCCAGCGGCCGGCCCTGATCCTGGCCCCCAACAAGACCCTGGCCGCCCAGCTCTATGGGGAGATGCGGGAGTTCTTTCCCCACAACGCGGTGGAGTATTTCGTCTCCTATTACGACTATTACCAGCCGGAGGCCTATGTCCCCGCCACGGACACCTATATCGAGAAGGACGCCTCCATCAACGAGCACATCGAGCAGATGCGCCTCTCGGCCACCAAGGCCCTGTTGGAGCGCCCGGACGTCATCATCGTGGCGACGGTCTCCAGCATCTATGGCCTGGGCGACCCGGACGCCTACCTCAAGATGGTCCTGCATCTCAATCGGGGCGACCTGATCGATCAGCGGGCCATCCTCCGCCGCCTGGCGGATCTCCAGTACCGCCGCAACGAGATCGAGCTCTCCCGGGGCACCTTCCGGGTGCGCGGCGACGTGATCGACATCTATCCCGCGGAGTCCGACGACGAGGCCCTGCGGGTGGAGCTCTTCGACGACGAGATCGAGGCCCTGTCGGTCTTCGACCCCCTGACCGGCGAGCGGCTGCGCAAGGTGCCCCGTTACACCGTCTTCCCCAAGACCCATTACGCCACGCCCCGGGAGACCATCCTCAACGCCGTGGAGCAGATCAAGGTGGAGCTCAAGGAGCGGCTCACCTGGCTGCGGGAGAACGACAAGCTGGTGGAGGCCCAGCGGCTGGAGCAGCGCACGCTGTTCGACCTGGAGATGATGCTGGAGGTGGGCTACTGCTCCGGGATCGAGAACTACAGCCGCTACCTCTCGGGGCGCGGACCCGGCGAGCCACCCCCCACCCTCTACGATTACCTGCCCCCGGACGCCCTGCTGGTGATCGACGAGAGCCATGTGACGGTGCCCCAGCTCGGGGGCATGTACCGCGGCGATCGCTCGCGCAAGGAGAACCTGGTGGAGTACGGCTTCCGGCTCCCCTCGGCCCTGGACAACCGCCCCCTGCGCTTCGAGGAGTTCCAGGCCCGCCAGCCCCAGACCATCTATGTCTCCGCCACCCCGCGCCAGCACGAGATCGCCCACTCGGGGGCCGTGGTGGAGCAGGTGGTGCGCCCCACCGGTCTGGTGGATCCGGAGGTGGAGGTGCGCCCGGCCCTCAGTCAGGTGGATGACCTGCTCTCCGAGATCCACCTGCGGGTCGCCGCGGAGGAGCGGGTCCTGGTGACGACGCTGACCAAGCGCATGGCCGAGGACCTGACCGAGTATCTCAACGAGCACGGGATCAGGGTCCGCTACCTGCACTCCGATATCGACACCGTGGAGCGGGTGGAGATCATCCGCGACCTGCGGCTCGGGGCCTTCGACGTCCTGGTGGGGATCAACCTGCTGCGCGAGGGGCTGGACATGCCCGAGGTCTCCCTGGTGGCCATCCTGGACGCCGACAAGGAAGGGTTCCTGCGCTCCGAGGGCTCCCTGATCCAGACCATCGGCCGCGCCGCCCGCAACGCCAACGGCAAGGCCATCCTGTACGCGGACGAGGTCACGGGCTCCATGCGCCGGGCCATCGACGAGACCGAGCGGCGTCGCGCCAGGCAGCAGGCCTTCAACACCGACCACGGCATCACCCCCCAGACCATCCGCAAGGCGGTGGCGGACATCCTGGAAGGGGCACTCCCGGGCGGGCCGAAGAGCGCCCGCGTCTATGCCCGGGTGGCCGAGGAGGTGGCCGAGTATGGGCGCCTGAGCCCGGCCCAGATGGCCAGGAAGATCAAGGCCCTGGAAAAGGAGATGTACCAGTACGCCAAGGACCTGGAGTTCGAGAAGGCGGCCGCGGTGCGCGACCGCATCAAGGAGCTGCAAGGGAAGGGCCTGGCGGCCTGAGTCGTCGAGTCAGGGTCTCGCCAGGGGGCCGCGGGAAGCAACCCCCTGCCGCCGGCCGTCAGCGTCGCAGACCGTTCAGATAGACGGAGAATCCCTCTCCCAGCTCCGGGTGGACCAGGGCGAACTCCACCGTCGCCTCCAGGTAGCCGAGCTTGCTGCCGCAGTCGTAGCGCTTTCCCTCGAAGGGATAGGCGATGACCGGCTCGTCCTTGAGCAGGGCGGCGATGGCGTCGGTGAGCTGGATCTCCCCGCCGGCACCCGGGTCCGTCTGCTCCAGCTTCTCGAAGATCCGGGGGGTGAGCAGATAGCGTCCCACCACGGCGAGATTCGACGGGGCCTTCGACGGATCCGGCTTCTCCACCATGGACGTGACCCGCAGCTCCCCCTCGGGGCCGGGCTCGACCTGAACGATTCCGTACTGCTTGGTCTCCTCCCGTGGGACCTCCTGGACGGCCAGGACGCTGGTGCCGAAGCGCTCGTAGACCTCGGCCATTTGGGCCACCACCCCTTTGGCCGGGCTGCGGATCAGGTCGTCGGCAAGGAGCACGAAGAAGGGCTCGTCCCCGACCACCGACTTCGAGCACAGGACCGCGTGGCCCAGACCCCGGGGCTCGGCCTGACGCACGTAGACACAGGTCACGCTCGCGGGCAGGACGTTGCGGACGATGTCGAGCAACTTGGCCTTGCCGGCGCTCTTAAGCTCCGACTCCAGCTCGTAGGCCTTGTCGAAGTGGTCCTCGATGGAGCGCTTGTTGCGTCCCGTAATGAACACGAGCTGGTCCGCCCCGGCGGCCTCCGCCTCTTCCGCGGCGTACTGGATCAAGGGCTTGTCGACGATGGGCAGCATCTCCTTGGGACTCGCCTTGGTAGCGGGCAGGAAACGAGTGCCGAGCCCGGCGACCGGGAACACCGCCTTGCGGATGATTGCCATCGTTTGATTCTCCGTGAATGAGTGAGTGTCTGTCGCAGACGAACCGGCCGGGCTAGCGGCCGAGTGAGCGCTCGATCGACTCGAGCGCCGCCATGGGGTCCGGGGCGGCGGTGATCGGGCGGCCGATGACGAGATAGGTCGCACCCTGGGCCAGGGCGTCAGCAGGCGTCATCACCCGCTTCTGATCATCCCCGGCCGTCACGGAAGGACGCACACCAGGGGTGACCAGGACGAAGCCGGGGCCCCGTTCGGCGCGGACCGCCGCGGCCTCCCTGGGGGAGCAGACCACGCCGTCCAGACCGGCACGCTGGCCCAGCTCTGCGAGCCGCAGGACCCGCTGGGCAGGATCACCGGGGCAGCCGACCGCCGCCAGATCCTCCGCGTCCAGGCTCGTGAGCACCGTGACGCCGATCAGCAGGGGGCGGCGGGCACAGCGATCGAGCCGTTCCCGCGCGGCGGCCATCATGCGCGCCCCCCCGGAGCAGTGCAGGTTGATCATCCAGACCCCGAGGTCCGCCGCCGCGGCGCACGCGGCGGCGACGGTGTTGGGGATGTCATGGAACTTGAGGTCCAGGAAGACCTCGAAGCCGCGCCCCTGGAGCCTGCGGATCAGGTCTGGGCCGCATCCGGTGAACAGCTCCTTCCCCACCTTGAGGCGGCATCGGGCCGGGTCCAGACGGGCGACGAGGTCCAGAGCCTCGACCTCTCCAGGGAAGTCCAGGGCGATGATGAGGGGGTTCGATGATGCTACTGCCATGACTCGGTCAAGGCCCCGGGGTCCTCAGGCGATGCGGGGGCCTTGCAGCACCTCGTTGCCGGGGATGCGCTCCGGTTGAACCGGTTGCACCGTCCCCCATCGCTTACAGCTGGGACAACGCCAGTGCAAGGACCGCGCCTGAAAGCCGCAATGATTGCACTGATAGGGAGACTGGTGCGCAAGGAGATGGCGCACCACCTGGTGCACGACCTGATCCCGCTCAAGGCGCCCCTCGTCGGCGGTGGACGGCGCCTCGGACTGGAGCGACAGCAGGCGTTCCAGGGCGGCAAGGTCCACGTGACCCGCCAGGTAGCTGGTCAGGGCCTCCATCGCCGCCGCCGCACCGCGCTCGCGCTCGATGGCCTTCGACAGACAGAGCATGAGGGGCGGGGAGGGATACCTGGCCGCCAGGGACTCGAGCACCGGCGTCTCCTCCTGACCCAAGGCACCCAGGGCCTGGACCAGCTCGGGCAGGATCTCCGGCAGGAAGGGCGGCCCCTGGTCGGCGACCCGCAGGAACAGGTCCAGGGCCCGCTGGGGGGATCCGGCCTCCAGTGCCATCCGACCCTCGAGCATGGTGGAGCGCACCCCGCCCGGATCGGCCTGCTGGGCCCGGGACAGGTGCTTGTGGGCCTTGGGGATGTCGCCCGCCCGACGCGCCTCCTCGGCCAGCTCGCAGTGGTAGTGGGCGATCTCCACCCCCATGGGTCGTTCCGTCAGGGGCTTGAGGCGCTCCGCCACCTCCAGGCACTTCACCCAATCCCGCTCCTGCTGGTAGATGTCGCTCAGGCCCCGCAGCGCCTGCTCCCGGTTGACGTCGTGCTCGATGACCTCCTGGAACAGCAGCTCCGCCCGGTCCAGCAGACCCGCGGCCATGTAGTCCTGGGCAAGCTCGAACAGGGCCAGTCCCCGCTGCTCCCGACTGAGATTGTCCCGGGCGATCAGGTTCTGGTGGATTCGGATCGCCCGATCCACCTCGCCCCGGCGGCGAAACAGCCCCCCCAGGGCCAGATGGATCTCGGCGGCCTCCCCGTCCACCTCGGCCAGCTTGGCGAGGACATCGATGGCCTTGTGGGGCTGCTCGTTCAGCAGGTAGTTGAGACCCCGAAACAGGGCGGGGGCGGCCCCGGGGGCCTCGGTGGCGCGCGGCGCCTGGTCGCGTCGGGCCAGCCACCA
>Ga0316580_10000244_pt1 | contig 11529 bp, 7 predicted proteins | sample S0NA_2_FD_204519 | JGI IMG/M metagenome (GOLD analysis project Ga0316580, IMG submission 204519) | Rhizosphere microbial communities from salt marsh grasses in Alabama, United States - S0-2_160517rDrB | ecosystem: Host-associated > Plants > Roots > Rhizosphere | place: USA: Alabama | collected... | reverse complement strand
TTGAGGCTCTTGATGGGCGCGCTGTCGGAGTGACCGGTCACCAGCACCCGCCCGGGGAGCCGGGCAAGGGCGGCGCCTATGCGCTCCACCACCGGGACGAAGCCGGGCTGCAGGGTGGCACGGGCCGAGGCGAAGAGTCCGTCGCCGCGGATGATGACGGTCTGGCCCTCGGGCTTGTCGACGATCTCCACCCGGTCGGCGGCGATGTCGTCCGCCAGCAGGGTGCGCAGGTCGACCACGGGGGCCCTGGGCGCCTCAGGCGTCTCCGGCGGGGGCTCGGCTCTCGGCAAGGGGGTCACCTGGCGCTCGGGCAAGGGTGGGAGCCGCTTGTCGAGGGCGCTCAGGGACAGGAACACCGGGTCCGAGTCCCGGCTGAGCGCAAAGGTGAAGGCGGTGAAGAGCCCCAGCAGGAGCAGTCCGGCCAGGCCCCCGAACACCCAGAGGGGGACCTGATTGATGAGCGGATCCCGCTGGGGGGCCATGCCGCGCCAGTGGGGGGAGAGCTCGCCCTCCGGCTCGCCCCTTTGGGTGCGGATGGTCTGAAAGAGCTGCTCGCGCACCCGCTCCAGTTGGTCACGGCCCCCTTCGCGGACCCGGTAACGTCCCTCGAAGCCGAGGGCGAGACAGAGGTACATGAGCTCGAGCAGATGCAGGTTCCCGCTCGGGTAGGCGATCAGCCGATCGAGGGCATCGTAGAACTTCTCGCCGCCCCAGGTTTCGTTGTGGAAGCTGATCAGGAGTCCCCGCTTGGCCCAGACGCTCTGGCTGCCCCAGGGGGTGTCCAGGACCGACTCGTCCACCAGGGCGCAGAGCACGTAGCGGGCGGGCAGCACCACCGGGTCCGTGAGCCCCTTGGCCCGGGCACACTGCTCGAACTCGCGCATCTGGCGGGTGAGCTGCTCCCGCAACCCATCCGGGTCTGGGTGGTGGCTGGAGCCTCTCAGTTGTCCAGCGACGGTGAGTAGGTCGGTGGCGCAGGCCACCAGGGGATTGTCCCCCGTGGCGCTTGGCAAGGGCGCATTCCAGACTGGGCCCGCGCCCGGCGGATGAGGGGGCAGCGGGGCCGGGGGGGCGCCGGGGGGGCGCCGGCCCCCGGGCATCGGCCGCACCACGGTCGGCCCCCCGTCCGCGGGGATCTGGAACGGATCTTCGTTGGTCAAGGTCTACTCCCGGATCGCCCAGAGCTCGAGCTGAAGGCCTGGAAATTCGCCGCCGATGTGCAGTCCGAAGCCGCCCCCGCCGGCGAGCTGTCTCCAGAAGTCGCTCGTGCGGTCCAGCTCGAAATAGTCGAATCCCGCGTGGTAGGGGATCTCCAGGGGTGCGGTGGGCATGGGCCGCAACCCGATCCCGGGCAAGGCCAGCTTCACCAGCTCCTGAATCTTGTCCAGGGGCCCGATCTTGATCTGGGTGGGGAAACGGTTGCGCAGGGTCTGGGAGTCCACCTGGGCCTGACCCGCCAGGACGAATCGGGCGCTGGCCAGTAGCGACGGGTCGGCAACCAGCGCCACACGAAACCCGAACTTGCGCTCCTGGATCGGAATGGGGATGGCCCGCTCCACGACCTCCCGGCTGAGATACTCGCGCAGCCGCTCGATCACGGGGGTGAAGGTCGTCTCCAGGTCGTCGTGCCGGTAGGGGGCGAGCTCCGGAGGTCGTTTGGCGTCGCTCGCGAAGGTGGCGAGCTCGCCCGCGAGCCCCAGCAGGTATCGGTACAGGGCCTCCGGGTGCAGTCCCTGGATCCGTCCCAAATGGATTGCCACCGGCTCGGCGCGATTCATCAGCTGGAGCAGGAGGAAGTCGGCCCAGTCGGAGACGCCTCCGCGACCCACTCCACGGACACGGCCGGCCCGTGCCTCGGCCTGGCGGTGCAAGAGGCCCTGGAGCTCGTCCGTGAAGGCGGCGAGCCGCGGTGCCGCGCGATAGTCGATACAGGGTGGGACATAGCTCGGGTCGAGGACCACCTGGCGATCGGCCCGGCACTCGAGAACCCGTACCAGCCCGCAGCAGGCGAAACCGTCCCGGGCGTCGCGCTCCCGAAGCAGGCGAAGATCCAGGCGCCCGACCTCCATCAGGGTCTCGGTCCCGGCGCCCTCCGTGTTGTCCCGCACCGTGAGCTCGGAGGCTCGATACCGCAGCATGGTCGCCCGGGAATCGCCCCCCCCGCTCTCGGTCGCCCCGGCGCGTGCCAAGGGAAGGGCCAGATAGAGCCGCTGACCGGCATCGTCGTCCCCCAGCTCCAGGGGCGTCGGAAGGGGGTCGCGCTCGGGGGCGTCGAAGGGGGTGCCGTCGGGCAGGATGCCGGCGCACTCCGTGACGGCGAGCTTGCCCAGTCTCAGGAGATCCTGGTCGACCGCGAGTTGGCGCAGCCCCCAGGGATAGGGTGTGCCGACGCCGGAGACGCCTCGGCTCAGCGCCTCGATCCAGCGGTCATGCTGCTGGAAGTGGTGAGGTTGGAGAAAGAGCCCCTCGGACCACAGAACCCGATTGTCCCAGGACATGGGCCCGGCCTCAGCGCGCCACGCCGCGGATGGCGGTCGGGCCTACCGCGACCTCGACATTCATGTCCTTGCCCTCGGGAATCGGCACCAGGGAGCGCCAGGCCGCCTTGTCGATGTCCCTGAAGGCGCCCAGGATCCCCAGGTACCGGGTCTGGGGATCCAGGGTCTTCTGCATCTTGCTCGTCTGGCCCGGTGCCAGGGTCAGCTCCTCGCGCGCGATCAGCTCGCCGCCGAGGGCCTCCGCCTCCCGGTCGTACAGGCTGAAGAAGTCCGCCCCGTTGAAGGCCCCCTGGGCCTTGAGCTCGTAGAGACGCACCACGATAGGCAGGGCCCGGCCACCCGGTCCGCGATTGGCATCGGTCTCCGCCGCCAGGCTGACGCGCAGCACCGGGGGCGGCTTCTCCTCCTTCGGGGGCTGTCCGCCACAGCCGGCAAGGATCGCCAGGGCGGCCGCGGCCAGCACCCAGCAGACCGCCCGTCTCCATCGAAAAATTGACTGAGTCCCCATGGTCCCTCCGCGCAGGATGTGTGGATCGTCCGACCTCATCGAGTCGGGGCGGCCGCCGCCGACGTCACTTCGGCTGCTGTTCCCGGGCCCGGGCCAGGCGCAGGATCTGGTCCTCGTAGGCGCGCGTGAAGGCCTCGCCGAAGAGTTGCATGAAATCCTCCGCCGCGTCCGCGGCGACCTGCTCGTAGGTCTCGGTGAACAGGTCCCAGTAACGCGACTTTCGCGCCATGGGCAGCAGTCTGTCGAGGCCCGACGCCGCGTCCAGTCGGGCCTCCAGGGCGCCCGGCTCGAAACGGGCCAGGAGGGCCCGCAGGGCAGCCCGCAGGCCCGCAATCATCGCCATCTCGTGGGCCTGGATGTCCTCGAAGGCCCCGCGGGCTGCCTCCAAAGCGGGCAGATAGGCGGGGTTGGGCCGCAGCAGCAGCCGCTCCAGGGCCTCCTCCGGGCTCGCGCAGAACTTGAACGGGTTGTTCTCCGTCCGACGGATGGTGGTGACCCCCAGGCGCAGCTCACTCTTGAACTGGGCCCGGGCGATCATGGTGGCGGTCAGACCCGTGGTCAGCGCGCGCAGGAGGGTACCCGCATCCCGCAGCAGGGCCTCGGGGCTCCCGACCTGGGATGGATCGCCGACACCGAGCCCACTCATGAATGCCGAGAGGGGATCCGCGAGATCCCGCCCCTCGCGGGGAGGAGAAGCGGCACCCGGGGTTGGCACCGGGGGCACGGGCGCCGCCGCTTGCTCGTCCTGGCGCCATGGCTCGGGGGGCGGCGCCAAGGATTCGGCTATCCCCGGGGACGGAAACGGGGTCCCTTCCGGAGAAGGGGGCTCCAGATCGCCGGGACCAGAGGCCGGCGGCTCGGGTTGTGCCTGCAACGCCGCGCCCTCGCTCAGGTCGGGGATCTGATCGAACGAGGGACCAGCGTCCACTGCTGGAGGCTGGGGAGGCTCGGCCGTGGCCGCCCGCGGGAATTCGGGCTCGGCATCCTCGGGGGTGGCTGGGAGCAGCGCATCGCTCAGTAGGTCGTATCCCTCCGGGATCGGCTGAGAATCCGGGGGGCGGAAGAAGACGTGCTCCACCGGTGTCTGGCGGGGCTCCGCCGACCTTGGTCCCTCGTCCTGGGGCGCCGGGCCGGTGAGGAAGGGACCCAGGGGTTGAGCGTCCGCGAACGGGTCCTGGCTCGGGGCGCGATCCGAGCCCCGTGGCTCGCCGCCGGAACCGCCGAGGAGGTCCATGATGTCCGGCTCAGGCCCCGGGGCTTCCATCCCTGGCAAGGCCTCCCGTTCGTCGGCGAAGGGCGCTGCCTCGCCCTGGACGGCATCGATGGCGACGGAGATCTCGTAGGGGCCGACGGAGAGGGTATCCCCATCGTGCAGCTCCACGGGCTGGTCCGACGGCAGACGATCCGAGGAGCGATTGAGGAAGGTGCCGTTGGTGCTGTGATCGATGATCCAGACCCCTTGCTCCCGGATCTCGATCTTGGCGTGGCGGCTGGAGACCAGGCGCTCCGGGTCCTCCAGGATCAGGTCGTTGTCCGGGTTGCGGCCGAGGGTGCAGACGCCCTCGTCCAGTGACTGGGCGAGGGACCGAGCCGGCGGCAGTCCCCGGTACTGCAATACCTCGAGACGCAGTGCCATTTGCAGGCCTAAGGACGGCGCGTCGCCGGGGTGAAACCGAGGACCATGCTCGTTCGAGGGGGCCAAGTGCTGGAGTCCATGTCTACCACCCTGTGCATATGCAAGCTTGCCTACCGCCGCGGGCCCGGCGAGGGTATCTCGCTCGGCCCCCGCCTCCTGATAACCAGTCCAGTATAGCGAAGGTCCGGGACCCGCTTGCCACGCGCATTCGTGGTCCGACGAGGGATCCGCCAGAGGGAGCTTGCCCGAGTGGGGTAGGAGGGGACGACCGGCCCGAGCGGACGGCCTGGTCCGCGCCTGGGGGACCCGAGGCTCGGCTTGGACGACCGGTCGTCGCACGCTCGGCTCCCCTTGCGCCTGCCTTTGTGTCTTGCGGGCTCGGCTCAGGCCAGGGCAGCCGGCCAGGTACCCGGATTCGAACGGAACCACCCGGCACCCCTTTTCGCGCCGGTCGATTACACTGGGGGCGCGGACCCCCACCTCGGGTGGCGCTTCGGTCGGAACCTCTTCAGTGGCGGAGCCATGCGGATGAGCCCAGAAAGCGAGCGGGTTGCTGCCCCCCCGGCCCTCGACGGCGCGGCGGACACCGTCCTGCGTCCGGAGCCGCTCCCGCCCCATGGGATTGCGCCGGGAACCCTCCTGGTCAACACCTATCGGGTGGAGCGACTGCTCGGGGGCGGTGGCATGGGCGAGGTCTATCTCGCGCGCCACGCGGGGCTGGGCACGCAGCACGCCATCAAGGTGATCCGCCCGGCCATGGCGCAGGAGCGTCAGGTCATGGACCTCTTCTATCGCGAGGCGCGCGTCCTGCGGGGAGTGCGCCATGAGGCCGTGGTCAGCTACGACGGCTTCGTGCGCGACGACCAGGGTCGGGACTACCTGGTGATGGAATACGTGGAGGGGCCGTCCCTCGGGGAGCGCCTGCGGCGCGGACCCCTCACCCCCGACGAGGTGCTGGTGCTGCGGGACCGGCTCGCCGCCGGGCTCGCCGAGGCCCACCGCAAGGGGGCGGTGCATCGGGACATCTCCCCGGACAACGTGATCCTGCCGGGGGGCGGCATCGGGAGCGCCAAGCTCATCGACTTCGGGATCTGCAAGCTCACCGATCCGACCCAGGAGACCATCGTCGGCTCGTCCTTCGCCGGGAAGTACCGCTACGCCTCGCCCGAGCAGCTGGGGCTCTTCGGGGGCGCGGTGGACGCCCGCTCGGACATCTACACCCTGGGGCTCATCCTGGCCGCCGCGGCGCAAGGGCGTCCCCTCGACATGGGGGAGACCGTGGAGGCGGCGCTGCGTAGCCGCCAGGGCGTGCCGGACCTCGGCGGGGTCCCGCCCAGCCTGCGGGACTGGCTCGTGGCGATGCTGCAGCCGGATCCGGCCCGACGCCCCGGCTCCCTGGAGGAGGTCCTGAGACGCTGGCCAGCGGGGCCGGCGAGCGCCACGCACGGCGGTCGTGCCGCCGAGGGCAAGGGCGCGGGGCCGGCAGGCAGGCGCCGAGCCCTGCTGCCGATCGCGCTGGTGCTGCTGGCGGCTGGCGGCGGCGGGCTCTACTGGCTCCTGCGGCCGCTGCCGATTGTGGAGCCGACCCGGATCGACACCAGGCCCACGACCGAGGGAGAGGGTCCCTCCGGACCGGGGCCCATCGAGACAGCGCCATCCTTCGGCCAGCTGGTTCAGGCGGGGCGTCTGGACGAGGCCTTCGCCCTCACCCAGGAGGCGGTGGGAGCCGGCCGGCCGCTTCCGGATGCGGACGTCTGGCTCCTGGCCGAAGGGCTCCAGCGCGCGGGGCGTCTCGACGAGTCCTTCGCGCTGATGCGGGAGCTGGCAAACAAGGGGCACGGGCCGTCGGCCTTTGCCCTGGCTGAGATGTACGATCCGCTGCACTGGTCCAAGGAGCGCTCCCCCTTCTCCAAGCCCAATGCGCGCAAGGCCCGGGATTGGTACGGGCGGGCCGGCGAGGCGGGCGTGGCCGAGGCGCAGTCCCGAATCCGGGCTCTCGACGCCCAAGGGGAGGAACGCTGATGCGACGCTCACTCTTTGGTGCGGGGATGATGTCGATCCTGGCGGGGCTGTCGATCCTCTTGGCCCTCGTTTCCCTCGATACGGTCGCCGCAGAACGACAGGCCCTGGCCATGCCGGGGAAGACCAGCCTCTACCAGCGGGTGCTGACCCGCCCGGGCGCCGCGTTGCGCGAGTCGCCCGCGGCCGATTCCGCGCCCGGTGCCGAGCTTCCGCCGCTCAGTGTCTACTACGTCTATGACCGGCGAGACGTCGAAGGATCGCAATGGCTGGAGCTGGGCACTGCCGTGGAAGACGCCGCGGCCGGCTGGCTGCCCGCGGCACAGGCCATCGACTGGCGCCAAACCCTTACCCTGGCCTTCACCAGCAACGCCAACCGGGAGCCCGCCCTGTTCTTCAGGGACCGGGGGGGGCTCGTGGGGCTGTTGGAGTCCGAGGGCCTGGTGCCGGAGACGGAGCGACTGCGCGCCACCATTCGGGAGGGTCGAATCCCCGAGGGGTTCCCGGTGATCGCCAAGGAGCCGGATACCTACGTGGACCCCAACAAGCAGTTCTATCTGCTTCCGATCCTGGCTCACGAGCAGGTCTTCCTGGAGATCGGATTGCGCACCACGCTGCTCGAGGTGGCGGCGGTCACGCTCCAGGCCGGTGAGCAGGACCTGCTTCAGGAGGGGCCTTCCCCAGGTGGCGCCAGGCGTGGGGCGGACTCCGCGACCATCGCCGCACCGGGGGTCGGGGCCGATTACCGTGCCGGGGTGGTGTTCGTCATCGACAGCACCTCGTCGATGGGGCCCTACATCGACCGGACACGGGCGGCTATCCGCAGGATCTACGATCGGCTCCGGGGCTCGCCCCTGGGCGACGCCCTGAGCTTCGGGCTGGTGTCCTTCAGGGACAACACGGAGTCCGTCCCCGCGTTGGACTATGTGAGCCGGGTGGCCGCGACCCTGGAGGACGGGCGGGACCCGGCCGGCTTCTTTTCCAAGGTCAATCGCGTGGAGGCGGCCCAGGTGTCGAGCCGGGGATTCAACGAGGATGCCTTCGCAGGGGTCTACGACGCGATCGAATCCATCGACTGGCGCGGCTATGCGGGCCGCTTCATCGTGCTCATCACCGACGCGGGGGCGCGAGAGCCCAATGACCCGCAGGCACGCACGCGGCTCGGGGCCGAGCGGCTGCGCCTCCTGGCCCAGGACAAGGACCAGACCGCCGGGGGCGCCAAGATTGCCATGGCGGTCCTCCATCTCCTGACCCCGGAGGGCCGTCAGACCCATCGGATGGCAGCGGCCCAATACCGCGCCCTGGCCCGTTGGGGGGACGCGGGTGAGCTCTATTTCCCGGTGGAAGGGGGCTCGGTGGACGCCTTCGGCCACCAGGTCGACGCCCTCTCGGACGCGATCGTCCACCAGTTGGAGGGGATCCGCTCGGGTCGTCTGATCGAGGTCCCGGATGGGCCGGAGGCGAGCGAGCTGGAGCGCAAGACCGCCCTGGTCGGGCGCGCCATGCAGCTTGCCTACCTGGGGCGCGAGACGGGGAGTCGGGCGCCGCGCCTCATCGATGCCTGGGTGAGCGACCGGGACCTGCTGGAGCCGACCCAGAAGACGCTGGAGGTGCGCGCCCTGGTGAGCAAGAACCAGCTGAGCAACCTCCAGGAAACCTTGGAGGCGATCCTCACCGCCGGGGAGCGCACCACCATGAGCGCCAAGGACTTCTTCGCCCAGCTGCGGGGCGCGGCGGCGGCCCTGGCCCGGGACCCCGACAAGGTCAGCAGCCTGGAGGTCCGGCGCCTGGCGGACGTGGGGCTGGTGGGTGAATGGCTGGATGATCTGCCCTATACCAGCCAGGTGATGAACCTCACCGAATCCCGTTGGCTGTCGCGCTCCTACGCGGAGCAGCAGGAGGTGCTGGACGTCATCGAGGAGAAGATCCGGCTTTATCGCCGAATCCATGACGACACGGACCGCTGGATTGACCTCAGCGGGCGCCCCAGCAAGGGCGAGTCGGTCACCACCATTCCGCTGGATGCCTTGCCCTGATGGTGTCCTCCCCGGCGGTCTACATGTGCCATGATTTGGTCAAGCGCCGCGAGACCAAGGGGGCGGGGTTCGAGCTGCGGGTGCCGGAGCTGCGCATACGCCCCGGGGAGGTGGTGGTCCTGCGCGGGGCGAGCGGCTGCGGAAAGAGCACGCTGCTCGATCTTCTCGCCCTGGCGCTGAGGCCCGACGGCGCCGAGACCTTCAGCTTTCGCCCCGAGCACCAGGCGCCCACGGACCTGTTGCGCCTCTGGTCCCGGGGCGACCTGGACGGCCTGGGACGGCTGCGGGCTTCCAGCATCGGCTACGTGCTGCAGACCGGCGGGCTCCTGCCCTTCCTCACCGCACGGGAGAACATCGCGCTCTCGTGCCGACTCCTGGGGCGGGCCCCGGGAACGGTCGTCGAACGGCTCGCGGAGCGGCTCGGGATTCTCAGCCTACTGGATCGGTTGCCCGGTCAGCTCTCGGTGGGGGAGCGGCAACGGGTCGCGATCGCCCGGGCCATGGCCCATCGGCCCAGTGTGGTGCTGGCGGACGAGCCGACCGCCTCGGTGGATCCGGTCAAGGCCGCCGCCATCCTGGATCTACTGATGGAGCTGGTGCGTCAAGCCGGGGTGACGGCCGTGATCGCGAGCCACGACTGGCGCCCGGATCTCACCGCCGGAGTCCAGGTGCTGCAGCACCGCATCGAGCGGGATGGGGCCATGACTCGCTCGCTCTTCTGGAGCTGACCATGCGCCCCCACCGGGAAATCCTGCGGCTGTCCTACCGGGACTTCGCCCATGAGCGGCGTATCTCCCTCTGCTACGTACTCGCCCTCATGGCCGTGCTGGCCCCATTGCTGGTGCTGTTCGGGTTGAAATTCGGTCTGGTGGATACCCTGGCCCGGCGCCTGGTGGAGTCTCCCTCCAATCGGGAGGTCCTGGCCGTGGGCAGCCGCCGGTTCGACGAGGCGTGGTTCGCCCGTATCGCCGCCCGGGACGACGTTGCCTTCCTGGTGCCCAATACCCGGCGGATCGCGGCGAGCCTGAGCCGGCTCCAGAACCCGGCGACGGGGAGCGACGTGCGGGCCCTTCAGATGATCCCGACGGGCCCGGGAGATCCGCTGCTCGGCGACTCCCCGGTGCCCGATGGCGTGGCCGAGGTGGTCCTGTCCGCCCCAACGGCCGCGAAGCTCGGTGCCGAGGTGGGCGACCGGCTGGTGGCCCGCATCGACCGCCACCGACAGGGCAGGGACGAGGGTGTGGTCTGGGAGCTGACCGTCACCGGGGTCCTGGCCCCGGAGGTCCTGTCGGAGGAGGCAGCCATGGTGCCCCTGGCCCTGTTGGTCGCCACCGAAGACTATCGGGACGGGGTCGCGGTGCCGGTACTGGGCTGGGAGGGCTCGCCGCCCCCCGCCGGTCCCCGCACCTACGCGCGCTTCCGGCTCTATGCGACCAGCATCTATAAGGTGGCCGCCTTGCAGGAGGCCCTGACAGCGGAAGGGATCGAGGTTCGCACCCAGGTGGCCGAGATCGCCGCCATGCAGTCACTCGACCGCAACCTGACCCGTGTCTTCTGGCTGATCGCGCTCATCGGCACCCTGGGCTTCCTGGCGTCATTGGCCGCGAATCTGCTGGCCAATGTCGAGCGCAAGCGCCGGGAGCTCTCCATCGTTCGGCTGATCGGCTTTCCGACCCTGAGCCTGGTCCTCTTTCCGGTGACCCAGGCCATCCTGGTGGCCGTTATGGGCGCCCTGGCCGCGCTCTGCGTCTACCTTCCGGTGGCAACCGCACTCAATGGCTGGTTTGCGACGAATCTGCTGCCGGGTGAGTCGATCTGCCGGCTCCTGCCTGGCCATGTGACCATCGCGCTCGGGGCCACCCTGATCGGCGCCGCCGCCTCCGCCGCCTGGGCCGGCTGGCGGGCCGCACGCATCGAGCCCGCGGAGGGACTGAGGGATGTGTAGGGCACTGAGTTTCGTGGCTTGGATCCCCTTGGCGCTCTCCCTGGGGCTCGGCTCGGCGAGCGCCGCGGAGGAGGCTGGGCAAATTGCCTGGCAGGAGCGGCTCTACAACCCGCAGCCGGCGGCCGACGACCTGGTCCTGCCGTTGGCCTGCGGCGGTGCCATGGTCTTTCGTGCGGTGGAGATCCCATCGGACAACCTGCTGGATGACCGCCCGGTTGAGCTTGGGCAATCGGATGCGGATCGCGGCTACAAGGAGGGGCGGCGCCTGAGCCACCTGGCCGGGTCGTTCACCGATACCGCATCCGCGGCCCGCCGCTACTACATCGCCAAGTACGAGACCACCCGCGACCAGTACGCCGCACTCACCGCGGAGACCTGCCCCAAGCCGTCCATGGCCGGCCGCCTGCCGATCACCGACCTGAGCTGGTTCGATGCGGTCGACTACGGCCGGCGCTACACCGAGTGGCTGCTCGCCAAGGCGCCGGATGCCCTGCCCCGGGAGGACCGGGAGCCCGGGTTTCTGCGCCTGCCCACGGAGGAGGAGTGGGAGTTCGCGGCCCGGGGCGGGCTCAAGGTGGACGAGACGGACTTCCTGGCCCCGGTGTTTCCCCTCCCGGAGGGCGATCTGGCGCTGTATGCCTGGTTCGAGAGCACCCGTTCCGCCGCGGGAGAGATCCACCCCATCGGGCTCCTCAAGCCCAACCCGCTGGGGCTGCACGACATCCTCGGCAACGCCGCGGAGATGACCCTGGTGCCCTTTCACCTGGACCGTCGCGGCCGGCCCCATGGTCAGGCCGGGGGCTTTGTCAGCCGTGGCGGGGATGCCTTCACCCCCGAGGGCCAGCTCGGCAGCGCCGTGCGCCAGGAGCACAACTATTTCAATCCCG
>Ga0316580_10000243_pt1 | contig 11531 bp, 10 predicted proteins | sample S0NA_2_FD_204519 | JGI IMG/M metagenome (GOLD analysis project Ga0316580, IMG submission 204519) | Rhizosphere microbial communities from salt marsh grasses in Alabama, United States - S0-2_160517rDrB | ecosystem: Host-associated > Plants > Roots > Rhizosphere | place: USA: Alabama | collected... | reverse complement strand
ATACCCCCCATGTATGGCCTCAAGATCTTCGGAATGAGCACGGATCCATCCGCTTGCTGGTAATTTTCGAGCAAGGCGGCCACGGTTCGTCCAACAGCAAGACCGGATCCGTTAAGCGTGTGAACCAATTCAGTCCCTTTTTTTCCTTTTCTTTTAAATCTTATATTGGCACGTCTGGCCTGAAAGCTCTCAAAATTGCTACATGACGAAATCTCTCTATAAACCCCTTGTGCAGGCATCCATACTTCAATATCATAGGTTTTTGCCGCGGAAAAACCGAGGTCTCCGGTACATAGATTGATCACCTGATACGGAATTTCGAGATAATTTAAAATGGCTTCCGCATTGTTTAAAAGCGTCTCCAGCTCATCATAAGAAGTCTCCGGCGTGGTAAATTTGACCAATTCAACCTTGTTAAACTGGTGCTGTCTTATAAGGCCCCTTGTGTCCTTTCCATAAGAACCTGCTTCGGAACGAAAACATGGGGTATAAGCTGTATAAAGAATTGGCAGTACTTCTTCATCCAGCACTTCGCCTTTATGAATATTGGTCACAGGGACTTCTGCTGTGGGCACCATAAAATAATCCCATCCTTGAAGTTTAAAAAGATCTTCTTCAAATTTAGGTAGTTGACCGGTGCCTGTCATGCTGTCTCTATTTACAATAAAAGGTGGCAGTATTTCTTTATAACCGTGCTTCGTTGTATGAATGTCAAGCATAAAGTTAATGAGTGCCCTTTCCAACCGAGCACCAGCCCCTAAATAGAGGGGAAAACGTGCACCGGTGATTTTAGATGCGGTTTCAAAATCAAAAATCTTGAGATTTTCACCTAAAACCCAGTGCGGCTGTGGTTCAAAATCAAAGTTAGGCACAGAACCCACTTTGTTAATAACAGGGTTCTCGGAACTATCCTTTCCTATCGGTACTGAATGATGTGGCAGGTTCGGTATCCTGAAAAGTATATGGTTTATCTTGCCTTCATTTTCGGATAAATCTTGATCCAGCACTTTGATCCTATCGGCAACCTGGCGCATCTCAGCCACAAGACTATCTGCGTTTTCTTTGTTTCTCTTCATGGCTGCGATTTTTTCGGAGACAACATTTCTGCGATGCCTTAAGTCTTCTATCTCAAGCAAAAGGGTTTTTCGTTGGGCATCACAGTCTATAAAACTTTCCAGATCTGCTGATTCACCTCTGTTTTCGAGTGATGTTTCAATTTGTTTAAGGTTTTGTCTTACAAATTTTAGTTCCAACATAAAAGTCACCATATTCTTCTAATACGCAATTGGCTCGGATGAAGACCGATTCTTGAAGGCTAAAATTGTCCCACGTTTTTACATGGTCTCTTATCTCTATTCCACAGTTTTTTGCTTTCAAAAAGGTTATTGAGTCGTATCATGAGCATGTTATATAGTCAATGATTATTGCGAGTTGACATTGTTCCTCAATTTAGTATATTATAAAAAGATCTCAAAATATTCGCGTGGGAGAGAATATCTATGGAGGAAATTCGACAAACAAAAGATGATATTCGTGGTAATATTCAAAGAGCACTTGCTGCACTTTCTGACAAAGAGATTAAAAATAAAACTCAAAGAATAGAAAAGCGGCTTTTTGAGTTTGCCAACTTTCTGGAAGCAAACATTGTTTTGCTTTACATTAACAGTAACTGTGAAGTGAACAGCCTAAACATTATAGAAAGATGTTTAAACTACAAAAAAATAGTTATTCTTCCCGCTTTTGTTTCAACAAAATATGAAATGAAATTGATGAAAATCGATAACCTTGATACAGACCTAACGCTCGGCCCCAGGAACATATTAGAGCCGGACCCAAACCAATGTAACGTTGTACCCATTGAATGTATCGACATCGCAATCATTCCCGGTATTGCTTTCGACGAAAAGGGTGGTAGAATAGGATCTGGTGATGGATATTATGACCGTCTTATTCCAAAACTGCCAATTACCACAAGAAAAGTTGCTCTGACATTCGAAAACCAGATCGTTCCTCAAATACAAATGGAAGCCCACGATAGGTATGTTGATATCATAATTACAGAAAAACGAATCATATATAAAATATAGACATGGGTTTCTTGTTATCGAAATCGGCTATATAATTTAATTTTTAAATCTATTCCAGCTTTCTCCGAGGTATCGGTTTTTCTAAAAATAAAAGAAGCAAAATTTAAGCGATGACCATTTAATCCTTATCTGTCTTATGGATTCAATATTTTTTCCAGCTTCTTAAGATTCTCCTCCTGCCCCACAGCAATAACGGTATCACCGCTCTCTATAACTGCCTCAAAAGACGGGTTAAACAGCATGCTGTCGTCTGATTTTTTTACTGCAATGATGATCAGATTAAACTGTTGTCGGATACCTGAATCTTTAAGCATAACATCAACAAGTTTCGAAGAGGCGCTCACCGGTATCTCTTCCATTTGTATATCTTTACGTTTTTGAGCAAAGGCAAATTCCAGAAAATTTGTCACTGTTGGGCGGATGATCCGCTGAGCCATGCTCACAGCCCCCATATCATAAGGCAATTCTACCCGGTTGGCACCGGCAGCGAGAAGCTTAGGCTTTGATTCATTTCGAGAAGCATTTGCCATAATATAAAGATCAGGATTAAGCTGCCTGGCGGTCAGTACTAGAAAGACATTATCCGTATCGGTAGCTAGGACAGCGACTAAACCTTTTGCGTATCGTATTCCGGCTTTAATCAAATTGGCTTCATCCTCAGCATCACCCAATATATAGAGTATTTTATCCTCAACCATCACCGGTATAAGCTCTTTATCTTTTTCAATAACAACAAGATCAACCGCCTTTTTTGTTAACATGGTGCAAAGGATTTTTCCGATTCGCCCGTACCCACAAACAATATAATGATTTTTTAATCGATCAATCTTTTTATCCAAGCTTCTCCTCCCTAATATGGTTCTGATTTGGCCTTCGACCATAAACTGGACAACGGCACCGGCAATATACAAAAAATAAATTACTCCGATGATGATAAAGAAAATAGTGAATAATCGCCCCGAATTACTTAAATTGTGCACTTCACCATACCCTACCGTGGTAAGCGTTGTGACGGACATATACAGGGAATCCAAAAAATCCCATTTTTCGATGGTCATATATCCACTAACACCAAGCAATATAAGGAGCATCAAAAGCAAAATACACAATTTGAGATGTCTTATACTCTTCATTGAAATGACTCGTATTCTCCGATTCAGAAGTTATTCAACATGAAAAATATTCCGTTGCCTCGTGGAACCGAAATCTTAAGTTTTAATTTGACAACCAGCGAGGAATACACCAAACACGGACAGAGACTACAGAATAGGATCTTTCTGGTTTTTTGTACATGTTGTATCTATTTTTAAAAATGTTGGGATAGATTATGTAATATCTTAATAAAAAATCAAGTGCTTTATTTATAGAAGAGTTCAATTTCAATTTTTCAAAGGATTATTTGAAAAATAAAACCGGATTTATAGTAAAACCATTTGATTTCAGGCTCTAAATTCTTGACGCGATTCTTCTGATTTGATAGGAAATTCTGGTATTAAAATTCAACCATAGACACCAAAATGTTAACCATTAGCAATAAAAAAGAATTCTGATCCAGAAATCCTGACTTTCTATGCTGCGGCATATGTCATAGATGAAGATAGGGGCTCTATATATTGGAAGAAAACTCCATAAAATACGAACGTCAGCGTCAAGATATGGTCAAGCGTCAAATTGAAGCTCGAGGCGTCACCGATCCGAAAGTTCTGGCAGCCATGTATAAAGTACCACGACATCTTTTTGTTAGTGATGCCTTAAGAGATCAGGCCTATGGTGATTTTCCGCTTCCCATCGGAGAACAGCAGACCATCTCACAGCCATATATCGTCGCCGAAATGACTCAGGCACTGCAACCCGGAAAAGACGACAGGATACTTGAAATCGGAACAGGGTCAGGATATCAGGCTGCAATTTTAGCTGAAATTGTATTTCGCGTTTATACCATTGAAAAAATTTACCCGCTTTACACTAAATCCCGCAAACTTTTTGATAAACTTCATTATCATAATATTGTCACCAAATATTCTGACGGCACTTCGGGCTGGGAAGACGAAAGCCCCTTTGATGGAATTATTGTTACAGCCGGCTCACCTGGAATTCCCAAACCTCTCGTGAGCCAGCTGGCCGTAGGTGGCCGTATGGTAATCCCCGTTGGAGATCTGTATTCCCAGGAGCTCATTAAACTTTACAAGGATGAACACGGAATCCGCAAGACAAATTTAGGGGGATGTAGATTTGTCAAACTTGTAGGCGAATACGGATGGAGACCATAATCAATGCTTCGTCGTTTATATGACTGGGTGCTTCACTGGGCTGAAACACCTTATGGATCTTGGGCTTTGTTCTTTCTGGCCTTTAGCGAATCCTCTTTTTTCCCCATACCTCCGGATATCCTCCTAATCGCACTGGCGGTTGCCATACCCAAAAAATCATTGAAATATGCATTGATTTGCTCCGCAGGATCTGTCCTTGGTGGATGTTTCGGTTATCTTATCGGGTGGCAGTTCATGGCATCGGTAGGAAGCCGAATCGTCGATTTTTACGGTCTCACTCCAAAAGTTGCATATATTGAAGCACTATATAACAAATACGATGCATGGGCCGTCGGAATCGCAGGATTCACGCCCATACCTTACAAGGTTTTTACCATTGCGGCCGGTGCCTTTAAAATCAATTTTTCTGTATTTGTTATGGCATCTTTGGTATCTCGATCTGCGCGTTTTTTCCTTGTGGGAGGGCTTATTTATATTTTCGGCCCAGGTATTCAGTCTTTTATCGATAAATATTTCAATATTCTTGCCACGGTATTTACGGTACTTTTAATAGCAGGTTTTATAATCATTAAATATCTATTATAAAAATGATGATGAAGACACGTAAGAAAGATGATCTAATAGTTTACTCATCAACAAATTAATTCTCACAAAGCGTTTTTTGTCAGATAAAATCTCAACAGATGATTGGATAAAGGGCCCCTCTTTGATGTCATCTTGACAATTGTCGATTAACCCTTTTGCACTTTGCTCAGTTGTTTCAAGGTGAAACTGTAATGCCACAACATGGTCATCATAGATAAAGCCTTGATTCTCGCAAGCTTTGCTTTTAGCGATATGGATTGCGCCCTCGGGGATATCGAAGGTATCTCCATGCCAGTGAAAAGCATCGATTTGCGCTGGAAGGAAATCAGCAAGCCGTGTCTGGGCTGTTTCACGGGTTTTTTGAATGGGAAACCATCCAATTTCTTTGTGTTTGTTGGGATAAATTTTAGCACCTAAAACATCCGCTATCAATTGGGCGCCAAGACAAATTCCCAGAATGATTTTTTCTTGTACCACGGCCTTTTCAATGTAATTTTTTTCTGATAAAAGCCACGGGTATTTATCCTCGTCATAAATTCCCATCGGACCGCCCATAATGACAAGCCAATCGAGATCATCGATATCCGGAAACTTGTCTTTGGCAAAGAGCCGCGTTGATGTAATTTCATACCCCATCCCTCTTGCCCACGGATCGATACTGCCAAGGCCCTCAAATGGGACATGTTGAAAATAATGTAAACGCATAATTGTTTCCTTCCAGGTAAAAAAGATATGACTTAAAAATCAAAGCCTTGTTATAATAATATAAGCTATTGTCAAGATTTAGTTAAATTGAAGCAAACCCATGAAGACAAAAGTTTAGCCGATCAACAGGGTTGTTTTATATTGACAGTTAATACCACATCGTGGTAAAAATTTAAATATTTTTTACGGATATCAAAACTTTGGAGACATACCAATGAAAAAGGATATAAAGAAAAGTGATCCTACCTGCCGTATTGATGCGGAATCTTTGAGCAGATTCAAACTTCAACTTCCCGATGTTGCCGAAAGCATTATCGAGAGCTGCTACGACAAAGAGAGTTTTACCCATATCGACTACGAGCCGATTCCTCATGAGGGATATGTAGTAGATATTATAAACAAATTGAAAGAAATACTTTTTCCTGGATATTTTACGCGGGAAAAAATCGATCCGGTCAACCTGAAATACTACATCGGCCAATCCGTGTCGGTTTTATTTGACATGCTTTCGGTTCAGATTGCCCACAGTATTCGGCACGATTGTTTCAGATACGATCTCCCTTGTACCGAATGTGATGAACAAGGTCAAAAATTAGCCCTTGTTCTTTTGGAATCGATTCCATCTATCAGAAAAATACTGGCAACGGATGTTCGGGCTGTATATGAAGGTGATCCCGCAGCCAAAAGTTATGATGAAATCATTTTCAGCTATCCAGGAATCTTCGCCATAACCGTATTTCGGGTGGCGCATAAGCTCTTTGAACTTCAGGTTCCGCTTCTGCCTCGCATCATGACGGAATATGCTCACAGTTTAACCGGCATCGATATTCACCCAGGCGCCGATATCGGAGAAAGTTTCGTGATCGATCATGGAACCGGTGTAGTGATCGGGGAAACCACGACTATCGGCAAAAATGTCAGAATCTATCAAGGCGTCACCTTGGGCGCCCTTTCACTTCCAAAAGACGCCGGTGAACGGCTGAGGGGTAAAAAACGCCACCCAACCATTGAAGACGATGTCATTGTTTATTCGGGCGCAACAATTCTAGGAGGCGATACCGTTATTGGCGCGCGTTCCCTCATCGGAGGAAATGTTTGGATTACCAAATCGGTGCCTCCAGATACCAAGGTAATTATGGAGACACCAAAGCTGGTTTATCGATAGTCACCTGGGGTATTTTCAATGGTCTTTAAACGCTTGCTGCAGATCTTTTCGTTTCTTTAGGCGTGCCTTTAAGTTGGGAAACTGATTCATGTCGGTATGCGGCAAAAAAAGTGCGGCCACATAATTGTCCATAAACGAAGGGGTTTCTGATAGTTCGAAATTGGTCATTCGTCTGGTCACATCAACGACATCTTTTCTGATACGGTTGGTCAGACAGCTCATCTTTGCACCCATTAAAGATCCATTCCCCACAAATCGAATCCGATCCGGATCTATTTCCGGCAACAGCCCGATAACCATCGCCTTTTCAAGATCCACATAGCTGCCAAACCCCCCCGCCAGGTAAATGCGCTCAATGTCCTGAACCTTTAAACCCACTTCCTCGAGAAGGGTCAGACAACCGCTGTATATGGCGCCCTTTGCCCTGATGAGATTGTCAAGATCCGGTTCCGTGAGCGTAATGTCCCGGTCAATCTGTGTTTCATGCTTCCATGCCAGCACATATTCATAAATACCGTCGGTTTTCCGTATACGAGATGTATTGAGGTCGCGGTCGAATTTACCCCGGTTATCAATAACACCCATTTCAAACATGGTGGCGGCAATAATAATGAGTCCGGAACCGCAGATACCTTTCGCTCTGACATTACCGATGGTAATATTCATCGGCTCAAACGATACAGGATCCATCGAAAAATCTTCTATGGCGCCTTTGGCAGCCCTCATGCCAAATTTAATCCCACCACCCTCAAATGCCGGACCTGCAGAACAGGAGGCACAAGCCAGCCAATCTTTGTTTCCGATGACAATTTCGGCATTGGTTCCGATATCCATAAATAACGTCAGTTCTTCACTTCGATACATTCCTGATCCCATAACACCGGCCACGATATCACCCCCCACATAACTCGAAACTGCCGGATACACCAAGGCCGTTACATGATCTTCAAAGTCAAGGCTCAGATCGTTGGCCTTGATGGGCGGATAGAGGGTCGAGGTGGGCACATAGGGTGAAAGCCGGATGTACTTGGGATTGACCTTCAGCATGAGCTGCGTCATGGTTGTATTTCCCGCCAAGGTAATCGTGGAAATTTCTTCAGGATTGATCCGTGCTTTCTTTATCACTTTTTTGATGAGTTTGTTGATGGTTGCAATGACCACTTCATGAAGCTTATCAAGACCACCCGGTTTTCCCGCATAAACAATTCTGCTGATAACATCTTCGCCATAGCTGATCTGTCCATTGTAATCGGCAAATTGAGCAAGAACATTGCCTTTTATGAGATCAACCAGCTGCGCATATATGGTTGTTGTACCAACGTCAACGGCAATGGCATAGTTCCGGTCGGTGGTATCCCCAGGCTGAATATGTATGATATGTGTCTTTCTTCCGGATTGCACCGGTCGAGCAAGTGTTGCTGTTACCTTGAAATCGCTTTGTCTCAAAATATCGGAAATTTTCCGGATTACCGGAAGTTCAACCACCAAACGGTGTTCATCGTATTTTGCTTTTAAAAAAGAAATCAATCTTGTCACATCTGGCAGATTATCCTGAGAAGTCGGTTCTGGAAGTTCGAGATATTTCTTTTCCACCGGAGGCATGAAAAGGCCTCTATCCTTCAGCTCCTCGAGATTCATTTCCCATATTCGAGCTGTCTTTCGAGGCGTTTTTTGTAAGTTTAGCACACCTGAATCAACTTCCGATTCGACAGGAACACGAACCACAAGATCACTTAAGACTTCAGATAGACATGCCTGCCGGTACCCTTTTTCAATGTCTCTTTTATCTAATTTTTCGGTTATGCCACCGCCAACATTTCCGTCTTCGATAATAACGCGGCACTTTCCACAAACCCCTTCTCCACCACAGGATGCATTAATATGAACCCCGGCTTCCATTGCCGCACGGATTAGATTTTCCCCTTTATTAACGGTAACTTTAATATTATGAGGTTGAAATAATATATTATATCTTTCCATTTATTTTTACACCCAACGGTTATAAATATAAATATTATAAAAGGCCCATGGGTTTTATATTTTTTCCATCGCCCCGTATGCTGCTTGTATTCTATCCCGAAGTAAAAAACAAAGTCTTTCCATTAGATTAAATCCAAGCCCTGGGTTACCGATCATTATACGCCTTAACTCAGTTCCTTTTATAGCGATAACTTTCGTCGGTTGCTTACAAACAGCCGAAGACATAAGGATGTGGGGCATATCCAACAGGGTTGACCAGCATCCCAAGACTCTCCCCTTGCCAAGGATTTCTATGACGACATTACCCTTATGGGCACCTAAATCCACAGTTCTTTCCAAATATACCTGCCCCGCCGCAATAATATAAATATGTTCTCCATAATCTCCTTGGCAAAAGACAAATTCCCCATTTTGAAATGTCAACACCTGGCCTAGATTTGAAATTTCAGATAATTCATGTGATTCCAGCAACTCGAAAAATTCGCAACTTTTCAACGTATGTTCCATTTCCATACGGTTCACCTTCTTCCCTTTTCACACTCCATCATAACGAAAAAGGTTACAGCCTTTTTAATATAATATATTCTGACAATCTGTATGGATTTGTCAAGCATGCCGTATGGGTCACCTTAATGAGATCCTGATGTTTCATGCTTTAAGGGCGGACAGTCCTTTTGTCAGCTCCAGCAAAATCCCCAACCCGTTTTTGACCTCAGGGTTTCCCATGGCCCACAGCAACCCCCAAGCTCCTGCAGGCTTTGCACGTGATAGATCCACGCATGACGGAATCTCTGCTGCTCTGTCCAACAACGCCAATGCCTCCGGAGCTGTCAGTTTCTTGAATATGCCCAAAAGCCTTACCAGACCGTCACCGATTTGCGCCATATCTTCTGCCGTGTAGGTCTCAGCTGTTTTTTTAATCACCTCCATAGAAGAGCTCAATAGGGTAAATACACCTTTTTGCTCCAGATCATCCATATAATAAATCATCTGCGGAACCGTGGATTTGAGTAACGGCTCTGCGATCAAAATAAAATCAATAATATTTTTTAATTGATCGATGGAATAGGTCAGATTCCGTACATTTCTTAACACCTTTTTAATGAAAAACAGCAAATCCTCCAACTGAAAGTCAGCCTCTATGTCGGCCAGCTCAACGATAAGGGCTTTGACCGCCTCATTGACCCGGGGGGCTAATTCTTCTCGAAGCTCGCTGATGGATCTCGCAGAATCAGCCACGGGTGCGATCTGCTGCTCCAGACGCTCGAGTCGATTCTGAATGGTGTCTTCTTGATTCATGGCCGTCACCTCCTTTATGCCACTTTGCGTAATTTCCCGGCAAGGTTCATTTGCGGTTCCAGCGGCAGGTCAAGCCCTTTCATCATCAGGTTCCAGTACACCCACCGGAACATCATTTTCCCCCAGTGGTTGTTCAGGCTCTCCTGAAGAAGAGAAAAAGGCCCCATTCCCGGAAACGGAAATTTGCCCGGCAACGGCTCCACATCGTAATTGAAATCAAGAAGAATCGCCTTTTCAAACCCGGACGCCAGAAAACAGGTGGCATGACCGTCAAAGGTGGGTTTGGCTGCGTGGCCGTCGATCTCACGAATCAGGTTCTCAACCACTGTATACGCCTGGTAGTGGGCCACGGAACCGGCTTTTGACGTGGGAACATTGGTGGTGTCGCCAATGACAAACACCCGGTCGAGCTTCTCGGACTTTAGCGTATGGTTGTCCGTGGGCACAAACCCCACCGCATCTGATACCCCCGAATCGATCAGCGCCTTATCTCCCACATTGGGGGGGATGGCCACAAGAAGATCATATCCGACTTTTTCACCTTTGCCGGATTCAATGGTCTTTTCATTGGCGTTGACCTGGGCCAGGTCAAAATACGGCGTCACCTTGATATTCTTCTTGGCGGCAAACTGCGCCAGGATTTTTGTAGCTACCGGCTTTGTAAACACATTGTCCAGCGGGGTTACGAACTCTATCTCCACTTTATCCCGTACCCCGTTGACCGTAAAAAACCAGTCCGCCATAAACACAAACTCCAGCGGCGCAATGGGACATTTATACGGAAATTCGGCAATGTTTAATACCACCTTCCCGGAATCAAAATATTTGAGCTTTTTGTACAGTTCAAGAGAACCTTCCAGGGTGTAAAAATCGAAAATATCTGTACCCCACCCATCCATCATGCCGTCGATTTCATCTGGAGCAATATCGCATCCCGTGGCGATCACCAGCCAGTCGTAATTATACTGCCCGCCTGTCTCCGTCTCCACCTGCCGGTCGTCCGGGCTTATTTTAACCACGTTGTCCAGAACAAAATTGACCCCTTTGGGGATGAATTCCTTTTTGGGTTTGATGACGTCGTGTTCCGAGTACACACCAAACGGTATGAATAGATAACCGGCCTGGTAGTGATGCTGCTCCTGCCGGTCAATGATGGTGATCTCCCATTCGGACTCCAACAGCTCTTTTCGGAGCATGTTCGCCACTATCGTGCCGCCTGCTCCCGATCCCAATATTAATATTCTTCTCATGTATGCCCCCCTTTACTTTTTAGATTAAGTTTTATTATTAAGTTTCTGACGCCAATATTTCCCCAAAAACCTTCTCGTTCGCCTACGTAGCATGGCGAACGAGACCATTGGCTGAAAGAACTTTTTGTCATCAAATGGTTATAAAATTAAAAAATCTAACATCTAGAGTGGGGCAGCGAATGTATTCCAG
>Ga0316580_10000242_pt1 | contig 11542 bp, 9 predicted proteins | sample S0NA_2_FD_204519 | JGI IMG/M metagenome (GOLD analysis project Ga0316580, IMG submission 204519) | Rhizosphere microbial communities from salt marsh grasses in Alabama, United States - S0-2_160517rDrB | ecosystem: Host-associated > Plants > Roots > Rhizosphere | place: USA: Alabama | collected... | reverse complement strand
AATCGAAGTAAATGATACATGCTCGGACTGTAAACGTGAAGTCATCATTGAAATAACACCCACAGCAGGAGGATTTGGATTACAGGGTGGCGCTTTATTTAAAAGTTCGGATAGCGGGTATTATGCCAAGTGCCCTGATTGCTATAAATCATGCCACGATCGTTAATTGATGATTATTATAACAATTTGAAGTTGTTTATCAGTTTCGTAAATTCCGACTCTGTGAGTTGTTCCCAGGGAGAAACGGGATCAAACTGAAGGTGAGACTTTACATTTGGTGTAAAGACTTTTCCAGCCGTTATATTCGGCTTTTTCATCAAATATTTGAAATTTTCACCTAAATCCAGAATTAAATCCAGATCATCATTTTCTTCCAAAAGCTCTACAAGCATCATGTTCTGAACAAGGCCGCTGCCTTTTAACCGTTTCTTACCGTTCCTACCGGTATACACCTCGATAGATGTTTTTTCGAGCAAAGCGGCTGTGTTGTCATCTGCCACTAAAAAAGCTCGCTCCACCAGATATATTGCGTTCTCAAAAGGAATCCAGTCACTCATCATTTTTCTTTTTTCAGATGGTTTTCCATTAGCTTGCTTACATCCGGATTAGTCAACTTCAATTTCACAGCTTCTATTCAGATGGACTGAAAAGAAATATATCGAAGCAAGCAATGCCGGAACAGCCAGTAAAAATCCGAAAAGAGGAAGTACCGTAATGCCGCTTAACATAAAACCTGCTGTGACAAAAAGGAAAAATAACCCGAGACCTGCTTTTGATATTCGTTCGACGATGCATATATTTTTCATAAGGTCACCTCTATTCAACCTTGTTTACGTAAATATTTAAAATGATTTGAGACTAAACCTGAATAAATCTTTTTAAATACAGTAAGACTGGTATAATGAAAGTCAAGACTATATTCAAGTAATTATTGAAGTTGTTGGATTTATGTTACAATTATAATATTTTTTAGTTTTGAAGTATTAAGGTCGGCTTTTGGGGGAAAGGTATAAAAGTCATGGATCTTAAAAAGATCAAAGCATGTATTTTTGATGTAAACGGGGTGTTGATTGATTCAAATTTGGCCAACGCCAAAGCCATGGGAAAGGCCTTTTCAGATGACCCTGTTATACAAGATCGCATTGCCGAATTCTATCTTACACTCACCGGAATTGACCGGGGAAGCAAAATACGAAAGGTTCAGGCACATTTTTTCGAAGAGCCTCTCGGAGAGGATGAATTTGTTCTTTGCTGGAAAAAGCTGATTGATTTAACCAGACAGGCCATGACGGGCGCGTCTTTGACCGAAAAATGTGCAAATGTTCTGAAACATCTGGGAAGACTGAAAATTCTCCGAATCGCACTTTCAAATACACCATTATCAGAACTAAGCGAAATCTTAAGGGTTCAAAAACTTGACATTCTGCTTGACGTTATTCGCGGAGGTGGAGACTGGCCAAAAACCGAATCACTGGCTCGGCTTTTGGATGAATTTCAACTCGATCCTGCAACATGTGTATTTATCGGTGACGGAAAAGGAGATTTGGCCGCAGCTCGATATGCAAGGGTTCCATTTGTTGCCGTTGATCCGAATACCGGAGAATTCGAAGGAGAAGACGGATTCGATGGCCCATATAAAACCTTGGCGGAATGGGGGAAGAAGCAACTCGGGCTATAGTCCTGTTCAGGACCAGCACATTTGAATCCTAAAGATAGAGAGAACGCTTCGCGACGGTGTATATTTCTTTCCAACCGACTGAAACTTTTACTTAAGCACCCGTAAACCCGAGCCGTGCCAATGAGATAAAGAACCTTTCATCGCTAAACATCATATGGATGTTTTTTTTGTCATAGTTCCATCCGGTTCGGTCTAACGGGTGCTAAAGCCCTTCGAACAGTCAGTCGGTTCCCAAGAAAAACACGCCGTCGCTAGGCTGGACTAGAGGCAATTCGTACCCTATCATATTGTTAATATCGGCTTTAAATCAAAGCGATTGTGTGATATTTAAAATAATTTCGTAATTGGTTATTACGAGATGTTACGTTCGTTTTGCAACGCAATTAATTAAGTGGGAAATCGGGGAGTTTTTCTAAACAACCGCTCCATGGATAATCTTTTTTAAAACCGCATGATCACGCCAGAGGCGGATAAAACTCGCGGCAAGGGATCGTAAAGAAAAAACAGGAAACTATTTTTGAAATATCAAAAGGTTCTCAGCATTGTTTTAGAATTATTTTAAAGATATGATTTCGGTATGCGCCTGTTTTTTCTAACGATTCCTAAGCCACTCAGACAGCATCCGATTTAAAAAAAGATCATCCATTCCGCTATATTAAAGGATTTAGGAGAAAAACTCCCCGCCCACTCAATTAAGTATAAAATTAAATAGTGGCCGAACGAAAACTAGGATTTTTCGTTAAGATCAAGGAAGACGAAAATTTTAACCACAGTAATACTAATAGTATTTCGAGGATTAAAATTTGAGTCTGAAGCAGATATTGGCGAAAAAGACAGTTTTCGTTCGGCTACCCAATAGAGGTTATACGATGAACGTCGACGGCAAAAATATGCGTCCCATTTGGTTGGACAAAGATTTAAAAACAGTAAAAGTCATTGATCAGCGGCTTCTTCCGCATAAATTTGTTATTTCAGACCTTAAAACCGTTGACCATGTCATAATGGCCATTAAAGAGATGTATGTCAGAGGGGCGCCGCTTATCGGTGTGACGGGCGCGTATGGCGTATATCTCGCAGCATTGAATTCTCCGATGAAAACCATTGAAGATCGTTATCTGAAAGAGGAGTGTGACAGGCTGAAATCAGCCAGACCAACAGCGGTGAATCTTGCCTGGGGTGTGGAAAGGGTTTTATCTGCTGTGTTCAGTGTATCGGGTACTTCAGAAAAGATAGATGCAGCCCGAAATAAAGCTGAAGAAATTGCCGAGGAAGAAGCTGAAAACTGCCGGAAAATCGGTGAACACGGAGTCGTTCTCATTGAAGACATCAGCCGAAGGAAAAAAGGTGAGACCGTCCATCTGCTGACCCATTGCAATGCCGGGTGGCTGGCTTGTATCGAATACGGTACGGCTACAGCGCCGATGTATGCAGCATATGATAGGGGGATCGATATCCACGTATGGGTTGATGAAACCAGACCTCTGAACCAGGGTGCAAGGCTGACAGCCTGGGAATTGGGCAAACACGGTATACGCCACACGGTCATTACTGACAATGCCGGCGGTCATCTCATGCAGCACAAAATGGTAGATATGGTGATCACCGGAACCGACAGGACCACTTATACCGGAGATGTTGCCAATAAAATCGGAACCTACCTCAAGGCCCTTGCAGCCAGGGACAACAATATCCCTTTTTATGTTGCTCTCCCATCCAGCACATTCGATTGGACACTCAGAGATGGAATAAAAGAGATTCCCATCGAGGCACGGAATCCGGATGAAGTTCGATATGTACAAGGAATGGATCAAGGGGAGACCAAAGATGTTCTGATTACGCCTGAATCCTGCCCGGCCGCAAATTTTGCTTTTGACGTGACACCGGCCAGGCTGGTAACCGGTTTTATCACTGAGCGGGGAATTTGCAAGGCTTCTGAAAAAGAGATACTTAAGCTGTTTCCTGAAAGGAAAAAACCTTGACTTTTTCTGACTCAGCCCATTAAATCGCTTTATGTTGACCGAACTGGATAAAAGAATCATCGCTTCAATTCAGGGGGATATTCCGATAACCGAGAGGCCGTATTTAGAAATTGCTGAACATCTGGGCATCTCTGAAGAATTGCTGCTAAAAAGCCTGAAAAATCTTTGTGATAAGGGAGTTATCCGTCGATTTGGTGCAACATTGCGTCATCAAAAATCCGGATATGAATCCAATGCCATGGTGGTATGGCAAGTTGGTGAGAACGATATTGATACCGTGGGCGAAAGGATAGCGGCTTTTAGTTCGGTTTCCCATTGCTACCGGAGAAGCCCCAAAGATGATTGGCCGTATAACCTGTACACCATGATTCATGCAAAAGATGAAGCATCCTGTTTGGAACTCGCCCGTAATATTTCCACAGAAACATCCATCGACAAATATACCGTTCTTTTTAGCCGTGAGGAGCTTAAAAAGACGTCCATGGAATATTTCCCAACGGATGATTACGATTAATTACATGAATCTTGTATGAAACCTAAACTGGGCGTTTCAAATTTTTGAAATGGTTAATTTAATAATACGTTAAGGTATTATGCCATTCTGATTTTAAGAATTTGAAACCCTTTGGGCTTCACTTTCAGCTACGACCCAACAAGACGGGATTTCCAATTTTTATCCGCCTTGGGAGGATCACCGCACCTGCTGCGTCAGATGCCGTTCCGCATAGGCGACTATAGCGGAACAACATCTTCTCCCGCGGACTGGGATTTCGCTAAGCTCAACTTGCTTATCTGCAGCAAACTTGAAAATCGCTCAATTTAGGCGAAATTTGATGAGAATCCTTAAAATACCCGATAGAAATATGATGGCTTCCAGCTCGTGCAAGATTCAGGTTCTATATTTGTTGTGAAAACCGACACCCCCCATATTCTTCTGATTAATCCCTGGATACATGATTTCGCGGCGTATGACTTCTGGGCAAAGCCCATGGGGCTTCTTACGTTAGCATCAATCCTTCGGTATCATGGATTTAGGGTCACCTACATGGATTGCCTGGATAGATTTCATCCTCAGGCATCGCCAACCGATCCGTATGCCCGATTCGGCAGGGGACCGTATCTTAAAACCCGGATTCCAAAACCTATCGGGTTAGGTGACATACCAAGGAATTTTTCCAGATACGGGATCCGAAAAGCATGGTTCAAAAAAGATCTTCATTCAATTGAGCCTCCCGACCTTGTGCTCATGACATCAATGATGACCTATTGGTACTCGGGAGTGCAGGAGACCATCTCGGTGGTTAGAGAAGTTTTTCCGGAAGTGACCATTATACTGGGCGGAATATATGCCACTCTCTGCCATGATCATGCAAAGCAGTATTCGGGTGCTCACCGGATCGAAACGGGAGCAGGGGAGGAATATATTATGGAGAGGGTTGGCGAGTATACCGGCTTGTCGGTTCCCTTAAAATTTAATCCTTTGGATCTCGACGATTATCCTTATCCTGCCCTTGATTTTCAAAGAAAGATACCCTGCGTGCCGCTGCTGACGTCAAAAGGATGTCCCTTTTCCTGTAAATACTGTGCGTCACATTTTTTAAATCCTATAAGAATGGTGCGCAGTTCGGAATCTGTGGTAGAAGAAATTAAATACTGGCATGAAAGATTTGGCGTAGAAGATTTTGTGTTCTATGATGATGCACTTCTCGTTGATGCAGAAAAGCATGCCATCCCCATATTCGAAGGAATCATTAATGCGGGCCTTAACATCCGTTTTCATACACCCAACGCGGTTCATATTCGGGGTCTTTCAAGGCAAGTTGCCCAATTGATGTTTCGGGCGGGTTTTAAAACACTCCGTCTTGGGCTCGAAACAGCAGCGTTTGATGCAAGAAAAGAATTGGACAAAAAGGTAACATCCGAAGAATTCAAGCGGGCGGTGACATGTCTGAAGGAGGCGGGGTTTCGTCGAAACATGATCGGTGCGTATCTGCTGGTGGGTCTGCCGGGACAAGACATAAAGTCTATCGAGTCTTCAATCGAGATCGTCCGGCAAAACAACGTAACTCCCGTACTGGCCTATTACACGCCGATTCCACATACAGCGCTATGGCCCGAGGCGGTTGCTTCCTCGCGTTACGACTTGGAGTCAGATCCTGTGTTCACAAACAATGCCATACTCCCTTGCCAAAAGGAACCCTTTTCATGGGAAAGGATTACGTATCTTAAAAATCTGTCAGGGAATTAAATATTATAATTTCAATCTTTTTGCTTTCGTCAAAAGTCAACATCTAACAGCTTGGTAAAAAGATCCAAATTCAAGGCGCGCAAATCCTGAGGAATGAGGCGTACTTGTAGTACGCTGTAATGACGAAGGATGAAGCGCAACACAGTCCCGCCCAGGCGGGATTACAAAGCTGTCAATTTTCATTGTCTTCATTCTTCAACAGGATGTCGATAATTTTAGGGATATAATCATTTGCCTTGCCAACATCGAACCTGCAAGACGCTGCAGCCCGATGCCCGCCCCCTTCAAATGCCGAAAGCATCACGCCGACATTCACTTTACAGTTTCGATTAAAAATACTGTGCCCTACGCTTACGGCGACCCTTTTTTTATCTTTATCGTCATAACGGATTTTAACACTCACCACCGCTTGGGGAAACAGTGAGTAGACCAAAAAACGATTGCCGGTAGGCATCTTGTCGAATACACGAAAATCCGTAATCGATACGTGATCGTTGAGTATGGTATGTTTTTTTAAGATGTCTTTATAGATTTTATTCTTTTCAATGGCGGCATCACATCGTGCTTTGATCTCGGGATCTTTAAGAACCTGATCGATTTTAGATTCTCTGAACAGATGAACCAGCCTGTTCCAATAGCGCTCATCATATTCATCCCGTCCCAAAACCGTCATGGAGAGCAATACAACACCGTACTTTTCAGGATAAAGAACTTCATCCATAGATAAATCAGCAGAATCAATTTTGTCTGTTGCAGTAATTAATTCGGTGTAATCGTGTTTAAATCTATCTTTATAATATTCAAAAATAACGCCGGCTGCTGAAGGGGCAATCTTAAATGCACCTTCAAATGGTTTATCGATTTCGTTGGTATGGTGATGGTCAAACCAGAGGGAGCAACGGTCATCGAACGGCAGGTTTGAAATGATGTCTCCTTCCCGAACATCCACCAGGCCCCTTTGCATTTCATTGGGTTCAACCCATTTTATTGGTTCGGTTATGTCTTCCGCCTCATAAAGTAGTGCTGCGCATACAACGCCGTCAAAGTCAGGTCTTGTAAGAATACGCATATTATACTCCTCTCAAAGATAACCCAAACGTTGCAAAAAAATATATCACTAAATTTATAGCATATAATATCTATAAGTTACACAAAAACTTTGCAGTGCTTGGGTGAATTTTATACCTGAATCTTGCATGGAATTTGATGAGAATCTTATAAACCTTTATCAAACAATGATTTAGAAAGATAATAAATTTGAGTGCGATAACCCGATAGGTAAAAAGGATGGTCGTCTTTTTTTCTCATCAAATTTCACCCGGTGGGCGAGCCGGAGGCTTTCATATGCTGCGTTACTAAGGGTTCGAAGTAGCATACTACGTCTTCACCCTTAGATGCCTTACCTATGAAAGCCTCCGACCCGTGCAAGATCCAGGTTATAAATAAGGTCGGTTTTCACCACTATCGACATGGGGAGGCTGTCCGGCTGACAATCTTCTTTAGGAGCTATCAGGTTTACCTGTCTGGAGGAATCATAAATTTTTCGTGTCGGTAAGGATTGGGTTGGAGAACTGCTTTCAGCGGCGGCAGATTTTAGGGGACATTCAATTAAAGCTCGAGGCCAAAGATCAGAAGGTTAGTTTTTTCTTACTTTCTTACCTTCTCAATTTCCACCTCAAACCGTCCGTTGAATTGAAGGTTTTAAAAAGGGTTCTAATCTTTATGTTTTCCGCCGGTCAAAAATAGCCAGAAAAGCGTCATTCCTATCAGTGTTGCGATGACCAGCAAATATGTGACAGATTCAGTATGTGTCATAAAGTCTTGAAGCGTATAAAAAACATGGTCCATAATGAGAGCCTTTCTTAACCCAAATGCCTCATAAAAAGCAGGGCAGGTGTTTATGCACTCTTAGGATTAGTGCGCATCCTTGTATTCCGGGTCTGCGTATAAAATAGGCATTCTGGTGACGATAAATCGATAAAGCAGTAAACCGATCATAACGATAAAGACTGAAATTCCGATTTCCATCCAGGACGGAAAATATCGTTCATTCGGAGGCAGCTGCCAGTTGAAAGCAATAAGACAAACATTGAATCTATTAAGAACAACGCCCAGAACAGCCAAGACGGACGTCCATTTGATGAGGCCAGTGCTTTTTATCCGGACACCGATAGCATATAAAACACTTGGCAGGGCTACAAAGCCTAAAAGTTCTACGAGATACCAGGTTCCGTATCCGGTTTTAAGGTAATGCCAGTTGTTAGCAGAAGATATGCCCAGAACCTTGATGGCGAAATATCCTGCCAGAACATATGATGCGGCTTTTCCGAAACCTAAGGTAATATCGTTGGCCTCTTTGAGATGTGTTTCATCCATTTTGTAAGCAAAGAAGCGGTGAGAAAGGGTGCTTTCAAAAATGACCATGGAAAGTCCGGCGATGATGCTGGTGACAAAGAAGTAAATGGGGATATAGTGTGAATACCATAATGGGTGCAGTTTTGACGGTGCAATTAAAAATAGAGAACCCAAAGAGGACTGGTGCATAGTGGACAATACCACACCGAATATGGTGAGGAGAATGGTCAGTTTAACCACGATATTTCGAGCCTTTTTCAATCCCAGCCATTCCAGCGCTGCCGGAGAGAATTCAATAAAAAGAACTGTGAGGTATGTGGCCACGCAGATTGCTACTTCAAAGAGAACGGATGTGGTTCCTTGTTGTACGACCAGGGGGTAGGGAAGACGCCAGGGACGGCCTACATCATACTGCAATGCCAGAACAACAAGGGCATACCCCAAAAAGCCGGTGAGGATCGCAGGTCTCACCGCAGAATGGTATTTTTTCATTCCAAACAGGTAGACCGCTGAAGATGTGACATACCCTCCGGCTGCCAGAGCAACACCACAAAGCAGATCAAAGCTGATCCATAGCCCCCAGGGATTGTAATCGGAAAGGTTAGTGACAGCAGCCAATCCCCCTGTAAATCGCAAATAGGTGATATAAACACCCATGCCTAGTACAATCAAGGCGATGAGATTAAAGAGGCTGAAAATTGATTTTCGCTCTGCAGTATTTACTTGGGCCATCAGGATTCCTCCTCGATTTCGGATTCATCAGGTTTTTCTTTATCCGATGCTGAAGTCAATGCTTGTTTTTGCTCTGATTGTGCGATTTTTTCTTTGCGTTTTGAGACAGCGTATATACCGGCGAGAAGAACCGGCCATAATCCAACGATCATCGGCACCGAACTTAGGGCGCCTGCGGTCAATTGAGGTGCGGGGGTAACCCCCAGATCTTCACGCATTCCCAGTTCTTTGAACGGAGTTCCTGAAATATACAGCCAACTGGTTCCGCCCATTTCATGTTCGCCATATATATGATCCACATACCGGTCCGGGTGTTTTCGAAACCGTTCTCGAGCGATTTTAATCATATCTTCCCGCTTTCCGAAGCTCAACGCCTCCATGGGGCAGGCCTCGACACATCCGGGCAGCAGACCTTCAATCACCCTTGGATAACACATGGTGCATTTTCGAATTCTGGGTGTCAGAACCTGATCGTATTCATAGGTGGGTATTTCGAAGGGGCAGGCAATCATGCAATACCGGCATCCCACACAAACGGAGGAATCGTAAATCACGGCACCGGTTTTGGTTTTGGTAAACGCCCTGACAAAACAGACGGAAGCACATGCCGGCTCCAGACAATGGTTACACTGTTTTTTGTAAAATACCGGGTTCTTGGGATCTTTTGGATTGTCATATTTGTTCACAATGGTAAACGCTTCTGTGGTGGTTCTGCGTTTGGTGTCCAGTACGGAAAGATCCGTAAACGGTTTGTCCGGCTTGGGCAGCTCATTCACTTTATTACACGCTGCTTCACAGCTGCGGCATCCCACACACAGCGTTGTGTCATGCAGTATCGCAAAACTTTTGGGGTAACCTGTAAATTGCTTGTTAGTGGCAGCGGTGGCTGATTTGCCGATTGTGGTGCTCAATCCTGCAGCACCGACCCACCCTAAAAACTTTCTTCTGGATATGGACATGTGTTGTACCTCAAAAATATCTAGTGCAATTAGCTATTGGTGTTCATTCAGGTGATTTTATCGATGTCGAATCCATCTTAAGCTGTATTCAATACTATGATCCTTTTTTCCTTTCTTTGTGACAAGATGTACATCCAAGATATTTTTCAACACCCATTTTCTGATGACATCCGAGACACTGCTGGTGAAAAGAACCCATTAGCCCGGGACGGAAAAGATTATTTTCGTTAAAGGGTTTGTCATGGCAGTTCGCGCACCTGGGTGGTTTTCCTGCCGCAGGCGTGTTGTGGTGGCACCCTAGGCATAACATTGTATCATCATAATGAAAATATTGGGCCAATTTGCTGTCGTCCATTTTTTTTACCATGGCGTCAAATACTTTTCGATGCGGGTATTCGGCGGGTTCATATTGATTGACCAGGTCCCTGAGAACAACCGTTTTCGGGACATTGACCTTATAGATCGGTCCAAATGTCTCCTTCCATAACTGAGGCATCATGCGCGCCATTTTGGCGGCTTTTGTTGTCGATAACTCACCGGTTCTCTCCGGCAACGGGATCATATGGCATCTCAGACATGCGAAGGATTCCTGCTGGCGGGTTTTTGTCATAAAAGCGTGACATCCGGCACAGTTCTTATCCTGTTGTTTGGATTCATGGCAACCGATACAGCTGCTTTGATGGCCGTGTTTATGAAAAGCGGTTTCAAGTGTAATTTCCTTGCCGTTTTTTGTGGCCTTTATTGGGCCGGTCAGCGAATGGCAAGTCGCGCACGACTCCAGACTTGCCAGGTGGCATACGCGGCAGGTGTCGTTGTATTCTTCATGGCTCTTATGATCAAAGGGAACCCGTTCCATCCGTGCGATACGCCCCTTTTTGTCGCCGGTTTTGATGATGACATTATCCGGTTGCCCCCGCTTCAGCCTGGGGACATGTTTTACCTTTTCAATTTTCAGTTGCTCTTTTGCATCATGGCACCCGGCACACCGAAGAGGACCTGCATCCACCTTTTTTTCTCGCATCTGTTGATGACAATCGACACAGGATAGATGGGAGGCAAACCGCATGGAGATCACTTTTTCCGCGCCGTCGCCTTCCGTTTTTTCTTTATGACAATACCGGCAGGTGCCCTCTTTTCCCTTGGCATAGAATAGCTTCCGGCTTTGCTCGTCATATTCGTGGTGGCAGCGATCGCATTTGTTCTCCTGGGCGCGGTAATGTCGATAATGGAGGGATTTGTCGAACCCCATGGGAACTCTTGAAGATTGGATCCATGGCCTTTCCTTGTGACACTCATCACATTTAACAGGGCCTGCCTTTTCTCCGGCCGCAATCATTTCCTTATGGCATTTGGTACAATTGTCACAATAGATTTTCGTTAATTCTCCTCGCGTGACATCTTTAAGCCGCATAAATTTTTGGGACATGCGTCCGTTTTCAGTCTTATGGCAGACCAAACAGTCTTTATTTTTCTTTTCCAGGGCGTCGGTATGCTGGTCATGTAAAAATATGGCTTTGGTTTTTTCGAGTTTTCCAAAAGCCGCCATATTGTCAAAAGTAATGATATCCGGCCTGAACATGGTCGGCTGAGT